>Ga0310345_10004043_pt1 | contig 13521 bp, 10 predicted proteins | sample HC15DNA20500_MG_FD_204667 | JGI IMG/M metagenome (GOLD analysis project Ga0310345, IMG submission 204667) | Marine microbial communities from station ALOHA, North Pacific Subtropical Gyre - HC15-DNA-20-500_MG | ecosystem: Environmental > Aquatic > Marine > Oceanic | place: Pacific Ocean: North... | reverse complement strand
CCACCCATGCCCGCCTTGCCGGACGGATCGGACGCGGCAACGCCGATGCGATCTATCTCAGTTTCGTGCAGAGCTACGCGATCAACATCGCCCGGCTGGATCCCGACATGTTCGCACAGGAAGGCGATGGCGCGCTGGCCCATGCTTTGCGCCTTTACCGTGACGAGATGGACGAGGATTTTCCGCAGGATCCGGCCCGGCAACTGGCCGAGGTCCTGCGTTCGATGGCGCGGGCCTGGGACGGACCCAGCGCCCGCCTGTTGCGGCAGGCCAAGGGCGCGCCCGCCGATGCCCCTCTGGGGCTGGTGGTTCAGGACATGGCGCTGGCCCTCGGGCCGGGCCTGTCGGGATCGGGCACGATCCAGTTCGTCGATCCGGTCACCGGCACGCCGCGCGTCACCGGACGCTTCCGCGGCCAGCATCACGGCGCGGCGGTGGGCAGCGGAGCCGAGACGCTGTATCTGACCTGCGACGAACGCGGCACGTCGCTGGAGGATGTGGCCCCCGACATCTTCGCCGATCTGGTCCGCTTCGGCGTCGCCGCGCGCGAGAGGCTGCGCGAAGAGATGCAGATCGAATTCGTGCTGACGGACGGACGGATTTCGATCATCGACGCGGTTCGGCTGCAACGCAGTTCGCGCGCCAGCGTGCGGATCGCCGTGGCCCTGGCACGCGACGGGATCATTCCCCGGACCGAGGCCGTGATGCGGGTCGAGCCGCGTGCCCTGGCCGATCTGCTGCATCATCAGGTCGATCCGCGCAGCCCGCGCGACGTCATCGCGCGCGGGATCAACGCCAGTCCCGGCGCGGCCACCGGCCGGATCGTATTTTCCGCCGCCGCCGCCCAGGCCGCCGCCGCCCGCGAGGAAGCCTGTATCCTGGTCCGCCGCGAGACCGTGCCCGAGGATATCCGGGGCATGCACGCCTCGGTCGCCGTGCTGACCGAGCGGGGCGGGACGACCAGCCATGCGGCCGTGATCGCACGGGGTCTGGGCAAGCCCTGCATCGTCGGCGCCTCGGGCATCGGCATCGACGGCCGTGCCCGAACCCTGCACGCCGGTGCAAGATTGCTGCGCGAGGGTGACGAGATCACCATCGACGGATCTTCGGGCGAGGTTCTGGCAGGCGCGGCCGCCCTGCTGGATCCGGCGCTGGACGAGGCGTTCACGCAGCTTCTGGACTGGGCGGACGCGGCCGGCGGCATCGGCGTGCGCGCCAATGCCGACACGCCCGAGGACGCCCGCACCGCGCGCCGGTTCAGCGCACAGGGCATCGGCCTGTGCCGGACCGAGCACATGTTCTTCGATGCGGACCGCCTGCCCGCCATGCGCGAGATGATCTTTGCCGACAAGCCCGCCGACCGGAAGCTGGCGCTGGACCGGATCCTGCCGATGCAGCGCCGCGATTTCATCGAATTGTTCGAGATCATGGCCGGCCTGCCCGTCACTATCCGCCTGTTCGACCCTCCGCTGCACGAATTCCTGCCCCACGACCGCGAGGGCTTGCGCGAACTGGCCGAATCGCTGGATCTGCCGCTTTCGGACGTGACCAGGCGCGTCGAGGCGCTGTCGGAATTCAACCCTATGCTGGGCATGCGGGGGGTCCGTCTGGGCATCACCGTTCCCGAAATCTACGACATGCAGGCCCGTGCCATCTTCGAGGCCACCGTCGAGGCCAGCCGCAAGGGCGCGCCCGTGGTTCCCGAAATCATGGTTCCGCTGGTCTCGGCCATGCGCGAGGTGGAACTGGTCAAGACCCGTGTCGATGCAGTCGCCGCCGCGGTGCGCAACGAACGTCGCAGCGATTTCACCTATCGCCTGGGCGTGATGGTCGAAACGCCGCGCGCCGCGCTGCGGGCGGGAGACATCGCCGCCCATGCCGCCTTCCTGTCCTTCGGCACGAATGATCTGACGCAGATGACCTATGGCCTGTCGCGCGACGATGCCGGGCGCTTCATGGGCATCTATGTCGGCCAAGGCGTCTATGCCGAGGATCCGTTTCACTTTCTCGACAACGAGGGCGTGGGCGAATTGCTTCTGGTCGGCGCCCGGCGGGCCCGGCAGCAACGGCCGGGGATCACGATCGCGGTCTGCGGCGAACATGGCGGCAACCCTGAATCCATCGATTTCTGCGCCGAGGCGCAGTTCGACTATGTCTCCTGCTCACCCTTCCGGGTGCCCGTCGCGCGACTGGCCGCCGCCCAGTCCGCAATCAATTCACGGCTGCGCGACAAGACCTGAGCGCGGTTTTGGCCGGATGCCGGTGATTCGTCGCCTCGCGCCGAAAATCTCAACCGCAAGTTGTTGAAACTGCGTCCGAAACGGACCCAATTTTTCCGCGCTCTGCCGAAACTCGCCGGTTCAGCAGAAAGGCGTCGGCGGGATTTCGCCCGAAACGGGGATAACACGCCCCGGAACGCGGGACTTGCATATGTGTCATGGAAAGATCGTTCCGGAAAATTCTAGTCACTTCCTGGTTCTCTTGCGTCCGTCACCTGCTCGCGATGCGGCGCGATTTAAGACCCTGTCAACGCGACCCGTTTATAGGAACGACAATGACCATGCTGCCATCGCGGCTGGCACTCATCTGCCTGGGTGCCGCCTCAGCAATTTCCTTTGTCTCGCAATCCGCCCAGGCCGGCGGCAATGCCTCGCTGTTTTCTGCCGGAGCCGGAATCTTTTCGGCGGCGCAGAGCCCCATGGATTTGCCGCGCCGGAAACCGCTGCTCTATTCCGATGCCGAGCCCGCGAAGGTCAAGGCCGCGCCGGACCAGATATTCCTTGCCAAGGCCACGCCACGCTATTCCAACCGCGATCTGGGCTGTCTGGCCGAGGCCCTGTATTTCGAGGCGCGGGGCGAAGGGGCCAAGGGTCAGGCCGCCGTGGCCGAGGTGATCCTGAACCGCGTTGACAGCGGCGCCTTCCCCTCGACCGTCTGCGGCGTCGTCAACCAGCCCAGCCAGTTCAGCTATACGATCGGCGGACGCAAGGCGATCGGCAACAAGAGCGCGTATATGCGCGCCCGCCAGATCGCCGAGGCGGCTCTGGCAGGGGCGCCGCGGGTGCTGACCAAGGGCGCGACCTATTTCCATACGCCTGCGGTTCGTCCGGCCTGGTCCAGGCGTTTCCAGCGCACCGTGCAGATCGGTCGCCACATCTTCTATCGCACCGGTCAGCGGGTCGCGTCGAACTGATCGCGCCGGTCGCGGGGGCGCCGCGCGGACGGGCTTGCGGCAGCGTCGGATTTGCGGTGAATGGCGGATATGGACCAGCCTGACCGTATCCATCTGCGCGATCATGTCGTCTCTGCCGAGATCGGCGCATTCCAGTCCGAACGCGGCCGCGACCAGCGGTTGCGCTTTGATGTCGCCGTCGATCTTGCATCCCCGGTCAGCGGGGCCGAGGATCAGGTGGACCGGATCCTGTCCTATGATCTTCTGGTTCAAGCGATCGACACTGCCCTGTGCGATCAGCGATACAATCTTGTCGAAACCCTGGCCGAACGGATCGCGGCCGCGATTCTGGTCCATCCTCAGGCGGCGCGTGTCCGGGTGACCGTGGAAAAGCTGGACCGGGGGCCGGGCGCCCTTGGCATCACGATCAGCCGCGACGCGGGCCGGGTCGCCGTTGCGGAACGCGTCATGCCGGTGCGGCTTCTGATCTGGCGCCGGCCCGCTGCGCTGCCCGAAGGTGCCCTGCTGATCCTGCCCGATGCGCCCGGCCTGCCGCTGCCCGAGGGCGGGGACCGGCGGCGCATCGCGCTTCTGGCGATGGATCAGGCGGCCTGGGCGCTGGCCGGGCGGCTGGGTCTGGACGTCGCCGAGACGCGAACCGAGATCGATCACGCGATCCGCCTTGGCCAAGCCGTCGTCTGGGCCCCGAGCCGTCTGGCCTGTGACGCGCCCGAGGCCGGCGAGAACGTCGAAAGCCTGGGTTTCTGGCTGGCGCGGCGGCTGGATGCCGCAAGGATCGACTTTGCTCAGGACACGCCGCTGCCGGTCGCGCCCGCGGGCCTGAGGGCGGCGACGGGACGGGCGGAACGCTGATGAGGGACGACCGCCGCTATCATCGACCCCTGCCCTGCCCGCATGGCCGGCACAGGCTGGCCGGGGGCTGGGTCCGTTTTTCCAAAGTCGAGATCCTGCGCCGCGGGCAGCCGCCCCGGATCAGCGATGCCATCCCCGATGATGTGCTCGAGACGCTGACGCGCCCGCGCGCGACGCTGGTTGGCCTGGCCATGGATCGGCCGCATCTCATGGGGATCGTGAACGCGACGCCCGACAGTTTCTCGGATGGTGGCGCCTATGATCCGGTCATACAGGCGCGGGCCCTGGCGGCGGAGGGGGCCGCGATCCTCGATATCGGCGGTGAATCGACGCGCCCCGGCGCGACCTCGGTTCCCGCGGCCGACGAAGCCGCCCGCATCCTGCCCGCGATCCGCGCCCTTGCGGACCGGATCCCGATCTCGGTCGACACTCGCAAGGCCAGCGTGGCGCAGGCGGCGTTGCAGGCCGGGGCGGTTATCGTCAACGACGTGTCCGGCTTTGACTTCGATCCCGCCCTGCCCGGCGTGGTGGCCGCGGCAGGGGTTCCGGTCTGCCTGATGCATGCCCAGGGGCTGCCGGAAACCATGCAGCACGATCCGCGCTATGACGACGTGCTGCTGGACGTCTATGACGCGCTGGAGGCGCGGATGGCGCGGGCGGTTTCGGCGGGAATCCCCGCCCATCGGATCGTGATCGATCCGGGAATCGGATTCGGCAAGACGCAGGCGCATAATCTTGCCATCCTTCGGCGGATTTCGCTGTATCATGGCCTGGGTTGCCCGGTGCTTCTGGGCGTGTCGCGCAAGCGGTTCATCGGCACGATCGGCGGGGTCGCGGGCGCCGCCGAACGCGGGCCGGGCACCCTGGCGCTGACGCTGGCGGCGGTCGCGCAGGGCATCCAGATCCACCGCGTGCATGACGTGGCGGGCACAGATCAGGGGCTGCGCCTGTGGCGGGCTCTTGACCAGAACGAAAAGGCAGAGGAATGAGCAGAGGATTATTCGGAACGGACGGGGTGCGCGGACGCGCCAATACCCATCCGATGACCGCCGAGATGGCGCTGCGGCTGGGTGCCGCAGCCGGGCGATATTTCCGCCGCGACGGGCGCAACCGGCACCGGGTGGTGATCGGCAAGGACACGCGGCAATCGGGCTACATGCTGGAAAACGCGCTGACGGCGGGATTGACCAGCACCGGCATGAACGTATTGCTGCTGGGTCCGGTGCCGACGCCGGCGGTGGGTTTCCTGACCCGGTCGATGCGGGCGGATCTGGGGATCATGATCTCGGCCAGCCACAACCCGGCCGATGACAACGGGATCAAGTTCTTCGGCCCCGACGGCTTCAAGCTGTCCGACGAGGCCGAGGCAGAGATCGAGGCCATCGTCGCAGGCGAGATCGAACCGGCGCAGCCGAACAACATCGGCCGCGCCAGGCGGGTCGATGACGGTCGCGGGCGCTATGTCGAATATGCCAAGACCACCTTCCCGGCCGGGCAGCGGCTGGACGGGCTGAAGGTCGTCGTCGATTGCGCCAATGGCGCGGCCTATCGGGCGGCGCCCGAGGTCTTGTGGGAACTGGGCGCCGAGGTGATCCCGCTGGGCGTCGATCCCGACGGCCGCAACATCAATGCCGGCGTCGGCAGCACCCATCCCGAAGCCTGCGCCGCCGCGGTGCTGGACCATGGCGCAGATCTGGGGATCAGCCTCGATGGCGATGCCGACCGGGTGGCGATCATCGACGAGACCGGGCGCTTGGCCGATGGCGATCAGATCATGGCGCTGCTGGCATCCCGCTGGGCGGCGCAGGGCCGGCTGCGCGGCGGGGCGCTGGTCGCCACCGTCATGTCCAATCTGGGGCTGGAGCATTTCCTGTCGGGTCATGCCCTGAAGCTGGAACGGACCCGTGTCGGCGATCGCTACGTGGTCGAAAAGATGCGTGAGGGCGGCTTCAACCTGGGCGGCGAGCAATCGGGCCATATCGTGATGACCGACTATGCCACAACCGGCGATGGGCTGATCGCGGCGATGCAGTTTCTGGCCGCGATGTCCGAGATCGGCGACAGCGCCAGCGCGCTTGCGGCACAATTCGATCCGGTGCCGCAACTGCTGAAGAACGTGCGATACGCCGCGGGCGCCGACCCCCTGTCGGCCGAGGCCGTCCGCGCCGTCATTGCCCAGGCCGAGGCGCGGCTTGCCGGGTCTGGCCGCGTGCTGATCCGCAAATCGGGCACCGAACCGCTGATCCGGGTCATGGCAGAGGCCGAAAACGAGGACATGCTGCGCGAGGTCGTGGACGGAATCGTGGCGGCGGTCGAACGGGCGGCCTGATTCCTGCGTCCCGCGACGGCCGGGGGCTTCGCGCCCCCGGACCCCCGCGAGGTATTTGGAAAGAGGGCGAGGTCAGGCCGATCCTGCCGTGGGATCGTAGTCATAGAGCCAGTCGAAGCGGGCCAGCATCCGATCGGGCGCGAGGCGGTTTGCGAGACGCAGGGCGGCATGGGCCGCGACGCGCCTGGCCCCGGTCAGATGGTAGTTTCGCGCATTGTCATTGGCGGCCGCGACGACCCGGCTGGCGCGGGGTTTGCGCAGGGTTTCGAAGCGGGCAAGGGCCGATTTCTGGTCGGGATTCTCGTCCAGGCAGGCGGCAAGGATCCAGGCATCCTCGATGGCCATGACCGCTCCCTGGGCCATGAAGGGCAGCGTCGGGTGGGCCGCGTCGCCGATCAGGACCAGCCTGCCATCCTGCCAGCAGCGGGCGACCTGATGCCGGAAGAGGCCCCAGATATGGACCGATTCGACCTCGCCCAGCCAGCCCGGCACCGGGCCGCCGAAGCTGGCGAAGGCCGCGCGCAGTTGCGCCGGATCGTCGGGATGGGACCAGCCTTCGGCCTGCCATGCATCGCGTTCCTGGACGGCGACGATATTGCGCAGGCCTCCTGTCAGCGGATAGCTGACGAGGTGGCGGCGCGGCCCCATGAAGACCTGCGCCTCTGGTGCGCCGCCGGGATCGCGGATCACCGCGCGCCATGCGGTGTTCCTTGTAAAGAAAGGCACTTCGCGGCCGTTCAGCACCCTGCGGACCTGGCTGTGCAGACCGTCGGCGCCGATGACCAGCGGCCCCTGGGGTGGGACTTCGACATTCCGGCCAAGCGCGATACGGGCCCCGGCATCGCGCGCCGCCCGCTCCAGCAGCGCGATCAGGCCGGCGCGGTGAATCAGCCGGAAATCGTCCATCGGACGGTGGCGCCGCAGATCGAGGCGAAGGACCGGCGCGCCCGACGCATCGCGCAACTGCACGGCCCGGCTGCGCAACGAGACGTCGCGCAGCGCCGGACCCAGATCCAGCGCCTCGACCACCCGCATCGCATTGGGCGAGATCTGCAGCCCCGCCCCGACCTCTCGGATCCCGTCGCTGCGTTCCAGCACCGTCACCACGGCGCCGCGCCGCGCCAGCGCGACGGCTGCCGTCAGCCCGGCGACGCCCGCCCCGATGACGGTCACCGGGCGGTCCGCCAGCACCCCTTTCATGCGCGATGTTCGGCGGTGGCGATCTGACGGAACTGGGCCAGCTTGTCTTGCGACAGACCGGCGGCGCGAAAGACTTCGCCCGCGAAAGTGACCGGCGCCGTGCCTGGGGCGGTGACGATTCCGCCGTCGGCGACGGCATGGGGCAGGTCGCGATAGGTCTGCTGCGCCGAATAATCCGGAAGGTGATATTTCAGGAAATCGAGCCCGTTCGAAGTATGGGCGCGTCCCTCCAGCAAGCCGGCACGCGCAAGGGACAGCGTAGCCGCGCAGATCGCCGCGACCGTCTGGCCATTGTCATGCGCCTCGCGCAGCGGAACCGACAGGTCGGGCGCATCCGCTCGGCACCAGCCGTCGCTGCCGCAGAGCACGATGACCTCATCACCGCGAGGCAGGAAATCCGGCAGACCGGCAACCCGCAAACCGCCGATCGAGGTCAGATCTCCGCCGCCGGGCGTGACGTAGCGCGCGTTCAGGCCGTAGAAATCCCCACCGATCCCTGCGATCAGCGGGGTTTCCCAATCGGCGAAGCCGTCGATCAGGACAATGAGGAGGGGTTTCAGCACCGGATCGCCCATCTCGCCGCCGCGATCAATCGTCGCGATGCACGCGCTCGCGGCGTTCGTGGCGTTCCTGCGCTTCCAGCGTCATCGTGGCGATGGGACGGGCATCCAGCCGTTTCAGGCTGATCGGCTCTCCGGTCATCTCGCAATAGCCGTATTCGCCCGTCTCGATCCGGCGCAGCGCCGAGTCGATCTTGCTGACCAGTTTGCGCTGACGGTCGCGGGTGCGCAGTTCCAGCGCGCGGTCGGTTTCCTCGCTGGCCCGATCGGCCAGATCAGGAACCGAACGGGCGCTGTCTTGCAGACCCTCCAGCGTCTCTGCGGACTGATCAAGCAATTCCTGCTTCCACGCCTCCAGCTTGCGCCGGAAATATTCGAGCTGGCGTTCATTCATGAACGGCTCGTCCTCGGCGGGGCGATAATCTTGTGGCAGGAAGGTCTGGGCTTTCATACGTCCTCCGGCTGGGCCGGGTGGGTCTGTAATCCGGCACCTTGCGCGCCCCCATAAAGTATGATGGGCACCTTGTCACTAGGTGAAACTGCCCTGATCGTGCCCGTCTCGCGTCATGGTTGCAGATTGCACCCGTTTCGCCCAAGCGGTTCACGCGAAAGGAGACTTCCCATGCAGTTCACCGGCACGGATCGTTATGTCGCCCCGCCCGATCTGGCCATCGCGGTCAACGCCGCCGTGACGCTGGAACGTCCGCTGCTGGTCAAGGGCGAACCGGGAACGGGCAAGACCGAACTTGCCCGGCAGGTGGCCGCCAGCCTGGGCATGCCGATCATCGAATGGCATGTGAAATCAACGACGAAGGCGCAGCAAGGGCTTTACGAATACGATGCGGTCAGCCGGCTGCGCGACAGCCAGCTTGGCGATGCCCGCGTCCACGAGGTGGGAAACTACATCCGCAGGGGCAAGCTGTGGCAGGCATTCGAGGCCGAACGCCGCACCGTCCTGCTGATCGACGAGATCGACAAGGCCGATATCGAATTTCCGAACGACCTGTTGCAGGAACTGGACCGGATGGAGTTTCACGTTTACGAGACCGGTCAGACCATCCGCGCCCGGCACCGGCCCGTTGTCGTGATCACCTCGAACAACGAGAAAGAGCTTCCCGACGCCTTTCTGCGGCGCTGCTTCTTTCACTATATCCGCTTTCCCGATGCGGCGACGCTGGAAGCCATCGTCGCGGTGCATCATCCCGGCCTGAAGCCGGCGCTGCTGCGAGAGGCGCTGAACCAGTTCTTCGAGTTGCGCGAAGCGCCGGGGCTGAAGAAGAAACCGTCGACCAGCGAATTGCTGGACTGGCTGAAGCTGATCCTGGCCGAGGATCTGACGCCCGCGGATCTGAAGCGCGAGCCGGGCGAGATACTGCCTCGGTTGCACGGCGCGCTGCTGAAAAACGAACAGGACGTGGCGCTGTTTGAAAAGCTGGCCTTCATGGCGCGGCGCCAGGGACGCTGAGCATCCGCGAATCGTTGCCGCGCGCGGCGATTTGCGGGAAGAATGGCAGCAGGGAGAAATGGCAATGACCTCGATCGACGTCCGGCCGCTGATGGCAGGGGACAAGACGGCGTGGCAACAGCTCTACGCCGGCTATCACGCCTTCTACCAGCGGCCGGATCTGCCGCAATCCTTCTTCGACATCGCTTTCGGGCGCCTGCTATCGGGCGACGACCGGGATTTTCGCGGCCTGGTGGCGCAGACGGACGGGACGCTGCTGGGGCTGGTCCACTACGTCTTCCATCCGCATCTGTGGCAACGGGAAGGAGTCTGCTATTTGCAGGATCTGTTCACCGATCCGGCGGCGCGCGGGCGCGGTGTGGGCCGGGCGCTGATCAATGCCGTCTATGATGCGGCCGATCAGGCCGGCGTGCCCGGCGTCTACTGGATGACGCAAGAGTTCAATTACGCGGGCCGCACGCTTTATGATCGTGTCGGCACGCGAACGCCCTTCATCAAATACAGCCGGCCATCCACCTAGCAAAGCCCGCAGGTCCGCGCGCCGGGCCTTTGCCGGCGGCGCGGGTCCATGGGTCAGTTCGCCGGGGTCGGGCTTTCATCCGCGTCGTCCGGCAGCCTGTCCCCGCCCATTGGGGCAATGGGTTCGTCCGGGGCGGGCGCGCCGGTATCGGTGCCCATCGGCGCAGGCATGTCGCCCGCCGCGGGCGACCCGGATTGCGAAGGCGCAGCGCCATCGGCCGGCGCGGCGCCATCGGCCGGATCCGGCGGGCTCGTGACCCGATCGCCCGGTGCGACCTGGGGATGGCCTTCGGGCAAGCCCCGATCCCTGCCGGCCCTGTCACCCTTGCCCTTGCCGCCGCCTTTCATGCCGCCGCAATCGGCCTCTGGTCCCCTCAGCGCGAATTCCATCTCGACCTGGGCGGACATGGAAACCTCGCCGGCCTGAACCGGGATATCGGCCTCGGCGGCGGCGGCCCGCATCATCGGGCGCGGTGGGCCCGACGGGGCGACGCTGTCGCGCAGGATCAGCACCGGCCCCAGTTCCAGGCCGGCCGCCTCGGCCAGGACCTCGGCCTTGTGGCGGGCGTCCCTGACCGCCTCGCGGCGGGCCTGATCCTCGGCATCGGCACCGTCTTCGCGGGTGAATTCGATACCGCTGATCTGGTTCGCCCCGGCGCCGACAATGGCATCCAGCACCTCGCCCAGACGCGCGATGTCGCCGACCCGGACGGAAACCATGTTGCTGGCCTCGTAGCCCGTCACCGTGGGCGCGCGGTCTCGGCTGTAATCCATCACCGGATTGAGGCTCAGCCCCGAGGTCTGGATGTTCCTTTCAGCGATGTCGGCGGCTTTCAGCGCCTCGATCACCGCGCTCTGCTGGGTCGCATTGCTGCGCATCGCATCGGCGGCGCTGTCGGCGCGGGTGGTGACCCCCAGCTGGATCGTCGCCATGTCGGGCGCGATCCGCGCCTCGCCCGTGCCGCTGACCGAAAGCCGCGACATCTGGCCACCGCACATCGGGCGCGCATCGTGCCCCGCCTTGCCCGCTTGCGGAGCGGACAGGGCCGGCCCCGAAATCATGGCGGCCAGCGCCGCCCCGGCGGCCAGCGCCGCAGGGCCGCGCTTCCATGAAAGTCCTGTCATTTCGCCGTTCTCTCTTTCCCGTTGCCGAAGACTGCGCAGGCAACGCCGCGCCGGCCCCGGATGTTTCCGCGGGCGCTGATCACAGATACGCCAGATTTGCTTTTCTCACCCCACAAATTGCAGTAGATTCGCGACATTGCCAACAGATCGCGGCAAAAGACCCGCGACGACATAACATCGAGCGACAGACCATCATGAACCAGCGCGCCGCCGGACCCGAATTCGCCATGAGCTTTACCCAGGACGCGGTTTGTCTGGAACGTCGCGAGGGCCATGACTGGCAGCCCGTGGGACAGGCGCTGTTCGCGGGCGGCGGCATGGCCGCGACATTGAACGCGCTGCGCGACGAGGCAGGCGGCAGCGGCGACGATGCCGCCGACGTCGTTCTGGTGATTCCCGACGATCAGGTTCTCTATACCTCGGTGACGGTGCCGGTCGGATCCGACACGCCGACCGTGATCGGGCGGATCCTCGAATCGATGACCCCCTACCGGGCCGAGGATCTGGCCTTCGACTGGTGCCCCGCTGCCAATGGAGACATCGAGACGCTGCGGGTGGCCGCCGTCGCCCGCCGCACGCTGGACGAGGCCGAGGAATTCGCCCGCGCGCAGGGATTCCGCCCCTCCGGCTATCTCTCGCGGCCAGGCGATGAACGCTTTGACGGCCTGCCCGATTTCGGGCTGAGCAAGCTGGCGCGGCAGCAAACAGAAAGACCGCCGTTCAGCCAGCCCGATCTCAGCCGGGCGCGCATCACCGCCCCGGTCATCACCGATGACGGCCTGCGGGCCCCGGCCGCGATCTCGCGCATCGTGCCGCATGTGGCGCCCGTTGCGCCTGCGGGACGGCTGCCAGACGCGGCGCCGGTTCAGCCTGCTGCCGCATCGGCCGAAGGTGCCCCGTCCAATGACTTGGAACAATCATCCACGAAAAGCGCGGGCGATGCGCGGGCCGGGCGCGCGGACATGGCCGCCGTGCCGGATACGGATCCCTCCGCAGCGCCGGTGATCCGGCATGGCGAGCGCAAGCCGATCGCCACGCCCTTGCCTGTCGGAGGCCCGAAACCGCGTCTGTCCCCCCGCGCCGAGGCGATCCATGCCCGCGCCGGCGACGCCCGCGCCCGCCGCGAAAGCGAACCCGCCGCCCCGGCCGCGTCCGCGTTGCTGATGCGCCTGCGTCAGTTCAACCCGGGTCGTCTTTCTGTGCTGATGGCCGCGCTGGTCGGGATGCTGGTGCTGGTTCTTGTCCTTTTCGGCGGCCGCGGCGACAAGACAGGGATTGCCAGCCCCGCCGAACCCGCGGCCACGGCGCCGGAACCCGCGACGCCCGCGGTTACCGCTGCGGCAACGACGCCGTCCGAACCAGCCGAACCGCCGGTTCTGGACACGATCGCCTCGGCCGATCCGGCAGCGGCGGCCGGTGTCCCGGACAAAGCCCCGGCCCAGCCCGATTCACAAGCCGATGGCGCGCTGACCCGCGCGTTGCGCGAGGCGATGACACAGCAACAATCCGTCGCGGAAGCTGCCTCGCGGCAGCCGGTTTCACAACAACCCGCCGGGGCCGGGTCCAGCCCGGTCAGCGCCGCGACGATGGCCAGCGCTGCGCTGGAAAACGCCCCCACCGGCACAGCCACGCCCGAAACTGCCACGGCTGCGACGACAACGGCGGACCGGCCCACCGCGGCCCCAACGGCGGAAAGGCAGCCCGGCCCCGAGGCGGCGGCCGCCCCCGACGCACCGGCCGCGGCTCACAATCTGGCCAGTTCCGCCCGTCCGCCGCGCGCCGCGCCGGCGCGGGCAACGCAGCCCGCCCGCCCGGATGGTGTTCCCAGCGTGCCGCGCGATCCGCAACCCTTCGCACAGCGCAGCCAGCCCGAACCGCCGCGCGTCGCCGGTATCCGCCCGCCAGAGCGGCCCGCCGCCGGCACGCCGCGCGCAACCCCCGCGACAGCGCGCCCCGCGGCGACACCGGCGCCCGCATCGGCGGCGACCACCCCGCCCGAGGTTCCGGCCACCAGGCCGGCCGGCTCGTCGCGCCGTCCTCCCTCGCGCCCCGACAATCTGGGTTCGATCGAGGAAGGCAGCGCGGCCGAGGATGGTCAGCCCAAGCAGCTGACCCGGGCCGAACGCCAGTCGGCGCTGCAATTGCTGCGCGATCTGCGCAAGGCAGAGGTCGGTCCTACCGGCCTTGATGCGGCCGAGCGCGGCGCGCTGATCGTGCTGGCCCAGGCCCGTCCGCAGCGCAAGCCGGTCTCGGTCGGCGCCGCCGCGCAGAGCGCGGT
>Ga0310345_10004041_pt1 | contig 13524 bp, 12 predicted proteins | sample HC15DNA20500_MG_FD_204667 | JGI IMG/M metagenome (GOLD analysis project Ga0310345, IMG submission 204667) | Marine microbial communities from station ALOHA, North Pacific Subtropical Gyre - HC15-DNA-20-500_MG | ecosystem: Environmental > Aquatic > Marine > Oceanic | place: Pacific Ocean: North... | reverse complement strand
TGGCAAAGCGATACCTTTTCATTCTTCAGTGAGAATCAAACTCGGCGCTGGGCAAAAGATTGAAAACAAAAATAAAGAAGTTATCGGTATTCACGTTTCTGCAAAGACTATTAAGAATAAAGTAGCTCCGCCTTTCCGGACTGTTAATTTTGAGATCCATTTTGGAAAAGGCATTCAAGAACACGAGCAGGTGTTTGATGAGTTACGTAAAGCTGGACCGTCTGTTATCGGTAAAAATAAAGTTGAGTTGGCCGGTACCGGAGCGTGGAAAACGCTTTTTGTTCACGATGAAAAGACCGGAGAAGTATTAGTCGAAAAGAAGTTCTATAAAGCCGATTTTGCTGAAGTCTGGAACGATCCCAAATATCGCAAGTTTATCGAAGACTTGCTTGAAGCGTCGATGATCAGAAAAATGTCAAGCTCAGAATCGATCGATATAGATCCGGAGTCTTATGAAGAAATAAGGTCAATATCTTTGGGCACTGAACAAGATTTTATGGAACTGGATACGTGAAATCCTTTGAAAAACCTCTTCTCATAATTGACTCCCTCAATCTCTTTACAAGACATTTCATCGCCAATCCAACAATATCTTCAAACGGAGATCACGTTGGCGGTATCGTTGGGTTTTTAAAAGCGATCCAGCTTCTGTCTGAGAGGTTCTCGCCGTCAAACGTATACGTCATATGGGAAGGCGGTGGTTCTCCCCGGAGAAGGGCGATCCAGGCTTCTTACAAGAATTCAAGGCGACCGCAAAAACTAAACCGGTTTTATTCAGATGAAGAGATACCAGATACCGTTGAGAATCGAAACTGGCAAATTGCTTCGCTGATCAAGCTTTTAAATTTTGCTGGAATTAATCAGCTGTATGTGTCAGATTGCGAAGCGGATGACATCATAGGTTTTCTTTGTTTAGATAAATTTAAGCCAAAAAATAAAATTATAATTTCATCAGATAAAGATCTTTACCAACTGATAGATGAGACGACTTTGCAATGGTCACCCGGCCAAAAAAAGATAATCAAAGCTGAAGATGTGAAAGAGAAATTTGGTGTTTATCCAGAAAATTTTTGTTTGGTAAGAAGTTTTGTCGGAGATGTATCTGACAATCTATCAGGCATAAAAGGGGCGGGTTTTAAAAGCGTAGTTAAGAGGTTTCCAGAAATTAATGAGAGAGTCTTCTTGCTAGAAGATCTAATTAGTACAGCTGTTGAAAAATCAAAAACTAGCAAGCTCAAGATCTACTCTGAAATTGCAAGCAATCCTGAAATACCTAGGAGAAATTGGAAGCTCATGAATTTAGGCTATAGAAATTTATCGTCCTTTCAGATTAACAAAGTCTCCTCAGTTTTAGAATCAAAAAACGATAAAAGAAATAAACTTAACTTTATTCGTGAACAAAGCAAGGTTGGCATTAACAATTTTAATGTAGAGAGATTTTTTATGTCAACTAGGAATTTAAATTAACCATGGAAACCCCGACCCACGATGTTCGCATATTAGACCAAATGCCCGCTGGTCAGTTTTCTAAATACAATAAGCAGTTTCAAGAAAAAATATTACAGGGATTATTATCTGATCACGACTGGGCAGCTCAAATGGTCGAAGTGATGAGATTTGATTTTTTTGAGCTTGTTTATTTAAGGTTTTTGTGCGAGAAATATGTCAATTATTATTTTAGGTACAAGTGTTTTCCAACGAATCAGTTGCTTATTTCAATCGTAAAAGAATCGTTTCAAGAAGAGAACGATGAGCTTTTAAAGAATCAAGTGATAGATTTCTTACATCGCATGAAGAAGAACCCCCATCCCGGGGATGTTAAATACGTAAAAGAGAAGATTCTAGATTTTTGTAAGAGGCAAGCTTTCAAAGAGGCGTTAGAGAAGTCAGTTGAGCTGATAGCTGAAGGTAAGTTTGAGCACGTGTTGACGTTGATGAAAAACGCTGTCTCAATTGGGTTACCGAATTCTGTTGGACACGATTTTTTCGAAGACATAGAAGCAAGGTTTGTCAAAGTTAGTCGGGCTGTCTGCCCAACCGGTTTAACAAAAATCGACGCTCCCGATATTTTGAACGGTGGGCTCGGTCGAGGCGAGATCGGTATTGTCACCGCTAACACGGGTGTCGGTAAATCTCACTGGCTTGTTGCTATGGGAGCTAATGCGATGCGAGTCGGAAAAAATGTTCTACATTATACATTTGAGCTATCAGAACAGGCAGTCGGATTGAGGTACGACTCTAATCTTTGCGGGATAAACGCATCAGAAGTAATTAATCAAAAAGATCGAGTCATTGATTTTTACGAAAGTAACGAAGATTTAGGTCGGCTGATCATAAAAGAATATCCAACAAATTCAGCTACAGTAATTACAATCCGTAACCATATTGATAAATTAATGTTAAGAGGTTTTAAACCGAACGTTTTAATAATCGATTATGCAGACATCATGAGGTCTACCAGGGCTTATGATTCTTTAAGGCACGAATTAAAACTGATCTATGAAGAATTGAGGAATCTTGCTATGGAAATGAATATTCCGATCTGGACAGCTTCTCAAGCAAATAGAGATTCTTCTAATTCTGACATTGTCGGTCTAGAAAACATGGCAGAAGCTTACGGTAAAGCTATGGTCGCTGATTTTGTTGTAACGATATCTAGAAAACCAATGGAAAAAGCAACTGGACACGGTCGGCTTTTTGTAGCCAAGAATCGTGCTGGCAAAGATGGCATCGTTTTTCCAATACACATCGATACCAGCATGTCTAAGATAGAGATCCTTGATGCAGAAGTACAATCTCTATCAGAGGCTGTTCAGAGCGATGAGAAAGAAATGAAAAAATCATTAAAAAAGAAGTGGGATGAGCTTAAAAGTTAGGGGGAAAGTTGTTTACTTTCGAAGAGGCTTTTCAAGAGAGCAAGAAGTATTTTAACGGAGATGAATTAGCTGCTAACGTCTTTATAACGAAATACGCTCTTACTGATAAAGAGGGAAATTGCTTAGAGAGTAATCCGGATAGCATGCACCGCAGGATAGCTTCAGAGTTTTTTAGAATAGAATCTAAATACGAAAATCCGTTATCTGAAAACGAGATTTATCTACTTTTAAAAGATTTTAAATACGTAGTTCCGCAAGGTTCACCCATGTCTGGGATCGGTAACAGAAACCAGATTCAATCCCTTTCTAACTGCTTTGTGATCGAATCTCCCCAAGATTCTTACGGCGGAATATTAAAATCAGATCAAGAGCAAGTGCAGATCATGAAAAGACGCGGCGGCGTCGGGTTTGATATCTCTTCAATTAGACCCTTCGGCTTAGCCACATCAAATGCTGCTAAAACGACCGATGGTATCGGTATTTTCATGGAGAGGTTCTCGAATTCTTGCCGCGAAGTAGCTCAGGGCGGCCGCCGCGGCGCATTGATGTTGACAATATCTGTTCACCATCCAGATATTATGACTTTTGTTAAAATTAAGAGGGATCTATCAAAAGTCACCGGCGCTAATATATCTATCAGACTATCAGACGAGTTCATGAAAGCTGTTGAAAATAACGAAGATTTCGAACTGAGGTTTCCTGTTGAGGGTACTGAAGATAAGATAGTTTCAACACAGATTTCTGCTTTAGAGCTTTGGGAAGAAATAATAGATTCGGCTCACGCTTCTGCTGAACCCGGTTTGCTATTCTGGGATAACGTTTTAAAATATACTCCAGCCCAAATTTACAGCGACGATGGGTTTGATACCGTGAGCACAAACCCGTGTAGCGAAATAACGCTCTCAGCTTACGACAGCTGTCGTCTGCTGCTGCTTAACTTAACTTCGTTTGTTAATAACCCGTTTACAAAAAATGCAACTTTTGATTATCTAAAGTTTTCAAGCTACACTGAAAAAGCCCAAAGGCTGATGGACGATTTGATCGATCTTGAGATTGAGTGTGCTGACAATATTTTAAAAAAGATAAAATCGGATCCGGAAGATAAAGAGATAAAAAGAATTGAGTTAAACCTTTGGAAGAAAATAAAAGAAGCCGCTTTAAAAGGTCGTAGGACAGGTCTAGGTGTTACTGGCTTGGGTGATACTTTAGCGATGTTGGGTTTATCGTACGGAAGCGAAGAAAGTATTCAAGAAACAGGGAGAATCTACAAGCAACTAGCAATTTCTTCGTATCGGTCTTCTTGTGTTTTAGCTAAAGAACGCGGTAGTTTCTCTGTTTACGATTTTAAAAAAGAAGAGAACCATCCCTTCATAAAAAGGCTGTTTGAAGCATCATCAGAGTTAAGAGACCTTCACAGAAAGCACGGAAGGCGTAATATTGCTTTGACTACCACGGCTCCATGTGGAAGTGTCTCTATGTTGACACAGACAACTTCTGGCATTGAGCCAGCTTTTATGTTGAAATACACGAGAAGAAAAAAGATTAATCCTAACGATCCAGAGACTCGAGTGGATTTTGTCGATAGCTTGGGCGACAAGTGGCAAGAGTTTGATGTTTATCATCACGGGTTTCAAAAATGGATGGATAAGACTGGTAAGACGGAAATTTCCGAAAGCCCTTACGCTAACGCGACAGCTAACGAGATCGTTTGGGAATCGGCTGTTGATGTTCAAGCCGCGGCTCAAAAGTGGGTTTGTCACGCTATCAGTAAAACAATAAATTTACCCAACACAGCCTCTGTTGATGATGTAAAAAAGGTTTATTGGCGAGGCTGGAAAAGCGGCTTAAAGGGAGTCACAGTATACAGGGACGGCTGCCGTTCTGGTGTTTTAGTCAATAGGGAAAAAGCTAACACTGTTAATTCGATAGCAATCGTTAATGCTCCAAAACGTCCCGAAACGCTTAAATGCGATATTCACAGGACACATGTCAAGGGAGAAGCTTGGACGATACTCATCGGTTTGATGGGCGGAAAACCCTATGAAGTCTTGGGCGGTAAATCTGAGTACATCGAGATCCCGCCAACATACGAAACGGGTAGAATTACAAAAAGAGATCGTAAAACCATGCCTTCCAAATATGATTTGCATTTTGGTGATAACGGTAGCGAGATCGTAGTAAAAGATATCGTGAAAGTTTTTGATAACCCAGATCACGCTGGTTTTACGAGAATACTGTCTTTAACACTTCGGCATGGTGCACCGATAAACTATATTGTGGAGCAATTGTTAAAAGATAGAGATGCTGATCTGTTTTCGTTTGCTCGGGTTATCTCAAGAGTTTTGAAGAAATACATCAACGATGGAACGATACCGGGAGGTAACAGGATCTGTCCCGAGTGTAGCGTTGAAGATTCTCTCAAGTATCAAGAAGGCTGCGTAGCTTGTACTTCTTGTGGTTACAGTAAATGTTCTTAAGGAGAAAGATTTGAAGTGGACAACTAGTGTATCTCACCTCATCAAAGAAGTTGAGATGCGACACAACCCAGTAATCGTCAGGGTTAACAAGTTTGATGAAGATGCAGCTAAAAAGTTTGATCAAGAAGTTGCTCGAGCGCATAACACCGGCCAAAAAATAATACCAGTCGTAATCGATTCTTACGGTGGCCAAGTTTATTCTCTCATGTCGATGATTTCCGCAATAAAGCATGCAGAGCTCCCTGTTGCTACAATCATCGAGGGAAAAGCGATGAGTTGCGGTGCTATCCTTTTTTCTTTTGGTGAAGAGGGTTTGCGATTCATGGATCCCAATGCCACGATAATGATTCATGATGTCTCATCTATGGAGTTTGGTAAAGTCGAAGAGCTAAAGGCTAACACGAAAGAAACAGATCGGTTAAACAGCATTGTTTACACGATGATGGCAAGAAATTGCGGCAAAAAAGACGATTATTTTATGAAAATAGTAGATAAAAAAAAGCACGCCGACTGGTTCTTAGACGCTAACGAAGCAAAGAAATATGGCTTAGCGAACCAGCTAAGGGTACCGAAGATAACGGTTGCTATTAACGTTGAAATTGAGCTTGAATAGTTTGCTAATAAACTGAGATATTAACTCAAGTTTTCTTATATTTAAATTCATGGGAAAATACGATCATTTAGAATCTTTAAGACAGAAGATTGCAAAAAACTCCGCAAATAAAAAGCGGAATATTAATCTAACCGAGTTGCTTACTGAGTTTGATGAATGTTTAAAAGGTTTTAAACCCAACTGCGATGATAATAAGCTGGTCTTAAAAAGACTACGATGCTTGCAGGATAAGATCAAAATATTCATGAACGGAGATACAGCACCTAATGTCTGATACAGGAAACGGCTGGGGCGAATACTCGAAGCTGGTTTTAAAAGAATTAGAAACATTATCGACTGGTATTGATTCTTTAAAAGAAGAGATGCAGGGTATTAAGCAAGATATTGCTCTGATGCGAGACCGCGAAGACAGGGTTATTGAATTGCGTGCGTGGAAAGAAAAAATAGACGAAGTTACTTCACCATCTCAACTTCAGGATCTCGTTAAAGAAGTGGATCAACTTAAGCTTTTTAAAACCAAAGCAATCACAGTATTTGCAGTCGTTCAGTTTAGCATGGCATTTTTTGCTTGGGCTATGAATTTTGTCAAGTAATTATTGCTGTAAATTTTTGTAAATTTTGATAAGATTCAATTATGAATAAATGGATCCCACCGAAATCTCCCTACGATCTTCTACAAGAACGTTTCTGGCCTAATGAGTGGAAGATACTAGTTGTTTGTTTGTTGCTGAACCAGACTTCTAGAAAACAAGTAGAACCAATGATAGCTGATTTCTTTAAAAGGTATCCGGATCCAAGATCTATCATCGAAGCCTCGGAATCATCTTTGGTAGATATTTTAAAGCCACTGGGCTTGGTTAATCGAAGAATCATGATCTTAAAAAAATTCTCATTGCAGTTTTTGGGTAAAGAATGGAAGACAGCAAAAGATTTGTACGGGTGTGGAAAGTATGCTGATGACACTTGGAGGATATTTTGTAAGGGTGATTGGCGCGAAGTAGAACCAAAAGATCACGCTCTAGTTTTTTACCATGATTTTTTAACTAAAGATTGGGACAATAACGCGTATGCCTGAGGGTCCGGAGTGCAGAAGATTTGCTTTAGCGTTGGGTGATCACGTTGGTGGTGAAACTCTTACTGAATTTGAAGTAAAATCTGGCAGGTACACTAAGAAAGAAATGAAAGGTCTTCAGCATTTGCTAGAAGATTTGCCTATCAAGGTTTTAGGTGTCGGAGTTCATGGAAAATTTATTTATTTAATTTTCGATAAAAAGATGAGTCTTTGGTCAACATTAGGCATGGCCGGTAGTTGGCAGAAGAATGAAACAAGCCACACTAGGATTGCGATGACATTTGGCAGTGGCAAGAAAGTTTACTTTAACGATATTAGAAATTTTGGAACTTTGCAATACTGTCGAGAACCTCAACTTTTAGCTTCGAAACTTGAATCTTTGGGTCCTGATTTATTGGCCCAGAATGTAGAGAACAAGAAATTCATTTCTCAGTTGAGGAAAAAGAACAGCTCTAATATCACAAAAGTCTTAATGGATCAATCAGTGGTTGCTGGTGTCGGAAATTACATTAAATCTGAAGCTCTTTGGCTAGCGCGGATAAGCCCCCACCGGAAAGTTGAAGAATTATCAGATTCTGACTTATCCGTTCTGAACAAAGCGGTTCAAACCGTCATGAAAGAATCGTTTGTCTCGGGTGGAGCAACTGTTAAATCTTACAAGGATTTTTTTGGCGAAACTGGAGATTACAGTTCGAGGTTTATGGTTTATAATCAAAAAGTAGATCTTGACGGAAACGAAGTCAAAAAAGAAAAAACCCCGGATGGTAGGACCACCCACTGGGTACCAAACGTACAGAGGTAGAATTATGGAAAGTTTAAAATTAAGCGATGATGTGATTGCTAATATCGCTAGGCTAGTTCAGATTGCGATACTGACTGGAACTGATGTTGTTGATAACTTAAGGATGATTAGGCTTGAAGTATCGGGTGATGTGCTGAATCCGCATCCAGATTTTGTAAAATCCTTGAACGATAATATCGAAAAAATGTTAGCAGCAGTACCCACCGAAGAACTAGTCACCGAAGAATAATCGCGGCATTCGATATTTATGCTGTGTCAAAAAGCAAAAGAACTAACAGAAAAGTTTTAAGAGAGTTAAGAAAAGCAAAAGCTGATCTTGCTGCTTTGATAGCGTATGAAAAAGAATGTAATTCTTTGCTGTCAGAGTATTCTTTAGAATGGACTACTGATATCACTGCCATCTTAAAGCTCTTCGACAGGGCTACTAAAGAAGAAAAAATAGAAAACGATTTGCAAAAAGAAGTGTTTGAAGCTTCGGGTAAAACTCAAGAAAAAGATGAAGATATCCAAGAAGCCGATTCTTCGCAATCGCCCGATTGGGTTAAAAAAGCATTTCGAAAGCTAGCATTAAAAACGCATCCGGATAAAGTGACTAACGATCTTAACGCTCAGCATTTGATTGATGTTTACTCTAGAGCTAACGCAGCGATAGAAGAGAAAGATTATGATCTGTTTTTGCAAATATGCTCTGAAGTTAACGTTAACTGCGAGTTAGATCCAGAGATAGAATTAGAAATAAATCTTCACCGTCAAGAAAATATTCGTAACTGCTTAAAGGGTATCGAACACTCTTTACCATGGGTGTGGGGTGAGTCTTATGGAAATTTACAGATTAGAAAAAGACTAGTTTTATCTATTCTTCCGCATTACGGTATTAACGAAGTAGAAGAATCAAAGATCGAAGATATTTTAGAAAAGATCCATTCTTCGTGAAATAACTTCGCTGATTTGATATAATATACATACAAATAAAAATCAAGGAAAATAATGCCTATAAAAAGTCCTAGCAAGTTTGTATCCCTGCATTCACACGATGGTTTTAGTACTTTCGATGGATTGGGATATCCGCAAGAGCATATCGATTTTGTTCTTGAGAACGAGATGGATGCGTGGTGCTTGACAAATCACGGTCACATGAACTCTTTTGCCCATGCGTACTTACACTCTGAAAAGATTCGTAAGAGAGGTGTTGATTTCAAGTTTGTCGCAGGGAGTGAAATGTATGTCCACCCCGATCTTGATATATGGAAGCTTGATTATGAGATGGCCAAAGCGGCAAAGCGCGGTGACCGTGAAGCAGTTGCGGTTTTAAGAGAGCAGAGAGAGAGTATTAGGACCCCGCTGTTTGCGAAAGTTGATGGTGATGATGAAACCGTCGATCTCTCGACTGATGAGGGCAGCCTCACCATAGAAAATGAAGAAGAATCTAAGTCAGCAAAGTTTTACGATCCCATCAAACGTAGGCACCACTTAGTCGTCTTGCCAAAGACTTCTGTCGGCTTAGAGAGGTTGTTTGGTCTAGTTTCTCAGGGCTACCTTGAGGGATTCTATAGATTTCCTCGCGTTGACTACAAGATGATAAAAGAAGCTGCCAAGGGAGACCACTTGATGATCTCAACAGCATGTCTCGGTGGACCTTTGTGCTACGAGGTATTTAAACACTTACAGACGACTGAATTCAATGATTTAAACCAGCTTTTATTAGAAGATCCATTGTTGATGCAGAAGATCCAAACTGGCATCTCTAATTCTTACGATGCTTTAGCTGATGCAGTCGGTATAAAGAATGTCATGCTTGAGATACAGTTTAATAAGCTTCCAGCTCAACATTTAGTCAATAGAGCTATCATACAATTTGCAAAAGACCAAGGGTTGCAAGAGCAGTTAGTGGTGACAACTGACTCTCACTACTCTCGACCCGAACACTGGCGTGAACGTGAAATATATAAGAAGTTGGGTTGGCTTAATTTCAAAGATTTTGATCCGGACTCTTTACCAAAGTCAAGGGAAGATTTGGCTTGTGAGCTTTACCCGAAGAACGCAGGTCAGGTCTGGGATTCTTATTTTGAGACGACTGAGGGCATGGAATTTTACGATGATCAGTTGATCCACGATGCTATCTCTAGGACTCATGATATTGTTCATGAGGGAATAGGTGACATCCATCCTGATCGTTCTATGAAGTTTCCATCTTATATTACCCCGAAGGGAACTACCGCTAGTCAAACGCTTTTGAAAATGTGCAAAGAGGGCTTGATCTCTCGTGGGTTACATGAGGATGAAGCTTATATCAATCGATTAGTCGAAGAATTGAGGGTTATCAAAGACAAAAACTTTTCAGAATATTTTTTGACCATGAAAGCGATTCTTGATATTGCTCGCGATAAGATGCTCATCGGGCCAGGACGTGGTTCTGGCGCGGGTAGTTTGGTTAATTATGTTCTCAACATTACTGATGTCGATCCCATTAAGTACGGTTTGCTCTTTGAGAGGTTTCTATCTCCAGAGCGTAATGAAATGCCAGACATCGATTCTGATGTTGCTGATCGTGATGAGCTGATAACTCTTCTTCGAGAGAGCTTCGGAGAATTTAATGTTATCCCAATCTCTAATTACAATACGTTTAAGCTGAAATCTCTCGTTAAAGATGTTTCGAGGTTTTATCGTGTTCCCTTCGAAGAAGCAAACAAAGCTTTAGCTCCTCTTGAAGTTGATGTCAAACGTGGCCGCAAAAAAGACGTGGATTCAGAAGACTCTTTCGATATTAATATTGATGAAGCAATAAAATATTCAGAGTCCTTGAGGAATTATCTTGAGAAGCATCCGGAGATATTTAAGCCCTTAAAAGTTTTGTTTAAGCAAAACAAAGCGTTGGGACGCCACGCTGGCGGTGTCATAATTTCCGAAAGAATTGCTGAGCGCATGCCTCTGATTCTTGCTCGTGGTGAACCGCAGACTCCCTGGGTTGAGGGAATGAATTACAAGCATCTCGAAGAGTTCGGTTGGGTTAAATTCGATCTTCTTGGTTTAGAGACTTTGAGGATCATTGAGCAGACTATCAACCTTATTCTAAGGAAAGGGGGCATTGAAGAACCAACGTTCGGAGATGTGAAAGCTTGGTTTGATGATAATATGGCACCAAGCCAGATAAATTTTGATGATCAGAAAGTATATAAGAACGTGTACCACGCCGGTAAGTGGGCAGCCATATTTCAGTGTACGCAACGAGGCGCTCAAGCTCTTTTTAAGCGGGCCAAACCGGAATCAGTTATTGATATTGCTACTTTGACTTCTATCTATCGTCCTGGGCCTCTCAGCGCGAAGGTTGATAAGCTGTACATTCAAGCAAAGAAAGACCCAAGCTCGGTTGTTTACGGTCATCCGCTTATTGAACAATGTCTCAAAGAGACGTACGGCTGTATCATTTTTCAAGAGCAAGTCATGAACCTCTGTCACATTGTTGCTGGGATCCCAAAAGAAGAATGCAATGCAATGAGAAAGATGATGAAGCCGGTTGGGTCAGGGAATGAGAATATTGATAAAGCCCGGGCACTGAAAGAAAAATTCATTTCAGGTTCTATTGCTAACGGTATAGATAAGCACACTGCCGAAGATCTTTATGAGAAGATCTTGTATTTTGCCGGTTACGGTTTTAATAAGTCTCATGCTGTTTCATACGCGATCAATTCTTATTATTGCGCGTGGTTAATGACATACTACGAGGAAGAGTGGATCACTTCTTACTTAGAAGCTGTTTCTTCTAATCCCAACAAGCTTTCAAAAGCCCTTAGCGAAACAAAGAAAATGGGGTACAAGATCACAAAGATTGATATCAACAAAGCTGATCACCACTGGGCCACGGTTGGCGATAAAACGCTGATGCCATCTTTCCTTTCTTGCAAGGGAATAGGCACAGCCGCTATCGATGAGATTTTGGCAAAACGACCGTACTCTAACGTGGATAACTTGTTTTGGACAGAAGAGGGCCAGTGGAAACATTCGAAGCTCAATAAACGAACGCTTGAATCGCTTCTTAAGATCAGAGCGTTAGATTCTTTAGACTGGCAGGATTACTTTGGTTCTTACAAACATTTCCACGATGTTGCTAGCGAGAACTGGCCTCTTTTAAGAAAGCGGACAAAGAAGAATCCCCACCAGGGCATGGATAATTTAAAAGAATTGTGCTTAGATTATTGCAGTGATACTGACTGGTCGATCAAAGAAAACATGGAGTTCGAACAATCTCTGCTGGGAACTATTAACGTGTGTAATTTGATTCCCGAAAAGTTGCTAAATAAGTTTGATGAGTTATCAATACTTCCGATAGAAGAGTGGTCTGAGAAAAACTTGCACTGGTTGGTTGCTATCAAAGCGAACAAGAAGAAGACTAAAAACGGAAAGCCTTATTTTTTGATTGAGGCTATCGGCTCTAACGGTGAGAAGCACCGGATATTCTGTTGGGGCACCGGTTACGATGCTGTCCTTCCAGATTATTCCCTGTGCGTTGTTGAATTAGATAAGTCTGATTTTGGTTTTTCAACTAATTGGAGAAAAATCAAGATTTTCGAGGTATAATTTTTGTATGGAAAAAAATAAGTTTGAATCGCTAAACGATATACTCTCTTTTTATTCAAGAGTTTTAGTAGATTCTCCGATTGTTAACGCCCGGGGATCTTTGCAAAAAGAGCAGATATTCCAAAGTTTTGAACTAACAGATCCAACTAATATTAATGTGACAATACCAGCTAGAAAATTTAACTCAAGGTACGGTGTCGCCGAGTGGCTGTGGTACCTTTCAGCGGAAAGCTCTTCTAAAAATATCGGAAAGTTAGCTAAAATATGGAACATCATTTCTGACGATGCTGGTAACGTTGAGTCAAATTATGGCGTCTACCTGAAACCACAGTGGGGTTGGATCAAAGAAGAGTTGCTTAGCGACCCAGATTCTAGACGTGCCACCGCAGTAATCAACCAGATTCATCACAAGCATAAAAACAAGAAAGATTATCCGTGCACACACTATGTTCAGTTTTTTATCAGAGATCAAAAGTTGCACCTGGGCGTTAATATGCGTTCAAACGATCTAGTTTTTGGTCTGTGCAACGATGTCTTTACTTTTAGCTTGTTTCAGCAAGTGATGCTCAATGAGCTTAATTTATCTGGCATGAATTTGAGTTTGGGGAGTTACTTCCACCACGCCGGTAGTCTGCACGTTTACGACCACCATTTTCCAATGATTGAAAAAATTTCAAAAACTGATGAATTATCTATTGACAAAAATAGAAAAACTTTTAAATTAAGTGATGGGTTAACTTGGGAAAAGATACAAGAAAATTTTGCTTTTCCGGTTTCTGATACTGAAAAGTCTCTGATTTATGATTATGTTAGCAACTGTATGAATAGGATTTTCGTTGATCGTGGATAATGAAAACAACATTTTAGAAAAGGCTAACCGGATAGTAAATCAACGTTCCGAAGAGAAAGAAAGAGAGTACGGTCCCTTCAGCGAAGGGATGAAAAGGGCGGCTAAAATTGCTGCGGGTATGTCAGGTAAAAATATTACAGCTCACGATATGTATATTGCTTTAGTTGCTCTTAAGCTAAGCCGACAAAGTTACAACTTTAAAGATGATAACCTACTAGATGCTGTTGCCTACTTGGGAGCTTGGCACAATTTTATTAAG
>Ga0310345_10004039_pt1 | contig 13526 bp, 10 predicted proteins | sample HC15DNA20500_MG_FD_204667 | JGI IMG/M metagenome (GOLD analysis project Ga0310345, IMG submission 204667) | Marine microbial communities from station ALOHA, North Pacific Subtropical Gyre - HC15-DNA-20-500_MG | ecosystem: Environmental > Aquatic > Marine > Oceanic | place: Pacific Ocean: North... | reverse complement strand
CAACAACATCCCGGTGTTCTTCATCCAGGACGCGATCAAGTTCCCCGACCTGATCCACGCCGCCAAGCAGGAGCCCGACCGCGGCTTCCCCCAGGCGCAGACGGCCCACGACAACTTCTGGGACTTCATCTCCTGGATGCCGGAAGCGATGCACATGGTCATGTGGATCATGTCCGACCGGGCGATCCCCCGCTCGTTCCGGTTCATGGAGGGCTTCGGCGTCCACACCTTCCGCATGGTCACGGCCGAGGGCAAGTCCACCTTCGTGAAGTTCCACTGGAAGCCCAAGCTGGGCCTGCAGTCGGTCACCTGGCCCGAGGCGGTGACGATCAACGGCGCCGACCCCGACTTCCACCGCCGCGACCTGTGGGACGCGATCCAGGCCGGCGACTTCCCCGAGTGGGAGCTGGGCATCCAGGTCTTCGACGAGGAAGTGGCCGAGGGCTTCCCCTTCGACGTGCTCGACGCCACCAAGATCATCCCCGAGGAGCTGGTCCCGGTGCGCCGCATCGGTCGGCTGGTGCTCGACCGGATGGTGGACAACTTCTTCGCCGAGACCGAGCAGGTCGCCTTCCACACCGGCAACGTGCCGCCGGGGATCGACTTCTCGGACGATCCGCTGCTGCAGGGGCGCAACTTCTCCTACCTCGACACGCAGCTGAAGCGGCTGGGGGGGCCGAACTTCACCCACCTGCCGATCAACGCGCCCAAGTGTCCGTTCCACAGCTTCCAGCAGGACGGGCACATGGCGATGACCAACCCCAAGGGCCGCGCCAACTACGAGCCCAACGGCTGGGGCGAGCAGGGCGAGGGAGAGATGCCGGGCCCGCGCGAGGATCCCGCGGCGGGGTTCCGCTCGTATCCCGCGCAGGCCGACGGCCCGAAGCGGCGCGTGCGCTCGGAGACCTTCGCCGACCACTACTCCCAGGCGCGGCAGTTCTACGTCAGCCAGACCGGGCCCGAGCAGCGGCACATGGCCGACGCCCTGGTCTTCGAGCTGAGCAAGGTCGCCACCCCCGCGATCCGCACCCGGCTGCTGGGACACCTGCGCAACGTGCACGAGGAGCTCGCCACGGCCGTCGCCGACGGGCTGGGGATGGAGCTGCCCGAGCCCGCCCCCGCGGCGCGCGAGACGCTGACCGACCTGCCGCCCTCGCCCAAGCTCAGCATCCTCGAGAACGGGCCGCTGAACTTCCACGGCCGCAAGCTGGGGATCCTGCTGGCGGACGGCGCCGACGCCCAGGCGCTGGCGGGGCTGCGCAACGCGGTCGAGGACGCCGGCGGCATGGTCGAGCTGGTGGCGCCGAAGGTCGGCGGCGTGCGCCTGTCGGACGGCAGCCTGGAGCCGGCGGACCAGAAGATCGACGGCGGGCCCTCGGCGCTCTACGACGCGGTCGCCATCGTGCTGTCGGAGGAGGGGGCGCGCAGCCTCGCGGACATGCACGCGGCCCGGGTCTGGGCGGCGGACGCCTGGGCGCATGGCAAGTTCATCGCCCATTCGCTGGAGGCGGCGCCCTTCCTGGTCGCCGCCGGCCTGCCCGACGCGCCGGGCGAGGGCGTCTTCGAGCTGGAGAAGGATGCCGCCCCCGAGTTCGTCGAGGCCTGCGCCCGCCTGCGGGTCTGGGACCGGGCGCCCTGAGCGCCCTGCCCTCCCCGGCCGACGCAGGCGGGAACATCGTCCCGCCGCGCCGGTTGGAGGGAGGCCCCGGCGGCCCGCTCCGCCCCGCACCGGCCTCGCGCCGGGCGGGGCGGCGGCGGGGCCGCCGGACCCCGAGCGAACCGGATCGAAGGAGACCGAGATGAGGATCGCCGAGATCATGACCCCCGAGGTCGAACTGGCCGCCCCCGGCATGAGCGTGCGCGAGGCCGCCTCGCGCATGCGCGACGACCACGTGGGCGCCCTGCCCGTGGGCGAGAACGACCGGCTGGTCGGGATGATCACCGACCGCGACATCGCCATGCGCTGCGTGGCCGAGGGCGCCGACCCCGCCTCCGCCACCGTGGGCGACGCGATGTCGGAGCGGGTCTACTGGTGCTTCGAGGAGGAGGACGACGCCCGCGCCGCCGAGCTGATGGCCGAGCACCAGGTCCACCGCCTGCCGGTGCTGAACGCGGACAAGCGGCTGGTGGGCATGGTGGCGCTGGCCGACCTCGCCCGCGGCGGCTCGGGCGCCGTGCACCGCGCCGTCGAGGGCGTGTCGAAGAACACCGGCCAGACCCGCAGCTGAGGAGATCCGCGGCGCGGCCCACGAGAACCGGGGCCCGCCCGCCCCTTTCCCGCGGCGTCCCCGCGCCGGAACGCCGCGGCCCCTTCCCCCCCCCGGGGGCCGGCCGCCCGGCGGCGCAGCCCCCTCCCCCCGAAGCCGTCACGAGCGAAGACCATGGACGCGTCCCCCTCCGCTTCCGTTTCCAGCCCTCCCGCTGGGCGGCGCGCGCAGCCGGGCCAGACGCTGGCCGAGGCGCCCGGCTGGCGGCGGCTGCTGGTCGCGGTCGCCGAGCTGATGGCGCGCAGCGGCTCGGGCGGCTCGGAGCGGGTGCGCCTGCACCAGGCCCGCGTCTCGGAGCGGATCGAGGCGCTGATCGCCGCGCCGGCGCCGCTGCGCGCCCCCGCCCCCGCGCGCCCGCCCGCCGTGGTGCGCGCGCTGCCCCGCGCGATCGCCCGCGGCGCCGAGGGGCCGGCGGGCGAGGTGCTGGCCGCGGTCGAGGCGGTCTCCGGCGCGCTGGTCTGGCGCGAGGGCTACGTGCGCCCGCCCGCCGGCCTGCACGCCCGCTTCGCCCAGTGCGAGATCGCCGCCGCCGGCGGCCCCGTGGTCTGCCGCGGGATGCGCCTGGGCCTGATCCTGTTCGCCCCCGGCTGCACCTATCCGATGCACGCCCACCCCGGCGTGGAGGAGAGCTACGCCTGCCTCGCCGGCGCCGTCTCGCAGAACGAGGAAGGGGTCTGGACCCCGGGGGCGATGATCGTGAACCGGCCCGGCCAGCTGCACCGGCTGACCTCCGAGACCGGCGGGCCGAGCCTGCTCGCCTACGCCTGGCTGGGGCCCGGCCCGCGGCTCGCCCATGCCGCGACCCGTTTCCTGCGCGCCACGCCCCGGCGGCGGCGCGACGAGACCTGAGCAAGGAGGATCGCCCATGCATGACCGCTCCACCGAAGCCGCGCCCGCCTCCCGCGAAGACGCCCCCGACCGCGCGCCCGATCCCGCGCCGCCGCCCCGCGGCCAGGACGGGGCCGCGCGCGCCCGCCCGCCGGGGGACGCCGCCTCCGACCCCGGCGCGGACCGGAATCCGGACCGGGGCGCTGACCAGGGGCCCGGGCGCAGCGACCCCTCCGGCGAGGCCTGGTGGCAGGGCGCGGTGATCTACCAGATCTATCCGCGCAGCTATCAGGACACGACCGGCAACGGCGTCGGCGACCTGCCCGGCGTGCTGGCGCGGCTCGACCACATCGCCGACCTCGGCGTGGACGCGATCTGGCTCTCGCCCTTCGTCGCCTCGCCGATGCTCGATTTCGGCTACGACGTCTCGGACTACCTCTCGGTCGATCCGATGTTCGGCACGCTCGAGGACGTGCGCGAGCTGATCGCGGCCGCCCATGCCCGCGGGCTGAAGGTGCTGATGGACCAGGTGCTGTCGCACACCTCCGACCAGCACCCCTGGTTCCAGGAAAGCCGCGCCAGCCGCGACAACCCCCGCGCCGACTGGTACGTCTGGGTCGACGCGCAGCCCGACGGCTCGCCGCCCAACAACTGGCTGTCGGTGTTCGGCGGATCCTCCTGGCAGTGGGAGCCGCGGCGCGGCCAGTACTACCTGCACAACTTCCTGCGCCAGCAGCCGGACCTGAACTACCACGACCCGGAGGTGCAGGAGGCGATCCTCGACGTCTGCCGGCACTGGCTGGACATGGGGGTCGACGGCTTCCGCCTCGACGTCTGCGCCTTCTACTTCCATGACGCCGAGCTGCGCGACAACCCGCCCAACCCCACGCCGCCGACGGGGTCGAGCTTCATGTTCAACCCCTATTCGATGCAGCTCCACGTCCGCGACATCGGCCAGCCCGAGAACCTCGCCTTCCTGCGCCGCCTGCGCGAGCTGTGCGAGAGCTACGGCGAGGACCGGGTGCTTCTGGGGGAGCTGCACGAGAGCGAGGCGGCCTCGCTGCACCACGCCTACACCTCCGCCGACCGGCTGCAGCTCGCCTACGGCTACTGGCTGCTGGGGGCGGACGAGATCGACGCCGAGCTGGTGCGCCGCACCTCGGTCGAGCTGGGGCACGAGCTGTCGGACGGCTGGCCGTGCTGGGCGCTCGACAACCACGACTTCCCCCGCTCCGCCTCCCGGCTGGGGGGCGAGAAGCCGCCGCTGGCGCTGACCGCGGCGCTGACCTGCCTGCGCGGGGCCTCGTGCCTCTATCAGGGGGCGGAGCTGGGCCTGCCCGAGGCGGACGTCCCCTACGAGCGGCTGGTCGATCCCTACGGGCGCGAGTTCTGGCCGGCGTTCCGCGGGCGCGACGGCTCCCGCACCCCGATGCCGTGGGAGGCCGAGGCCCCCCATTGCGGCTTCTCGGAGGTCGAGCCCTGGCTGCCGGTGCCCGACGCGCATGCGGCGCTGGCCGCGGACCGGCAGCGGGCGCTGCCCGGCTCGACCCTCAACCGCCTGCGCCGGTTCCTCAACTGGCGGCGGCAGGATCCGGCGCTGCGGCGCGGGGGGATCCGGTTCCTGGCCGAGCTGCCCGAGCCGGCGCTGGGCTTCGTGCGAATGCACCAGGGGCGGTCGGTGATCTGCCTGTTCAACCTCGGCTGCGACGAGATCCGCCTGGATCTGCCAGACGCCGACCTCGGCCGGGCGCTGGAGGGCCACGGCTTCGAGCATGTGCGCGGCGAGGGCTGCGTGACCCTGCCCGCGCAGGGCGCCTATTTCGGAGAATCGGCATGAAGGACGGCGAGACCCGTTCCCCCGGCGCCGGCGCCCAGTCCGGCGACGCGCGCCCCGAGACGGACGGCCGGACGTCCGACGGCTTCGCGCCGATCGAGCCGGTCCAGGGCCCCGACTGGTGGCGGGGCGCGGTGATCTACGAGATCTACCTGCGCAGCTTCCGCGACGCCTCGGGCGACGGCATCGGCGACCTGCGCGGGGCGCTGGAGAAGATCGACCACCTGGTGGCGCTGGGCGTCGACGCGGTGTGGCTGTCGCCCTTCTTCAAGTCGCCGCAGAAGGACTTCGGCTACGACGTCTCCGACTTCCGCATCGTCGACCCGATCGCCGGCTCGATGGAGGATTTCCTGGCCCTGCGCGACGCGGTGCAGGGGGCGGGGATGCGCCTGCTGCTCGACTTCGTGCCCGCCCATACCTCCGACGAGCATCCCTGGTTCGAGGAGAGCCGGGCCAACCCCTCCGGCCCCAAGGGCGACTGGTACGTCTGGGCCGACAAGGCCGCCGACGGCGGGCCGCCGAGCAACTGGCTCAGCTCCTTCGGCGGCTCGGCCTGGAACTGGGATCCGCGGCGGGGCCAGTACTATTTCCACCCGTTCCTCGACTGCCAGCCGGCGCTGAACCTGCAGAACGACGCGGTGCTCGACCACCTGGCCGCGGAGATGCGCTGGTGGCTGGAGCACGGGGTCGACGGCTTCCGCCTGGATGCGGTGCAGTGCCTGGGCTACGACCCGGCGCTGCGCGACAACCCCCCGCGCGCGCCGCACGAGGCGCCGGTGCTGGTCGGCGGCGGCCCGGGCAACCCGTTCCGCGACCAGATCCACGTCTTCGACCGCAACGCCGAGGGCACCCGCCGCGCGCTGGAGCGGTTCCGGGCGCTGGCCGACGAGTTCGACGCGGTGCTGATCGGGGAGCTTGCCGACGTGCACACCGACGAGGTGGCAGAGGACTTCACCCTGAAGGGCGCGCGGCTGCATGCGGTCTACGACTTCGACCTGATCAACTCCGAGCCCGAGGTCGAGACGGTGACCGCCCAGCTCGAGCAGCGGGCCGAACGGCTGCCGACCGGCTGGCGGATGAACGTGTTCACCAACCACGACAGCCGCCGCTCGGTCTCCAACCTCACCGGCTTCGTGCCGGAGGAGCTGCGCCCGCAGGCGGCCAAGATGCTGCTGTTCCTGCAGCTGGGCCTGCGCGGGGGCGCGGCGATCTTCCAGGGCGAGGAGCTGGGCCTGCCCCATCCCCAGCTGACCTACGAGCAGCTGCAGGACCCCTGGGCCAAGGCCTTCTGGCCGGATTTCGAGGGCCGCGACGGGGCCCGCACCCTGTTCCCCTGGACCGACCAGGCCCCCCATGGCGGCTTCACCGAGGCCGAGGAGGCGTGGATCCACCTGCCCGAGGCGCATCTGCCGCTGAACGCGCAGGCCCAGGCGCGGGACCCGGACTCGGTCCTCTCCTTCGCGCGGGAGTTCATCCGCTGGCGGCGCCGGCACGAGATCCTGCGCCTGGGCGAGGAGCGCATGGTCCGCCACGACCCGGCGCCGCTGATCAAGTGGCGCCGCCTGTGGCGGGGGGAGGAGTGGCTGCTGGCGGTGAACTTCTCCGACGACGCGGCCTTCCTGCCGATCGAGGAGGGCTGGCGCCTGGTCCCCGCCCCCGGCTGCGCCCAGACCCCCACCGCGCACGGCCTGGCGATGCCCCCCCTCGCCTTCGCCATCCTCGCCGCGGAGAGCTGACGCGCGCCCCTCGCGGCCGGCCCCCGGCCGCGAGGGGCATGGCGCCTTCGCGCGCGCCGCGCCCGCAGGCCTTCCGCTGCCGGCAGCCTTCCGATCGCCCGCGCCGCCGGAGAGCCATGGCGACCCGCGCCTGCGCGTCCAGGCGGGCGGAGCGTCGGCAGGCCGGCTGGATCGCGAGACTGTCGGCTATGGCTCGAGGCGCCGGGCGGTCCCCCTATCGGGAACCGCACCGGGAGGAATCCGGGGCGACCATCGGAAACGCAAAAGGCCGCCCCGAAGGGCGGCCTTTTGTTAAACCCTTGTTTCCTGGGAGGGAAACTGGAGCGGGCGATGAGATTCGAACTCACGACCCCAACCTTGGCAAGGTTGTGCTCTACCCCTGAGCTACGCCCGCGTCCTTGGGTGAGCGGTGATCTACAGAGATTCGCGGGGGGGTGCAAGGGGGCTCGGAAGCGCTCGTCGCGTCATCTGGCGAAGAATGGTTGCGACAGGCGGGCGCAGGGGCCAGATCGCTGCGATGCAACGAAAAACGCCGCCGAGCGGGGCTCGGCGGCGTCGTGGAAACCGGAGGGCGGAGGGGCGCTCAGCGGCCGGTCCGCTCGAACACCACGCGGGCGGTGCGCATCAGGATGCCGAGGTCCAGCCACAGCGAGACGCGCCGCGCATAGGTGCTGTCGTGGATCGCGCGGGTGGCGAAGCTGTCGTCGTTGCGCGCGCCGACCTGCCAGGAGCCGGTCAGGCCCGGGCGCAGCGCGTAGTAGCTGATGCCGTTGTAGATGTCGGTCTGCAGCGGCGTGAACGGCCGCGGGCCGACGAAGGACATGTCGCCGACGAGGATGTTCCACAGCTGCGGAAGCTCGTCGAGCGAGGTGGTCCGCAGGAAGGCTCCGAAGGCGGTGACCCGCGGGTCGTGGCGCAGCTTCTGGGCCACGTCCCACTCCCGCCGCGCGGCGGGATTGGAGGCGAGATAGTCGTCGAGCCGCGCGTCGGCGTCGACGATCATGGTGCGGATCTTCCAGCACTTGAACAGCCGCCCGCCGCGTCCGACCCGGGCCTGGCCGTAGAAGCCGGGCCCGCCGTCGAGCCGGGCGAGAAGCGAGAACAGGACGATCAGCGGCCCCGCGACCGGCAGCGCCAGAAGGCACAGGACCAGGTCGAGGGCGCGCTTGCCCCGCCGAACGTAGAACCCTTCGCGCAGACCGGCGTTCATCACGTCACGAGCGGGCGCGGAAGCCGGCTCGACCGACTGGTGAAAAGCTGCGTGGTGCAACACTGATGACTACCCCCAGACACCCCAGCCGTCGGCTTGCAAACTTCTGCAAAGCGTGTCGCCCGCTCCGGACGACCACCGCATCCCCATGCGCGACGGCCTTACATGAACGTATCCCTAAAACGCCCCGCCGCACAACGGCTATTGCACGCGTTAATGTTGGATTCACGTCACATCGAGAGGAAATCGCCCCTCCGCAGGACCGTTGGTCGCCGAAACGACCCCGCCTGCGCGCATGCGCCGCGAAGCCGACGCGCCGCGGCGGCGGGGATGAACCGGGACTGCAGGTGAGGCGCAACTGTCACGCCGCCGGACGGCGGGCCGGAATCGGGCCGGGCCGGTTCAAATTTGAATGGAATCAGCCCACGATTCGCGGCAGAACCCGATGTTAAAGCACGACAGGAACAACGAGGGGCGACGTCTTGTTCAAGCAGGCTTTTCCGATCGCAGGGTTTCTCCTGCTCGCGCTTCCGGCCTCGGCCCAGGTCGGAGCGCCGCTGAGCCAGGCGCCCGGCGCGACGGCGCCGGCCGCCGACTCGTCGACCGTCCGCGCCAACATGGGCCTGCCCGAGAGCGAGGCCGGAATCGTCGAGGAAGGCCAGCCCTACAAGATCCGGGTCGGCGACCGGCTGGGGGTCTCGGTGCTCGAGGATCCGAGCCTGAGCACCCAGGTGCTGGTGCTGCCCGACGGGCGGATCTCGCTGCCCATCGCCGGCTCGGTCTTCGTCTCCGGGCGCACCACGGCAGAGGTCGAGTCGCAGCTCACCCGCGCGCTCGCCGCGGGCTTCGCGGTGGAGCCGACGATCACCGTCTCGGTCGCGGGCCTGGCGCCGCTGGCCGACGAGCTAGACGACGCGGTGCGCTTCTACGTGATGGGCGCGATGAACGGGACCGGCGCGGTCGAGAGCGACCGCGAGATCACCCTGATCGAGGCCATCGCCATGGTCGGCGGACCCAGCCCCTTCGCCGCCACCGACCGCATCCAGCTGCGCCGCCGCGACGCCAACGGGGTCGAGACCGTGATCCTGTTCGACTTCGAGCGCGTCGAGGAAGGCCTGCCGGTCGTCAACAACGAGATCCTGCAGGACGGCGACGTGATCTTCGCGCCCGAGCGCGGCCTGTGGGATTGAGCGGACCGCCCTCCTCGTCCTCGCCCCGACCTGAGAGCCGCGACATGTCCCCTGCGAGACCCGAGCCCCGGAGCAGCGGCCGCCGGCTGCGCCGCCTCGCCCAGGGGGGCGCGGCGGTGGGCGCGGCGACGGCCGCGGCCCTGGCGGCGGCGCCCTCGGACGCGGGCGACCGCTCGCTGAGCGGGCGGCTGACGCAGACCTTCCTCGCCGACACCAACCTGCAGGTGGACAACGACGTCGTCGGCGGCGCCTCGGACGACGGCGAGGCGGCGCTCGGCTCCCGCTCGCGGCTGTCGATCGACTACTCGGACGCCACGACGACCTCGCTGTTCAGCTTCTCCGGCGACATCGACTACGACGCCTACACCGGCTCGGCCAACGACGACATCGCCGGCCTGTTCCCGGACCTGACCGCGAGCTACCGGCTCGGCCGGTCCCGCACCAGCTTGGAGATCTCGGCCTTCGGCTCGGCCCAGCCGGTCGACACGCTGGATTTCAGCGGCTTCCCCGGCTTCGATCCGGGCGGCGAGCCGACCCCGATCGACCCGACCGATCCCGACCCCGGCGTCCCCAACGCCACCGCCGACAGCCGCGAGGCGATCCGCACCATCTACGGCGTCAGCCTCTCGCTGGACGAGCGGATCAACTCCCGCGACACCACCAGCTTCAGCGCCACGCTGCAGCGGCGCGACTTCATCGACGGCACGCGCGGGCTGACCCCCTCGAACCAGTTCTCGGTGTCTTCGGGGTGGGAGCGGCAGATCTCCTCGCGGATCGGGGTGGGCTTCACCCTCGACAGCAGCGTGCTGAAGGCGGAGGGGTCGGAGGACACCGAGACCTACACCTTCAGCCTGTCGCCCACGATCAGCTATGCGGCGACGCCGACTCGGACCTTCAACCTGTCGCTCGGGCCGCAGTACTCGATCTCCGACCGCAAGCAGCCGCTGCCGGGCGGCGGGCTCGACCCCGACATCGGCTACACGATGGGCCTGCGGGCCGCGGCGGGGATGGCCTATGCGTTCGACAACTTCCGCACCGCCTTCTCGCTGAACCAGAGCGTTGCGCCCAACGACGAGGGCGACGCGGTCAACCGCACCTCCATCTCCGCCTCGTTCACCCAGCGCGTCTCGGCGACGACCTCGCTGTCCTACCGCTTCGCCGCCTCGGTCGAGACGCCGCTCGACTCCGGCGCCAGTTCCACCTCCGAGGAGACGGTCGGCGCCTCCTACACCGCCGCCCTGCGGCGGGAGGTGAACAGCTACACCAGCCTCGACTTCAGCCTCGGCGCCAGCTTCCGCGACGACGGGCAGGAGCGCGACACGGTGATCTCGGCCGGGGCCGGCTACGGCTATCGGCTGACCGAGGCGACCGGCCTGCGGCTGGGCTACGACTTCCGCATGCCGATGGGCGACATCGACGACGAGGACGACTCGCATCGCGTCAGCCTGACCCTGACCCACGACTTCACCCTGCTGCCCTGAGCGGGGCCGGCGGCGGCGCGGCGCCCGGCCGCTTCCCCCCCGCCCCCTGCCCGGCTAAGGGAAGAGCCATGGAGTTCCGCGCCGAAAGCCTCGCCTGCCGCCGCGCCGGCCGCCTCGTGTTCGAGGGGCTGTCCTTCGCGCTGGCCGCGGGCCAGGCGGCGGCGCTGCGGGGGCCGAACGGCTCGGGCAAGTCCTCGCTGCTGCGCATCCTCGCGGGTCTCGCGCCCGCCGCGGCGGGGGGCGCGCGGCTCGACGGGCTGAGCCTTCCCGGCGACGGCGAGGCCTGGCGGGAGCGGGTGGCGCTGGCCGGTCATCTGGATGCGGTGAAGCCCGCCTTCACGGTGCGCGGCAATCTCGCCGCCTGGGCCGCCTTCCACGGCGCCCCCGCCGCCCGGGTCGACGCGGCGCTGGAGCGCTTCGGGCTGGAACGGCTGGCCGAGGATCCCGCGCACTGGTGCTCGGCCGGGCAGAAGCGGCGGCTGGGGCTGGCGCGGCTGCTGGTCGCCGCCCGGCCGGTGTGGCTGCTGGACGAGCCGACGGTGTCGCTCGACGCCGCCTCCACGGCGGTCTTCGCGGAAGTCGTGCGCGAGCATTGCGCGGCCGGGGGCATCGCGCTCGCCGCCACGCATGTGGACCTCGGTTTCGGCGACGCGGTGGTGGCGATGCCCGGGCGGGGGGCGGAGGCGGACGCGCCGGAGCGGCCGCTCGACGACCCGTTCCTGACCGGGGACTGGCGATGAGGGCGTTTCTCGCCCTGATGCGCCGCGACCTGGCGCTGGCCTTCCGGATCGGGGGCGGGGGGCTGCTGAGCCTGGGGTTCTTCCTGCTCGCCGCCCTGCTGATCCCGCTGGGCGTGGGGCCCGAGGGGCAGGCGCTGGCGCGGATCGCGGCCGGGGTGGTGTGGGTCTGCGCGCTGCTGGCGTGCCTGCTGTCGCTCGACCGGCTGTTCCAGGCGGATCTCGAGGACGGCTCGCTGGACCAGCTGGCGCTCGGTCCCCTGCCGCTGGAGGCGATCGTGCTGGCCAAGGCGGCGGCGCACTGGATCGCGACCGGCCTGCCGCTGACCTTGGCGGCGCCGGCGATCGGGGTGATGCTGAACCTCGCGCCCGGCGCCTTCGGCCCGCTGCTGCTGGCGCTGCTGATCGGGGCCCCGGCGCTGAGCCTCGTGGGCGCCGTCGGCGCGGCACTGACGGCGGGGGTGCGGCGCGGGGGGCTGCTGCTCTCGGTGCTGGTGCTGCCGCTCTACGTGCCGACGCTGATCTTCGGGGCGCAGGCGGCGGACCGGGCGGCGACCGGGCTCGACCCGACCCCGGCGCTGGCCTTCCTGGGCGCGGTGACGGCGCTCGCGGCCGGCGTCTCCCCCTTCGCCGCCGCCGCCGCCCTGCGGGTGAACCTGCGCTGAGGCGCGGGCCGGCTCAGAGGAACAGGCCCGCGTCGTCGAGGGTCGCCGCCGTCTCGCCCTTGACCAGCGCCAGCGCTTCTTCGCCGGCCCGGATCTCGACGCCCGCGCGCCGCTCGACGAAGGAGAGAGCGTCGAAGCCCAGCCCGTCGAGGGCGAAGCGGTCCTCCTCCGCCGCGAAGCCGCGGATCACGTCGCGCCCGTCGCCCTCGCGCAGCACCGCCACGTCCCGGCTCCCGCCGCGGTCGGCGAAGACCAGCAGGTCGCGGCCGGCGCCGCCGTCGTAGCGGTCGGCGCCGTCGGCCCCCACCAGCTTGTCGCGCCCGGCGCCGCCGAACATCGCCTCCGCGCCGGGTCCGCCGCGCAGGAGGTCGCCGCCCGCCCCGCCGGAGAGCACGTCGTCGCCGCGCCCGCCGCCCAGCCGGTCGGCGCCGCCGCCCCCGACCAGCAGGTCGCGGCCGCCGTCCCCCTCCAGCCGGTCCTCGCCGGCGCCGCCGCCGAGGCGGTCCGCGCCCGCGCCGCCGCGCAGGTGGTCCTCGCCCTGCGCGCCCCGCAGCCGGTCCGCGCCCGCGCCGCCGCCGCCGAAGTCGTCGCCCCCGCCCAGGCGGAGGCGGTCGTCCCCCTCGCCGCCGTCGACCCAGCTCCGCGTGCCGCGCGCATCCTCGTAGCGGTCGTCGCCTCCGGCCAGGTGGAGGGCGACCGCGCCCCGCTCGCCGCCCTGCACGGCGTCGGCGAAGTCGCTCAGCACCAGCTGCTCGACGCCCGTCAGCCGGTCGACGCCGCCGGCCTTCTCGACCCGGCCCGCCGCGAGGTCCACCGTCAGCCCCTCGCCCAGCGGATCGAGCCCGCCGAGGTAGGAGAGGCGGTCCCGCCCCTCGCCGCCCTTGAACAGGTCGTCGCCGCCGGCCGAGCCGAGCATCAGGTCGGCCTCGCCGCGCCCGCGCAGCCGGTCGTCGCCGGCGCCGCTCAGCATCGCGTCGATGCGCCGGCCGCCGCGCGCCGCGATGTCGAGCGTCGCCAGCGCCGCCTCGAGCTCCGCGAGCGTCGCCTCCCCGGGGGCGACGTCGGCCTCCGGCCCGTCCAGCCCGATCGCCTCCAGCGCCTGCGCGAGCCCCTCGCCCGAGAGCTTCTGCGGGAACCGCCGCCCGTCGTCGAGCGACAGCGAGACCGAGGCCCCGCTCTCCCCCTCGAGCCAGAGGATCTCGACCCGCCGATTGCGCGCCAGCTCCCAGCTCCGCGCGCCGCCGCCCGCGCCGTCGAGCGCCGGCGCCTCCGCCGCGCCCCCGTCCCGGGCGAGGTCGCGCAGCGCCTGGATCAGGCCCGGCGCGTCGAGGTTGCGGTAGGATCGGAATTCAAGCGTCGACAATGGTCCACCCCCAAGCCGTATTGATCTTCGAAGACCCTACAAGTCCCGAGACCCATGCGGCAAGGACGACGCCCCCGCGCGCCCCCCGCGCGGCGCTCGACGCCCCTCGCGGAGCGCCTGTTCTCCGGAGCCGTCCATCGCGGATGCCGTAAGAGCGACTCGCCCGCCCCGGTCAAGGATCGCGAAGCGACCCCCCGCAGGGGGGCTTGTCCTTG
>Ga0310345_10004038_pt1 | contig 13533 bp, 12 predicted proteins | sample HC15DNA20500_MG_FD_204667 | JGI IMG/M metagenome (GOLD analysis project Ga0310345, IMG submission 204667) | Marine microbial communities from station ALOHA, North Pacific Subtropical Gyre - HC15-DNA-20-500_MG | ecosystem: Environmental > Aquatic > Marine > Oceanic | place: Pacific Ocean: North... | reverse complement strand
GCCGCACCGTCACATCCTCGACATTGCCGGAGTCGCCATAGCCTTCATATTCGGCAGTGACCTCGCTGATGCCAAGCGCACGTAGTTGCGCGAGCAGCTCCACTCTGGATGCCTTCAAGGTGGTTTCACGCTCCGCGCGCCACTGAGCCGCCATTACGGCATAATCGATCTGGGGATTGGTCATGGGTCTGTCCTCTTGTCTGAAGTTGGGGGGGCCGGGCGTGGCATTGGTCTGCGCGCGCCCGGAAAGCGCAGACTGGTGAAACCCAGATCCGCGACGCCCGACCGGAAGCCCGCTTTGACTTTTCAGGCGGCTTGTTCTGCCGCTTTGGTGGTTCCCTGCCCGACGATCCGAGCCAGAATGCTTCCCGTGTCGATCCCGTCCCCATGCGGCAGGAACACCCGTAGCTGGAAGGCGATGATCTCGGTGAAGCAGCCGAGGGCCTTGAGGCCATCAATCATGCCCCTGTCCACGCCGCACAACTCAAGGCGCATCTCGCCTGCGACACGGCGACGGGTCAGGGTGAGACCCCGTCCCAGATCGACAGGCGCGGTGGTGCCGAGGGCGGCGGTCAACATCTCCTGCGGTGTTTGCGGGTTGGAGACGAGGAAGCGGGCGCGCAGCGCGGCCGCCCCTTCCTCGCTCAGCGTGCGCCCGATCATGGCGGTCGCCCCATCGGGCGTGACCCGGTAGATGCGCTCATTGGTGGTCGGAATGTCCTTCCAAATGGGCAGCAGCAGCCCGGTCAGCAGGTAGAGCTTGGTCGTGGTGGTTTTTGGCAGGGACGCTGCCTCGGCATCCCAAAGCCTTGCAAACTCGGGCCTTCCGATGTCTTCCCAGGCAGAAGACTCAAACCGCGTCTCCTCCAGATAGCTGGACCCGTTTGGCCTCACCACCTTGCGCATCAGCGTGACAATGTCCTCGTCATACATCTGCATAGGGCGCGCCGAGATGAGCGCCGTGCGACCGGAGGCGCGATTAACCATCGGCAGCTTGTCCGGATTGCGCGCTATGGCCTCTTCGGCGCCCAGGACATGGACTGGGTCCGTCACCTCGAGCCCGATGATCCGCGTCACGGCGCCGGATTTCGGGCAGGTCCAGAGATCCTCTGTGGAGACCTGTTCGATCTTTTCGCCACGCAGGGTTTCGACGCCGAGATCGAGCGTGCCCGCCGCCCGCGCCCGCTCAGACTGATCAGCGATCCGCCTCATGAATTCCGCAAAGAGCGCGTTCTGCATGTGGATGGGCAGGGCAAGCACCCGGTTGAGAAACCGCTGGATCGGGGGAAGCTCCTCAAGGAGCACCCCGTCCTTGTCGATCAGCCGCAGGGCCGTCCAGTCGGTGAAGCTCTCGTAGCTCATCGCCTCAGCGCGCCCGGCGGCAAGATCGGCGAAATACCCACGCAGTGCCGCCCGCGCGATCGGGCTTTCGAGATTGTCCTCCTCGCGGAACATGCCCTGCGAGCCGGTCTCGCGCTGACCCTTGGTCAGGGCCCCCAGCTGGTCGAGGCGTTTGGCTATAGTTGACGTGAAGCGTTTCTCGCCATGCACATCGGAGGTGCAGACCCGGAAGAACGGCGCGCTGACCTGTGCTGAGCGATGGGTGCGCCCAAGCCCCTGAATGGCCGCATCCGCGCGCCAGCCGGGCTCCAGTAGATAGTGCCGCCGCCGCTTCTGGTTCTTCGCCGTTTGTGCCGCATGATAGGACCGGCCCGTCCCGCCCGCATCGGAAAAGATAAGGATATCCTTCTCGCCGTCCATGAAGGCTTGGGTCTCGGACGAATTGCTGCTGGCGCTGCGCTTTTCGATGAAGAGATGACCATCCTCGGCCTTGAGGGGCCGGATGGACCGCCCCGTGACTTCAGCGACGGCCTCGTCGCCAAAGGCCCAGAGGATCTGGTCGAGCGCCGAGGGGATCGGGGCCAGCGTCATCAACTCCATCATGGCCGCGTCACGCAAAGCGAGCGCCTCGCGCGAGACAACGAGCGCGCCGGTCTCATCCCGCAAGGGTTCCGCCACCATGTTGCCGTCAATCTCCACGAGCTTTTGCGCATGAATCGGGAAGGCCTGTTCGAGGTATCCCAGGACGTAGTCGCGCGGCGTTAGCGCGCCCTCGACCAGCTCGTCCTCCGGGTCCATCGTCTCAAGCCGACGTTTCAGCAGGCTTTCGCCTGTAGAGACCACCTGAATGACGCAAGCCTTGCCCGCCGCCAGATCGTCCGCGATGGCGCGGATGATGGTCGGGGCCTTCATGCCCATCAGCAGATGATTGAAGAAGCGCTGCTTCGTGCTCTCGAAGCGAGATTTGGCCGAGGAGCGTGCGGCCGAGGCATTAGTCTCTCCCGAGGCGTCGTTGACGCCGGTCGCTGTCAGCGCGGCCTCGAGATTGTGATGGATCGTCCGAAACGAAGTCGCGTATGCGTCGTAGATCTCGATCTGGGCCGGAGTGAGCGCGTGTTCGAGCACGTCATACTCCACGCCGTCGAAGCTGAGGGCACGCGCCGTGTAGAGCCCGAGCGTCTTGAGATCGCGCGCGACCACTTCCATGGCAGCGACACCGCCGGCTTCCATCGCAGAAACGAAGCTCTCGCGGCTTGGGAAGGGGTATTCGGGGCCCTGCCCCCAGAGCCCCAGCCGCGCGGCATAGGCGAGGTTGTGGACGCTCGTCGCACCCGTGGCCGAGATGTAGAAGACGCGAGCGCGGGGTGCTGCCAGTTGCAGCCGGAGGCCAGCAAGGCCCTGCTGGGAGGGTTTGACCCCCCTGCCCTGCTCAGACCCCGCCGCATTCTGCATGGCATGGGCCTCATCAAAAGCCAGCACGCCGTCGAAGTCTTCGCCCATCCAGTCGAGGATCTGGCTCAGCCGTGTGGTGCCGCATTTGCCCGCGGACCGCAGCGTGGCGTAGGTCACGAAGAGGATCCCGTTGCCCATCGGGATGGGCTGGTCGGGTTTCCATTTTGAGAGCGGCTGGATGTCGGCTGGCGAGCCGCCGAGATCAGTCCAGTCGCGGATCGCGTCCTCGATGAGCGTGGCGGATTTGGAGACCCAGATCGCCTTTCTGCGTCCGGCCAGCCAGTTGACAAGGATGAGGCCCGCGCATTCGCGCCCCTTGCCGCAACCGGTGCCGTCGCCGAGGAAATAGCCGAGGCGATAGGCACGTGCATTCGGGTCATCATCGGCGCGCGTCAGCTTGGTCTGGTCGTCATCGATCGCGAACCGACCGGGCAGGTCGCGCCGATGGGCGTCATGCGCCATGATGATGGTTTCCAGCTGCGCCTCGGAGAGATGTCCCTCCTCGATCAACCGTGCGGGCAGGCGCAATTCCGCACTGGCCGCGCCTGAGGGCACCGGCGGCGCGACAGAGGCCATGGCGATGCTCTCGACCAGCGGCGTGGGATGTTCCCGCGCACCCGCGATCTCGATCCGCTGCGGACGGTAGCGCGCATAGATGTCCGAGATGGGCATGTTGTTGCGCGGGGTCTGAAGGCTCGTGAAGCTGAGCGGACGGACGGCATTGGCCCTGGCTGTGGGGGCGGTGATAACACCGGCAGCGGTCTTGCGTGGGGCAGCTACTGGACGAACCGGCCGCCCGTGAGGGATCGCTTCAACCCGTTGGGCCGGGCGCATCTCGGTCCGTGTTGCGGCCACGGCATCGACATATGCCAAGGCTTCATCCAGATCCCGCACAGGGACGCGGATCATTTCGCCGTCCTCCTGCACCTTGTCGAAGACCATCAGCTGGGTTTCGACAGATGTGCCGAGCTTGCGGTAGACCTGCCCCGGCATCGTCAGCGCCAATCGTGGCGTCAGGAGATCGCAGGCGCGGGACCAATGCGCGGCATCGCGTTCGGGCGTGAACCCCGGCGGCATGATCGCCACCAGGCGCCCGCCGGGTGCCAGGCGCTTTGCAGCCGCAATGAGATGTTTGGCGGCGATGTGCTTGTCTCGGGATCGGTCGACCGAGGAGGCGAAAGGCGGATTCATCACCACGACGTCGGGTAGAACCGGCGTCTGCAGCAGATCGTCGATATGCTCGCCGTCATGGCCCGTCACCTCGCCGCCGAAAACCGCGCGCAGGAGGCGCTGGCGAAAGGGGTCGATCTCGTTGAGCAAAAGCATGGCACCGGCCCGGGCGGCGATAGCGGCCAGTGCACCGGTGCCAGCCGAGGGCTCCAGAACGGTCTCGCCCTTGCGGATCGCCGTGGCCCGCAAGACCAGCGCCGCAATTGGCAGCGGCGTGGAAAACTGCTGTAGCCGGATCTGCTGCTCGGAGCGGCGGGTTTCCGTCAGCAGCCGTGAGGCAAGCAGCTTTGCAGCGGCGATATCACCTACCGCGCCGTCCCCACGCAGCAGCACCTGAACAGACGCGGCCTGCATCAGGTCATATGCCATGCGCCAGTCCCAGGCACCGCCGGCATCGCTGCCATGGAACGTCTCGCGCATGATGCGCGCGAGCGCTGAACTGCGCAGGGGCTGGTGGTCGACCTCCGCGCCGATTTGCGCGAGGGCAGAGGCGAGATCGGCTTCGGAGATTGCGAGAGCCGGGTTGGCCGTTCTGGGTTTGGACATGGGGATTTTCCTTTGGATCAGGGTCTGAGTTCCAAAGGACAAAAAGCCCGCTCTACACTTTTTGTGGTTTCCGCCGAAAGCTATGACGGAGGTTGGGCAACGAGAGTGAGTGCAGAATTTCAGATCACGAGCGCGACCCGCCCTTGTCCGAATCAAAGGCTAAGTCACGCAGCCGATCGGCAAACACTTTTTTGACAGAAGAAGCGGCGGCAACCCACCAAAACACCCCGAAACGCACAAAGGTACCAGGTAAGACCAGAACGCACTGTTCAAGACTGTTGGCGGCGCTTCTCATCAATCACCGCCTGCACAAGATTCATCACGTAGGAATGCGGTGTCGCGGCCTGCTGGTCATTCAGCGCCTCCTTCACCTTGGACCGAAACCAGGCATCATGGGACGTCATCTCAGCGGTCACGGCAATGGTCCTCGAGGCGCCTATCCAGAAATTCGCCTAGGTCTCTCGGCATAGCTGCAACGCTCAGAGCGACCCGAGATCGGCGGTAGGGAGAATGGACCTTGGACAGATTGACTTTGTCGCAAGCCTGTTTGCGGTCTGAAGGCTGTTTCAACTCGGATTCCCCGTTCACGCGATGATCGAACGTTACAGCAAAACTTCCCGGACGATAAGACTCTTGAGATCTCTACATTATGGGGATGACCAAAACATCTGCGCACAGACGCCCCTTCACACCATTGCCGACGTTGGGGCGGGATGCCGCGAAGGTCTCAAACGATGCAGGTTTCTCGGACGCCATGCGCGAGGATTGAGTGGCGTGCGGCATTGGCTGGCGTCGGAGAAGCGCTCAGGCACGAAATCGCGGGGGCTGGGTTGGGGCGGGTCGACAGCGTCTATGGGTATTTGAAGCGGTTTACTGGCTTGGCTTCCGCCGAGCAAGGCGAACCATTTGAGTTCTTGGGGGCGGACGCGGCGTGGGTCCGGTGATCTGTGATCGGCATACGTCTCATCTGGCAGAGGCGGACTCTGTTTGCACGGCGCTCCTCTGGGTTCACGGAATACCCGATCGGGTCGCAAGCGGTATCGCGAGCGGCGGAATTCCCGGTTTCGGTCTTTGGCACGCGCGTCATGCAACGGCCCTCGCTGGTGCTGGTGGTGCTCTGGGGCGTTGTTCGGGCGCGAGCGTTTCGACGATGATCAACCGGCCGCCGCAGGAGGGGCATGGCAGCGCGAGGACACGGGCAGGTGCTTCGGTTTCGTGAAGATCGTCGTCACGGGTGTGGCGCTGGTCTGATGTTGCGAACCCGAGCAGCCCTCTGATCTTCGCAATATTCTTGGCGCGGTTGCCGTTTCCGAAGAAGCCGTAGTGGCGGATGCGATGCTGCCCCTTTGGCAGGACATGGATCAGGAACCGGCGGATAAACTCGCCGGTCTTGAGGGTCATGGTGGTGTGCCGCCCGGGACCGGTGACGCGGTAATCCTTGACGCGGAAGGTGATGCCGCGCTCGTCCATGCGGATGAGGCGGCCGTTGGAGATCGCGACACGATGCGTGTAACGCGACAGGTAGGCCAGAACGGCTTTTGGACCGGTAAACGGTTCCTTGGCATACACGACCCAGTCGATCCTGCGCAGCGGTTGCAGGAAAGCGTTGAAGGCCGCACGGTCGACGAGCCCGGCCTGATCGTCGAAGAAGTGCAGCTTCCCGGCGCTATGCAGCCGGGCCAGGCCGTCCAGAATGAGCCGCCGGTAGAGACGGGACAGGACCCGGACGGCGAGGAAGAAATTCCTTCGGCAGGCGATCCACCGCGCCCCGTCCGCAGACAGGCCGCCGCCCGGCACGATCATGTGGACATGCGGATGATGGGTCATTGCCGAGCCCCAGGTGTGGAGCACTGACGTGATGCCGACGCGGGCGCCGAGATGCTTTGTATCGGCGGCGATCGTGATCACCGTGTCCGCGCTCGCCCGCATCAGCAGGTTGTAGATCTCCCGCTTGTTGGTGCGCGCGATCTCGGCGATCGGCTTTGGCAACGTGAAGACCAGATGGAAATACCGCACGGGCAGGAGTTCGGCCTCGCGGGCCGCGAGCCAAGCCTTGGCCGCACCCGCCTGGCACTTGGGACAATGCCTGTTGCGGCACGAATTATAGGAGATGTGATCATGCCCACAGTCCTCACACCGCGCGACGTGGCCGCCGAGCGCCGCCGTGCGGCAGCACTCTATGGCGCTCATCACCTTCAACTGGCCGAGGCTGACATGGCCTGCATTGGCCGCGCGCCACGCGGCCCCATGGGCGCGGAAGACATCCGCAACCTCCAGCTTTGGCCGAGCCAACGCGGTCTATGACGCGCCCTTCTTGCGCTTTGCCGCGGTCAGATTATCCAGCGGGCTCTCCACCGCCGAGATCATGCCTGTGGCGACGCTGGCATATCTCGCCGTCGTGGTCAGCTTGGTATGCCCCAGCAGCGCTTGAATGACCCGGATGTCCACGCCCCGTTCCAAAAGATGCGTCGCGAAGCTGTGACGCAACGTGTGCAGCGTAACGAGTTTGGTGATCCCTGCCGCCCGAGCCGCCTGCTTGAACAGCCGTGAGATCTGACGGGGAGACAGGTGCTTGCCATTATACCCCGGGAAGATCACCCGGTCCGGACCCGCCACACCTTTGTCCTGACTTATGGGCCGCTCTTTCCACCACTCACGCAGAAGTCCGAGAATATCGGAGGGCAGCATCACGTTCCGATCCTTGCGACCCTTGGATTGCACGATGCGGATGATGTTTTGGGCGCCATCGATGTCGCCGACCCTGAGCCGAACAACCTCGCCAGCGCGCATGCCGCAACCATAGGCCAGCGACAGCATTACGCGCGCCTTCAGGCTCGGCGCCATGAGAAGGATGCGCTTGACTTCGTTGCGGCTCAAGACAAGCGGGACCTTGACGGGTTCCTTGAGGCTGAAAACCTCCGCCACGAGATCATGCCGCCGCAGAGTGACCCGGAACAGAAACTTCACCCCGGTCATCGTACGATTGCGGGTGCAGATGCTGGTCCCGGTCTCGATCAGGTACTGTTGAAAATCGCGCACATCATCCGGTGTTGCCGTCTCCGGCGAGCGCCCCAGCCAAGCCGCAAAACGCTTGCAGGCCCGCAAGTGGCCGACCTGTGACGCTGGTCCCAGATTGCGTGCCGACATATCGGCAATCATGCGCTCGCGAAGGGGTGTCGTTGGTGTGGAATGCTGAACGTTCATGGGAAAACCCTCTGTCAACCGAGGCAAAATCACCTCGACCAACAGCACACACCCAACCCCAACACCCGCGAAACAAATCCGCTTCAGCGCAACGCCGACCACGCAGAACCAATATCGCGGAGCGATTTAGTGCTCGAGCCCAGACTCACCGATGCTGCGGGGCGCGCGAATGTCGGCTTTCGTCCGGCGCGTCGCACCATGATGGAGTTAGTCAGCTTCCACCAAGTCACTCCGGGCATCGCGGATGATCATCCACGACGAATGCAGGAAAAGCCCCGCGATCGCGAACGCGACGATCAGGTCGGGCCATGCACTGCCGAGCCACGCGACCAGCCCGGCGGCGATGACCACGGCGAGGTTGCCGATGGCGTCGTTGCGAGAGAACAGCCAGACGGCTCGCATATTGGCATCACCCTTGCGGTGCTTTAGCAGCGGCAGCACCGCGAGGATGTTTACGATCAGCGCACCTACCGCGAAGGCTCCCATCAACCCGGCTTCTGGCGTGGTCTGGTTGAGGACACGCCAGAGCGTGCTGCCGACAACGCCAAGGCCCAGAAGGCCCAGAAACACGCCTTGGATCATCGCCGACCGCGCCCGCCATGTCAGGCTCCAGCCGATGGCGAGCAGGCCCAGAAACGTGATCGCACCATCGCCCAGAAAATCGAGCGCGTCTGCCTTCAGCGCCTGCGAACCGGACAGGAACCCGCCGAACATTTCGACCACGCCGTATCCGAGATTGAGCGCGACCACGATCCAGAGCGCGCGGCGATAGCTCGGGTCCTTGTAGGCCGGATCGGACGATGTATCGCCGTCCTCGATCTTCTCGAAACCGTAGCCGGTCGCGTCGAGCGCGGGCCGCACTTTCGGCAGATCGCCGTCCGCGATCCGCAATGTCATGATGTGGGTGGCGGCGGACACTTTCACGTCGCCTTCGGCCACGCCCGCAGACCGGGCCGCGCGCTCGATCTCGGCGGCATCTTTCGCGCAGTCCATGCCTTGCACCCGCATTCGGATCGGGGAGGAGGCTGTCGCCAACTTGCTGTTATCGGGCTGGCTCATGTGCGATCCTTTTTGTGGTGGCGGGCGAAAAGGTACGCTGCTAACGTATCAGTGGATAATGATATGACAGCGCAAAACATTCAAGACGATCTTTCGGCACCCGATACACTGGAACTGCGGGCAAAGCTCTTCCGGGGCCTAAGCGATCCCAGCCGTCTGACGATCCTCGATGCGCTGGTGTCGGACGAACGCAACGTGCAGGAAATCGTCGGGCATACGGGTTTGGGTCAGCCCAACGTCTCGAACCATCTGCGCTGTCTGCTGGAATGCGGGCTGGTCAGTCGCCGCAGCAAAGGCCGCTTCGTTCGGTATCGTCTGGCGGACAGGCGGGTCGCCGATCTCATCCGTGATGCAGATCAGCTACTTGCCTCGACAGCCAACGGAGTTGATGCCTGCCAAAGCTATACGGACTAACCGGCGCGACCTGCTGCAATGTCCTATCGGTGCGCCAAACCTGAAGCAGCCATCTGCGCATCCGCAGCGAATGCACCCTTTGTCCGCATCTTACCAGTTAGTACACGATGCAGCGAACGGCAGGTGTACGGATAGGGAGGGACTTCTGAGAATTTCATCGTACCAGCCATATGACACACCAATGTCGCCTATTTCACTTGGCCCAAGTATGACGGCGATTGAAACGCATAATGCCCACTCACTGGCAGCCTTAGCGTGGGAATCCGCCCCTTCGGGCATTCGACCCCACTTACCGATCGGGCGCTGCTTCAAGGGACGTCTCGAACCGCTTGTTCGCCGCCGCTGCTTCTTTCAAGAGCGCGTCAAAATTGTCAGGTGGATTGCCATCTTCCAACATCCCTTTGAACGTCGCATAGGCATCCGTCTTGCTGCCGTAGGCGCGCAGGGTCTTGTCGTCGTTCACCCAGGCCACCACGATGACCTTCGCATCGTTGTTGAACCGATAGAACAGCCGATACTGCTGGAAGAATTTCGCCCGGAACCAGTGCTTGCGGTGATCGCCGAGTGTGCCGCCTTGCCGGAAGGCGGCGGCACCCGGATCTGCCGGTATGGCCTCGGTGACCAGCTTGAAGATGGCGGCCAGCCGTTTCGTCGGGTTTTTCTGGCGCCAGGTCTTAGGATCGCGTGCCTTACGCGCCTCGACCTCGAGGGTCAGCCCTTCGAGCTGATCCAGAAAGAGCGGATGCGCATAAATCGACCATCCGTTTACGACAAGGGGCGCTTGGGCGGGCACGCTATCGCCGCTCATTCATCCTCGAGCGATAGCGGCGCATCGAGATCGACGTCAACGTCTCCGACCAGTGCTGCAAGACGGTCATGCAAAGCCCCATCGAATGCCCGAATGCGGTCCGGATGCGCCTTGATATCGGCCTCGACAAAATCGAGAAAGGCTCCTAGCACGGGATCTTCCTCGTCGCTGCGCACGGGCTCGATATAGACCCTGCCACTCGGCTCGGTGCAGTAGCGAATCTGGTCGCCCTTGCCCAGCTTGAGCTGCTTGCGCACACCCGCCGGCACGGTCGTCTGATACCGATCCGTGAGTTTCGAGACATCTTGTGCGAGCGCTGTCATGGCAGTCTCCTGAAAGAATGGGGGTCTTTGCTGCCCGCGATAGGTAATGCATTTGCATTGCCTTGTCAAGACAAGCCGCAGCATCTGCTGTCGCCGGGCAGGTCGATGAACCGTCCAGCGCAGGACCTAATTTCGCCCCGCGAGATACTCCGCCAGCACAGGACTGGTCGCGACTTTCGCGGAGCTGAGCCGCTCCGAGCCCGCAAGCGAAGCCCTTGAGAGCCGCACGAGCCCGCCGGTTTCCGCGATGCGGTAGCAGCGGCGTTTCTGCCGACCCCGCCTGTAGTGCGTCGCGGTGACGATCTGGCATGTACTGCCATCGGTGAGCGTCACGGGCGTGGCGAGCCTGATCTTGTCTCCCTCCTCGTAGTCCGGCATCGCAGCCCAGTCCTGGCAGCGCTGGCGCCAGGCATGAGCATAGCTGTCTGGGTCTTTCAGCTCGGACAGCAGGGCCAGTAGGCTCACCGGCGCGCGGGATTCGACCGGTCCCGCGCTTTCCTCCATGTCCTTGTAGCCCCAGCAGCCGTCATCATATCGGGTAAGGAATACGGCGGCGAAAGTGATGGAGCCATCCGCATCGGTGACATAGGTCGTGTCTTCGACAGGGGTGCCGTCGATATTTGTGACCTTTGCCGCCGCGTACCAAGTCGAACCCACCTTGCAGGCTTTGACCAGTTCGGTTTTGCGCGTATCGCCCTCGAAGGTGCAAAGCTGGGCAATCTCCGCTTTTTCGTCCGTGTAGGTCTGAACGCGGCCGTCGGTGTAGAAGAGCCATCCCATCTCAGAGTCCTTTCTCTCATTGGGGAAATTGTTGTCGCCAATGTCCCGAGAGGGCCGCAGGCCTGGCAGGGAATTGGCGATGCTTGTTTGAGAAAGGGCGCGTTACGCCGCCCTCCGGTCATCGATTTCCATCAGCGCATCGAGCGGCACGCGGTAGGGCTGCATGGCGTCGAAATCCTCGCAATTGCCGCAGTTCTGCACGATCGCGAAGGTGTCGCAGGCATCCTTGAGGATAACCCGGAAGGTGCCGCCGAGGCCCGAGGGCACTTCGTAGGTCCCGCCGATGAGATAATCCGAAGCCCGGCGCACGAAGACACGGATGCTGTGGCCATCGGTTGCGAGCCGGATCGCCCCCCGCCCCCGGTCGATGAGCACCTGCACGTCATCCAGGATGTCGGTGTAGAACTGGCCGGTCAGATCGCGAAACGCCATGCGGCGCTGCGCCATCCAGTCGGTGTCCCGAAACGGGTTCATGCCATCGGCGAAGGCGAAGGAGGGATCGGCCTGCTCGGTCGTGACGATACGGGTGGTCGTGCCATCGATGCCGTTCGAGCGCAGATGCACACCATTGCCAACGATCAGGATCAGGGCCGGCCTGTCCACGGGCCCGTTCCAGTTGGGCAGGAAGGTCTGGCAGGCGCGCGCATGTGCGATTTGCGCCGCGACAGCGGAGGCAGAGAACTTGAGAATAGCCATGAGGATGTCTTTCGGTTGGGTGTGGGGGGGGCGACCCGCGCGGGGGGCATGGTCCACGCGCGGGTCACTTGATGCATCAGGCCGCTTGCGCGACCGCGCTGGCAGGCTCGGGGGTTTCCGCAGCGGGCTCCGCCTCATCAAAGGCGATACCGGCGGTCTGCATCATCGGCGGGCACCAGGCGGCCACGGCAGCGCGCTGCGCGTCCGTCAGTGTGGCGAAGGGTTCAGCGAAGAGCTTGTCGCAGAAGGCGACGATCTCCTTCTTGCTCGATGAGGCGAGCGTCACCGCCTCCTGGGCGAGACCCAGATCCTCACCGAGGATCCTCAGGAGCCAGGCCTTTTTAAAGCGATTGAAGAGCGCCGCGTTCGGCGTCCAGTGGGCGCGGATGTCGGGCATGATCTCGATCTCGAACGCATGCATCAGGCTGTCGCGCTGGCGGTCCCGCGCGAAGCAGGACTGCGTGGTGCTGGCCGTGGCATAGGCCACGAGCTTGGCCTTCTCGCCGGCCTCCAGCGCGCGAAACGCCGCGAACTGATCAGCGGGCGCGCGGGCGTCATCTAGCCAGGACAGATCAAGCGCCTCATGCGCCGCCGCCACCTGCTCGAGCGAGGTCTCGTCGATTTCGTCCATCTTGGCATGGCTGCGGTATTCCTTGCGGGCATCGATCTTGATCGCCTGCGTGACACTCATGCCACTGGCCAGAACGTCACTGACCAGCTTGAAGAGCGTCAGATCGAGCGTGGCCTCCGGATGCAGCGCCATCGCGGCCCCGAGCGCCATGGCCCGCTCGGTCTTGAGGTCCTCGGCCAGCGAGGCCGGGTAGGTGATTTCGCCGGCGTCCGGTGCCTCCTCCCCCGTCGGGTTGACCGACGAGCCGCGCGCGCCCTCCTCTTTCACGGTGTCCTCGGGGCGCACGAGGCCGATGTAGAGCGTCACCTGCCCGTTCGACCAGGACGCAATCACACCGGCGCGGGCGAGGTCCTCGGCGCTATAGGCCTCCTGCAGATCGCGGGCTTCCTCTTCCAGAGCGTCCACGCGCTCGTAAAGGGCATTGTAGGCATCGTCTTCGAGCCCCTCATCCTCCATCTCGAGTTGCAGTTTCTCAAGTTCAGCGGTGATCTCATCCACGCGCTTCTGGGCGGTCTCATCCGGCTCGACGGGTCCTGGGTAGACGCGGCCATATTCGGCCATGGTCGCGTAATCATAGCGCACCATTGCATCGGCCCAGGCAAAGCCCAGCTTTATGCGAGCCTCTTCGGCGGCGGCCCCGAGCTTCTCGAGTAGGATGGTTTCGACCAGCGCCGCATCCTCGAGCACTGAATGCTCTTCCAGCAGATCGGCCGCGATCGCTCCGCCGCGGGCCTCATAGTCCTCGCGCACGAAGGCCCCGATATCATCGCTGACCTGGACGCCGCGGGACTTGAGCGCCTGGCGGACTGTATAGGCCTGCAGGTAGCTATCTTCCTTGGTGAGCGCCTCGAAGACCTCGCACTGCACCTCCTGGCTCGGATGCTCCGCAAAGGCCTTCATCGTGTCGAGCGTGATGGTCTTAGCCCGGGCCGCAGCGCGAATGTCGGGGTGGATCAGACCGTAGCGCAACCGGCCTTTCACGGCCGCCACCGTGGTGCCGAAGGTCTTGGCGATCGTCTCGGGCGTCTGGCCGTCGACTTCCATCATCC
>Ga0310345_10004036_pt1 | contig 13539 bp, 15 predicted proteins | sample HC15DNA20500_MG_FD_204667 | JGI IMG/M metagenome (GOLD analysis project Ga0310345, IMG submission 204667) | Marine microbial communities from station ALOHA, North Pacific Subtropical Gyre - HC15-DNA-20-500_MG | ecosystem: Environmental > Aquatic > Marine > Oceanic | place: Pacific Ocean: North... | reverse complement strand
CTGCCTGTCTGCGCCGTGCCAGCTCCGATTGCGCTTCTTCCAATTTGCGACGGGTTGCCTCTCGCGCCCGCTGTTCCGCTTGAATGCGACTAGCATCTTTCCGCTGAGCCTCTTGCCTTTGTCGTCTCTCCAATTCTTTGGCGGCGGCTCTAAGTTGTCGCTCCACTTCAGCTCGTTGGGCTTGCTCGTGCTGCCGCCTTTGCTGTTCGGCTCGTCGGCGTCGTTCGATCTCTCGCTTGGCCGCTTCCAGTTGTTGCTGTTGTTCGGCACGCTGCCTGCGCTGCAGCTCTCTCTGCGCCTCTCTTAATTTCGTTTCAGCGCGCTGACGCTCAGCGTCCAACTGGTCTTGCCGTTGCCTGGCTTGCTCACGCTGTTGCTGACGTTGGCGTCTTTCCAACTCGGCCTTGGCTCGGTCGAGTTGCCGCTCCAGGTCTTTGCGTTTCTTTCGCTCTGCCCGTTGTTGGTCGCGGGCCTGTTGTCTCTGTCGGCGTTCAAGTTCCTTTTTTGCAGCCCGAAGCTGCTTCTGCATTTCCTCCCTAGAAGCGGCAAGCAGGAGTTGATCGGACTGCCGATCGCTTTCAAATAGAATTGTGGTGGATCGCTGATATGACGCCAAAGCAGGCGAGAAGTTCGCGGACAACAAGGCAACCGCAGCCAACAGCGCGACAAGGCCTCTTTTCCGGGTCATCATCCGCCTCCCGTATTGCCGCAGTCACCGGCCATGCATTGGCTCGAAAGATACTTCTTGAGCCGAGACCAGTTGAATGGTTACCATAGCCTTTTGGGGCTGGGAGGCAACCATGCTCTACGGGACTATTTGCGCTAGCCTAGTTGCAACCTTGTCGTTGTACGCGACCACTCCTGCGACGGCTCAAAATCCTTTTGAACGGATTTTGGGTGATATAGCCGGACAGATACAAGGCAAGATTGAAGAAGAGATAAGTGGAGGACTCCGGGAGGGGCTCGACACCCTGCGGGTAAATATTCTCCGCAACTCGGCCAAGAACGCCAAAACCTCGACCAGAGGATATTGCCAAGTTTGGCGCAGCAGCGAACTAGCAGTCCAAAAGCGCTGCGGGGTGAAGAGGGCATGTGGGTCCGAGGACCTGTGTGTGATTCTGTATGTTTGGCCAAACGGGCGAACCACTGAACTTCTCTACGTTGACGGCGCGGGAAGGAAACTCAACGATTTTCCCACACAGGTGGAATATGTGGGTGTCGATAGGTGCCAGTCAGATGGCCCGAACGGCGACATCTTTTGCTACACCGCACAGAAGCAGGCACCAGATTCCATGGGGTTGAGCGTGGCAAGGCAAGCTGAGGAAGTTGCTCCAACTCCTGCTCTGCAAAGCACCAATGCCAACCAACTGTTGAATGAATATTTGGCCGCCACTGAAAATGCCGGACAGGAAGATTCTCGTCTGAAGCGTTGCCAGATCGGTGCGACGCTGGTGGCTGATCACTCAGATTCGATCGATAGCGAGCTTCGGTCCTTGATTTTGGGTCAGATCGAAACCGACAGGTGTCTGAATTAGCATTCGCCAAAAGGTGGTCTGCGCTGAAGCCTCAATTTAGTAGGCATTGCTGGTTGCTTGGTATTGTCTAATCAGCGGCTTGCTCCGACAACCAGCCTTCAAACTTTGCGACGCCCTCATTCATTTCATTCCAATACGAGTGCCGGTTGTATACTGCCGCCACGCCGGAAATTGCCCCTGAGACATGATTGAGCAGCTTCTCAGTCACATGGATGGGAACGCCCAGCTCGGCCAGCTTGGAACTGTATGTCCGGCGCAAGTCGTGAAGTGTGTATGGGGCTACCTGCAGGGTCTTGTCGAAGTGCCTTTTGCATTTGGACCAGCCGTTGAATGGCTTTTCGTCGTCCAGTCGCGAGGGAAATAGCAAGTCGCTCTCGACATCGATCTCTTTAATGATTGATTTGGCCAGCAGACCGAGCGGAATGCGGTGCTCGCGTTTGTTTTTGGTGAAGCCAGCAGGAAAGGTGATGCTGCAGTCATCAATCCAACTGCGGCGAAGTCCGGCGATTTCGCCCCGGCGCTGGCCGGTCAGAATGAGCAGTTGAATGATTGTGCCATATGGGTAGTTGACCTTCTTAGAGCGCCTCCAAATGGTCTTTAGTTCTAAGTCGCTCAACACCCGAGACCTGGCTTCGCTTTGAAACGTCATGCGCGGCATTGGCGAAGCTTCAATCAGACCATGCTTCAAACACCAGTTCATCATGGTTCGGATAGCAACAAAGGCATGTTTGGCCTCTGAGGGCGTTTTCCTCAACCCCTCAACCACAGCCATGATGTCCCGACGTTGTATACGGTGAAGTGGTTTCTTGATCTCAAAATGCCGATCCAAGAGGCGCCGATACTCTTCCACCGTGCGAGGCTTATTTCGAGCCTCAGCGTCGGCGAGGAAACGTTCTTTCGCCTTGTCGAAGGTTATCTCAGGAAGTTTGGTCAGGTCATCGAATGAGCTGTTGCCAATGAGGCGTTTGGCCTCCCAGCGAGCCTTTTGGAGACTGAAATCAGGATAGCGGCCAATCGTCTTGCGCCTGCGGCTTCGTCCCAACAACACAATGAAGGACTTGGTGCCGCCCTGAGATACCCGCACGCCGAACCCCGGCAACGTTTCGTCAAAGTATGTTTTCTGTCCACTCGCGGGACTTTTCAGCTTACGGATTTGAAGGTCTGTTAGTCTCACTTAGGCTCATCCTAGGCTCACAAATCACATAAATTCCTGCGATTTCGTATGTTCCGATATGAGCAATGAATAGCGCTTATCTATATGTTTTTCAATGGGTTTTGAGCACCTATGTGCAAATTTGAAAATCCCTATATCTCAAACTTTTAATCAGTAGGTCCAGGGTTCGAATCCCTGAGCGCTCACCAAAAAACTCAATGACTTAGTCGCCGTTTGTTTCCAGTGTGGTTAGACTTGGAAGATTGTCGGTGACGCGTTTTGGCCTGCACGTGGAAACGGTCTTTGAGATATTCAACCCTGATCCATTCGAGTCTCGGACAGTTCGGATAAGTTGAATTCATATCCGCTCAGCGCTCCTGTCCCGGTCGCTCACTCGGTGTGAGAAAGTCCTGCGAGCGGCCGTTTGCGGCGCTGCGGAGGGAGATCTGCCAAGCAGAGAATGCCGCCAGCAATTCTTCACATTCCACACAGAGTTGGTTCACCACTGCGCGTTGCCCAGCGGATGTCCCTGACAACCTTCTCTGCGGGCTCCTGGCGTATGGCGGAATTCCGTGGCATCTTCGCCAATTGATGGCTGCGATGCAGCAGAAACCCTCCGTTATCCGCTAAGCATAAATTGTCTAATTGGCGCTTAACCGGGACAGGCTGGCGCATAGCGTCGAAGCGCGAGAGTCGGCCTCGGGAGTGCATCCAAAATTACGTTGACCTTGTCGATCACGCGGCTGCAACCGAACCGTATCAGCTCTTGCTGGGCACCTTGAGAACGGTTGAGAATTCTCACTCAGCGACTGAGCTCGTCAGCCGGTACGCGAAGCACCACCTTCAAGCCCCCGGGTTCCATTTCCCGCCTGATTGAGCCTCCCAGCTCGGACTCTACAAGTGAAGACAGCAGCCGTGTGCCGAACCCAGCGTCGCCCTGTTTCTCGTTCACCGCCGCATCCGTCTCTTCACTCCAATCGACGACGAGCACACGCTCCTTGCCCTGCCCCTCCATCCGCCAATTCACCTCGATACGGTTTCCCTCCTTGGCCATGTCGGCATATTTCATCGCATTCGTCGCAAGTTCGTGAAATACCAGTCCCAGCGCCTGCGTGGCCTTCATGCCGAGTTGCACGTCTTCGCCGGAAGGCCGGTAGTTCTCGAAACCGTCGCCGAAAACCTGCACCAGTTCGCCCTCCAGCAACTTCACAAGCTGGACCGTTTCGTCGCGTGAGCGTGTCAGCAAATCCTGTGACGTCGCCATTGCCTGCAAGCGGCTTCCGAAAGAGTTCATAAAATCATCAACCGATTCCGACTGGTTGGCTGTCTGGCGGGCGATGGCCAAGACCCTGGCAATCGAGTTTTTGATGCGGTGCTTCATTTCCTGAAGCAGCAGATCCTTCTCGTTGGCGGCTCGCGCCTTTACCCTGAACGCTTCGCGGGAGGCGGCAACTGCCTTCATCTGGGATCGAAGCGAAGCGGCGAGCGCCGCGGCAGCAAGTAGCGACACTGCTCCGAGCAACAGCGCGATGCCCTTTTCCGGGCCTTCCTTGAACTTCTGCGACGGCGACATGACGAGCGTCCAATTGCGCCCGGCAATCTCTACCTCGCGCTCGACCGTGTAGGCGCGGCCGAAATTTCCCGGGTCTCCTCCACTGTCGAACATCAGATTGTCGGTTTGCACCTCGCCGTCATACACCTTCACCAGCAGCGGAAGCTCCGTGGATCGCATCAGCGCCGCATTGAGCAGATCGTGGGCGCGGAATGGTGCGTAAACGAAACCGCGCAGGCCGGCCCGAGAGCCCGGCACCTTGCCGGCCGGCTCCGACTGGCCGGAGTTAAACGGGATGTAGACGAGAAATCCCGGCTGCGGCTGGTTGTCGATTTCCTGGACGAGTTGAACCTTGCCCGACGCCCTCGCCTCCCCGCTTGCGGCGGCCTCGGTCATCGCATTACGGCGAACCTCCTCTGCGTACATGTCGAAACCCAGGGCAGCCCGGTTGCGCGCATCGGCGGGCTCCAGCATCACGATTACCGTTCGCACCGGCTGGTCCGTCTGCGGGAAGACGTCCTTGTCGATGTTGTAGCTCGTCAGCAGCTTATTCTCGGCAAGCACCTCGTCGCCGGTAAGCAGGAGTTGTGCGTAGCCGATACCCTGAACCCCGTTATAGTCGCGTTCCAGATCGACGCTGCGGATGAAGGTGGAAAACTCCGCGTAGCTGACATTCCCGGCACGTGCCTCAAACATCGCACGGGTGGCATGCAGCAGCGAGACATGCTCACCGATGCGCCGCACAATACGATCCACTGCTGCATCCGCAAACCTCTCGAAGCGCAGGAGATTAGCTTCGGCTCCCGTCCGGTAGGCGGCAATAGGCCAAGTCAATGCAATGGTTGCGGTAATCAGGAATACCAGGACCGGAATATGTTTTCGCAAATTATGCTCCAAATCGAATGCGGACAGATTCCTGCCGCAGGGGCAATCTGGCAATTAAAAATGACATGGGCACCGCAATCACCGAATTCTTAAAAGCGCAAGCTGTGGCAGGAAGTTGGCGATGCGATTACCCCCTTGTTCGCGGAACCGCAGACCCCATCAAACGTTCATACCGCACAGAAGGAGACCTTCTGCCATCTCAAAACCATCGCAAGGGAGAAACGTCATGAACTGGAACCAGATCGAAGGCAATTGGGAGCAAACCAAGGGCAAGATTCAAGAGCAGTGGGGAAAACTCACCAATGACGATCTTGACGTCGTTGACGGCAACCGCAAGCAGCTCGCCGGGAAGTTGCAGGAGCGTTACGGCAGGGCGCAGGATGATGCTGAACGCGAAATTGACGATTGGCTAGCCCGCCAGTGATTTTTTTGAATGCTAGTGGAACCAAGTTCCGCGCAAAGCATTTCTATGGAGGTTGCCGAGCCCCGTCCAATCAGCGGCAGCCTTTTCCGGCCTTGTCCCCCGGCCGGCCAAACCGGCGCCCGCTTCCCCGAGCAGGCGCCGGTTCCTTTCCATGGCCTGTGTGCAGACTCACTGAAGCGGAAACCGAAGCTGATAGTCTATGTGATGCGGCGCGATCGCATACCATGCCTCGCCTTCCATGGCGGCGGGCACCACTCGCTCCAGCACCGTACTGCCGAAGCGCCTGTCCGTACTTTCCTGATCCTCGCGGTTCACGCTTGAGGTTGATGATTCCTTCCAGCGCATATCCGCAAACATTTCTCCGTTTTCCTCGATCAGCCTACAGCTTAGCACGATGCGGCCGTCGTCATGTGCGAGTGCGCCATAGGTGGTGGCATTGACGATCAATTCGTGTAGCGCCAGTCCGACATGGGTGGCGCCGTTCGGCGAGAGCAGGAGATCGTCACCCACCACTTGAATTCGCTCATCATCCGCGTCGAGATAGCGGGCAAACTGACGGGCAGCCAGTTCGGAGAAATTGGCGCCACGCCAGTTGGAGTCGGTTACAAGATCCTGCGCCGAGGACAGCGCGGCAATGCGGCCGCGGAACTTGGTCAGAAACAGTTCCAGATTCTCGCTCGTGCGGGCGGTCTGCGCGGCAATGCTTTGGACGATGGCCAACAGATTCTTGGAACGGTGGCTCAATTCGCGCAACAGCGCCTTCAACGCATCCTCGCGTTTGCGCTCCGGCGTAAGATCCACAAAGGTGATAAGGATTGCGGGCTTGGAGCCATTTAACTGATAGCGTTGCAGGGTGCATTCGCACGAGCAGAACTCGCTATTGGTGGTACGTGTGAGGTTGACGCTCACCTTGTCCTGCCCGCCAAGCACGGCGCGCTGGGCGGATTGAACCTCCTCCAGCCATTCCGCACCGAACAACAGTTCATCGGTGGCGTCGATTGAGCCGATGGGGGGGAAGTAGTCCGGCAATCCGCCTATGTGCAGATAGCCGCCTTCCGTATCCTTTACCGCGACGCCAACTTCCGCGCTCTTGAGCGCAGCCAACAGGAGCGGAGATATTGCACCGCTGGTTTCCTGAGGTAACGGTCTACTCATCTACCATCCATTACCGAACACTGCGGGACGTGAATAGAATGGCGGCTGCCCTAGAGGCAGCCGCCATTTCATCAATCCCGGCAATTGTTGCAGGCGTCAGGCGCGTCTGAAGATGCCTGCGACAAGCGAGATGACGAGAAACGCGAGAAAGACGAAGAAGAGGATCTGGGCAATACCAGCCGAGGCTCCTGCGACGCCACTGAACCCCAGCGCGCCCGCGATCAAGGCAATCACCAGAAATACAAGAGCATAATATAGCATGCTTGGTCTCCATCGGTTGTTGATACCGACAGAACGCCCGTCTGCGAATTCCGTTCCCGCTATTCTGCAACCGCGACATTACGCTGCCATCGAGTCAGCCTGGTTAAAGAACAGCGCCTGGCTGATGAGAGCCTTCACCATATCCGGGTTGAAAGGCTTGGTTACGAGGAAAGCCGGCTCCGGTCGGTCTCCCGTCAGCAACCGCTCGGGAAACGCCGTAATGAAAATTACCGGAACTGCGCTGGTCTTTAGGATATCGTTCACCGCATCGATACCGGAACTGCCATCGGCCAGTTGAATGTCGGCAAGCACCATCTTCGGCTTTCCGCTTTGGAACAGCTTGACTGCCTCAGTGTGTGTTCGCGCAATCCCGGTTACCCGGTGCCCGAGCGACTCGACCATCTGTTCGATGTCCATGGCAATAAGCGGTTCATCCTCAATGATGAGGATGTCGGTGGCGACCTGATCGGATATCTCGCGGGACGCCCTGTCGAGCAACGTATTGAGTTCCACCTCTTCCACATCAAGGATTTCAGCTACTTCCAGCGGCTTGAACCCCTCGACCGCAAGGAGGATAAAGGCCTGTCTCGGCTTGGGCGCCACATTCATCAAGTTTTTTGCGGCTCGCTGCTCCCAAGCAAAGGGAGAAGACGAAGTCTCATCAAGGTTGATGCTGATGGAACCAAACAGCGCACAGAAAAGTTTATACAATGCCAAGCGGTCGCTACTGGCCTCCGGAAAGGTGCCCACATCGGCGATAAGCGCCTCAAGCACGGCGGCGACATAGGCGTCACCTGAAGTCTGGGACCCGGTGACCGCCCGGGCAAAACGTCTTAGAAATGGCAAGTGAGGCGCGATGCGCGCTGAAATGGACATTTAGTGCAGTCTCCCTGTAGAGAATATTCAGCTAACCACGATGAGAACGGCTTTTAAGGGGAAAGGTTGCAATGGCGGGGAACTTTTTTTGCGTCAGCGCGTTTTCCGGCGGACTGAACCATCATGAGTGACAAAAAAATGCAACACCACGAGATCGGGGCCAGGGCTGGTGGGCTGCCGGACCATGACGATCCAAACCGTATCATAAGCCAGAAACTCAAGGCGCTTTACGATTCGGTGGAACAGGAAGGGATACCCGACCGGTTCCTTGACTTGCTGGAGAAGCTGGATCAGGCGGAAGCAAGCCAGAAGAAGCCGGAAACCCCCAATGACTGAGGCCAATCAGGTTGACGCCAATTTCAAGCGGGACCTGCTGGCTGTCCTGCCCAATTTGCGCGCCTTCGCCGTTTCGCTATCCGGCAATAGCGACCGGGCAGACGACCTCGTGCAAGATGCGATCCTGAAGGCATGGGCTGCGCAGGCCAGTTTCCAGCCGGGTTCCAACCTCAAGGCATGGATATTCACGATTCTGCGCAATGAATTCTACAGCCAGATGCGCAAGAAGAACCGCGAGGTCCAGGACACCGAGGGTTATTTCACGCAAAACCTGGCGGTACATCCGGGCCAGTATGGCTCACTGGACCTGCAGGACTTCTCGCATGCACTGAACCAATTGCCCGAGAACCAGCGCGAAGCGATTCTGCTGGTCGGCGCTTCGGGATTTGCCTATGAGGAAGCGGCAGAGATCTGTGGTTGCCGTGTCGGCACGATAAAGAGCCGGGTCAGCCGCGCCCGCACCCAACTGCAGGAAATCCTCGCCGTTGAGGGCGAAGGGGAATTCGGACCCGATGCGTTGTCAGCCCCGGCTACGATGCGATCTTTTGCGACCTAACCGCATCGAGCCCGCAGGTCGCAGGAATGGCGGTTGCGAGCATTGAAAGCAGTTTTCCCGGATCATACGGTTTGATCAGCACCGGCACGTCTTCAAAGCCGGTCACGCCATCCCGGTATTCGTCGCAGATCGTTCCCGCAATCACCGGTATCCCCGCATCGGCGATCTGACGCATCAACGCGAACCGGTCCTCCTGCCATTGACAAACCTCCAGCAGGATAACGTCTGGCCGCGTGTTGCGAATTGACTCCAGAATGGTGTGCGGGTCGTATTTGACAATGGTCACCGAAAGTGCGCCCTCGATTTCGAGTGTGCGGGCGATGTCATAGGCGATCAGGCTGTCGTCCTCGACGAGCAAGAGATGAGATTGCGGAATATTCAACGCCTGAAATCCTTTCGCTGTAAGATAATATATGGCGCCCGATGGCCGAGAATGTCATTTAACTAAGACATGGCGGCCAACGGCCCGGCAAATGGGGACTTCCGGACGGGACATGCAGAAACGACTTGGTGCGACCGAGGTGAGAACCATAAGCAAACTGACCAAATGCGCGCAGTGTCCACTTCGGGAGTTGGACACTTTCAGGGACTTCACAAGCGGTCAGCTCGAATTCGTTGGCAGTTTCAAGACTGGCGAACTCAACGTCGATGCCGGGGCGACCATCTTTGTCGAGTCGATGCACAGCGCTCATTTGTTCACGGTGCTAGAGGGATGGGCGTTTCGCTACAAGATGCTCGAAGACGGCCGCCGCCAGATCATGAACTACGTGCTGCCGGGGGAATTGATCGGACTGCAGGGCTCGGTGATGGGAGAAATGCAGCACTCGGTGGAAGCGCTTTCCGCGGTAAAACTATGCGTTTTCGAGCGAGCCCGGCTCAACGAGATTTTCACAAAACACCCTAACCTTGCCTATGATCTGACATGGATTGCTGCGCGTGAGGAACGCATTCTTGACGAAAACCTGCTGAGCATTGGCCGCAGATCGGCGCTCGAGCGGGCGGCGTTCCTGCTGGCGTTCATGCATGTTCGCGCCAAGGCGGCCGGGCTGGCACCAAACCGGCGCGTCACCGTGCCGATAACCCAACAACATGTTGCCGACACGCTTGGTCTGTCGATCGTCCATACGAACAAGACGCTGAAAAGGCTCTCCAACCGTGAACTAATCCGCTGGCATGATCGTTCATGTGAAATAATCGACGCCGGAGCGCTGCAGGATATCGCGGGCTGGGCGCATGAACCTGAAGAACAGCGGCCGTTTATCTGACGGCTTGCGTACACGGAGAAGAAATGCGTATCGCTGCAGTGCTTAACCGCGACGGCGGCACCTTGAAGACAACAGACCTGGACGCCTATTGCGGTTTTCTGGCTGATACCTTTGCCGAACAAGGGCACGAGCTGGACTGCCGGATAACCGCAGGTCCGCAAATCATGAACGAGATCAACGCAGCCTTCGGCGACGGCGGTATCGAAGTTGTTCTCGCCGGTGGCGGCGATGGCACCATATCCTGCGCCAGCGGCATTGCATGGCAGCGCAAGAAGCCGGTCGGCGTCATCCCCGCCGGCACGATGAACATGTTCGCGCGTTCACTCGGAATCCCGCTGGACATCCATCAGGCGGCTCACGCATTGGCATCGGGAAAGCCGGCAAGTTGCGACATCGCCAGCGCCAATCACCAACCTTTCGTTTACCAATTTTCGGTCGGTCTGCACCCGCATATCATTCGCTCGCGCGAACGGTATGACTATCGTTCGAGGTTGGGGAAGATCCGCGCATCGCTGAGGGCGATCATCGACGGTCTGCGCTCCCCGCCCGTTTTCCCGGTCCAGATCAGCTGGGACGGCAACGAGATCGAGGTGGAGGTGAGTTCCATCGCCGTGTCCAATAACAGATATGGCGAGGGGCATCTGCCACATACCGACGATCTTACCGGTGGCGTATTGGGCATCTATTTCGCCGCACCGGTGCGCGAAGGCAACGGGGTGAAAATGCTTGCCGATGTGGCGCTCGGCACTTGGCGAAACAATCCGGACATCACCGAGATCACCGCCCGGGACGTAACGCTAACCTTTCCCAGATTGCGCCGCGACGCCAAAGCCGTCATCGACGGCGAACTTATCAATCTGGAGAGGACTATCGAACTGACAAGCCATTCCGGTCAGCTGCCGGTGCTAAAGCCGCAACCTGAGGCGTCGCCGGCGTGAGCGCCAGCGCAATCCAAAGTTGGGTGCGCAAGCCATTTGTGCTCCTGTTCACAGTGCCTTCAGCAATCGTACTGAGCCTGGCGGCGCTTCCCCTCCTGCTCAACCTGCTCGACGCAAATTTTGCCAAGGGAATACTCAGCCCCTTCGTGCTCCAGATTGAACCACAAAGCGCGCATACACTGTTGTCGGTTGTTGCCACGGGAGCAATGACCGCGCTGAGCCTCGCCTATTCGTTGGTGCTGCTGGTGTTCACGCTGGCTGCGGGCAATATCGGCCCGCGCCTTCTGCGCCGTTTCACTACCGAACCGGTCAACCAGGTGACGGCAGGCATTCTTGGCGGCACGTTCTTGTATTGCCTCGTCACCATGCTGCTCATTGGCGAGAATTATCTGCCCAAGATCACCGTGTCCGTGGCAGGCGTTCTCGCCGTGATCTCCGTGCTGCAGCTGATCTACTTCGTCCGACAGGTCTCGCGATCGATTACCATCGACGACGAAATCGCCCAGATCAGCGCGAAACTGGTGCGCGATATCGCAAATCTGCTGAAGGACCATGATGAAGAAGCACGGGACGCGGCAGAGGAAGTGGATTTCAGTCACGTCATCGTTTCGCGCGCCGCCGGATATGTAGGAAAAACTAATGAGGCCCGCGCGATCAAGTTGGCGCGTCATCATGATCTTGCAATTCGGGTCACCAAACAGGCCGGCGAATATGTGCTGGAAGGCGAGCCGTTACTGAGGCTCACCCGCGAGGTGGATGACCAAACTGCGTCCGCACTGGTCGGTACAATTACGATTGAGGCATCGCGCTCTGACGCCAGCAATATCGAGTTCTCCATCAATCTTCTGATCGAGATCGCATTGCGGGCCCTGTCCCCGGGGGTCAATGATACTTTCACAGCCAGGGCGTGCGTGGACAGCCTATCGAAAGCGCTGACAGATCCGGTGAAACAGGGGCTCGCCAGTTACCATCGCAATGACGAGGACGGGGAGTTGCGTCTCGCCATACCGGGACTATCGTTGAAATCAATGATAGGCACTGCGTTTCATCCGTTAAGGAGAGCGTCACGCGATAACATCCTCATGGCACGTTCCGTTGCGAAGGCATTGTCGAGGCTGGCAACCGTGGCAACAGACAAATCGCTGCCAATACTGCGTGAACATGCCAAACTGCTCGAAAGCGAATTGAAGAAAGCCGGACTTCGCGAGGAGGATATTGACACCGTTCGCGATTGTCTGGGCGGCTTCGAGAAATAGGAAACGCCGGGTCCCGAAAGGAGCCCGGCGCCAGAATTTTCAGTCGAGAATTGCTCGCGCTTAGTCCGCGACGGTGGCCCTCAGCATCCACAATGCCTTCTCATGGAACGTCAGGCGCGCAGTAAGCATGTCCTCGGTCACCAAGTCACTAGCTTCCCCTGCCTTGCCGGCAGCCTTGCGCATGTCGCCAACGCATTTCTCATGGTCCCTGATCAGATCCTTGACCATGGATTCGGCGGTCATGTGTTTCACCGATTTGGCGTCGGGCGCGAAATCGGCAATCGCTTTCAGGCTCTCAGGTGCCAGATGGCCAAGTGCGCGAATGCGCTCAGCAATGATGTCCGCCGCCTCGAACAATGCTTGGTAGTGCTCTTCGGTCAATTCATGGAGGGGCTTGAACAGCGGACCGACCACATTCCAGTGAAAGACGTGGTTCTTGATGATCATGCCATAAGTGCCAGCGAGAATCTCGGTGAGACTTTCGGCCATGTCCTTGCGGTAATCTCCGTCTAGACCGATGCTCATGTTCTCGTTGTGGGATTCGGGCTGGAGCACTGCTGCTGCCTGGGCCATCTTCATTCTCCTGATTCAACTAACTGCTGGTGGAATTGCCGGCGGCGATGCGCGACGCCAAAATTGCGCCTCCTGCGGCGACTGCCACAAGCATCAGGGGTTTGGAACGCAATATCGTCGGTGCCGCAGCCGCGAGCGTCGATGCATATAGTGCGTTGCGGGCCGCAGCTTTTCGGCGCTTGCGCTGGTAGAGCCGCTCCAGAATACTCATTGCTGCGACGACGATCAGCGCTGTAACGCCAAGCGCTGCCGCAACCAGAAAGGCGGCCGGCATCATTCCGTACGAACCGCCGATCCAGATGACTGCGCCCGCAAGTGCAACTGCATAAGCCGACAATGCAAGGAATGCGGCAATTGCCACTAGCAGCGCCTTGCGTTTGGCATGACGCACCCAAACGGAAGCCTCACCCGTCGCCAGATGCGATATCATTACTGCAGGAAGCATCGCGACCTCAGCGGCGTGCCAGCATCGCGAGTAAGAACCCTACCCCTGCCGCTACGCCAAGCGCCGCCAACGGACGATCCTGAACCTGCTTGCTTACCCGGCGTTCAATGTCGCTGAGCTGGGCTTGCAACTCCTTGATCGTGTCTTGCGACAGTTGCTTGGCCTGATCTGCCTTGGCGTTGGCCGTCGCCTTGGCACCATTGACCAATGCGCCACCAGCGTTGGAAACATTATCGGCGAGTTGGGCGATGTCCTCGCGAATGCGCCCTACATGGGCCTGGACTTCCTTCTCGGTGAGTTCGCTTCCATTGCGCTTACCGGCAGTTGCT
>Ga0310345_10004035_pt1 | contig 13539 bp, 13 predicted proteins | sample HC15DNA20500_MG_FD_204667 | JGI IMG/M metagenome (GOLD analysis project Ga0310345, IMG submission 204667) | Marine microbial communities from station ALOHA, North Pacific Subtropical Gyre - HC15-DNA-20-500_MG | ecosystem: Environmental > Aquatic > Marine > Oceanic | place: Pacific Ocean: North... | reverse complement strand
AACCGCTCCACAATCAACTTGCTGAGAGGCTTGCCATGACGGTCGCAACACCGAAATTCGGCATGGGCGCATCCGTGCTGCGCAAGGAAGACAAGAGCTTCATCACCGGACAGGGACGCTACACGGACGACATCGTGGCGGCCGGACAATTGCACGGCTATGTGTTGCGCTCGCCGATTGCCAATGCCCGCTTCACTATCGGTTCGCTGGACGAGGCCCGTGCGGCACCCGGCGTTCATCTGGTGCTGACGGCCAAGGATATTGAGCATCTCGGCGACCTGAAATCCGGTGCCATGCAGAAGCAGCCCGATGGCAGCCGCGCACCCACCAAGGACATTCCGATCCTGTGCCGCGATCATGTGCGTTATGTGGGTGACGCCGTCGCCTTCATCGTGGCCGAGACACGTGCGCAGGCGCAGGACGCAGCGGAACTGATCGAAGTCGACTACGAGGACGAGGAGCCGGTGGTGGACACCGCCACCGCCCTTGATGAAGATGCGCCGCTGGTCTGGCCGGATCTCGGTTCCAACCGCGCGCTTCTCTATCATGTTGGCGACGAGGATAAGGCAGCGCAGGCTTTCGAAAAGGCAGCGCATGAGGTTTCGATCAGCTTCCGAAACAATCGCCTCGTTTCCAACTACATGGAAACCCGCGCTGCGATCGCCGAGTACAATCCCGAAAACGAGCACTTCACCCTGACCACCGGTTCGCAGGGTGTGCATTCCATGCAGAACATCCTGGCCAGCCAGGTCTTCAATATCGGCAAGGACAAGCTGCGCGTCATCACGCCGGATGTCGGTGGCGGTTTCGGACCGAAAACCTTCGTCTACCGCGAATATGCGCTGGTGATGGAGGCCGCCCGCCGTCTTTCTCGCCCGGTGAAATGGACCGGCGACCGCACCGAGCATTTTCTCACCGACGCACAGGGCCGCGACAATGTCGTCAATGCCACCATGGCGCTGGACGAGAATGGCCGCTTCCTCGCGCTGAAGGTGGATCTGACCGCCAATCTGGGCGCCTATATCTCGCAATATGGCCCCTTCATTCCCTTTGTCGGGGTGTCCATGTCGACGGGCGTCTATGACATCCCCGCCCTCGATGTGAAGATCAACTGCGTCTACACCAACACATGTCCCGTTGATGCCTATCGTGGGGCAGGGCGTCCCGAGGCCGCCTTCCTGCTGGAAAAGCTGGTTGATGAATGCGCGCGCAAACTCGGCCTTGGCCGTGACGAGATCCGCCGGCGCAATTTCATCCGCCCCGAGCAGTTCCCTTACACAACGCCCACCGGCCGCACCTATGATGTGGGTGAGTTCGAAGGCCACATGAACCAGTGCATGGAACGCGCCGACTGGGCCGGTTTCGACAAGCGTGCGGAAGAGGCGAAGGCACGCGGGCGCATTCGCGGCATCGGCATGGCGACCTATATCGAGGCCTGCGCCTTTGCCGGTTCCGAGCCTGCCCATGTCACGCTTAATGGCGACGGGTCGGTGACGCTTGCCATCGGCACCCAGTCGAACGGCCAGGGCCACGCCACGGCCTACGCGCAGTTCGTTGCAGAAAAGCTCAACCTGCCCATTGAGCGGATCCATGTGCATCAGGGCGACACGGACCGGCTCGACAAGGGCGGCGGCACAGGCGGCTCCCGCTCCATTCCCCTTGGCGGTGTGTCCGCATCGCGCGCAGGCGAAGATTTGGCGGAGAAAATCCGCAAGATCGCAGCCGATGAATTGGAGGCCGCCGCCGCCGATATCGAGCTCGAAGATGGCAAGGCGCGCATTGTCGGCACCGACCGGGAGCTCGATTTCGCAAGCATTGCCAAGGCCGCAAAGACGCCCGACGACCTGCAGGGCTTCGGCGAATTCGTGCAGGATGAGGCGACCTATCCGAACGGCACCCATATCTGCGAGGTCGAGATCGACCCGGCTACCGGCGAGACGCTGCTTGTCGGCTACTGGATCGTGGATGATTTCGGCGCGACGGTGAACCCGGTTCTGCTTGCAGGTCAGGTTCATGGTGGCGTCGCGCAAGGTGCAGGCCAGGCGCTGACCGAAGACACCGTCTATTCCGAAGACGGTCAGCTCATCACCGCGACCTTCATGGATTACGGCATGCCACGCGCGGACCTTCTGCCGGATATTCATTTCGAGACACGCAACGTGCCATCCAAAACCAACGCCATGGGCATCAAGGGCGCAGGCGAGGCCGGCACCATCGGCGCAACACCTGCCGTGTTGAACGCCGTGGTCGATGCGCTCTGGCGCGAATATGGCATCAGCCACGTGGAAATGCCCGCCACGCCTTCGCGCATATGGCAGGCCATTCAGGAGGCTCGGGCTTGAGCGGTGAGTAACTGCTGCAAAAGCACACATGCGCTACAGCCTCCATTATTTCCGGGGCGGGATGCCACGCATCCTGCCTCTTCATTTTGAGACAGTGATTTGAGAGACGAAAAATGCCGGCGGTGAAGGATGTGGGACAGGAACCGAGACCGCTCGTGGGTATAGCGCTGAAGGTGATCTCGGTCGCGATATTCGTGGCGATGTCATCGCTCATCAAGTATTCGGGCGACGTGCCGCCGGGCCAGATCGTCTTCTTCCGCTCCTTCTTTGCCATGTTCCCGATCCTCGCCATGCTGGCATGGCGCAAGGAACTGGCAACGGCATTCAAGACCGACAAACCCATGGGCCATGTCGCGCGCGGCCTGGTTGGCGTCTTCTCCATGGCTTGCGGCTTTTACGGCCTCACCAAGCTTCCATTGCCCGACGCGATCACCCTCAATTACGCGCAGCCGCTTCTGGTGGTGGTGTTCTCCGCGATTTTCATGGGGGAGGTCGTGCGCAATTATCGCTGGAGCGCCGTTATGGTCGGCTTCATCGGCGTCGTCATCATCGCATGGCCGAAGCTGACATTGCTGACCGGCGAGACGGGATTGGAAGCCGGACAGGGCTTCGGCGTCATAGCCATTCTGGTCGGCGCCTGCGGCTCGGCCATCGCGATGCTCCTCGTGCGACGCCTGGTGCAGACGGAAAAGACGGCGACCATCGTCCTGTGGTTTTCGGCAACCGCAACGGTCATTTCGCTGTTCACATTGCCCTTCGGCTGGATCGCGCTGACCATGCCGCAAACGCTGGCGCTTGTCGGCGCAGGCATTTGCGGTGGCGTGGCCCAGATCCTGATGACCCAGTGCTATCGTCACGCCGAACTCTCCACCATCGCCCCCTTCGAATATACTTCGATGATCCTTGCGATCGTGGTGGGCTATTTCGTCTTTCAGGATGTGCCGACGCTCTACACGCTGGTGGGGGGGCTGATCGTGGTCGGTGCGGGCCTGTTCATCATCTGGCGCGAGCGCCGGCTCGGCCTCAAGCGCCCCGCTGCCCGCCGCTTCGTGCCGCCAAGCCCCTAGCGGGCGCGCGTGGTCTTGCGGCTTTGCCGGTTGTACTGTTCCCTGCGCGTGGCAAGGCGCAACAGGCGCTGGAATTTCGGGCACTGAAGCTGGTTTTCCGCCTGACATTCGGCGGCATGACGCACTGTCTTTGCCAGTGCGGAAAGCCTGCGTATCTGCGCCTCCAGCTCCTCGGCCCTGTTGCGCATCGCCTCGCGTGAAATCTGCGGCTCGCCTTGCGGGCCAAACATCGTGCCGATTTCCTCAAGTGAGAAACCCGCCGCCTTGCCCGCCGAAATCAGTGAAAGCTGTGTGAGCACCTGTGGCTCATACTGCCGCCTCAAGCCGTGTCGGGCGACGGAGCGGATGACACCGATTTCCTCATAATAGCGCAGCGTCGAGGCGGAGAGACCGGAATGCGCTACCACCTCGGCAATATCGAGAAACTTCATGCTTGACCTCAAGTTGACTTGAAGTGGCAGCCTGCATTTCCAATCCAAATTGAGCAAGAGGAAATGCAGGATGAGCACTGGCGAAGCCGCTGACAGCGGCAGTTTGTGGCGCGAGCCGCGCGTCTTGGCGCTGCTGTTGGCAGCAAGCCTTACTGTCATGGCAAACGCAACCATCTCCCCGGCTTTGCCGGGGCTTCAGCGCAGCTTTGGAGACAATTCCAATGCCGCGCTTCTGACCCGGCTCCTGATACCGGCACCTTCCATCGTAGTGATCTTCGCAGCACCCTTGGGTGGCCTGTGGGCGGACCGTTACGGCAAGCGCCCGCTGCTTCTGGCAGGCATTGTCATCTTCATCCTGACCGGCTCGGCCGGCCTGTATCTGCCGAGCCTTGAAGCCGTCTTCGCAAGCAGGCTGGCCCTTGGTATCGGCGTTGCCTTCATCATGTCCGCGCAGATCGCGCTCGTTGGAGACTACTTCAAGGGTGCGCGGCGCTCCGCCATGGTGGGCATGGAAATTTCCGCGCGCAATGTCGGCGCTTTCCTCTTCATCGTCACGGCCGGGCTGATTGCGGGCTTCAATGCCCGGCTGCCATTTGCCATCTACCTGCTTCCGATCCTCTTCCTTCCGGTGGTGGAGAAAGCGATCGTGGAGCCCGAGCTTGAAAGTGATGCAGATGGCGCACGAGAGCAGGCGCTTGAGAGGGGACATCCTGCCTGGCCGCTGCTCTTCGCCCTGCTGTTCCTGGCACAGATGATGGTGAACATGACCTTCTTCATCATGCCGACCCAACTCCCGTTCTATCTGGACCATATCGGCTACGACGCGGCGCGCATGACGGGTCTTGGCCTCGGCGTCATGTCGCTCGCGGGTGCTGCCTCCGCGCTTCAGTTTCGCAGGCTTCACCCGTCGCTGGGCTTTTTCGGTGTCTGCGTGGTGAGCTTCGGCATGTTTGCTGCAGGCTTTGCCCTGCTGCCACAGGCGAAAAGCATCGTGATGCTTCCGATCGCCGCCATTCTCATAGGTGCAGGCTATGCGCTCACAATGCCGAATTTCGTCAGCATGGCGCTTGGCCTTGTGCCCGCGGCCCGTCGTGGTTTTGCAGGCGGCGCGCTGGCTGCGGCAATCTTTCTTGGCCAGTTCATCTCCCCATTCGCCTCGCAAGCCATGATCGAGGCCCGCGGCTTCGGCTGGACCTACACACTGATCGCCGCGATTATCGCGGTCTGCACCGGGCTGATGCTGCTTGTCGCAATTGCCGAGCGGATGATGAAATCGCGCCGCAGGCTGGCTCAGCCCTGACCTTCAAGCCGCGCCCTGATCGCCTGCAAGTCTTTCCAGGCAAGCTTCTTGTGCGCGGGATTGCGCAACAGATAGGCCGGATGCATCGAAGGCATGGTGGCGATTTCCTTGCCGCCGGGTGTGTGATGCTGAGCCCATTTGCCACGCAACCGCGTGATGGTGGAACTGGTGCGCAGCAGAAGCTTGGTGGAGGGGTTGCCTAGCGTCACCAGAACCTTCGGCGAAACAAGCTCGATATGCCGCTCGATGAAGGGGCGGCATATTTCCGTTTCAAGCGGCGAGGGGTCGCGATTGCCCGGCGGGCGCCAAGGAATGACATTGGAGATATAGGCGCTTGTCCGGTCACGGCCGATGGCGGCCAGCATCCGATCAAGCAACTTTCCCGAGCGTCCGACAAAGGGCAGTCCCTGCAGATCCTCGTCGCGGCCCGGTGCTTCCCCCACGAGCATGAGGTCGGCTTCCGGATTGCCGTCGGCAAAGACCATGCTCTTGGCTGTCAGGCGCAGATTGCAGCCGTCAAAGCCTTCCATGATTTCGCGCAGTTCCTGCAAGGTGGTGGCCTTCGCCGCCAGTTCGCGCGCACGCGCTGCCTGCCCTTCGTCTGGAATGGCGGCTCTTGCCGTGGCGCGCGCTGCCATTGGCGAAGGGGCGGGCGGAGCAGGCCTTGGCGCAGAACCACCACTTGCCGCCGGAGCACTCCCGGAAGTCGGCTGAGACGCACGTCGCGCTTCCGCCGCCGCCTTCGCGGCCTGTGCTTCCGCAAACCTGTCCGGCGCCTCCTCCACAAGCGCATCATCCACGCCGGCATCGGCATAAAAGGCAAGCAGCTCGTGCAGGCCGAAGCTTTCTGGAGAGGGTGCGGAATTCATGATGCCAATGTCGGATTTGTGCGGCTCAAAAGCAAGAGAATACGAGCGTGCAGTTCAAGCTGCGCACAGGAGCGAAATCCGCCATGGGAACAGCAAGGCGCCCGCCAGCCGGCCCGCTTGCTGCTTGAGACAGTCATTGAAGTGCGGGGAGGGCGGTCAAGGCAAGGCTGGCAGCTTGCACCGCATCGCCTCATTGCACTGCCTTGCCTCCGCACATCTCATGTTCAGGCACAGTGCTGATCTTGACCTGGCATGCATCGCGGAAAAGCCACGTCACATGAAAGTGGCGCGAAAGCATCCTCTTGCCTTACCTTTACGTAAAAGTATAAATTCTGTTGGAGCAAATCGGCAAAACTGTTCTGCATATGCGCTTCATGCTTTAAGGGCAGAAGCGTGAGTGTTACAGCCAAGCCAAACGGGACGACAACCGGGAGCGAGCCAGATGAGTGAAGTCGAACGCGAGAGCATGGAATTTGACGTGGTCATTGTCGGTGCAGGACCGGCAGGGCTTGCCGCTTCCATCAGGCTCAAGCAGCTCAATCCCGATCTCTCCGTCGTCGTCCTGGAAAAGGGCGGGGAAGTGGGCGCGCATATCCTTTCCGGTGCTGTTGTCGATCCGGTCGGCATCGACCGCCTTCTGCCCGACTGGCGCGAGGATGAAGGCCATCCCTTCAAGACGCCGGTGACGGACGACCAGTTCCTCCTGCTTGGACCTGCAGGCAAGCTGCGTCTTCCAAATTTCATGATGCCGCCCTTGATGAACAATCACGGTAACTACATCGTCTCGCTTGGCAATGTGTGCCGCTGGCTGGCCGAAAAGGCCGAGGCGCTGGGTGTGGAGATCTATCCCGGCTTCGCTGCCGCCGACGTGCTCTACAATGAAGAGGGTGCTGTCATCGGCGTCGTCACCGGTGATATGGGCGTGGAGCGCGATGGCAGCCACGGTCCGGCCTATGCGCCGGGCATGGCGCTCATGGGCAAATATGTGCTGATCGGCGAGGGCGCCCGCGGCTCGCTCGCCAAACAGCTCATCGCGAAATTCGGCCTCGACGAGGGGCGCGAGCCGCCGAAATTCGGCATCGGGCTGAAAGAACTCTGGGAAGTGAAGCCGGAGAACCACAAGCCGGGCCTTGTCCAGCATTCCTTCGGCTGGCCGCTCGACATGAATACCGGCGGCGGCTCTTTCCTCTATCATCTTGAAAACAACAAGGTTGCGGTCGGTTTCGTCCTGCACCTCAACTACAAGAACCCCTATCTCTCGCCCTTCGAGGAGTTCCAGCGCTTCAAGACGCATCCGGCGATCCGCGAAACTTTCGAGGGCGGCAAGCGCATCTCCTATGGCGCGCGCGCCATCACCGAAGGGGGCTTCCAGTCGGTGCCGAAAATGTCCTTCCCCGGTGGCATTCTGATGGGTTGTTCCGCAGGGCTCGTGAATGTTCCGCGCATCAAGGGTTCGCACAATGCGGTCCTGTCGGGAATGCTGGCAGCCGAGCATGTGGCGCAAGCCATTGCCGAAGGTCGCGCCAATGCCGACCTCACCGCATTCGAGGATGCTTGGCGTGCCTCCGATATTGGCAAGGATCTGAAGCGCGTGCGCAACGTCAAGCCGCTCTGGTCGCGCTTCGGCACAATGCTTGGCATCGGCCTTGGTGGTCTGGACATGTGGACCAACCAGCTATTCGGCTTCTCCTTCTTCGGCACGATGAAGCATGGCAAGAGCGACGCGCAGTCGCTTGAACCTGCCGCCAAACACAAGCCGATCGACTACCCCAAGCCCGATGGTGTTCTCACCTTCGACCGCCTGTCCTCTGTGTTCCTGTCCAACACCAATCACGAGGAAGAGCAGCCCGTGCATCTTCACGTGAAGGACATGGACCTGCAGAAGCGCTCCGAATTCATGGAGTTCGCCGGACCTTCGACGCGCTACTGCCCGGCCGGTGTCTATGAATGGGTGGATGCCGACGGCAATTCGCTGGCTGGCGGACCGGGTGCGGCTGAAAAGGGCGGGAAAGCCGACCGCCAGGCGGACGCGCGCTTTGTCATCAACGCTCAGAACTGCGTCCACTGCAAAACCTGCGACATCAAGGATCCGAACGGCAACATCAACTGGGTACCGCCGCAGGGCGGCGAAGGCCCGGTCTATTCGGACATGTGATCAGCGTGAGCGAAGACGACATACAGGACTTCGATCAGGACACGCTGGAAGAAGCCTATAACCGCGCGCTCGCCCTGGAAAAGGCAGGCGACCTCGACGCGGCCGCAGAGGCTTACCGGCAATGTCTTGAGATAGACCCCGCCGACCATGGAGGGGCAGCGGTGCGGCTTGCCAGCATGGGCAGGGGAGAAACCCCGCCCAAGGCGCCCGATGCCTATGTGGCAACGCTCTTCGATCAGCATGCGGAAGCCTTCGAGGCGATCCTTGTCGGCCAGCTTAGCTATGACGTGCCAAATCTGGTGCGTGCAGCCCTGGAAGAGCAGGGACTTGGGCCTTTCGAACGCATGTTGGATCTCGGCTGCGGCACGGGTCTTTCCGGCGAGGTGCTGCGCGACAGGGTCGAGCACATTACCGGCATGGATCTGTCCGAACGCATGGTCGAGATCACCCATGAAAAGGGCTTCTATGATGCGCTTTATGTGGGCGAGGCGGTCGACTTCGTGCAGCATGCCGATGTCGCACCCTTCGATCTCGTGACCGCCACCGATGTGCTGCCCTATATGGGCCATTTGGAGGAGTTCTTCGAAGGCTTGAGCGAGCTTTCCAATCCGGGTGCGATTCTCGCCTTTTCAAGCGAAACGCTGCCCGAGGATCAATTTTCGGATAAGGATTTCCGCGTCGGGGCACATCAGCGTTTTGCCCACGCGAAGACCTATATTGAGCGATTGCTCAAGGATAACCGGTTCGCCCTTCTCGATATTCAGCCGATCACCGTGCGGATGGAACAGGGAAAGCCGGTACCGGGCCATCTCGTTCTGGCGCGCAAAGCCTAGTTCGAGGCCAGCACGGCCTCACCGCTCTCATTTTGCGGCAACAGCGAGAACTCGATCAGGACCGGAAGATGGTCCGACCCCGCATCATCCTGGCGGGCAAGCGAGTGAACCTCAAGATCACCCTTGACCATCACATGGTCGATCGGAAGCCCGACCGTGCGGCGCAACGCGTCGGGCAGGGGGCGGGCAAGCCAGGTCGGCCCCACCGCCTGCGGCAGGGAAAAAGCACCCGCCTCACGCACGCGGCGCACCGTCTCGCTCCACGGCGTGGCGTTGAAGTCTCCGGCCAGGATTGTGGTCTTGCCCAGCTTCTCAAGCGTCGGGCGCGCGCGCTCCACCTGCGCATGTTGACCGAAGGGCCAGGGCCAGCCCAGATGAAGGGCCGCGACATTAATCGCGCGGTCACCCAGCACGACGCTTGCCGTCGCAAGCGAACCGCGTTCATGGCAGGAGGCAGTGGCTGGATGCATGAAGGGCCGACGGGAGAGAATGGCAACGCCGCCAACCCGCGCCCGCGCCTGGCAGATCACCTGATAGGGATAGGCGCCCTTGATGAAACCAAGTTCTTCCTGCCACTTCGCTGACACTTCGTTCAGTGTCACGATATCGGCATTGGAGCGGCCGATCAGCGAGAGAACGGCCTTTGGCGTGGCATTGTCGAAACGCAGATTCATTTGCAGCAGGCGATAGCGCGCGCCATCTGCGCCGCTCGCCGCAGCCTGTGCCTGAGCCTGCGAAGCAGGGTTCAGCATGTTCAGCGTTGCCGCGACCGATGCAACGGCGAGTGCCATGGCCATCAGCCCGATCATCCGCCAACCACGCATGAAAATCACGGGTACCGCCAGTGCCGCAATCAGCACCGCCAGATGAATGCGAAAATGGGACAGCGCGTCGAAAGCCGGATGAAGTGCGCCCCAGAACCCCATCACCAGCGGCACGGTCGCCAGAACGGCGGCAATGCCGCAGGCAATGCCAAGCCAGCGCAGATGCTTCGCCCGAAGCGCCCTGAATGCCATTGTTCGTTCCTCTTGCGAAACCCGTATCGCCCTACTGGAAAGCCGTTTCCGAGAAGCTGCGAAGCTTGCGCGAATGCAGCCGTTCCGGCGGCATTTCCGCCAGTTTCTCGACTGCGCGAATACCGATCTTCAGATGCTGGGAAACCTGGCGCTTGTAGAAATCGGTCGCCATGCCCGGCAGCTTCAGCTCGCCATGCAGCGGCTTGTCCGAGACGCAAAGCAGCGTGCCATAGGGCACGCGGAATCGAAAACCGTTGGCCGCGATGGTCGCAGATTCCATGTCGAGTGCGATTGCGCGCGACTGCGATAGCCGTTGCACCGGTCCGCGCTGCTCACGCAGCTCCCAGTTTCGGTTGTCGATCGTCGCCACCGTGCCAGTACGCATGATGCGTTTTAATTCATAGCCGGAGAGACCGGTAATCTCGGCGACCGCTTCCTGAAGCGCAACCTGCACCTCCGCAAGTGCGGGAAGCGGCACCCAGACAGGCAAGTCGTCATCCAGCACATGGTCCTCGCGCACATAGGCATGGGCAAGAACGTAGTCGCCCAGCGCTTGGGTATGGCGCAGCCCCGCGCAGTGGCCAAGCATCAGCCACGCATGCGGGCGCAGTACCGCGATGTGATCGGTAATCGTCTTGGCGTTGGACGGGCCGACGCCGATATTCACCATGGTGATCCCGCAATGATCCTTGCGGGTCAGGTGATAGGCCGGCATCTGCGGAAGACGGGCGGGGCCCGACGCATGCGGGGCCTTGTCTCCGGCAAGCGTGACCACATTTCCCGGTTCGACGAAGCTGTCATAGCCCTCGCCACCCTTCTCCATCATCTCGCGCGCATAGGCACAGAATTCATCGATATAGAACTGGTAGTTCGTAAACAGCACGAAATTCTGGAAATGCTCCGGCGAGGTCGCCGTGTAATGCGCCAGCCGGTGCAGCGAATAGTCGATGCGCTGGGCGGTAAAGGGCGCCAGCGGCAGCGGCTCGCCCGGACCCGGCTCGTAGGTGCCGTTGACGATGTGGTCGTCCGTCGCGTTCAGATCCGGAACATCGAAATGATCGCGCAGAGGCCGCTTCAGCCGATCGGCAATGGCCGCCTCGACATAGGTATCCTTCAGAAACGCGAAATGCAGCGGTATGGGCGTGTCGGATTCGCCCACGACGATGGGCACGCCGTGATTGCGGATGACCAGATTGAGCTGGTCCACCAGATAGGTGTCAAACAGTTCGGGCTGCGTGATCGTGGTCGTGTAGGTGCCGGGAGAGGGCACATGGCCGTAGGCCAGTCGCGTGTCGATCTGCGCGAAGGAGGAGGTCGAGATGCTGATCTCGGGATAATAGGCCCGATATCGGCTGTCGCTCTCGCCGGTCTCGCCCAATGCCGCAAAAGCATCGCGCAGAAAGCCGGTATTGCGCGCATAGATCGCCTTCAGCGCATCCACGGCCTCACGGGCATCGTTGAAACTCTGCCGCGCCACTGCAGGCGGGCTCGAAACCTTGTCAATTGCTTGGTGATAGATTCGCTTGTCCATGGCCCATTATAGGCACAGCGCGTGACGGTTTCGAGGCGTGGTGGTGGAAGAAGAAGCGGCGGCAAACATGTTGTCCACCGCCAGATCGCTCACTCACCCCCGCTGCAGGCTGACCAGAAGCACGAAGCCGATGCCGCCGCCCTTTTCCTCGATGCTTTCGAGGATGGAGCTGTTATCGGCGCGCACCTGGTTTACGGCGATGAGCGGAAGCGCCAGGAGCATGCCCAGCACGAGAACGCGGGGCAGGTAGCTCAGAGACGTCTTGATGTTGCTATACAGATTGCTCATTTACCCTAAACCCTGCGTCTGGCTGCGGTCCTTAGCGGATGCAGCTCGTCCTCTCTATGCAGGAAACCTCCGATGCAAGTGCGGTCCCTCGGGTCCGGGTCAAGTCGGCAACAGCGACTGCGCCAAACATACCCATGATCGAGACGATGAGGCATATCATCGTAAAGCCACGCGTTAGCATGTGTGTTTCCCTCGTCTTGGCCCTGAAAATAGAGAGGCCTGACTGAACGGATGCTGAGGTGCCCGTTCATCTGTCGTTCAAAAAGGTTGATACGCAAAGGTATAATGTAAACAGTATGTATATACCGCAGGCACGCAAATGTGTCGAGATCGGGGTTGGCGTGTGACGGCTGCAGCACCTATATGTCGCACCCAACCAGGAGAAACTCATGACAAGTCAATCCAAACCGATCGAACTCTATTACTGGCCCACGCCCAATGGCTGGAAGATTTCCATCATGCTGGAAGAGCTCGGCGTTCCCTACGAAATCCGCTACGTGAATATTGGTGCGGGCGAGCAGTTCGAGCCTGACTTTCTGAAGATTTCTCCCAACAACCGGATGCCCGCCATTATTGACCCGGAAGGTCCTGATGGTGAACCAATCTCCGTGTTTGAATCCGGCGCGATCCTGCAATATCTCGGCCGCAAATTCGGCAAGCTCTATCCAGGCGACGAGCGCGCCCGCGTCGAGGTCGACCAGTGGCTGTTCTGGCAGATGGGTGGTCTGGGCCCCATGGCCGGCCAGGCCCATCACTTCCGCCAATATGCGCCGGAGAAGATTGAGTACGGCATCAATCGCTATACGAACGAAGTCAACCGGCTCTACGGCGTGATGAACAAGCGCCTCGCCGACCGCGACTTCCTCGCGGGTGAATACTCAATCGCCGACATCGCGTGCATAGGCTGGGTAAAGCCGTACAAGAACCAGGGGCAGGACCTTGAAGACTTCCCCAATCTCAAGCGCTGGTTCGAGACCATGATGGCACGACCCGCAGTCGCCAAGGGTATCGAGATTGGCCAGGAGCATCGCAAGAACATTGCCGATGACAAGGAAGCGCAGAAGGTCCTGTTCAACCAACGCGCAAGCTAGAGATTACTCAGATAAACAAGAATAAAGGGCAGGGGCCACGTGGCACCTGCCCTTGTCTGTTTCCAAGCCTTTAAGCCTACATGCGCTTCCAGGTCTGGTTGCGGCAGATGATGCCGCCGAGCACGCAGCCGCCGAGTTTCAGCGAGCTGCCGGTCAGCGTGGCTTTGCCCTTGTAGGTCTTGTCGCTGTCGGGATCAGTGATCTGCCCGGCATATTTGCCGCCGCCGCTGGCGCTCATCTTGCCGATCTGCTTGCCGGAATGCTTGCCGCTTTTCAGCGTGATGCAATAGGAACCGCCGCAGGAAGCGATCTGTGCGGTGCTGCCGGACTGCGTACGCCAGTTGCCCTCGATGGGGTCAGCCATGGCACTGCCTGCAGCCATGGCAACCAGAGCCGTGGCGATCATGAATTTGCGGATCATTCTTGTCCTCCCTGATCCAAACGATTACGCGCACGTAAGCGTAATGCAATTTCCGCGGCAGCGAAAGCCGTCTTGTGAGGCCTTGGAAAGCGCCATCCAAAACGGCAATTCTCAACATCGTCCGGGAGGCGACACTGAATGGTGGTTAGCGAAAGCTTGAAATCACCATTGTCAATTTTAGCGGAATTTTCGTCG
>Ga0310345_10004034_pt1 | contig 13540 bp, 13 predicted proteins | sample HC15DNA20500_MG_FD_204667 | JGI IMG/M metagenome (GOLD analysis project Ga0310345, IMG submission 204667) | Marine microbial communities from station ALOHA, North Pacific Subtropical Gyre - HC15-DNA-20-500_MG | ecosystem: Environmental > Aquatic > Marine > Oceanic | place: Pacific Ocean: North... | reverse complement strand
CGTCCGTGCCTGCTGCCCGCAGATCATCCGCTGGCGCGAATCGACGGGCCGACCAACGCGGTGCTGGCCCAGGGCGACTACGCGGGTCCGATCCTGCTGCAGGGCGCAGGCGCGGGCAGCGAATCGACCGCCAGCGCGGTCGTTGCCGATATCGTCGCGCTCGCCCGGGGCGATGCGCGCCCGGCTTTCGGGGTCCCCGCATCCAGCCTGGAAAGCGCGGAAAGCGCCGATTCGGGATCGCGCGAGGCGCGGTATTACCTGCGGTTCGTGGTCGCGGATCGCCCCGGCGTGCTGGCCGAGCTGGCCGCCGCGATGCGCGATGCGCGGGTGAGTATCCAGAGCCTGATTCAGGAAGGCGAGAATCTGGGCAATGGCGAGGACACCGGCGAGGCCGGGATCATGATTGCCCTAGTCACGCACAAAGCTCCGGCCCGCAACATCAGGGATGCACTGCATCGTCTGGGCGATTCGCCGAGCATCGTCGAAACGCCCCTGGCCATGCCGCTCCTGATGAATTGAGCCCGATCGGTCGGGCCGCTAGGGTTGCGGCGCAGTGCCTTCCTCGTCCGCGGTATCGGTGGCGGGCCCACCCAGGGCATTTCCGGCAATCGCCTCCGATTCGACGAGGGCCTCCCCTTCGTCATACCGGCTGCCACGCGGTGCGAGCCCCCGTGCGATCCGGTCCGCATCCGATCCCGGCGGGGCTTCGGGCAGCGCGGTCACGTCGATCATGTAGACCGGCGGCGGCGGGCACGGAGGCACGATGCACAATCCGCCGACCGTCGCAGGACCCCTGAAGATTCCGGGGCCCGCGACATCGGGCGCTTCCCCGGCCCAGGACAGGTGGCTGTCGTCGCCCTCCTCCAGCCGCGATGAAACGCGATAGCGCTCCGCATCGGCTTCGACCGGGGCGCACACGATGATGAGGGTTTCGTCTTCGCTGATTTCGCAGTCGGCGGGTTTTTCGGGTTCGGGCTCGGGGAGCGTGTAGGCTTCCTTCGCGCGTTCGAGCAGCGGGCCCACGAAATCCGCCGAACCCGCCTCTTGCTCCGCGGGCTGCGAGGATTGCGCCCCCGACGCGCCGGGCCACGCCAGCATGAAGGCGAGCAAAGCGGCGTGCAAATACTTCGATCCAGTCGACACGGCCCCGCTCCCGGACTAGGCGCTCACAGGACCGCCAAGCATACCAGAAGGGCTGAATCACCTATGAACACCGCAAGCGATGGCAAGACGAACGAACTCGACCGGGTGCTCGTGCTCGAAATGGTTCGCGTGACAGAAAAAGCTGCGATTGCGGCTTCGAAGCTGGTCGGGCGCGGCGACGAGAAGGCCGCCGATGCCGCTGCCGTGGAAGCCATGCGGCGCGCCTTCGACAAGCTGGATATCGACGGGACCGTGGTGATCGGCGAAGGCGAGCGGGATGAGGCGCCGATGCTGTTTATTGGCGAGAAGGTGGGCGGTGCACCGGGAACCGGCCCCAAGATCGATATTGCGCTCGACCCGCTCGAAGGGACCACCATCACCGCCAAGGCCGGGCCCAACGCGCTTGCCGTGCTGGCGGCGGCAGAAGAGGGCAACCTGCTCAACGCGCCCGATGTCTACATGGACAAGCTGGCGGTCGGCCCCGGCTATCCGGAAGGCATCATCGATCTCGCCAAATCGCCGACCGAGAACGTGAAGGCGGTGGCCGAGGCCAAGGGCGTGAAGCCCGAAGACATCATCGTGTGCGTGCTCGACCGTCCGCGTCACGAGGGCCTGATCGCGGAACTGCGCGAGCTGGGCTGCGGCGTGACTCTGATCGGCGATGGCGACGTGGCGGGCGTGATTGCCGTGACCGATCCGGACACGACGATCGACATGTACATGGGCCAGGGCGGCGCGCCCGAAGGCGTGCTGGCCGCCGCCGCGCTGCGCTGTGTGGGCGGCCAGTTCAACGGCCGTCTGCTGTTCCGCAACGACGACGAGAAGGCGCGCGCGGCCAAGTGGGGCGTTGAGGATCTGGACCGGATCTACACGCTGGGCGAGCTCGCAAAGGGCGACTGCATCTTCGCCGCCACCGGCGTTACCTCCGGATCGCTGCTGGAAGGCGTCAAGCGCCTGCCGGGAGGCCGGATGACGACGGAAAGCGTGGTGATGCGCTCTTCTTCCGGCACGGTGCGCTGGATCAAGAGCGAGCACCGGGCGCGGTAGGGCGCGAGCAGTGGCCGCACCGGGTCATGTGCCTGCCGAAGCCGTGGCACTTGCGCACCGGCTCGGCATCGAAGAGCCGCGATATGGCGGTTCGATCCTCTTGCGGCAGACCGGTCGGCTGCGCAGCGATGCAAGAGCCCGGTGGATGCGTTTCAAGGCGCGCCAGCACATTGCCGTGGATCGGTGCGCCTTTGCGTGGCGGGCCGGGGTCGGCCCGTTGGGCTTCATCCACGTCGAAGATGCTCTCGACGGGGTAACGCCAATCGGCAGGGTCGCCGCGTTGGGCATGATCCCTCTCGCACGGTCCGAATATTCAGTCCCGCTGCTCAAGGGCGAAGTGATGCGATATCTCGCCGAGCTGCCGTGGGCACCCGACGCCATCCTCGCCAATTCCGAACTTCATTGGGAAGCGCAGGGTGAAGGGCGACTGGCGGTGAGCGCCACGATCGACGCAATCGAGGCTACGGTCATCTTCCACCTCGACGAGACAGGCCTGCCGGTTCGGGTGGAGGGACGCAGGCCACGGCAGGAGGGCGGGGTCTTCCACGAGCGAGAATGGCACGGCGAGTTCGGCGATTTTCGCACGATCGAGGGCCGACTGGTGCCGCATGTCGGGAGAGTCTCCTGGCGTATCGAGGCAGAGCGGGTCGACGTCTGGCACGGGCGGCTCGTGGCGTGGTCGATCAGCGGGCCGAAGCGTTGAGTTGCCGGAAACCTCGTCGATCGCTCTGTTGCAATCGCGTGACCGTGGGGTTAGCCGCCGAACCGATCCCGCTCCGCGCGCAACAAGGACTGACCCCCTTATGAAACTGATGGCCGGCAATTCGAACCTGCCCCTGGCCCGCGCCGTTGCGGGCTATCTTGAAATTCCGCTGACCGATGCAAGCGTAAGGCGCTTCGCGGACGAGGAAGTCTTCATCGAGATTCACGAGAACGTGCGCGGCGAAGACGTGTTCGTGCTCCAGTCGACCAGCTTCCCGGCGAACGACAACCTGATGGAACTGCTGATCGCGATCGATGCGCTCAAGCGCGCCTCGGCGCGGCGGATCACGGCGGTGGTCCCCTATTTCGGCTATGCCCGGCAGGATCGCAAACCCGGCCCGCGCACGCCGATTTCGGCCAAGCTGGTCGCCAACCTGATCACGCAGGCAGGCGCAGACCGCGTGTTGGCGGTGGACCTGCACGCAGGCCAGATCCAGGGCTTCTTCGACATCCCGACCGACAACCTGTTCGCCGCGCCCGTGATGGCAGCGGATATCCAGGCGCGCTACGGCGACAAGGATCTGATGGTCGTCTCCCCCGACGTGGGCGGCGTGGTGCGCGCCCGCGCGCTGGCCAAGCGGCTCGACAACGCACCGCTCGCCATCGTCGACAAGCGACGCGACCGGCCCGGCGAATCGGAAGTGATGAACATCATCGGCGACGTGAAGGGCCGCCACTGCGTGCTGATCGACGATATCGTCGATTCGGGCGGCACCTTGTGCAACGCGGCCGACGCGCTGCTCGAACAGGGTGCCGAATCGGTCGCCGCCTACATCACCCACGGCGTGCTGTCGGGCGGCGCGGTGGCGCGGGTTGACGGATCGCAGCTGACCGAACTGGTGGTGACCGACACGATCCCCGCCGCAGAAGCCGCCAAAGACGCCAAGCGCATCCGCTACCTTACCATCGCCCCGCTGATCGGCGAGGCGGTGCGGCGGATTGCGGACGAAAGCTCGGTTTCCAGTCTGTTCGACTAGTGAAACTCGACGACGAACTTGCTGTCGCCCACCGGCTGGCCGACGCCGCGCGGGAGACGATTCGCCCGCATTTCCGCAAGGCGTCTGCGGAGTTCAAGGGCGATGCCTCACCGGTGACGGTTGCCGACCGAGAGGCGGAGGACGCGATGCGCGCGATCCTGATGGCGGAATACGCGCAGGACGGGATCGTGGGCGAGGAGTATCCCGAGCATCAGGGCCGTTCGGGGCGGCAATGGGTGCTCGATCCGATCGACGGCACGATCAGCTTCATCGCCGGGCGACCGATCTTCGGCACGCTGATTGCGCTGCTGCAGGATGGCTGGCCCGTGCTGGGCATTATCGACCAGCCTATCATCGGGGAGCGCTGGGTCGGGCGGATCGGCGCGCCCACCACGCTCAACGGCAAGGACGTGCGCACGCGCAGTTGCAAGAGCCTCGACGCGGCGATGCTTGCGACGAGCAGCCCGCACTATTTCGATGCGCAGGGCGCGGATGCCTACATGCGGCTCGCCCACGCGGTCGGCGGCAACAAGCGGCAGGGCATGATCGTCTATGGCGGCGACTGCTACAATTACGGCCTGCTGGCGAACGGCCAGCTCGATATCGTATGCGAATCGGGGCTCAAGCTGTTCGACTATGCCGCACTGGTTCCCATCGTGGAGGGCGCAGGCGGCACCATGTCCGACTGGCAGGGCCATCCGCTCGACGCGGATAGCGATGGCAGCGTGATCGCTCTGGGCGACCCCGCGCGGCTGGAGGATGTGCTCGAAGCTTTGTCCGGGCATTCCCAAGAGGCCGGCGACCACGGGCATTGATGCGCCTGTTCGTCTACGGCGTGCTGATAAAGGAGCTGGCACAAGGCCACGCAGCGCGGCTGATCGCCGGGCTGGGGCCGGGCCAGCCTGCGTGCGTTTGCGGTTCGCTCTATGCTGTCGGGCGAGAGAGCGAGGGCGGTTGCTACCCGATCCTGTTGCATGATCCTGCGGGGCCGCAGGTCCATGGCTTCGTCCACGAAGCGACCGCAGTCGACTGGGCGGCGATGGACGCGTTCGAGAATGCGCACGAGGGCGCGGGCGCCGAATATGTCCGGCGCGCAATCGACGTGACGCTGGCCGACGGCACGCGCACCAGCGCCTTTGCCTATTGCTATGCGCGTGCCGTTCCGCCGGGTGCGGAAGCGATCCCCGGCGGCAGCTTTGCCGCCTGGCTGAGAGACACGGGCCGCACCGCTTTTAGCTGACCGGCCTTCATTCACCGGCACGTTTCGCGCCGAGTGCCGTTGGCAGAGGCATGAGCAAAAACAGCATCTTCATCACCGGCATCGGCAATGGCATCGGCCGCGCCCTCGCCGTCTTCTACACCCAACTCGGCTGGAAGGTCGCAGGCATCGATCCCGACGAGGAGGCGCTTGCCGAACTGCGCGAGGGGCTCGACGGCGATCTGCTGCTGATCGCGGGCGATGCCGGACGCGAGGCGGATGTGATCGACACTGCCGACCGCCTGTCCGAATGGCTCGATGGCGCGCCGCTGACCTGCCTGGTCAATAATGCGGGCATCGCAGACCCTTATGCCGGGCCGCTCGAAGACCTCTCGCTCGCCGATTTCCAGAGCTGGATCGATGCCAGTCTGACCGCCGCCTTCCTGTGCAGCCGCGCGTGCCTGCCGCTGCTGCGGCGCGGGACCGATGGCAGTATCGTCAACATCTCCTCCACCCGAGCCGTGATGAGCGAGCCCGATTGCTTCGGTTACGCTGCGGCCAAGGGCGGGCTCGACGCGCTGACCCATGCGATGGCCGTCTCGCTCGGCCCGGATATTCGCGTCAATGCAATCCGCCCGGGCTGGATCGAGACGCGCAACTGGCAAAAGGAGACCGAGCGCGAGAAGGTCGACCACCGGGAGAAGGACAAGGCGCAGCACCCGGTTGGCCGCGTCGGTCGCCCCGCCGATATCGCCGACACGGTGCACTGGTTGCTCAGCGCAGGCTTTGTCACCGGGCAGGCGATCAACGTCGATGGTGGCATGACGCGAAAGATGATCTACGAGCACTAGGATGAGTGCGGGGGGACATCTGGATCTGAGCGGGCGCACCGCGCTGGTGACCGGCGCGGCGCGCGGGCTGGGCAAGCAAATCGCCCTGCGGCTGGCGGCAAACGGCGCACGCGTGTTCGTATCGGGCCGCGACGAGGCGGCGCTGCAAGAGGTGGGCGGCGGAACGCAACCGCTGGTGTTCGATCTCGATGACGCGGCGGCGTGCGAGGCGGCGCTGAGCGGCGCGGGCGTGATCGACATTCTCGTCAATAATGCCGGGATGCGCGACCGGCGCGCGCTGGCGGACCTGCCGCGCGAGGCCTTCTCCGCCATGCTGGAGACCAACCTTGCCGCACCCTTCGATCTCGCGCGCCGCGTAGCGCCGGGGATGATCGAGCGCCGCTGGGGGCGAATCGTCAATGTGTCATCGATCGCAGGCCAGATCGCGCGCGGCGACGTGGCCTACACCGCGAGCAAGGGCGGGCTCGACGCGCTGACCCGCGCGCTCGCGGCGGAGCTCGGGGCCCATGGCATCACGGTAAACGCGGTCGCCCCGGGCTATTTCGCGACCGAGATTAATGCGGACATGGTCGCCGACGAGGATATCGCCGCGCACCTCAGGCGCCGCACATCGCTAGGCCGATGGGGCCAGCCGGAAGAGATCGCGGGCGCGGTCGCCTTCCTCGCCTCGCCCGATGCAAGCTACATCACCGGGCAGGTGCTGGCGGTCGACGGCGGCTACCTCGCCCACTTCTGACTTGCTTTTCGGCACAGAATCGCTAGATCGCGCGCCTTCACCGACACGTGATTCACCACCGGTCTGGCTGTAAGGGCTGCCAGGGCTGGTTCGGACGTGTCTCTGTAAAGGAGATGAAAATGCCCAAGCTTAAGACCAAGAGCGGTGTGAAGAAGCGCTTCAAGTTCACCGCGACCGGCAAGGTCAAGCATGGCGCCGTCGGCAAACGGCACCGGCTGATCAGCCATAATGCGAAGTATATCCGCCAGCACCGTGGCACCGACCTGCTTGCCAAGCAGGATGTCGACCACGTGAAGAAATGGGCCCCCTACGGGCTGAAGTGATCGCTTGAGGGCAAGAGCCCTCGCGTCCCACGAATTTCAGAAGGATATAGAATATGCCTCGCATCAAACGCGGCGTCACCACGCGCCAGAAGCACAAGCGCCTCCTAGACCAGGCGAAGGGTTATCGCGGTCGTCGCAAGAACACGATTCGCGTCGCGCGTCAGGCGGTCGAAAAGGCCGGCCAGTACGCCTATCGCGACCGCAAGGTTAAGAAGCGCAACTTCCGCGCCCTGTGGATCCAGCGCATCAACGCAGCCGTCCGCCAGGAAGGCCTGACCTATTCGCAGTTCATGCACGGCACCAAGCTGGCCGGCATCGAGCTCGACCGCAAGGTGATGGCCGACCTCGCCATGAACGAGGAAGCGGCCTTCAAGGCGATCATCAAGCAGGCGAAGGATGCGCTTCCCGCGTAAGCCGACGTCGCAGATATGTTCGATGAGGGCGGTCCGTAGCGGCCGCCCTTTTCACAACTGGCCCTGGTCGGTGTGCGCCGGGCAAGGGAGAGAGCACTGGCGAACGACGGACGCTCCATCCGTTTTCGGCCCGAAATCGAGGGCCTGCGCGCAGCGGCAATCATGCCGGTGGTGCTGCTCCACGCACAGTTTGCGCGCGTGGACGGCGGTTTCGTCGGCGTGGATGTATTCTTCGTCATCTCCGGCTTCCTCATCACGCAGATTATCCTGCACGAAGCCGCGCGCGACAGCTTCACCCTGACCGGCTTCTACCGCCGAAGGATCGCCCGGATCGGCCCTGCGCTGTGGGCGATGCTGGCAGCGGTCATGATTGCGGGGGTATGGCTGCTGTTGCCGAGCGACTGGCCGGAGTTGTCGGTCAGCGCCATGTGGGCGGCAGGGTTCGGCGCAAATCTGTTTTTCTGGCGCGAACTCGATTATTTCGCATTTCACGAGGTCGCTCTGCTGCTCCACACGTGGTCGCTCGGGGTGGAAGAGCAGTTCTATCTCTTCTATCCCCTGCTGCTGGGGGCCATCCTGCGGTTCAGTCCGGGTCGCATCCGAACCTCGCTATGGATGCTCACCATCGGCTCTTTCGGCCTGGGTCTGGTGCTTGCTGTCAGAGAACCGCAGGCCGGGTTCTACCTTCTGCCCAGTCGCGCGTGGGAACTGAGCATGGGTGGCTTGCTCGCGGTCGGGGCCGCGCCGCGTATCGGGAGCCAGGCATTCGAGGCCGCGCTCGCCCTTCTCGGTCTGGGTATGATCGCTGCCTCGGTATACTTGCTGGACAATGGCAATCTCTTTCCTGCGCCATGGGCACTATTGCCTTGCATCGGTACCTGTCTGGTCATCGCCTATGGCCGCTCCGGTCCGGCCTTTGCCTTCCTCTCTTTTGCGCCGGTGCGCTGGATCGGGCGGATCTCTTACTCGACCTATCTATGGCACTGGCCGATCATCGTATTTTACCGCCTGGAGTACGGTTTGTTTCAGGATCGATGGACCAAGGCGGGGCTGGTGCTTGCTTCCCTCGCCGCTGGGGCGATCTCCTATTACGCCATCGAATTGCCGGCCATGCGCACGCTCCGGCAAAAGCGGCCAGGGTTGGTGTTCGCACTGGCAGGGGTTGCGATAGCGGGGATCTTCGCAATGGCCTTCACAGGAAAGTCGGGCAACGAGGCGATCAACCAAAGCGAAGCTGCGCAGAGCGCGGCTTACCTCGCTTCGCAGGCCGATCAGCGGCGGAGCGAACAGTTCCGTCTACACCAATGTTTCGGCACCGAAATCGAATTGGACGAATGCCTGGTGCCAGTGCCCGATCGGATCGATGTGGCGGTCACGGGCGACAGCTACGCCGCGCAGTTGTGGCGCGCGATTTCGGAGAATGCCGGACAGAAGCGGGTTCACCAGGTTACCGTGCTCAGGTGCCTCCCGGTGGTGGGTACGACCGGGCCTTCCGCTTGCACCACCACCTATGACGCTGTGTTCGAGCAGGCCCGGGCGGGCAGGATACAGGAGCTGGTGCTGGCCGCGCGCTGGCACGCCACCGATGCGCCGAAGATTGCGAAAACCATCACGGCCTTGAAGGCCGCGGGCGTCAAGGTGACCGTGGTCGGGCCTCCGGTGGAATATGATCAATCCTTCCCGCGTTTGCTGGCCGTGGCCGAGCGCCGCGGTGACTCCGCGCATATCGAGCGATTGCGGCGGAGCGAGCGCGATGCGATCGACCCGGTGCTGGCCCGGTCGGTGAAGGCAGCGGGCGGACGCTACATCTCCCATCTGGAATTCGAATGCCCGCAGGGTCGCTGCCGTTGGTATGACTCGCGCGGCCTGCCGATCCATTTCGATACCGGCCACCTCACGCTTTTTGCCGCGCGCGAATTCGCGCGTTCGCACGCGCCATGGTAGCGCCCCGTCGGCGCAAGGCGCTTGCACTTTGATCCTCGATTTGATTGGGACCGCGCCATGAGCGACGAAGCAAAAGTCACCGAGACGCTGGAGCGGCTGCACGCCGCCGACGATCTCGACACGGTCGAGGCGATCCGGGTGGAGGCGCTGGGCAAGCAGGGCTGGCTCAACGCGCTGATGAAGACGCTGGGCAAGATGAGCCCCGAGGAACGCCAGACCGAAGGTCCGCGTCTGCAGGGGATGCGTGCGCGCGTCGCCGACGCGATCGAGGATCGCAAGGCGGTACTCGAAGCTGCGGCGCTCGAGGCGAGGCTCGCCACCGAAGTGCTCGACCTCACGCTTCCCGCGCCGCAGATGCCGCAGGGCAGCGTCCACCCTGTCAGCCAGGTGATGGACGAGCTGGCGGAAATCTTCGCCGATCTCGGCTTCGCGGTCGCCACCGGGCCGGAGATCGAGGACGAGTGGCACAATTTCACCGCGCTCAACATGGCCGAAACGCACCCTGCACGCGCGGAAATGGACACGTTCTATTTCCCCGACCGCGATGCGGACGGCAACCGCATGCTGCTGCGCACGCACACCTCGCCGGTGCAGATCCGCACGATGGTGAACGAAGGCGCGCCGGTGCGGATCATCGCGCCGGGTCGCACCTATCGCAGCGACAGCGACGCGACCCACACGCCGATGTTCCATCAGGTCGAAGGGCTCGCGATCGACCGCGACATTCACCTCGGCCATCTTAAGTGGACGCTGGAAACCTTCCTCAAGGCCTTCTTCGAGCGGGACGATATCGTCCTGCGCCTGCGCCCGTCCTACTTCCCCTTCACCGAACCTTCGGTGGAGGTCGATGTCGGCTATTCCAACGAAGGCGGACGACGCGTCGTCGGCGGCCATGGCGATGCCGAAGGGCACGCGTGGATGGAGCTGCTCGGAAGCGGCATGGTCAACCCCCGGGTGATCCGGGCCGCCGGGCTCGACCCCGACGAATACCAGGGCTTCGCCTTCGGCTGCGGGATCGACCGCCTCGCCATGCTCAAATACGGAATGAACGACTTGCGTGCCTTCTTCGATGGCGATGGCCGCTGGCTGTCGCACTACGGCTTCTCGCCCTTCGACCAACCGACGCTTTCGGGCGGTGTGGGAGCGCGCGCATGAAGTTCTCGATGGAATGGCTGAAATATTTCCTCGAAACCGACGCGTCGGTGCAGGAGATCGCCGACAAATTGAACGCGATCGGCCACGAGGTCGAAGGGATCGAGGACCCGGCGGAAAAGCTCGCCGGGTTCACCGTCGCCGAAGTGCTCACTGCCGCGCCGCACCCCGATGCCGACAAGCTGCAGGTGCTCTCCGTCTCCACCGGTGAAGGCGAGCCTTTGCAGGTCGTGTGCGGTGCGCCCAATGCGCGCGCCGGGATGAAGGGCGTGCTCGGCCTGCCGGGTGCGGTGGTGCCTGCCAACGGCATGGAGCTGAAGAAGTCCAAGATTCGCGGCGTCGAATCGAACGGCATGATGTGCTCGGTACGCGAGCTGGAGCTGGGCGAGGAACACGACGGGATTATCGAACTGCCCGGCGATGCGCCGGTCGGCGCGAGTTTCGCCGAGTATCACGCAGCCTCGCCAATCATCGACGTGGCGATCACCCCCGACCGGCCCGATTGCATGGGCGTTATGGGGATTGCTCGCGATCTGGCGGCGGCAGGGCTGGGCACGTTCAAACCGGTCGAAGCGGACGAGATCGCGGGCGAAGGCGCCTGCCCGGTCGAAATCCGCACCGACGATGCCGAGGGTTGCCCGGCCTTCTACGGCCGCGTGATTCGCGGCGTGAGCAACGGCGCGAGCCCTGAGTGGATGCAGCGTCGCCTCAAGGCGGCGGGCCAGCGGCCTATCTCGGCACTGGTCGATTGCACCAACTACCTGATGCTCGCCTTCGGGCGGCCCGCGCATGTCTATGACCTTGCCAAGCTTTCCGGCCCGGTCGTCGCGCGGCGCGCCAAGGATGGAGAGACCATCGAGGCGCTGAACGAGAAGACGTATACGCTCGACGACACGATGACCGTGATCGCCGACGAGACGCAAGTGCACGATGTCGCCGGGATCATGGGCGGCGAGCATTCGGGTGCCACCGAGGCGACCACCGACGTGCTGCTCGAAATCGCGTACTTCGACCCGGCGCGGATCGGCGTGACCGGGCGCAAGCTGGGCCTGACGAGCGACGCACGCACCCGGTTCGAGCGCGGGGTGGACCCCGAATTCCTCGACGAGGGGCTCGCGATCCTGACCGACCTGATCGTGAAGACCTGCGGCGGCACTCCGACCGAGGTGGTGCGCGCAGGCCAGCCGCCGGTCGCGCCCAAGGTCGTCCAGTTCGATCCGGCGCGCACGGCGAAGCTGGGCGGGGTCGAAGTGGCCGGTGACCGCCAGCGCGCGATCCTGACCGCGCTCGATTTCAAGGTCGGTTCGGACTGGCAGGTCACCTGCCCGCCGCGCCGCCACGATATCGAAGGGCCTGCCGATCTGGTCGAGGAAGTCGTCCGGATCGAAGGGCTCGACAAGGTCGCCAGCGTCCCGCTGACCCGCGCGCCCGGTGTCGCGAAGCCGACCGCCACGCCCGAGCAGCTTGTCCAGCGCAAGCTGCGCCGCGCGGCGGCTGCGCGCGGTCTGCATGAGGCGGTGACGTGGAGCTTCCTGCCGGTGCCCGAGGCCGAGCACTTCGCCGATGACGCGCCGCTGTGGGTGCTCGACAACCCGATCAGCGAAGACCTGAAGGCCATGCGCCCTTCGCTGCTGCCCGGGCTGCTCGCCGCGGCCAAGCGCGCGGCGGATCGCGGTGCTGCGGGTGCGCGGCTGTTCGAGATCGGGCGGCGCTATTTCCGTGGGCAAGGCGGCCATAGCGACGAGCGTGCGACGCTCGGCCTGGTGCTGGCGGGCGAGAAAACGCCGCGCGGCTGGGCGACCGGCAAGGCGCAAAGCTTCGATGCCTACGACGCCAAGGCAGAGGCGCTCGCGCTGCTCGAAGCAGCGGGTGCGCCGGTCGACAACCTGATGGTGATGGGCGAGGCTGGCGCGCAGTTCCACCCCGGCCAGTCGGCCACGCTGCGGCTCGGCCCCAAGAAGGTGCTCGCCCGCTTCGGCGCGCTGCACCCTGCCACGCTCAAGGCGTTCGATATCGACGGGCCGGTGGTCGCCGCGGAGATCTTCCTCGACGCGATCCCGGCGAAGAAAACGTCCGAGTTCGCACGCTCGACCTACAGCCCGCCTGCGCTCCAGCCGGTGACGCGCGACTTCGCGTTCCTGGTCGATAGCAACATGCCCGCCGGCGATCTGGTCAAGGCGGTGCGCGGGGCAGACAAGGCGCGGATCGTCGATGCGCGCATCTTCGACCGGTTCGACGGGCAGGGCGTGCCCGAGGGCAAGACCTCGCTCGCGCTCGAAGTCACGCTCCAGCCGGGCGAGAAGAGCTTCACCGATGAAGAGCTGAAGGCGATTTCCGACGCGGTCGTGAAGGCCGCCGGGAAGACCGGAGCGGAGTTGAGAGCATGAAGACAGCCCTGATAACCGGCGCGACCGCAGGGATCGGCCAGGCGACCACGCGGCTGCTGGTCGAAAACGGCTGGCGCGTGATCGGCACCGGGCGGCGGCAGGAGCGGCTCGATGTGCTGGCGCCGGAGCTGGGGAGCGACAAGTTCCTCGGCCTCGCCTTCGACATCACCGATGACGCCGCGCGCGATGCGGCGATCGATGGCCTGCCCGAGGATTGGCGCGGGATCGATCTGCTGGTGAACAATGCCGGCCTCGCCAAGGGGCTCGACCCCGCGCAGGAGGCCGACCTCGACGACTGGCAGACCATGATCGACACCAATGTGACCGCGATGGTCCGGCTGACGCGCAAGCTGCTGCCCGGCCTGATCGAGCGCAAGGGGGCGATGGTGAATATCGGCTCGGTCGCGGGCAGCTACGTCTATCCGGGCGGCAACGTCTACGCCGGCTCGAAGGCCTTCGTGAACCACTTCACCCTGGCGCTGCGGGCGGACCTGCACGGCACCGGCGTGCGCGTGACCAGCATCGAGCCGGGCATGGTCGAGACCGAATTCACCACCGTGCGCACCGGCAGCCAGGACAAGTCGGACGAATTCTACGCGGGCACGCA
>Ga0310345_10004033_pt1 | contig 13543 bp, 10 predicted proteins | sample HC15DNA20500_MG_FD_204667 | JGI IMG/M metagenome (GOLD analysis project Ga0310345, IMG submission 204667) | Marine microbial communities from station ALOHA, North Pacific Subtropical Gyre - HC15-DNA-20-500_MG | ecosystem: Environmental > Aquatic > Marine > Oceanic | place: Pacific Ocean: North... | reverse complement strand
ACCAGGACACTATCGTGTCTCCAGTCCCGTCACTTGACAAGGCTGTGCCGCAGGAATAAGCAAGCTGTTGCGGCGACCTCCAGCCTTGCCAACCACATCCATCCCTCTCCTCGTTCCGTGCGCGCGGTGACTACGTGCATCTGCTCGCATGAAATCGGACTGTGTACAAGCGATTACCAAAACTTATCGTTCTTCTACTTTCGTCAGTCTCTGGTGTTGATGTTTCTCTGACAATGATCCTCAGCTGAACTTAGTGAGAGAGACATTCACCGTCCGGGTTCCACGAGGTGCCGTGCGCCAATGGATAAGAATAGGGCTCTGGTAGGCGCCCTTGACGATTTGAGAATGGCCGTCCTGATTTACATCGGAGAGAAGTAAATCGATGGATCGTTTGACGCCGAATAGTCGCTCAGCCGGTACGGCGAGCCGCCTGGCAATCCATTGCTCAATTCGCGAAGTGGGAAGCCCGAGGACGTCAACTAATTGATTTAGTGCTTGGAATAAATCGTATTTAGCGTACGCACGGGCCTTTTCAGGTACCGCACGCGGATCATTCCACACGTGGCGAGTTTTTTCAGCTGCAAAGCGAAACGGCTCACGAAGCACGTCTGTAAGATCGTGCCGCATTAGAAGGGTCTCATATTCGTTGACGGTGAGACACGCATGATGCTCACCGGGAGCCAATTCTAGTCTTAGCCGCCCCTTCCCAGACGCGTGACGCGAGATGAATTCCTCAAGCTGGTCGTGGAGACCGTATCGCGGATCCTTAAGGCTGACCGCTTCAATCGGATGTGCTGAAACCGGGATACGTAAACTGGTACGCGCAACCTCTATTTCGTCGTTGTAACCCACCAATACCGTAGTACGACATCTTGGTGTGCCCGTGCAAAGACCGTCGAGATCAATAAAGTAGACGGGCTGAGGTCGCACACGATAAGACACACATGCGCGCAAGCCACCTAGAATGAACATCAGATGGGAATCTCCGTTCATTGGCTCACGCAGGCGCTGTTCCGCTGAAAGTTCTGTGCGCTCTCCGAGTTTGTCATGGCGGTAGCCACCTCGCTCCGGAAAGAGAGCACGGTAAACGTCCAGATATGAAATGATTCCTTTTCGTCCACCAGTTAGACGGGTCTGGAGGCTCTGCGGCAAATACCCAGCAGTAGTATGAAGAGAACTGTAAAAGCACCGTGTATAACCGTCGAGTGCGTCACCGATCACACCCGTAGCGCGACCACGGACATCCGTGAGTTCGAATCGTCTCCGAGGAGTGATGTCTAGTGCGACCTGAAGCGGTGGCATCTACAAAACGTAGTCGGTCAAAAACTCTTATGCTGTAGCCTTCGTCGCCGATTAATTAGGTTACCACGTTCGCGTTTCAGTCTACGACTACATGTTCCTTGAGGAAATCGTTGATCCGTATCTCCATAATCAATCTTGGAACAACTCATAACGAATTGGTTGAATTGCACAAGACCTTTCCCATTTACCCTGCCAGCTAAGAACTCCATGCAAAAGATTGTTTTCGCGAATATCGTGTGGTCGATGCGAATCTAGAAGGGTGAGGCAATGAACCTAAAAGTTCAGCTTAGGAAGGAATGGTTTACAAAAGTCCCTTTCTTGCTGCCTCAATCTTTCGATCACGATCACTGGTAAACCTCCCAAGATCCCGACGGTAATTCGCGGCAAGTTCGGCACGCCGATCTGGTTCCAGCACTGTAATAAGCGTGGAGTCGTAGAGAATACGACACTCCGCACATTGCGCATCATAGGTTCTTCGCGCGTCCGCGATTACGTTCTTCTGAGAGTCGGTCAATACTGTTGTCTCTATCCCTGCTTCAGCATCTTTCTGGCGCAGTCGTTCCATGACCAATTCCACCGCACTCTTAGGCGTGGCACCATCCATTTAGCTAGACTATACGAAATTACATCCAACCGGGAAAGCGAAGGAGTATTCGCCCCTGACGGCCATTACCAGCAATCATCTCAGATGTCCTTTCGAAAATAGTCCTATAAAGTGGTTCTAAATACTACTGCTAGGATCCATCTCTATATTCCAGATTATCAATAATCGTATAAACAGGCTCTGATGAACAGATAGATTTGTTGCCAATAATCACGATGGAGAGACATCTTCTATATTCATATCGACGGCTTAAAAGGCAATGACCGGTGGTCGTTACTATCTCTGAAATCCGAACCAACCATTTTGATAAAGTCTCGAGCGATGACATCGACAACTTGCACGTAATTGAACGCTAGACTATCCATGTTATGGTCTGTTTTAACTGGATTGAAGCCGCACGACAGAGTCATTGTACGGGGATGGACAACGTCAGCCGCTCTCGATTTTCACGTTATTTCGTTCACAAGTTTCCAAATTGAGGGAGTTTAAACATGACGAAAATCATCGAGCGTTTAGTGAACCGCTACGAACAAGGCCAGATGACGCGTCGAAGTCTCATCGTTGCACTTTCAACGATCTTTATGGGCAAGTCAGCGACAGCGACTCAATCACCCAATCCACCGATTGCGGCGCGGACGTTGAACCACGTCGCCCTACGGGTATCTGATGTTCAGCGTTCCCAAGAGTTTTATCAGCGTTTGTTTGGTTTTTCGGTTCAAAATACTCGAGGTTCCACACCTATCCTTCCCGTTGGGTCTGGTCCTGAGTACCTCGCTTTGAGCGCCGCCCGAAACGGATCTTCCCCATCGATTTACCATTACTGCTTTGGTGTCGAAGGGTTCAATCCTGATGCAATTATGGAAACCCTGGCCGAGCATGACGTAGAGGGGAGAGTAAGTATGCAGGGTGGTAGTGTTCCGCTGCTGTATTTTCATGATCCAGACGGTATCGAGGTTCAACTCCAGGACGTAAGTTATTGTGGCGGCGAGGGTCCACTCGGCAATGTCTGCCCCTGACGTAAATACTTTCTGGAAAAAAACACTGGGCTGAGCCTAATAAAGGCTTCAGCCCAGTGTCTGTAATTGTTCGAAACTCGTGGATCCGAGCGACTATTTCGCAAGTGGATCGGGACGCATTTGTAGCTTAACGACCTTTTGAAGTGCGCCTTTACCACCCTCGATATGCCATGCCGCATACGTTGAGTAACTTGACCAGAGGGCCTTTCCTTTCCAGCCAGTATTCGGGTTATCAATACGCGGTGTAGCCGAGCGTGCGAAGAACCCGAGCGGGTACGGCATCCGTAATGTGACAAACTCCCCGGTGTCAGGTACTAGTACCTCAAGGGAATCAGTATTTATTTCAGCATAGACCGGTACATCTTCACCGAACCCCAGGGTGTCATAATTGTCCATGTGGGTCAGATAGCTCTCTGTACTTGTATACCTACTATTGGTATACGTCGGCTCGTCCTTACGATAGATCTCCCAACCCTCGGGACAACTCTGCCCCGTGGCCTCCGGACCGTTAGTCACACGGCATTTGCTGCGGTCGAAACTCGTAAAGTGACCACTGACCCGCCAGTTCTGCCAGATAACGCCGTTGCGAGTAGCTTGGACACCGCCTGAGCCAATGACCTCATGCTCCTGTCCCGGTGGGGCCTCGTAAAGCTCAGTCGTGCAGGTCTCTGGGGGATTCGATCCTTTGTCGAGCCGTACGAGATGTTTGTCCTGAGCACCATTTCCTGAACACCAAATTGCACCGTCACCGGTGATCGTCAACTCATAGCACCCAAGGCTTACTCGGTGATCTTTCATTGGATCCACCGCTTCGTCGGGTTCGGTCCATTCGGTGATCCGACCATCCCCATTGGTATCGAGGATAGTGGGACACCAACCCTGAGAAGCCTCCGCGTCGTGAGTCTCGTCCCACGTGTCCATGTCGATCCAACCGATGCTCCCGTTCCTACCGTAGTAGATAAAGTTATCCTCACCGATCTCGTTATGGTCAGAACTAAAACAAACGTCAACGTACTCAAACCGGTCTGCATCGGGATCGTAGACGGCAACGTGCCGGCCGGCAGTCCGTATCGGAAAGTACTCACCGTATTTGTTCGAATCGCAGAACGATGGCTGCTGCTCAGCGGACCGATATCGAGCTGTAAGCCATACGCGTCCGTGTTCGTCGATCGCAACACTTCGTGGGTCTGATGCGCGTCGCCACACGTCTTCGTCGCCCCAGTATGGAGACGGAAAGATGCTACTTGATGCGACGGGTCCCCTAATCTCAGGGCCGTCGGTCGGTACCCTGATAATTCGAGATGTGTGAGTACTGGGATCTAAGACATTCAACGTATCAGTCGATCTGGAAACGCCCCACGACAAGCTATTCGCATTGACGCTCGGGTTCCTCAGGTCCGATGAGGCTTGGTCCGAACGACCATCAAATGGCGTACCCCAATCCCAGAGAGTCAGTACGAGATTACGTTCCACCCCGGCTGGTCGCGGCGGCGCGGTTGACGGTACCGCGCCACTAGCGATCCGATCCGTCCAATCCGCGAAGAGCTGCCGATGTTCACCAAGATTTCTGAAGTCTCTGGACATGCCTGGCGCCGATGGTCCCGAGGCCGTTCGACGATCCCACGCCTCGAGACTGGATGATGTGGCCGATACGATACTAGGATGAACCACACGAGTGGCTTGGCTACCAAGCTGATGGCAATCGAGGCATCCCTTAACTGTACTGACAATATGACTCTGCGCTTCAAGATCGTTCGGCATTTCTAACAGTGACAGCCACCACGCGGCTGGGTAGATTTGAGCGGCCGCGTTTGCATCAGGTGCAACTACTGCACTCAGATTCAGCTGTTGACCAGGTGATGCATCCTGACGCGGCGAATCAACTAGGCCGTAACCTCGCACGAAGACCTCATAAGTTGCGTCCGGAAGATCAGGCAGTACGTACTGGCCCTGGTCATCTGTGACGACAATTCGGATAAGCCTGGTTGGTAGATCGGTAGTTTCCGCGATGACCCACACTCCCGGCTCAGCCCCATTCGCACTGGTCACGACCCCGCCGATATCATCGGGATCGATCGCCACTGACGTACCAGGCTGCTGGGCACTTACCCACACCATCGAGACAGTAATCAGGGCCGCCCCCACCAGCACACCAAGGTGGATCTGCTTACGTAATTTCATCGACTAGTCCTCCAATTTATTTTCCAGTTCATTGTCCTTCAATCCGGCAACCGATTACAAGATCGCTCACACCCTCGTCTCGATGTCACAATAACTGGCATATTGCTATTTTCTTGCTACTTGGGCACCGGGCAATTGAATGTCCGAGTTCCAAGATTGGGGTGAAAACAGCGCTCATCGACACTCTTCCTTTAGCGCCCACCCGCGAGAGTCAACACTGAGCTGTCTTCTTCTTCATGTTCGAATGAATTACGCGTATCACTACTGACATCGGGAATCTCTACGTGAGTTGTCTTGTTGGGACTTGCACCGATGCCTGAGCGAACAAAACTTTAAGAAATGCAATTAGCTGTACGGTGTCGGCCGGTAGGTCAATTCATTTTCTATCAGGAAGAGCGAACACGAAGAGGTTATTCGCTGCACTAGGAAGGAGCTCTGGGTTAAGCCTGCAAAGTACGACGACGTTGCCCCGGTTCCAGTAATTACTGCGACAGACTGGCGGTCATCGACGGCGTAGCTGATCAGATAACCATTCACCGCGGTGTGCCTTCTTGACGTCCTGGCACCAGACCGCCTACCCAGACCATTTTTGACTCATGCACGTTCTCGCGGTTAACCTGGTTCAACGGACTACAGCTCCAGCTATCGAGTGTCCGCCGCCACATAAGACAGTCGTCAGGCGCTGTGCTGAGGAAACAATGAATACTGCTCCATCGCGGAAAACTGGATATTGTCTATGCACTTTCCGTGGGTGAGCTACGAACCCTTAAACTATCGTGTTGACCCAGTCCGGCTATCTTCAGCGCGACCGCCTGACAGAATACCTTCCATTCCAAGGTTTCCTTCGTGACAGGCATATTCGAATATCAGGTCGGATGACCGTGTAAAAGGAAAAGCTACCGTCCATGGCTTCGTGTACATTTGAGTATCTTCGACCTCAATTTCATACTCAAGTGTATCCAGGCCGACTCGTGTAAACCGCTCAATAAGTGTCAAGCCCGCACCTGATCCACTACGTGAGTTGAACAATGACCACGGCTGAAGAGCACTGACCCTGTGATCGAGATTGGTGGTCACCACTATCAGTGAGTCCCCATCCCACTGCCCTCTCGAATCACCGTTCCACTGATCAATGTTATGCGCAAGCGGGGGGCGATCGTCCAAAGGAACAATACGAACCTCATGAACTTGCTCGAGGAGCATTACCACATATCCTGGCGATTGAAAAATCTGCACGTTGTTATTGTAGGAACGCGGAAACATAGCGTTGGGCATTCCACCGCGGGTAACGCACCGTTCCCAAATGTGCCGGTCCTCCCACGAATCATCTCCACGCGGTCGACTTGTCAGAGCAATTTGGCCAGCAGGTGTTAACGGCGGAAAACGCCCATCTGGTGGATCCACAACCATTGAGGTCCGGTTTGTCCGTGTTCCCCTGTCGAACCAAAAATTATTATATGCACCAACATTACCCCCAGCCTGTGTTCTCTGGGCGTCTGCTAGTGAGAGTTGCTGGTCCCGCGCCGCCTCGTCATTTCGAATTAAAGCTACTTCCTCGTCAGTCAATTGCTCTCTTCCCTGATGCTCGTCCGGTCTCTCCATTGGGGTAGCTCCAGAAGAACTCCAGATTCCTTGCAGGTCAGGCGTGCCCCAGGGGGTCCGAAAAGCTACTTCACTCGTCTGATTCTGTGCAATAACAGACGTCACCACTAAACCGGGACCGACCAAAGTTATGATAGGAATCGCCAGCACGCGGAGCTGTCGATAGTTCATCTGAACCTCCTTCGATCCTTCAGCATAAATGACTACTTCGTAGTATGACGGCAGAAACCCGGTTGATGGGTTTCAGCAAGATACGAGATCGGGTTGGCACGTTGTGGATCTCTATGAATTGTCTACAACATCATAGAGGGTGATGTCCCCCGTAATTACTTACACCCCAGATAAGAGCGGAAGATAACCCGTGCTATTACCGAATCTCTCCACATTTACTTCGAATTTGTCCAAAAGGCTTAATGATAGATTCGCCAGTGCTGTGCCCTTCGGATATATGAGATGACGATCACCATGAAGCCCATTATCTCGTCCCCCGATGACGACTACAGGCACGCTGTAGTTGTTGTGGGTGTTGCCGTCGCTCATGCCTTTACCATAAAGGATTACAGTTCTGTCTAGCAGTGTTCCGTCTTCGTCTGGAATCGACTGCAACTTGGTTAGGTAGTACGCCAACGTATCGACGTGATAAGTGTTCAGTTTTGTAAAATCCTTCATCTTTTCAGGATTGTTGCCATGATGTGACATCGAGTGATGAGCCTCTGGCAATCCAATTTCATTGTAGGAGCGATTGATATTTTCTCGAGCCATCATGAACGACGTCACCCGCGTGATGTCCGCTTGAAACGCAAGCACCTGCAAGTCGAACATTAGTTCAGCGTATTCTCGAAATGTTTCCGGCACCCCAACGGGACCGTCCGGCACTTCGAATTCCGTGTTGTATGACTCACCTTTCGTGATGCGCTGCTCTACGTCACGTATGGCATCAAAATACTCGTTAAGCTTGTCACGGTCATGGCCGCCAAGTGCGCTCGAAAGAGTCCCGATCTCACGGGTCACGCCATCAAGGATACTGCGGTCCTCCTCAACACGGGCTTTACGCTCTTCGGTGGTATCTCCGCTACCGAATAATCGTTCGAAAACAAATCGTGGATTTGTCTCTGCCGGTAGCGGCATAGTTGGGGTCTTCCATGACATCGAGTTCATATAGGCACACGCGTAACCGTGATCGCAGGCACCAACGACGTCGTTCCGGTCTACCGCAACTTCTAGTGACGGCAGTTTTGAGTCCTGGCAGATCTGCTCGGCGATCAGCTGATCTAGGGTTGTCCCCGCTTGCACATCTGCTCCTTCGGTCTGTTTTGGATGCACCGAGCTCATAAATGCTGGGGCAGCGCGTGGATGTTGACCGCCAGTATCACCCTGGTCGGTCGCCGGGAAGTTATCCAACCCAGTGAACACAAGCGTCCGATCCCGGAACGACTCAAGTGGTTTCAGGATCGGTGAAAATTCAAAGCCAGCTCCTTGAGTAAGTGGCGTCCAATCATGCATGTTGGCCCCATTACCAACATAGACGGCACTGAACCGAGGCGTTCGCTTTACCTTAGCTGACATCGCTGGAACCATCGCATCGAGGAACGGCAACGCAAGAGTTACACCCACGCCGCGAAGGAACTTTCGGCGCGGTAATGCTAGCCTTTTGATCACCATTGAACAGCCTCCCACATAGCCCCCAAGGCGCAGTCGTTAGTTCGAGCGCTGTTGTACCATTCGCATTTGAAACGGGGTGCTCTCGACAATACCTTGAACAAGAGAAGTGAACCTGTAGTTCTTCAGCGAAGCCTTTCGCTTAATTTGACGAACAACCGGTGCATCGGTTGCCTCCAAACCTCTTCCTAGGGCGTACGTCAATAGCCTATCAGTTACCGTAGTCAAAAACTCTTCGGAGTGAGCTAATAACAGTCGCCGGAGTTCTACTGGACCATCGAATATCGTCCCATCGGGAAATTCAGCTGAAGCGTCAATAGCTAACCCCGATCGGTAAATCTCGCGCCACTCCCCAATTGCATCGAAATTCTCAAGCGCAAACCCAAGCTGGTCCATCTGTGCATGACAAGCCGCACAGACTGGATTAGACCGGTGCGACGCCATTTGTTCACGTATTGGAAGCACCTTTCGCGGATCACGTTCCTCTTCGAGGTCGGGCACGTTAGGTGGAGGTGGCGGCGGCGGTGTCCCTAGAAGATTTTCCAGGATCCACTTTCCGCGGATCACTGGTGAAGTTCGATTCGCTCGGGATGTACCTGTCAGAATCGAACCCTGTCCGAGTAGTCCCCGGCGAACACTCGTACTAGGAAGCGATACACGCCTGAAACGCTCACCGTAAACACCAGGAATTCCGTAATGTTTGGCCAGCCGCTCATTCAGAAAGGTGTAGTCAGCATCCAGCAGATCGAGGACGCTACGGTTCTCACGAATGATACTTTCAAAAAAACGTTCCGTTTCCTCTTCAAAGGCCTGGCGCAAGTTGTCATCGAAGTGAAACAATAATTCTGGGCTCGGTCGAAACGATCTGACATTACGGATATGCAGCCACTGGCCAGCAAAATTCTCTACAAGCGCCTGTGACCTCGTATCGGCGAGCATACGCACCACTTGTTGCCGTAAAACGTCTGGGTCGTGCAGCGTCCCCGCTACAGCGACATCCAACAGTTCGTCATCCGGAATGCTGCTCCAGAGAAAAAAGGACAGTCGTGATGCCAGTTCGAGACCTGAAATGCGATAAGGCGCATCCGATGTGGTCGACGTCGGCTCGTCCTCGAAGCGGAATAAGAAATACGGACTGACAAGAATTCTACGCAACGCTAGCTCGATGCCAGATTCGAACCCGCCCTTACTCGCAGCAGCACGATACAACGCCAGTGGGTTTTTAAGATCAGCCTCGCTGACCGGCCGTCTATAAGCTCGGCGGGCGAACGTCGAGATGATCTTGCGTGCACATGAAAGCTCTTCGCCCTCAGATATTGGTCTGCAGACGAATAGTAGGTTGCGACTGTTCGAGTCACCGACGGACATATTCTCTGATCGCGTTGGCGTAATCGTGACACTGGATACAACAGGTTGACCGTTTCCGGCTCGGTACGGTTCGCGCCTTAGGTCTGGGTCAAACAAGTCTTCTACATATGCCGATGTCTTTGAGGCGAAATACACCTGGACCAAATGAGAACCTGCCGACACCGGTGCGCGAAACCGCATGTTCCCCAGTATCTGTTTGTTCCGTTCATCTCCACGCAACCCTTGGTGACTCTGCACGGTGCCGGTCCAGACGCGCACGCCATCGAGACTTACGTTAAGTTGATGTGGCTCAGCGGTTACTCCTTCAAATCCCCCGGCTACACCACTCTCTTTCGGTCGCATCTCAAAGAGATACTGGTCATCGGCAGGAAAATAATATCGGAACGTCGTGCCACCACGTGAGCCAAATGGCAGATCGTCGCTGATTCGAACTCCCTGATCGCGATCAGTGGGCACAAAAAATGTCTCTGGCGTTGGTGTTCCGCGTAACCGTCCTAAAGCCATCGCGCTAACCTTTGCCGCTGCTGCGAGGTAACGCTCGGTTAAAGCCGAGGACAGCGTCAAGGCGTCCGCATTATTGTCAAATCCGTAAGCGCCGTTATCCGCCGGTAGCAACGAGGTGTCGATGTCGACCGCGAGCAGATCACGCACCGCGTTCCGATATTCAACGCGGTTCAGCCGATGTAATGTCGGCCGCCCCGGGTCAGGATTTTCTGCGGCCTCACGATCAAGTTCTGTTTCAAGCCATGTAACAACTTTATTAGACTCGGTTGAATCCGGTCGCAAGCGTCCGGCGGGCGGCATCGAACCGGTCCGTAATTTCCTCACGACTTCTTCCCAGATCTCAGGATCCTTACCGACGCGCGTCATGTCCAAGACGTCGAGCGCGAGACCACCGATTTTGGCGCCGTCGTTGTGGCAGCCGAAACAGTACCGCTGCAATACCTGTCGTGGTGACTCAATTTGCGCATACACCGGTCGCAAGTCGCCGATGCTGCAACCGAACAGGACCAACACCGTCACAACTACACGTCGAGTGATCACGGTCGTCTAATTGCCTCTAGCGGAATTTCAGCAGCGCATGGAGCCGGGCACTCAATTTCCGAGGCCCCAAGACTTCGGAGCAGCACCGCGGTTTGCGGTTGGGCCGCAAACGAATTGCCATATTCCACGCCATCCGCAACGCGTAACGGTGTTCGTCCGTCCTTAGCCACCACATCTAACTCAGCACCTTTATCAAACAGATATTGGACCAGAATATTCGCGCCGCGATATGCTGCGGCATGCATAGCCGTCTCTCCGACGTCGCTAACGGAGTTGATATCGGCATCCAACTCTTCCACTAACAATCGCACGGCCTCTAGCACCTGTTCCTCACTGGCGCGGTCCTGGTTCGATGCCCAAGAAATTCCCGCCGCGGCCATTAATGGTGTGATGTTATCTTCGGTATTAATTCTTGGGTTGGCACCATATTTAAGCAACAACCGCATCACCTCGACATCGGCGGACTTCGCCGCTAGCATGAACGCTGTGGCACCGGTCATATGCCGACGGTACCGCGCGCCGGACCATCGAGGTTCCTCCATCGAATTTCGTCCATTTACATCGGCCCCATACGACAGAAGTGATTCGATAACACGTAAACGGTCAAGGTTCACGGCGATGAATTGATCGCTGATGTGCCAGTTCGCTACATGTACGGCGGCCTGCAGCGGCTTGCCAAAGATGTTGCCCCGGGTAACAGTCTCTGAATCGCGTTCAGTGTAGCCAAGCTTTCTGATTTCGAGTGGCATCAATTCGGCACGCATGCCCTGCACCGTCAAGCGAGTAGACCCGCCCTCAATATTAGGGTTTGCCCCCGCATCGAGTAGGACGTCAACAAGATCCTCATGCCCGTTGATGACGGCTACGAGTAAACCAGTTGCTCCGTCAAGACGAGTTTCGTTCACGTTCACACCGGCCCGCAGTAGTTGTCGAACGCAATCCAAGCACCCCTTTCTGGCGGCAAACAAGAATGGTGTCGCGCCACTGTTCGAACGCGCATGAATATCAGCTCCACGAGAAACCAGAATGTCCACGACGGAGATTGCTCCCTCAACAGCTGCCCACATTAACGGCGACTGTCCATTCCAGGATTCTTTTGCATTGATGTCAGCTCCGTAGTCCAGCAACATCTTCACTGCGCTGGATTGCCCGGACCTCGCGGCAAACATCAAAGGGGTTTCATCAGCATTCAACATATTCACCGGGTCGTTCGGATCAGATCCAGACTTCAGTAACTGTTCGAGTATTACCGCGTTACCATTCTTGGAAGCGAGCGCAAGAGGAGTGACGCCATAATTGTTTGGGAGGTTCACTTCCGCACCAGAGTCGATTAATAAAGCAACAAACTCAGCATCATCGAAATAAACTGCCCAATGCAGTGCTGTCGCACCATCACCTTGAGTCGCGTTTACATCAACCTGACTCTTAAGCAACGAGAGAGCGCGCGCGGTGTCACGATGCTGTACAGCGTCCGCAAGTGGAGCATCCATAACCTGAGCTCCAACGTTGACAAGTAATAAGACGCATCCAAGTAACAATGTCCCTAAACCTGTACCTTCTCCCATTTTTATCCTCGGATCCTACTATGTTACGCGGTCTAAACGGCTACATTGTGGAGGTGGGAACGATGGATGCTTTAATTCCAACTCAATTTCTAACTAACTGCATCTCCAAGGATGCTTTCTAAGACCTTCAGACGGTATTAGCTACTTTCCAGCGGAATGTTTCATTACGAACACCACCACGCGTAGTGAACAACATTATTGATTTACAGACACTGGAGCTAACACTGCCTGGAAGTTACAATATCCGTTTTCGACACCAGATGAACTGAAAGACAGGCTATACGCGGGAGGGACGCATCATGAAAACTAGAGCTATCGTCGACACACATGAGGATGGCCATTCGCGCCGGCGGTTCATCAAACAGATCCTCGCAACCGGCACAATAGCATCCACGGCGACCTACCTGGTTAGCGCACCAGTTGCCCAGGAACAGCAACCTTTCGGTGTCCGCTGCTTGGACCACGTTGCCCTGCCGATGCAAAACACCAAGGAAATGGTCACTTTCTACCGCGCTCTCGGCCTACACGTCAACGAGGGTGGCCGCACCTGTTCCGTCCATTTTGGTGATCAAAAGATCAATTTTCACCGGCCCGAGTCCTGGCAACGAGAAACATTCACCTTGCGAGCCCTCTCCGCAAGACCGCCTTGCGGGGATTTGTGCTTCGTCTGGGAAGGCACGGCAGAATCTCTGATCGGTGTACTTAATCGAGCCGGCGCAACGATCATCGAAGGCCCGGGTGACCGACTTGGCGGTCGGAATGGTGGTACCGTCACCGGCATCAGCTCGTACGTGCGTGATCCAGACGGAAACCTCCTAGAATTTATGATCTATTCCTGAATTTTGCCAGATTCTCGCCGTGTGACCACTAGATGCTTACTCTATGAGCCAATAGATTCGTACGCTACGCTCTATTCTGCCACTTCGGAAAGTAACGGGTAGATTCATATTTAAACCAGGTGAGAAGTGAGCATGTTTAGACTTGAAATTTCCCGATCGTACAATCGCATGGATTGGCGTCAACCGATCAAATGACGCAGCTATGAGAGTGCCTTTTCGATTACGCGGGAGGTACGTTCCGTAACAAGCGAAACATCGCGACAAAAGCTGCAGCGATTGCTGTCCCCCAGAGAACCCACCGAATGATGCGTAACCACCGCTTTGACGGATTTAGGATGGAGAGCGATAGAGCAGCCCCCGCGG
>Ga0310345_10004032_pt1 | contig 13544 bp, 12 predicted proteins | sample HC15DNA20500_MG_FD_204667 | JGI IMG/M metagenome (GOLD analysis project Ga0310345, IMG submission 204667) | Marine microbial communities from station ALOHA, North Pacific Subtropical Gyre - HC15-DNA-20-500_MG | ecosystem: Environmental > Aquatic > Marine > Oceanic | place: Pacific Ocean: North... | reverse complement strand
ACCGGCGCGCAGGTCATCGCCAAGCGCCGCGCCAAAGGCGATCTCGGATCCCTTGGCCACCTGCACCCGGTCAAGGATCGCCTTGCCGCCCGATTGCCCGCGTTCCACCAGCCGCCGCAGGGCTGCCATCTCGGCGGCCAGCGCGCCCGATTCGCCCTCGGCCTCGGATCGCGCGGCGCGGGCCGCGGCCTCGACGGTCTCGGCCTCGCTGCGCGCGGCCTCGGCCTCGGCCAGCGCCTGTTCGGCGGCCTCGGCCCGGTCGCGGGCGGCCTCTTGCGCGGTTTCCGCGGCCTGCAAGGCCGTCTGCGCGGCGGTTCCCGCATCGGCGGCGCGGCCGGCGCTTTCGCTGGCCTCGGCCGCCGCCCGTTCGGCGCGCTGCAGAATGGCCCGCAGATCGCCGGCCAGCCGTTCGGCCGATTGGTGCCTGGCCGCCAGACGGGCCGATTCGTCGGTCAGTTCGGCCAGCCGCGCCTCGACCTCGCGCAGCGACTCGGCCGCCTCGTCGGCCCGCGCGGCTGCCGCGTCCAGCCGGTCGTCGTGACCCCTGCCGGCCTTGTCCAGTTCGGTCCGCTCCCAAGCCAACCTTTCGACAACCTCGCCCGCATCGCGGTTCAGCGCATCCTCGCGCTCGATATCGCGATCCAGCTGGGCGATCCGCGCGACCAGCGTGCGCACCGCATCCGCCGCCCGTGCCTCGGCCTCGTCCAGCGCCTCGCGCTCGACCGCAAGCCGCTGCCGGATCGCCGCCGCCACCTGTTCCTCTTCGCGCAGGGCCGGCAGCGCGGCCTCGGCCTCTTCACGCCGCGCCCCGGCCAGACGCGACGCCAATTCGGCCTCGCCCGCCGTCTTCACCGCCGCCGCAAGCGCCTCGGCCGCCGCCAGACGGGCCGCCTCGGCCTCGGCCCAGCGGCGATACAGCAGCACCCCCTCGGCCAGCCGCAAGGCGGCGCCGATCTCGCGGTACTTCGCCGCCGCGCGGGCCTGGCGCGCCAGCGAGGCCGCCTGCGCCGACAGCTGATCCAGCGTATCATCGACGCGGGTCAGATTCATCTCGGCCCCGTTCAGCTTCAATTCGGCCTCGTGGCGGCGCTGGTAGAGGCCGCTGATCCCGGCCGCCTCTTCAAGGATCCGGCGGCGGCTCCTGGGTTTGGCATTGATCAATTCGCTGATCTGCCCCTGCCGCACCAGCGCCGGTGAATGCGCGCCGGTCGAGGCGTCGGCGAACAGCATCTGCACGTCGCGCGCCCGAACCTCCTTGCCGCCGATCTTGTAGGCGCTGCCCGCGTCGCGCGTGATCCGGCGCACGATGTCGAAATGATCCTCGTCGTTGAAACCCGCCGGTGCCAGCCGGTCGCGGTTGTCCACGCCAAGGCTGACCTCGGCATGACCGCGGGCCGAACGGCGCGAGGTGCCGGCGAAGATGACGTCCTCCATTCCGGCGCCGCGCATCGCGGTCGGACGGTTCTCGCCCATGACCCACCGCAGGGCTTCCAGCAGGTTCGACTTGCCGCAGCCATTCGGTCCCACGACACCGGTCAGCCCTTCGCGGATGACCAGATCGGTCGGGTCCACGAAGCTTTTGAAGCCGTTGAGTCGGAGCCGGTCGAAACGCAAGGCGAAAATCCGTCAGAATCGGGTCAGTCTAGCGGATTGTTCCGTCCTTGACCCTACAAGTCAACATCAACCGCTATATGTGGAATTATTGCACCACTTATCCACAAGATGAGTGTTCCAGAAAGGCACTGGCGCGGCCTGCGCGGCGGCGCTAGCGTCGGGCCATGATCGCATCGCTTGCCCTGATCCTGTCCTTCCAGCTTGTCGGCGAAATCGCCTCGCGCGGTCTGAATCTGCCATTGCCGGGTCCGGTCGTCGGTCTGCTGCTGCTGGTCGGCGCCTGCATCGCGCGGCCGGGACTGGCGCGGCGGATCCGGCCCGCCACGCAGGGGTTGCTGCAACATCTGTCGCTGTTCTTCGTTCCGGCAGGCGTCGGGATCGTGGCGCATCTGCAATTGCTGCGCCAGGACGGGCTGGGGCTGGCGCTGGCGCTGGCCGGCTCGACCATTCTGGCGATCGCGGCGGGGGCGCTGGCGTTTTCCTGGACGGCGCGGCTGACAGGCTCGATCGACCCTGCGGCGCTGAAAAGCGATGACTGATCCGCTGCTGATCTGGTCCTACCTGTCGGAAGGCCCGCTGCTGTGGCTGACCGCGACCCTGGCCGCCTATCTGATCGGAGATGCTGTCTTTCGTGCAAGCCGCCGGAAAAGCTGGGCGAATCCGGTTCTGGTGGCAATCATCCTGCTGGCGCTGCTGCTATGGGGGACCGGGACGGATTACGCCACCTATTTCGAAGGCGCGCAATTCGTCCATTTCATGCTCGGGCCGGCGACCGTAGCCCTGGGCCTGCCGCTCTATGACAATCTGCCGCGTGTGCGCAAGGCCGCCTGGCCGATGCTGGCGGGACTGCTGGCGGGGTCCTCGGTCGCGATCGTCTCGGCGTTGGCGATTGCCAAGGGCTTCGGAATCGGGGGACCTGTCCTGGCCTCTCTGGCGCCGAAATCAACCACGGCGCCGGTCGCCATCGGCATCGCCGAACGGATCGGCGGCCAGCCCACGCTGACCGCCGCGCTGGTCCTGATGACCGGCATCTTCGGCGCGATCATCGTCACGCCGTTGCTGAATGCGCTGCGGATCAGGGACTGGCGTGCAAGGGGCTTTTCGGTCGGCGTGGCGGCGCACGGCATCGGCACCGCCCGCGCCTTCCAGGTGAACGAGACGGCGGGTGCCTTTTCCGGTATCGGCATGGGATTGAACGCGGTTCTGACCGCGATCATCGCGCCGCTGGCGCTGCGGCTGTTCGGCGGCTGAGAACTGCCGCATCCGCCGGCCTCTCCGCCGCTGCGAAGGCGCTGCGGCGGAGAGGCCGGCGATGGTCATCAGAAGATTGCGCGCGCTCATATACTCGGCAGCGCAGTTCCTTTATAGAGGTATCAGTCGGGCGGTTCTGCCGCGGCGTCACGGCGCCCGGCCGATAGGCGGCCTCCAGGACCGTGACCATGCGCGCCGGATCATTGACCGGGCGCGAACCGCGGCCCGCAGGCCGCCGGAACAGGACAAGCCTGTCGATGCCGGAGGAAAGCCGGCCGCGGGGCCACGCAGCAGATCGGCGACAGGGCAGCAATCCGATCCGCAGGGACGGACCCGCCGAATCGCGGTCCGCCCAGCCCCAAACGACCGAACCGCCTCTGCCGCCCGATATGAAACGCCACATTGTGAGGAAGATCCGAGTGACACGCAAAGACAAGCCGAGCCCGCTGTTCGGCCAATTTTTCAAGCCGACCGAAACCCTTCAGGACCGCACCACGGCGGCGGCAAAGCTGATCATCGACGAGGACCGCACGCGCCGGGACGAACTGTCCGCCAAGCTGAAGGAAGCACGGTTGAAGCGCGACGAAAAGCGCGCCGCCGAGGCCGCGGCGGCAGCCGCGCCCAAGAAGCGCGCGTCCCGGAAGAAGTCGGGCTGATACCATCCTGCGATGCCCGGCCCGGCGCCCCGCGCCGCTTCGCCCGCAAGGCGGTCGCCGGAACCTTTCGCCCTGGCACGAACAGCATCGCATCCTCCCGCCCCCGATTATAGACGATTGTGGCCGAGGTTGCCGGCGGGGCCTCAGGCGGGGTCTGACGCGGCGCTTTTCGCTTGCGGCCTGAACGCATCGATCTTTGCCGGGTCGGTCTCGATCCGTCCCGCGCCCAGCAGGTCAAGGCAATAGGGCACGGCCGCAAAGACCGCATTGAGGCAGGTGGCGATGGCCGACGGCTTGCCGGGAAGCGTGATGATCAGCGTGGCGTCGCGGCTGACCGCCGTCTGGCGCGACAGGATCGCGGTCGGAACCTCGCGCAGGCTGGCGCGGCGCATTTCCTCGCCAAAGCCCGGATATTCGCGTTCGGCCACGTCCATCACCGCCTCGGGCGTCTGGTCGCGCGGCGCGGGGCCGGTGCCGCCGGTGACGAGGATCAGGTCCGCCCCGCCTTCGGCCAGTTCGCGCAGCCTGGACGCCACGCCCTCGCGCCCGTCGGGAACGATGTGCCGGGCGATCTCCACCGGCGAGATGATGACATCGCGCAGCCAGTCTTCCGCGCCAGGGCCGCCCTTGTCGGGATATTCACCGGCTGCTGCACGGTCGCTGACGGTCAGGATGGCGATGCGGGCGGTCCGCCGCTGGTCGGTCATGGCAAGGCCCTTTCGGTTGCGGCATGGTGGTTCCCGGAACAGATCGCCGGAAATCCGGGGAAGCGCGTCACGGATCCTCGGCGGGCATGAAGGCGATATCCGTGGCACCGGGCTTTTCTCCGGCGGCGGTCAGCATGGCGTGGATTTGTCCGCGGTGATGGGTCTGGTGGTTGAAAAGCTGCATCACCACAAGCGGTTTGGGCCGGGACATGTTCCGGCCGGCCGCGCCGGAGAACCAGGAAAGTTCGCCGGCGAACCAGTCGGGATCGACCGACGCGGCCCAGGACAGGATCAACTGGTCGGAGGCGGCGCGCGCCTTGCGAAAATCGTCCCAATCGCCCTCGAACGCGGTCGACTCGGCCAGACCGCCCGCGGGCGCGGCCAGATCGGTGAAGCGGCTCATCCAGATGCGGTCGGCCCAGCAGACATGGAAAAACGTCTTCTCGATCGACCCGAAGAAGGCCCCGCGGTCACGCTGCCGCGCGGCTGGTCCGATCCGCGTCGCCGCGCTGACCAGATTGTCGTTCTGCCACAGATTGTATCGCGCCATCGCATGCACATATTCGGCATTGGGCATTCCAGATCTCCTTTCCCAACCGACCGCGGGCCGTCGTCACTTCACCCGCGCGTTGCGATTCGCCACCAGTTTCAGCCGCAGGGCGTTCAGGCGGATGAAGCCCGCCGCGTCCTTCTGGTCATAGGCGCCGGCGTCGTCCTCGAAGGTGACATGGGCTTCGCTGTAAAGCGAGTGATCCGACCAGCGGCCGACGCAATGCACACTGCCCTTGTACAGCTTCAGCCGGACGGTGCCGGTGACGTGCTGCTGCGACTTGTCGATGGCCGCCTGCAACATCTCGCGTTCGGGGCTGAACCAGAAGCCGTTATAGATCAGTTCGGCATAGCGCGGCATCAGGCTGTCCTTCAGATGGCCCGCCCCCGAATCCAGCGTGATCTGTTCGATGCCGCGATGCGCCTCCAGCAGGATGGTGCCGCCGGGGGTCTCGTAGATGCCGCGCGACTTCATGCCGACAAAGCGGTTTTCCACGAAATCCAGCCGGCCGATGCCGTGCCGGCGGCCATATTCGTTGAGATCGGTCAGGATCGTGGCGGGCGACAGCGCCGTGCCGTTGATCGCCACGGCGTCACCCCGTTCGAAGGTCACTTCGATATATTCGGGCTGGTCGGGCGCGTCCTCGGGGCGGACGGTGCGCTGGTAGACGTGATCCCCGGCCTCCTGGGCCGGATCTTCCAGCGCCTTGCCCTCGCTGCTGGTATGCAGCAGGTTCGCGTCCACGCTGAACGGCGCCTCTCCGCGCTTGTCCCTGGCGATGGGAATCTGGTTCTGTTCGGCGAATTCGATCAGCTTCGTGCGGCTGGTCAGTTCCCATTCCCGCCACGGCGCGATCACCCGGATCGCCGGATCCAGGGCATAGGCCGACAATTCGAACCGCACCTGATCATTGCCCTTGCCGGTCGCGCCGTGGGCCACGGCATCGGCGCCATGCTGATCGGCCAGTTCGACCAGCCGCTTGGAAATCAGCGGCCGCGCGATCGAGGTGCCCAGCAGATACAGCCCCTCATAGACCGCATTGGCGCGGAACATCGGAAAGACGAAATCGCGCACGAATTCCTCGCGCAGGTCCTCGATATGGATGTTTTCCGGCGCGATGCCCAGCATCTCGGCCTTTCGGCGCGCGGGCTCCAGTTCCTCGCCCTGGCCCAGATCGGCGGTGAAGGTGATGACCTCGCAGCCATATTCGGTCTGCAACCATTTCAGGATGATCGAGGTATCGAGGCCCCCGGAATAGGCGAGGACGACTTTCTTCGGCGCGTCGGACATGGCGGACCCCTTTCGAATTGCCGAGGCGGGAATACGGTCAATCGGCGCTGCTCACAAGGGCCGCAGGGGTCATTGCCCTTGCCAAGTCCGCGCTTTCGCGGCATGGGCGGCTGCATGGAAAACTTTGTCGCCTCCGTCAGGGCTGCCGAGACCGCGCTTCGCGACCTGTTCGAGCCCACGCCCCTGCAACGCAACGACCATCTGTCGGCCAAGTTCGGCGCCGACATCTGGCTGAAGCGCGAGGATCTGACACCGGTGCGCAGCTACAAGCTGCGGGGCGCCTTCAATGCCATGCGCAAGCTGGTCAGCGACAAGCCGGGCAGCAGCGCCCATTTCGTCTGCGCCAGCGCCGGCAATCACGCCCAGGGGGTGGCCTTTGCCTGCCGTCATTTCGGCGCCAGAGGCACCATCTTCATGCCGGTCACCACGCCGCAGCAGAAGATCCAGAAAACGCGGATCTTCGGCGGCGACGCGATCGAGATCGTCCTGAACGGCGATTATTTCGACCAGACGCTGGCCGCCGCGCAGGCGTTTTCGTCCCGCAACGGCGCCGCCTTCCTGTCGCCCTTCGACGCGCCCGACGTGATCGAGGGTCAGGCGACGGTCGGGCTGGAAATGCTGGAACAACTGGGCCGCGCGCCCGATCTGGTCGTGTTGCCCGTGGGCGGCGGTGGGCTGTCATCGGGCGTGACGCGCTATTTCGGGACCGAGGCGCCCGAGACGTGCTTTGCCTTTGCAGAACCGTCCGGCGGCGCCAGCCTGCAGGCCGCACTGCAAACCGGCGCACCCGTCGCCCTTCCCGCCGTGGACAGCTTCGTCGATGGCGCCGCGGTCGCCCGGATCGGCGCCCTGCCCTTCGAGATCCTGCGCCGCTTCAGCCCCGCCGATGTCCACCTGGCCCCCGAGGATCGCATCTGCCGCACCATGCTGGAGATGCTGAACACCGAAGGCGTCGTGCTGGAACCGGCGGGCGCATTGGCCGTCGATGTGCTGCAGGATCTGGACGACATCGCGGGCAAGACGATCGTCTGCGTCTGTTCGGGCGGAAATTTCGACTTCGAGCGGTTGCCCGAGGTCAAGGAACGCGCCCAGCGCTATAGCGGCGTGAAAAAATATTTCGTTCTGCGGATGCCGCAGCGCCCCGGCGCGCTGCGCGACTTTCTGGAAATGCTGGGCCCGGACGATGACATCGCGCGGTTCGAATACCTGAAGAAATCGGCGCGCAATTTCGGCTCGGTCCTGATCGGGATCGAGACGAACGAACCCGCGAACCTGACCGCGCTGAAGGCCCGGCTGGACCGGACCGGCTTTGTCTATCGCGACATCACCAATGACGAGATTCTGGCCGAACTGCTGGTATAGACGCCGCAGGCCCTGCATGATCTGCAGCATTTGACGGATTACGCCGGGCGATCTTTACCAATCATTCACGGCGGCGCGCCTAGAAGCTTGGATATGAAAGCCGAGACTCGAAAGCAGCGCAGCGTCAAGACCGCGGAATCGACCGCGGCCGGCAAGGCGCGTCTGGTCCTGCTGGTCATCGGCGATCCGGATCTGCGCCGGATGCTGGCCAGCCAGTTGCGCGATGCCGGCTATGCGGCGGTCGAGAAGACCCCGGGCGACGACATTCTGGGATGGAGCGTCGAGAACCGGCCTGACGTCGTGATCTATGACTGGATCGAGGAGGGGGGCGGAGCGCTGGACTTCTGCCGCAGCTTCCGCGCCGATCCGCGTTGCGCGCACAGCTATCTGGTGATGCTGATCCATGGCGATCCGCGCGATCAGGTCCCGCGCGGATTGCAGGCCGGGGCCAATGATTTCGTGGCCATGCCCGCGCAGGGCGCGAATGTCCTGGCCCGGCTTGCGGTCAGCGAACGGGTGCTGCGGATCGAGGCCGAGTTGCGCGCCAGCAACGATCGCCTGCAAGAGGCGCTGACATCGCTGGAACAGGCGCAGGAGGCGATCGACCGCGATCTGCGCGAGGCGCGCAAGCTGCAACAGGGTCTGGTGCGCGAACGCGGCGGCCGCTTTGGCCCGTTCGAGATGTCGTTGCTGCTGCGACCGGCCGGCCATATCGGCGGCGATCTTGTCGGCTTCTTTCCCATCGGCGAAGACCGCGTCGGAATCTATGCCCTGGACGTGTCGGGTCACGGGGTCACGGCGGCGCTGTTGACAGCGCAGCTTTCGGTGCATCTGTCGGGCTCGTCAGACCAGAATGTGGCGCTGCGGGCGGCGCAGTCGGGCAGCGATTCGGTAAGGCCCGCGGCGCTGGCGCATTTCTTCAACAACATGATGCTGGAGGAGATGTGCACCGACACCTATTTCACCATGATCTATGCCGATCTGAACCACGTCACCGGTCAGCTTCGGATTGTTCAGGCGGGCCATCCGCATCCGGTCCTGCAAAAGGGCGACGGATCGGTCCGGCTGCTGGGCCGGGGCGGGATGCCGGTCGGCGTCTTCGAGGAACCGGTCTTCGACGAGGTGGACGTGATGCTGGATCCCGGCGATCGGCTGCTGATCACCTCGGACGGGATTACCGAGGCGTCGAACCCGGCCGGACGCCTGCTGGGCGATGACGGGCTGGAGGCGATCATGCGCACCAACGCCTTTCTGGGCGGCCATTCCTTCCTCGAGGCCATGGCCTGGTCGGTCTCGCAATATGCGGGCGGCGAAAGGCCCGACGACATGTCGGCGGTGCTGATCGAATATCTGGGACCGGCAAAGCCGTTGAACCTGCCCGCGCGCTGATCCGGCCCTAGCCGTGCGCTTTCAGCCAGCGCGACAGGATTGCGCGCGCGCCGGGATCGGCCAGCAGGTCGGCCGCAACGGCGGGGCGGACCCAATGCGCGCTGTGGCCGGGTTCGGATGGCGGACCCAGGCGCCGGATCGGACGGGCCAGCCAGATTTCGCATAGTTTCTCGGCATGAAGATCATGGTCGGGCATATAGGCGAAACGGCGATAGGCAGACAGGAAACGCGGACCCGCGATGGTCCAGCCGGTCTCTTCGCCGACTTCGCGGTGCAGCGCCCTGACCGGGCTTTCGCCCGGATCGATACCGCCACCCGGCAACTGGAATTCCGGCACCGGTGCCTGCTGATGGGTCAGCAACAGCCACCCGTCCCGGATCAGGATCGCATAGGCCCCGGGCCGCCTGCGCCAGCCGTGGCCGATGCGCGATGCGGGACGGGGCGGCGGGCCGTAGCGCGGGATCATCAAATGCCTCATCTGCTGCGGCTTCTCTCTAGCGCGGCGGGGCGCGCGGCGAAAGCCGATGCGCCCTGGCTCTTGGGATCGGCGGCGAATGGATTATATTGGGCGGCGAAACCGCCTGCGCCGCGCCGCGGGCCAGACTGAATTTTCAGGGACCCGCCATGAGCATGATCAACCAGATCGCCTGGGACGATACAGTCCTGCCCTTCCAGCTTGACCGCTCCTCGATCCGGGGCCGGGTGGCACGGCTGGACGGCGTGCTGGATCACATCCTGTCGCGCCACGACTATCCCGCCCCGGTCAGTGCCCTGGTGGCGGAACTGGCCCTGCTGACCGCGCTGATCGGCCCCACCATCAAGTTGCGCTGGAAGCTGAGCCTGCAGGTCCGGGGCAATGGCGCCGTGCGCACCATCGCCGCCGATTTTTATGCGCCCGCCTCGCAGGACGAACCCGCGCGCATCCGCGCCTGGGCCAGTTTCGATGCCGACAGGCTGGACGCGAGCGAGCCGTTTGCCCAGATCGGCGAGGGTTATTTCGCCATCCTCATCGACCAGGGCCAGGGCACGCATCCCTATCAGGGCATCACGCCGCTGGCCGGGGGATCGCTGTCAGCCTGCGCGCAGACCTATTTTGCCCAGTCCGAACAATTGCCGTCGCGGTTCGCGCTGGCCAGCGGCCATTCGCAACTGACCGGCGAGCCGGCGCATTGGCGCGCCGGCGGCGTGATGTTGCAGACCCTGCCCGCACAGCCGATGGATGCCGGAAAGGGCGGCAGTGGCGAAGGCGGGCTGATCGAGGCCGCCGACATCCTGCAGGGCGGCGAATCCGAGGATTGGAACCGTGCCAACCTGCTGCTGGACACGGTCGAGACGCTGGAACTGATCGGTCCCCGCGTCGGTCCGACCGACCTGCTTCTGCGCCTGTTCCACGAGGAAGCTCCGCGCGTCTTCGATGCGCAGAGGGTGGAATTCGGCTGCTCCTGCACCGCGGGCCGGGTGCGCGACACCCTGTCGATCTATTCGGCCAAGGACATCGCGCACATGACCACCGACGAGGGGATCGTCACCGCCGATTGCCAGTTCTGCGGCGCGCATTACGAATTCGATCCGAATTCGCTGGGTTTCGAGGCGACGTTGGATGCCGAGGGCAATCCCATCGACCCCGATGACGATGCTCAGAAAAGGGCGGCCGAGTGACCGGCGGCTGGTCCGAGGACCGGCTGCGGCGGGCCCTGTCGATTCCGGCGGGGCCCAGTTCGGACTATGACCTGAACGCCGATCCGGCCCCCGAGACCGCGTTGCGGCCGGCCGGCGTTCTGGCTGCCTTCCACGAGGATGACGGGCGTATCCTGATGACCAAGCGCGCATCGGGGTTGCGCCATCATCCGGGCCAGATCGCGCTGCCGGGCGGCAAGGTCGATCCCGGCGATACCGACGAGACCGCGGCCGCGCTGCGCGAGGCCCGCGAGGAAGTCGGCCTTGATCCCGCGCAGATCGATCTGATCGGCACGCTTCCGCCGCACCGGACCGTGACCGGATTTGCCATGACTGCGGTGCTGGCCGTGATCCGCGGCCCCTTCACACCCATTGCGGAGCCCGGCGAAGTCGAAGAGGTCTTTTCGCTGCCCTTCGCCCATATCGCCGACCCCGCCCATTACCGCATCGAGGGACGGCGCTGGCGCGGCGGCTGGCGATACTATTACGTGGCGCCCTATGGACCCTATTACCTGTGGGGCGCGACGGCGCGGGTGCTGCTGCAACTGGCGCGCAGGATGGCGGCGTGACCCGCCTGCCCGCCGACATCCTGCGCGATCCGGCGCTGATCGCGGTGCTTGACGCCATCGAGGCCGGCGGCCATCGCGCCCTGCTGGTCGGCGGGGCGGTGCGCAACGCGCTGCTGGCCTGTCCGGTCGAGGATATCGACATCGCCACGGATGCCCGTCCCGACGACGTGATGCGGCTGGTGCGGGCAGCCGGGTTGAAGGCCGTGCCGACCGGGATCGACCATGGCACGATCACAGTGGTCTCGGACACGCGCGGCTTCGAGGTGACGACCTTTCGCCACGATCTCGAAACCGACGGCCGCCACGCGGTCGTGGCCTTCTCGGACGATCTGGCCGAGGATGCGCGGCGGCGTGATTTCACCATCAACGCGCTTTATGCCGGCCGCGACGGGAAGGTCGTCGACCCGGTGGGCGGCCTGCCCGATCTGGCGGCGCGGCGGCTGCGCTTCGTGGGCCAGGCACAGGCCCGGATTCGCGAGGATTACCTGCGCATCCTGCGGTTTTTCCGCTTCCTGGCCTGGTATGGGCGTGACGCGAACCCCGAGGCCGTCGCCGCCTGCAGCGCGCTGAAGGATGGTCTGGCGCGGATCGCGCGCGAACGGATCGGGGCCGAGATGAAAAAGCTGCTGGCCGCGTCCGATCCCGCGCCCGCGATGGCGCTGATGGCCGAAACCGGCGTTCTGGCGCGGATCCTGCCCGCCGCGACCGTCGATGACCTGCCTGCGCTGATCGCCGCCGAAGGCCCGCGCCCGCCCTCGTGGCGGCGCCGTCTGGCCTGCCTGGCTGATCGCAACAGCGCCGATCTGCTGCGCCTGTCGCGCGACGAGGCCAGGGCACAGCAGGTTTTGCGCGGGGCGCTGGATGCCGGGTGGTCGCTGAACGAGGCGGGCTACCGGCTGGGCTTCGAGGCTGCCACCGATTGCGCGCTGATCCGGGCCGCTCGGGGGCAGGAGCTGCCGCAGGACTGGGAGACGCGACTGGCCGAAGCCGCGTCGGCGCGGTTCCCGATTTCTGCCGACGACCTGATGCCGCGGCTTCGCGGACCGGCGCTTGGACGCGGAATGCGCGCCGCCGAGGCGGCCTGGATCGCGACCGATTTCGTCATGCCCGCGCCCGCGCTGATCGACATCGCCCTGCTGGCCGGAGAGCGGTCATGAGCCTGCACCGCCGCCTGGGCCGCCTGATCGATGCCTTTCGGCCCGCCGCCGGGCCGCCGCCCGACCGGCTGCTGGCCTTTTTCGGCTGGTGCCTGTCGGGTGCATGGCGGGGACTGTCACTGGCGGCCCTCGCATCGGCGCTTGGCGGGCTGGCGGACGTTGTGGCGGCGATCCTTCTGGGCCGCGTCGTCGATGCGGTGACGCAGGGCGTCCCCGAAAGGTTGTGGGTTGACAACGGATTGCTGATCGCGGCCTTCGTGGGGTTCTTCCTGCTGCTGCGGCCGGTGATCTTCGGCATCTCGACCGCGACCTCAAGCGTGATCGTGGGTCCCAACGTGCTGCCGCTGGTCCTGTCGCGGCTGCATCGCTGGACGATGGGCCATTCGGTCACCTTCTTTGACAACGATTTCGCCGGGCGGCTGGCCCAGAAACAGATGCAGACCGCCCGCGCCGTCACCGATGTCGCGACCGAGATGGTCAACGTGGTGGCCTTCGCGCTGGCCTCGGTTCTGGGTTCGGCGGCGTTTCTTGTCAGCGTCGATGGCTGGGGCGCTGCGGCGCTGATCGTCTGGCTGGCGGCCTATTTCGGGCTGATCCGTTTTTTCCTGCCCCGCATCCGGGCGCGGTCGGGCGCGCGCGCATCGGCTCGTGCCATGGTGACCGGGCAGGTCGTCGACACGATCACCAACATCAAGACCGTCAAGCTGTTCGCCCATGCCGAACACGAGGATCGCGCGGCGCTTGGCGCGATGGCCGGGTTCCGTGAACGCGCACTGGATTTCGGCATCGTCAGCAGCAGCTTCCGGCTGTCGCTGATGGTGATCGCGGGGGTCTTGCCGGTGATCCTGGTCGGCGGTTCGATCCTTCTGTGGCGGCAGGGCCTGGCCACGCCCGGCGATATCGCGGCAGCCGGTGCGATCGCCATGCGGCTGAGCCAGATGACCGGTTGGGTCAGCATGGCGCTGATGGGCATCTGGGGCAGCGTCGGCGAGGTCGAGGACGGGATGCGCACCCTGTCGCCGCCCCACGACCTGAAGGACGCCCCGAACGCGATCGCGCTGGACCGCGTGCAGGGCCGCGTGGATTTCGACGCGGTGGGCTTTGCCTATGGCCGCGATCTGGGCGGCTTGCAGGACGTCGATCTGCATATCCGGCCGGGCGAGAAGATCGGCATCGTCGGCGCCTCGGGCGCGGGGAAATCGACGCTGGTGGCGCTGCTGCTGCGGCTCTACGATGTCGAACGCGGGGCGATCCGGATCGACCGGCACGACCTGCGCGGCGTGACCCAGGAAAGCCTGCGCCGGCAGGTGGCGATGGTCACG
>Ga0310345_10004030_pt1 | contig 13555 bp, 13 predicted proteins | sample HC15DNA20500_MG_FD_204667 | JGI IMG/M metagenome (GOLD analysis project Ga0310345, IMG submission 204667) | Marine microbial communities from station ALOHA, North Pacific Subtropical Gyre - HC15-DNA-20-500_MG | ecosystem: Environmental > Aquatic > Marine > Oceanic | place: Pacific Ocean: North... | reverse complement strand
ACAAAAAAAAATTAATATATTAAATTATAAATTTTTATTTATTTCGTTTGCAAATGAAATAATTTTAGCAGATCTTTCTTGAGCAACTTTTGCTTCATCAACTAAACGATTAGCATAATCTAAAATACTCTTCATACATTTTTGTTTGGAAGCTTTTCTATTTGCCTCACTTTGTTTACTTGCCTTAATAGCTTTATTTTTTAAAGATTTACCTGTAACATTTTCTGTTTCAATCTTATCACCAGTTGCTTTTTTTGACGCTTTAACAGCTTTTACAGTATCCTTTTCAGCTTTTTTTTCAGCTTTTTTTGTTGCATCTTTTGCTTTTCCTTCAGCTTTTTTTGCTCTTTTTTTTTCAGTAGTCCAGAAAGCTTCATATGCCTTAGCTATATCATTAAATACATTAAAAGATTCAATTCTTCCAAAGTTTTCATCATCTTCATATGGTTCTGGAAGTGAGTCATTTTCCAAAGGTTCATCTTTTTGGGTAGCTCGAAGGTATATAGGAATAATTATTCCTATAATCAGTATAACAATACCAAAAGAAATTAATGTTTTATTAATCATTATTATATATATTAAATATACATATTATAATTATAATTAATCATTGAATTATTCATTATAAATAAAATCTTATAAGAAATTAATAATGAATAAAGCAAAAAATATAGACAATAGTAAAAACACTTGGGATGCTAATGATGATTTAAAAGATTTTTATAGTATATATCAAGAAGATATTCATAAATTACGTTATTTTATCTTCGAACATCGTAAAATCCTTGATATATATCAACCTATAGCAATTTGTAAATCAAAAGTGAAAGATATACCAGATGTGTATATATTTACAGATTATGTTTATTCAAGATTGGAATTTGATAATAAATATAATTGTAGTAAATATCAAAAATCAATAAATTATATTGATTTGTTATATTCTGGAGAATTTAAAGATCTCTGTTTATCAGATGTCAATAAATTATATAATAGAGATAATGAAATAATGGAACATTGGAATAGAACTTTATATAAATTAGAAACGTCATTAAAATTTTGGATTAATATTAGAATTCCTAAAATTTTAAAAAAAGAGATTTCACAAAATTCATCAAATCAATATAAAAGGCAAAAAAGTATGAAAGAAAAAAAACTCTATATCGATACAATTTTAAAAAAATCAGTATTATTAGATAAATCGAGGTTAGCATTTATTTATCTGGCTGAAATTAGAGATTTGATAACTAAAATAGTAGGACAATTAAATAAATTTACAGGTTTGGATTTAAATACATCTGTAGGTAAAAAATGTAAAGATCTGAAAATAAGAGATAATTATATTATGTATTATAATATTTGGCCTAATAAACTTCAAGTAGAAGATCAAGATGATATAGCTAATTTTTTTGAAAATTTATTAGGTGAATCTGAAGATAATACTGATCAATTAACAACACCAGAAGCAATGAGAATGAATGATATTTATAATAAATATCTTAATTGGTTTGCGAAATATAAAAAAGAGAAATTATCCGATGTTTCACAACAAATATTAAATGAAATGAGTCCAAATTATTATATTAATTTAGCACGTGGTGTATCAAAAGCATATGGGGAGAAGTTTGAAAAAAAAAATTTTAAAAAGAAGGCACCATTAGGAGAAACTTCAGCAGCATTACGAGCTTCAGCAGCATTACAAGCTGGAGGAGCATCAGACTAATATTATTGAAACCACTGCCACCACCAAATGAAATATATGATTTCTATTTTTTGAATATAACTTGAATTGTTATAATTATTATAAATTTATTTATAATAATTATAATAAAATGGAACAATCAAAAGAAGAAAAATTTATATCGAGTAAAAATGAAATTACAAAATTATTAACAAATTTAAACAATCATCAAAAACAAACAACAAAAAACATAAGTGATATATATACAAATTTAGATACATTCATTAATGGTGCGAAAACACTACGGAATAATTATGAACCATTTTTAAAAAAACAAACAGGGGGTGTTAAAAAAAAATTAGATGATGGTTTCAAAAATTTTCTTAAACAATTAAGAAAAGATTTAAAAAAAGACGAAAATTGGTATAAAAAATTTAGAAATTATTTAAAGGATGATGAATATGTTAATATTTATGATTTTAAAGAATTACTTGAATCACCATCTGACAAAAGAAATTGGTATTCATATCAATTAGACTTTGATGTACACCAAGTATTAGAATATACATTAAGTATGCTTGATTCTTATGGTAAAAATACATTAGAGAGAGAAAAATTGATTCGTACTATTGGGCATTTAAAAAAAAAATATAAAATACCTGAAACAAAAAAAATTCATGAATATACCAATCCGAAATTATATAAACATTTATCAATTATAATTGATAAATTAAATGAAAAAATAGACAATAAAGATATTAATAATATATTGGAAGAATATGATGGACTAAAAAGTGAAAGGGAATATTTATTAATTAAACTTCATGAACTATCAGTCTACAACTTGAAAGAACTTTATTTACAAAATATTAGAGAATGTGAAAATAATTATAAGAACAAAATGGTTATAAAGAGAAGATTATTAGATTATCGTAATGAGGAACAACAAAAAGTATTTGTTTCTCGTTTAGCAAAAACAATAAAGAAATATTTTTATGCAAGACGAGCAAAAATAGAAATGAATTTAGTAAATAGTAATATTGCGTTAACTTTTTACAGAATAGTAACAGAAGATGGTAAAATAGAAATAGATGATATTTATATTTCATTATATGAACAAGTATTTGGATTTATAAAAGATGAGTATGAACAATATATAAATAATTTATCAAGTTTTGATATTATACATAATAAAGAATTACCACTTGGTTTTGTATCAACAGAAATCAAAGATAGTGCTGATTGTTTATTTGCATCAATAGCAGGAAATTTGGATGATCCAAAGATATTTAAAATAATTAATGATGTTTGTAAAACAAAATCAAAAAATATAAATATAAAATATTTATGTGCTAATGTAGACAAATTAAAAATACGTATTGAAAGTGGTTATATAGCACAAAAGAAAACGGATATTGCTCAACAATTTTTGCGTGAAATAACAGCAAATCATTTAGAAGAATATTTAGAAAATAATAAATATATATTAAGTTTACTTTCATCATTATCTGAAACAAATATAAATTATGAAATTTATAATGAAATAGGATTGGATAAAATGGTTGATACATATGAAATAGATAAATTATCTGAAATTAATTTTAAAAATATAACAGAAAATTTTAGGAAATTAATAAAAAAGAGTGAGTATTTAAATCCAAGTATAGATTTGGATGAATTATATTGGGGTGATATATTATCTTTTAATATTTTATCTGATTTTTTAAATAAATATTTTGGAATATTAATAATCTATCTTTCTGGTAGTCGTGATAATATGAAAGAAGGGAGTTATATATATTCACATTATGGGCAATCAATAGATAATCTTAAAAATACAAAATATGTGATTTTGATACGACATAATCCAAAAAAAGCTGGAAGCATAGGTATAAATTATGAGGCACTTCATATGGAAAAAGAAAAAGAAATAATAAGAGTTTTTTCAGTGGATAAAAAGAGTATAGAATATAAAAATTATAATTCTGAATTGAAGGAATTTTTAAAGGATATATTGGAGTCTAAAATTTGATAAAAATATGGTAATGATCAATAGTTTTAACACTTTTTGCGAACATTTCATTTTGATAACATACTAATTGATTATTAGGGAAATATTTTTTAATAATATTAATAACTTTAATTTGAGATATTTGAATATCAGGTAAAATCCATAGAAGATAGTGTTTGATATTCTCATCTAGATCATATGGAAAACGATTTTTAGTAATCTTATATTTTAAATTATTTTTCAAAATAGTTTTTAATATGTATTTATCAATAGTAATATTTGCTTTTTTTAATTTATTTTTATGATTATCATAATCTTCTTGAATTTTCTTAGTTCTAGGTAAAATACAGGATGGTGGATTAAAATGAAAATTTTGTAAATATTTCCAAGTAATTTTCATTATATTATATTTCATATATTATAAATACTTATGAAATAATATAAATTGAAAAGAGTATATTAAAAATAATTATACTATAACATTTTTACAAGTAATGTTTAAATATTTTTTTAATTTTTTAGAATTTTTAAATTGTAAATAATTTGTGTCTAAATTTTTACAAACAATATTAAGATGTTTTCTCTTTTTTATTTTGCCTCCTTTATATAACATAAGAACTTTAAGAGCTTTAGCTAATTGTTCTTTATTTTTATATTTTTTAGTATTTTTAATTCCCCAATTTTTTGCTATACTATTTAATTGATTTCTGCTAAAATTTTTGAAAATATATTTGGAAGAATCATTTAACCATAATTTTTTATTCATAAGTTTTGAAGCACCACCAATCATAATTGTATTATCAGATTTAAGTTTATATTGAATAGGATTAATAAGATATTTAATAAAATTATCTTGTGATATTTTATTAATTTTAACAAAATTTTCAATAACTTCTCCTCCAACTTGTCCAACAGCTTTAATTATTGCTGTATCATTAACTTGTTTAGCAGTTTTTTGCAATTTTTGATTTAATTCTACTAATTGTTTAGCAACATCATTTGAAATTCTTTTATCAGTTCCCATGTATCCCTTAACTTCTTCAACAGTGAGATTTAATCTTTTAATAGTAACATCAAGTTTTTGAATAAGTTTCCAATATTCATCAATTTTGGATTTATTTTCACCAGTTTTAGCTAATATTTTTCTAACTTCATCTTCTTGCCAAGCACCTTTATCTCTTAATTTAATGAGTTCAGTGCTCCAGTTACTAATAGGAACTTTAATTTTATTAATATATGTTTTAGTATCTTGTAATTTACTTTTTGTTTTTTTACTATCTTCAAGTTGTAAATTGTGTTTTTTTTCTAATTCAATTTGTTTTCTTTGAAGATTAACTATATTGCCATGATTTTTTTTAGCTTTCATTAAATAAGTCTCTTCAAGAACTTGTTTAAGTAGTCTATATTTTTGTAATAATTTTTCAACTTTTTTATATTCACTACCTGCTTGCATAATTACTTCTTGAGTATCTTTAATATTTTTTTCTAATTCTTTATTTTGATCTTCAAGTAATCCATCACCAACAAATAATTTTTGTTGAACAGTTACTGCTCCGTCCATAGTTGATTGAGCATTTGATGTTTTTTCCATAGTACTAAACTTATTATAAATTATTAAAAGATATATTTTATTTATAAAATTAATTAAACATTCAATACTGGTGCGGAAGTTAATGATTGTGTATATGGATTTTTTTTGAAAGCACTTAATAATTTAGGATTAATTCTGCTGGTGCCTGTATTACAGTATGGTTGTTTAATTTGTGTTGCTCTAGGTACTCTTCTACATCCATTTGTTATATTTTTTCCTATAACCCATTTAGGATTTAATGGTATTGCGATTGATTCCATATTAATTGCAACTGCTCCAAGTGCATTTTTAGGTCCACTTTGAGTTGGGTTTCTATTTTTAAGAACGAGTTCTCTAAGAGCATTAATTTCAGCATTATACATATTTTGACGACTAGTTTGTTTTGCGTCACCATTAGTTACACCCATATAATTTTTGGTCATAGTAGATTCTTTAATAGTTCTCCGAGCACGATCTGTATGTGGATTAACATGTCTTCCTTTACCTCTAATATTACCACCTTTCTTTCCAACTTGAGTTGATTGTCTTATAGTTGTTTTTGCTTTATCAGTATATGGATTAACATTTCTTCCTTTGCCCCTAATATTACCACCTTTCTTTCCAAGTTGGGTTGTTTGTCTCATAGTTGTTTTTGCTTTATCAATGTATGGATTAACATTTCTGCCTCTACCTTCAACATTACCAGATTGTCTTTGTGTATTTTCAGTTTGTTCTCTTATTGTTTCTTTGGCTCTTTCTTCAGAATCATAAACAATATGTTTTCCCATACCACTGTACAAACCAGTCACATTTTTATCAGCAAGAGTTTCTTTTCCTGTTCTTCTTGCTATATCTTCTGGATCATATACAGTTTGTTTTCCAACTTGTCCATTGTAATTGGCAGTAATATTTTTACCAACAAGTGTTTCTTTAACAGTAGTTCTTGCTAGATCATTTGGATCATAAACAGTAAATTTATCAATACCTGGTGCTGCAATACCAAGGTTATCATTATCAATAAGAGTTTGTTTTCCAGTTGTTCTTGCAATATCTTCGGAATCATATGCAGTCAATTTGTTAACTTGCCCTCCAATACCACCAGTAACATTTCTACCAACTATAGTTTCTTTCATAGTTGTTCTAGCAATATCATTAGGATCATAACTATAACTTCTTTCTTCTTGTGGTTTAGTATTACCAACAGGTATACAAAATTGAGCTTTGGCAGGTGTTCTTGTTTTTCCTTTAATATACGATCTATCTTTTCCTTTAACTATACCTTTAGGATACTTATAACTTGGTTTATTGCTGATTCTTCTTTTACTGGCCATTTGTTGTTTAGAAACATTTGCTTTAGCATTTCCAGAATATTCTATAGAAGTTTGTGATCTTGCTGTTGCTTTACTAGTAAATCGCTCTCTTTTTCGTGGTTTTGACATACCTCCCATGGTTTGTCTGACTAGTCCTCCTTGTTTTTGTTCTGAATATCTTTTTGGTCTTCTCGATAAGACTTTAGCTTGTTTTCCTCTTTTAACAGATTTAAGACCTTTAACAATTCTACCTTTGTAGGAAATTTTAGGTTTTATTCTTAGTTCATCAACTGTTTTATAACGTGGTCTATATGAATCATGAAAACCGTGTTTAGCTTTTTGTCCTGGTTTTAATCCTACACCAGGTTGAACTTTAATTTGTTCAAATGGTTTTTCGCCTGGTTTTTTATCAGATACGTAATATCTTTCAAGTTGTCTATCAGCTTGAGCTTGTTGTCCGTGAATATTTTGCTTTTCAGGAGCAAAAAGTCTTTTAACTTCTTTTTTATGTTTATAACTTGGTTCAGCTCCAGTAAAATGTTCAAGTCTTGTTCTATGTAAATCAGCTTTCATGTTTTGTTTAATAGAACCTCCAAAAAAAGGTTCCATATTATTATGAAAGAAACCTGGTCTTTTAGACATATAATGGTCATCTTGTTCAATAATAGGTTTCCATCCTTGAGTATCTTGAACTTTAGCTAAAGGAATTAAATCTCTTTCTTTTTGAATAAGTTTCTCATCTTTCATAGAAATTTTAGCACCTTTTTTCAATTTAACCGCAAGTGCTTTAGTTGATTCTCCAAGTCTTTTTTTACGTAATTTTTTCGGTTTTCGTGGTCTTTCGGAATCCCTAGTATTAAATAAAGGTGGAATAATATTAGTATTAATAGGATCTTTACTTTTTCTCCAATTATCATCGGCTCTATCTTGTTCTTGTTTTCTTGCTTTAGATACATTATTTGAGTTATAAATTTCATCATTATTGGGAACATGATGTTTTGAAACTTTTTTTCTTTTAATTTGAATCCTTTCTTTGCGGCCATCTTTATTTAAATAATATCCTAATCCAATGAGTGCACTAACTAAATATACAGGAGTAGCCATCATAAATTTATATTATATATATAATTATATAATATAAAAAAGATGATAACACGATAATACTATAATTAATATTAAATATTGTGAAAAAATGATAATATTAATTATAAATAATGAAGAACAAATAATTTATCCCTGTTTGCAGAAAACTTTGTTTAATTTCATTGATTTATCAGATGATCCATCTGCTAAAGTACATTGACAATTCATTGCTGGTTTGACATCTTTTGGTGTTGGGAGACCAGTTGGTCCGAGTGGTGTTGGAATAACTGGTGCATAGTTATCTCTGTTATATAATCTTGTGTTGACACCAATAAACATATTACTTCTAATTCTATTAAGTTGTTGTGGGTCAAGACATTGATCTATCATTCTATTAATAGATTTACTTCTATTAAATTGAGGAGCTATTAAACGAGTAGATACGGATTCGTTATTAATAGGACAATTATCTGGATTTTTTGGAGCATTTTTATATTCAGTTTTGATATATGGATATTTTTTTTGTGGATTATTAGACCATTTTCTTGGTATTCCATATAAATCGGATTCAATATTGACTAAATCGTTGTTTTCATAATTTTTAAAAACTCTTCTTGCACGGACTCTTTGTTCAGGCGTTTCATTAAAACAATGATCACTACGATCAAATGCATAAGTTGCTAACTGAAATTTACCTGGTTGAACGGATTCATTTAAGGCTGCTTTATATGCTTCAGTATCATATTGTAATCTTGAAAATGACATTTTTACTATAATATATAATAATAAAAAGATTTTATTTTTTATTATATAAAATAAATAGTTTAATATTAATATGCTATAACAAATTTACCAACATTTTTTAATATCACATTGTTTAAAATTAACTTTTTGTTTATATTTAATAATATTTGTTGGACAACTTTTATGTTCATCTTTGGTATTACATTTAGGTTCAAATTCTTTTTTGCAAAATTTATTTTTTTTATCTGGGCATTGGGTTAATTGTTTTCCAAGACCAAAAAGATCATTTTCAATATCAACTAAAGTATTTTTAGCATTAAATGATTTTGGATCAACTGGATTTCCTTGAATAACTCCAAGTGTTTGTACACGACATTGATTTACATTAATAAATCTATTTTTTTCAATTATGTGTGCTAATACACCAGTACTTTGTGCAAGATTTTGCTTATAAGCACAGTTATCATACTTTGAGTTCGTAAAAGACATGTTTACTATATAATATTTTAAAGAAATTATTTTTCAAATGATTATTAATAATAAAAATTTAATTATGGCGACCATGAAAACCTAATTGATTACATCCATTGAATTCATAATTATTTTCACATTCTTTATAATATTTAGCTCTTTTTCTTTGAAAATCTCTTGTTGATATACCTTGTTTATTATAAAACACTGGATTTTTAGTAGGATCTCCTATATTTTGTCCTCCTACTTTAATTTTTTTAAAATCATATGCTGAGATATGTTTTTCTGGTAATATAGACATTCTTCCTCCAGTTACTTTTTCAGCAAATCTATCAATAGGTTTATTTTCCATATTTCCTCTGGTAAGATTACTATCTATATTAACATTACATATTGGAATATAACCATCTTGATAAGATAATTTAAGGTAATTTAAATCTTCTGTTTTTTTATCAGTCATTATACCTTTTTGAGGGGCACATTTTTTAAAAGTAGGGAATTGATATTTTTGCCAATTATCAGATAATTTATTATCTCCAGACATTTTACATTTTTCCATTTTAAAACCATTATTGATATGAGAATAACTACTAACATATTTATTTGTAAAATCATTATCAGCAAATGTGTAACTTAAACCTACATCACTAGATTCATTTGAAACACACGTAGTTTGTTGAGTTTTTAAAAATAGTTTCTTATTTTCAGTTAGTATTTTCTGTTTGTTTTCACTATTCATTCTATATATATATATTAAAATATAGAATAAAATAAATAGTATTTCCGTTAGAATTTTTCAAGAAATATATTAAGAAGTATTATATTATATATAATTATAATACATATGGAACCAGGAAATTTTCAAAGAGAGATTAATGGATTAAGTAATTTAGGTAATACTTGTTATATCAATTCAGTCTTACAATCTGTTTGTTTAAATGAAGATATGTGTTATTTTTTATTATCTGACAAATATAAAAAAAAAATAAAGAAAACAGATAGTAAATTTTTAACAAATTTCATAAAAACATTACGAGCAATGTATGATGTAAAAAAAGTGATAGCTCCTATAAGTTTAATAAATACATTAGATGATGAAATAGAAGATTTCAATATCCATTGTCAACAAGATGCTATGGATATTTTATTATCTATTTTAGATAAAATAGATACTATACTTTATCGAGATGTAAATGTTAAAATTAAACAAATACCAAATTGTGATGAAATCACAGTTAATTCAAAAAAAGCATGGAGTAAATTTCTTCAAAAAAATTATTCAGAAATAAAAAAATATTATTATGGACAACTTTGTTCTATAACTCGTTGTAATTGTACATATCAATCAATTATATATGAACCAATTGCTCATCTTCCGCTTAGTTTACCAGTAAATAATAAAACAGATTGTTTAAATATAACAGATTGTTTTAAAAAATTTAATGAAGAGGAAAAGATGGAGGGTGAAAATCAATATTCATGTTCTAAATGTAAGAAAAAATCAGATGCTACAAAAAAATTATTTGTCAAAATTACTCCACCACATTTAATCATTCAATTAAAAAGATTTTACGTAACAGAAGATTATAACACTGTAAAATTACATAATTTTGTAGATTTTCCATTTGATTTAGATATATCAGAAATAGTATATAATGGAGAAAATAAAGATTGTCGTTATTCTCTGTATAGTGTTATTAACCATATAGGGAATTTTAGTGATGGTCATTATTTCACATTTTCAAAGGTAGGTAATAAATGGTATTGTTTTAATGATGAAAATGTACAAGAAATTTTGCAACCAACAATTTCTAATAAATACGCCTATATATTATTTTATAAAAAGACAGGCTAAATATTAAATATAAATAATTTTATAGAAAAATGATTATAGCAGAAACATTATCAGATGATCCTTTTTTTATTATACTATATTTGACTAATTTTTGTACTATATAATTTTTTTTTATACCTTTCTGTAAACAAATTTGTATAAAATTAATAATGTCATGATTACTCATTACATCATATAATCCATCTGATGCGATTACAAAATATCCTATTTTATTTAAAACCCCAGATATAATATCAGGATAATAAGTTAGACCTTTTTTTTTTAAATTTATATCACCCATTGATCGAGACATTGCTAAAATTCCGTTTAATCTTGAATTATGAACAAATCCACCATATTTATATATACGATCTTTTTCTTTAGGATTATCGGGTTTATGATCGACTGATAATTGAACAACTTTATTATTAATCAAAGCTATAATTCGCGAATCTCCAGTATTAGCAATAAAGAATTTATTATTTGTAGTATTAATATATAAAGTACAAGCAGTACTTCCAGAGTGTAATTCTTTTTTTAAAAAAAGTTTATCAGCTATAGAATATGTATTAAGTAAAATATTTTTAATATTTTTTTTTTTATTTTGTTTATATTTAAGAAGAAAAATTTTATATAAATTTTGTTTCAAAAAATTAGCACACATATTACCACCATGTCCATCTAATACTGATAGAAAATATTTACCATTTTTATATTTTATAATAATTCTGTCCTCCATATATTCTCTTCGACCTTGTTCATAGTGAGATACAATATGTAAAAGATTTATATTTTTTTTTTTTAAATTTAAATTTTGAAATTTATTAAATAATTTTTGTTTATTTCCAACAGAAGATAGATTATTTTCTTTTAAGATTTTTTTCAATTCTTCTACTTTCCAATCTTGTATTAAGACTTTAGGCCTAATATTATAAAATTGTTTAATATTATTAAGCATTTGTTTATTAGTTAAATTTTTATTTGAATTTAATTTTAGATGAGTGGATACTTTAAATAATTCTTTTTTAGTCCAATTTTTTAAACGAGAATTAGATAATTTGATAAATGATTTTCTCGATAACAATCTATTTGATAACATTATTTAAGTTACTATTATAATATATATAAGTTTTACTTTTTAGATTTTAGATTTAGAAATACTTTCATTATATAAAAAAATAAAAGACATAGTGTAAAAAGAATAAAAAAATATTGAAAATTAAAATAAGAACATATCTTACAAGTAGTTTTTGTCATATATTATAGTTATATTGAAAACAAATATAAAAATTGAATACTAGTTATTAATATAAATAAATAATGTTTAAAAAAAGACAACTACTATTTTGTAATAAAAAAGCATCACCTCTTGATGATAATATACTAAGAGACTTTGTAAAACAATTGAAATTTAAATTTAATTATAATTTTGAACAAAACGAGTATAAAACTTTAAATAAATCTAATATAAGCGATTTATCAAATAGTCCACATTTGGTATCCTTTAATATTACTGGACATTCATTCATTCTTTTTTTAACAATGATAAAAGGTAAGAAATATTGTTTGTTCATTGAAAAAAAGGATGATACAAATATTAAAATTTATTCACTTAAGTTTCGTTTTGATTCGGCATTATATAATGGAACTATTTTTGAAGGTATATTAACACTAAATAATAAACATTGTTGGATTTATTTTATTAGGGATATATACTGTATGTCAGGAAATATTATTAATAATTTACCATTTAGTAAAAGATTAAATTTAATTTCTGAAATTTTAAAAACAAAATATAAATATGATGATTTCATGAATGTTTGTCATATACAAATTCAATCTTTTTTTTTATATCATCATTTAGAAATGATAAAAAAAAATTCGGATAAAGAACTAGTTTTTCATCCAGAATATGATCCTATAAAATATATACATAATATAGAAAAAACGAAAAATAAATATGATAATATTGTTAAAAATGAAACTATTTTTGAAATTAGAAAGACACATACACCAGATGTATATGAACTATGGTGCTTCAAAAATAATAAAAAGGTGAAAAATAGTATAGCATGTATTTCAACAATGAAAACAAGTAAATTTGTTCGAAAAATATTTGAAGATAATAAAAATAATAAGACTATTCACATATTATGTCGTTTTCAAGATTCTTTTAATATAAAAGGTTGGGTTCCAATTAAATTATCATCAAATACTAAACCTGATTCACTATAATAAATATATGTGTATAAATTTTTATAATTATATATAGGTATTTATTATAAAAATGGAAAATTTAACAATTCAACAGATCAAATCATTAAAAATTTTAATAGAATCTGTAGCAAAGGCAAGAAGATTTAGATTATTTTCTGAACCAGAGTGGAAAATAATTAAAAATGCATTATTAACGATTCAATTAAAAGAAAATTAATTTTATGCGTATATAAGAAAATAAATTATTTATAATATTATAATATAATACTAAAAAATGGCTGAACAACAACAAACAATTCCAGAAGAATTATCCCAAGACGAATCTCTTAAGGTTCTTGTTGGGGCACTTAATGTTGCCCAAAGAAAAGGTAAATTTAGTTTTGATGAGGCTGAAGTTATGTCAAAAGCAGTCAGAACATTTCAAATAGCTAAAGATGGAGAAACATTACCAGAAATTCCAACTAATGTAAGCCAAGAAGATGCTATTAAAATTTTAATAGGGGGAGTAAATACTGCTCAACAAAGAGGCGCATATTCAATTGATAATGCTTCTGCCATGGCAAAAGCAGTTAGAGCATTTGCTCAAACTCAAGCACCAGCACCAGCACCAGCATCAGCACCAGCAACAGCAACA
>Ga0310345_10004029_pt1 | contig 13558 bp, 10 predicted proteins | sample HC15DNA20500_MG_FD_204667 | JGI IMG/M metagenome (GOLD analysis project Ga0310345, IMG submission 204667) | Marine microbial communities from station ALOHA, North Pacific Subtropical Gyre - HC15-DNA-20-500_MG | ecosystem: Environmental > Aquatic > Marine > Oceanic | place: Pacific Ocean: North... | reverse complement strand
CCAATACCAGTCGGTGCCGCAGCTAGGAGAGAACCTCTCTCTGAGAGCGCTTCAATCCCATCAGCAATCATCTCCTGTTGAGACGTCCTCATTGATTCATGAGCGAAGAATGAACTCGGAACAACCTCCTGTTCCGCCGTCATGGAAACTGACCTGACGATAGACCGACCAAGAAGATTGGCCCTCATCTGGTGATGATGGCCTCGGAATCCCGGCTGTCCAGAATTACCCTGAGAGGCTCTGAGAGACGGACATGACGCAGGGCCCCTGACTCGGTTGGAGCCTCCTGCGAGTCGAGCCAATCCCAGTCCACGAAGTCGTCCGCGCCGATAGTGAGGTAGCCGATGTTGAAGGTGACGATATTCTGGAAGAAGTGGGTGCCCTGCGAGGGCTCGACGTGGATGTCGGACATGGGAACCTCGACGATAGTCTTGGAGCCCATTATCTGGTCCCATTGCACGGGGATTCCAAGCGATGGGTCGGCTGAACCCCATCTCCCTGGGCCTATCAGCACATATGGCCGCTTCTTCGCCCTCAGACCCGCATCGATGGCCTCGATCTCGTCGGTGAGGCCCACGGTATGCATCCTGTCGAGTCGCCCGGGGTGGACATATACGATGTCCCTGATTCCCTCTATCACGCCGTTGCCGAGCGACTGGCTGCAGATGCACATGGCCTTGTCCCGGTCGACTTCCCCGAGATCGATGTCGATGTCGACAGATTCCTCCATCATCGGCCTGAGTTGGAGTATTGCGAACTTCCGACTCCCCGAATCCTGGTTGATAGATAGGGCGAACTCGATTTCCACCGGTGAGCCGATGTAGTTCTGACAGGTGGTCAGGACATGATGCAGAATCTCGGAAAGGGGGAATCGCCTATGCTTGAGCACCGGGGCGAAGGTGACGACTCTAGGGCCGCCATCGACCATAATCGAATCGACCATGCGGTCGTCGGAGACGACGTACGTCGAGCCGACCAGAGCGAGGCTCCCATCCTCCTCAGCTGCAGACAGGCGCAGATTCAGCAGGTTGTCCTCCTCGGATGGGTGCACGGACCCATCCTCTTGATTCATCGGGATGGCGAAGAAGTTACGCTGGGAGGTGTCGAGTGTGGCCTGATTACTGTAGAATTGGTAAATCCTCTTCGGTTGGCCCGGGCTGTATCTCAGGCACTTGCCACCCGTTGCGACCTGCCTGCCAAGGCCAATGCATATTGCAGCAATCCCATCCTCTGCCAATAGAGGCTCCACAGGGTAGTGGTTACGACTCCTCGCAGCACCGGAGATGAGAGGGTAGAATCGCCCATTCACCTCATCGCCGACTAGCTCTTGGACGACTACGGCCATCCGCTCGTCCTCTATCGTGCTCGGAGTGCCCGTCACATACGCCTTGGCGCCGTGATGATACGTTGAGGCGTAGACCAGTTTGATAGCTTCGAGCAGCCGCCTCAACCTGACTTCTAACTCAGGGTGGTCGTTGGCCAGCATGTGGGTGGCGTAGACTCCTGCGAAAGGCTGGTAACTCGAGTCTTCAAGAAGGCTCGACGAGCGAACCGCCAGCGGCCACTTGGTGTTCTCTAGAAGGGCCGACATCTTTTCTCTCAGTTCTGGCGAGAACTCGCCGGCTAGGAACGCCGAATCGACTTCTGGATCACTGTGGTCCTCGTGGACGAACCTGCCGAGTTCGTTGCCCTCGATGAACTCCTCGAAGACTCCTGTCGCTATGACGACTGTTCTCGGTACGACAAATTCGACATCAGGGAAGGCCATTCCGAGGCCGAGATCGGGCATCCGGGTGAAGAAGAATGCAAGCCCGCGTCCCTTTCCCCCTAGGCTCCCCCTACCGATTCTCTGGAAACCAGCATCTCCGACTCGTGCATCATGGTCTCTGATGGTGCGCCTGTGAATCTGCACTATGTGCTCTCGTACCGAGTCAGCGAGGTACTTCCTGACTCCCTCACTGGTGTCGAAGTCCTCCACCGTCATCGGCCTCATTCCCGCGGCTAGGGAGAATTCTGTCCGAGTTCTGAGCCAGTGTGAGAACTGGTTCTTTGACGCATGGAACTCGATTGAATCGATAGGCGCATTCTCAAGGCCGTGAATCAACTCCTCGAGATTAGATGCTCTGGCGACCTCGGTCCCGTCGGGCTGCCGGAATACGAAGTCTCCGAAGTTCATCTCGTCGACCATGAACTCCTCGATCCTGTGGTAGAGCTGCGAGTCCTCCTTGTGCACGAAGCGGACCCCGAGAGTCTCGGCCTCTTCCTTGAGTTCGAGATTCTTCGATTGGAACAGGATGGGTAAGTAGCGATGACCCTCTTGGGCGTACCGGACCAACTCCAGTCCGGCTGTGTCTCTCTCCCCTCCTTGGTTTGGGAACTTGCCATCGGTGAAGATGCCGATGATGTTGTTATGGTAGCGATCGATGATCGACTTCGCGGTATTCATGTCTGAGGCTAGGAGAATCTTCGCCCTCGCCCGCAGCCTCAGCAGCTTCTCGTGCAGGTTTCCGCCCTCTCCCATCAGCCGTGTGGTCTGATGCACCAGTTCCTTGTACAGTAGTGGCAAGTAGGCCGAGTAGAACCTCCTGCTGTCCTCGACGAGCAGAATGACCTGAACATCACCGTCACGGACATCGTTCTCCACATTGCGCTCATCCTCAATCAGTTTGCATATCGACAGCAGGATGCCGCTATCTCCTGTCCAGACGAAGATGCGGTCTATGCCATCCCCTGCACTTAGGGTTGCCAACTCACGGGTGTAGTGGCTCAGCATGACTACCGGAATCCCCTTCCTGATTCTCTTGGCCTCGCTGCCGAACGCCTTGACATCCATCTCTCCGACCCTCGCCATCGTGATGACGAGGTCGAAGTCCCGCACGCGCAGAAGCCGGAGCGCGTCCCGAGCCTCCGGGCTGTGGATGATGCGTGGGGCCTGGGAGAGATTCAATTCGGAATACTCCTGTTGCATTATCTCGGCGAGGTACCCCGATTCCTCGAGCAGGTACTGATCGAAGTGGCTCGCTACCAACAGCACGTCACGTACCCTGAACGGAGTGAGTCGCTCGAATCGACTCCAGTCCGAGATGCCTCCGTCCATGGTACCGGATAACAGCATCCTGCATCAAAGTTCAGACTGCGCAGATGGGGGTGTCCCGCACGAGATGTGCGGGACGGTGTGTGCATGAGTGTCAAAGTAGACGCTCGCGATCGGTATCGCGTGTTACTCCGTGGGACCCGCGCGGGACCTCACTCGCCTTGTAGCCCACTGCGTCCGACAACTTGGCTCGTTCCCGCAGTCCCCTGAGGCCGCAGATTACAGGTTGGGCGAGGGGGCGCCGGTGACGCCCCCCCGCGTTTTTGTGCATCCCATCATCGCTCAATCTCTCACCTCATAGAGCATTCGAATCGTCGTCGAAATGCGCGCGGAGCTCGTCCATGCGCATTGTGAGGAATCTGTCTACAGTCGCATCTTCCACGGTCGTCTTGCGGATGTGCTCCCTAGCCGCTTGGCGCATAACCGCGTCAGCAGACTCGCCGTGCAACTTGCAGAACTCTCTCATGCGCACAGTCAGGTCCGGCCCCAAGTCGACCTCGATTCTCTCTCCAACTGTAGGCAAGGGAGAGGAAAGGTACCTGCGCACCGCTTCGCGAATTACATCGGAGCGGTTTCGCAGTCCGTCGAGACCTACCCGCAGGTCAATCTCCAGCAGGTGATCCTCGGGGATTCTGAGTGAGACCATGGGACTGATGCCGGCCACTTCGGGTTCCTCCTGAGCCTCGCAGAGAGGCAGGGGCACTTGAATGTATTGCAATTGAAAGACAATTGAAATGCAACGAGTGTGACTATGCTGTCCAATGTACTGTAATTCGTCTCCGTCTGATATCCAGCCGATAGTGCGTTTCAAGGGGGGGCAGCATATCGAAGCCCCGCAGGGTCGGGCATGAAGGTCATCAACGACGCAATCCACGGGCAGTTCAGACTGGACGGAATCAGGGCGGATTTACTCGGGACCCCTGAGATCAACAAGCTCAGTCATATCAAGCAACTCGGCCTCGCGCATCTGATCTTCCCGGGTGCCCACCACACGAGGTTCGAACACTCTCTAGGTGTCTCACACGTGGCCAGTATGATGGCGGACTCACTGGGTCTAGACGAACACGAGACAGCGACAGTGCAGGCTGCCGCCATGCTCCACGACGTAGGACACGGACCCTACTCGCACACGCTTGAGCACATTCTGCATGAGCGCGGAGGCATGGATCACATGTCAATCACCGAAGGGATCATCCTCGGAGAATATGATGTTCTCCGTGAGGGTGAGGAGTCGTCAGTGCCTGACCGACAGAGAGTTCCCGACATTCTTGAACGTCATGAATTGGACCCAAAGGAAGTAGCAGGACTCATTCGCGGCCCCGGTGCCGGTGGAACCGAACGCTCCTTGATGGCGTGGACCGAGGGCCGTGAGGATTTTGTTGACCGAGATCTCACGCTCGCTCATCTGGTCCACGGCCCCGTCGACTGCGACCAGATTGACTACCTCCTGCGCGACTCGCACTTCACAGGTGTCAAACACGGCATCGTCGACTACCGCCGCCTGATTATGTGCCTCGAGCGCCACGGCGGGGACATCACCGTAGAGGAAGGGGGCCTGCCTGCCCTCGAGGGGATGATGATGGCTCGTGCACTGATGTACAGCGCCGTCTACTTCCACCGGGTCACTCGAGTCACTGAGGTTATGCTGTCCAGAGCCGTAGAGCGCAGTTCTGACCAGATGCCCGACTCAGTCGATTTGCAACGCCGGGTCGACGCAGAAATCTGGGAAGCTCTCGGAAACTCTAGTGACTACGCACGTGACATGATTCGCAGGCTGAAATACCGACAGCTGTTGAAGGTCTGCGCCAGCCGTCGCAGAGAGGAGTTATCCGAGGAACAGGTCGAACAACTCTTCGAACTTGCGACCAACGCGGATTCACGCAGGCAGTTTGAGGACGACATGGCACATCGAGCAGGATTACCTCCAGGATATGTCGCCGTCGACTTCCCGGACACAAAACTCCTGCTGGCCGAACCTCGGATGTCGCAGGTCGATGTTCGAATCATGGGTGACGACGGTCGCACTCGATGGTTCCGCGAGCACACGCCCATCGCAGAGGCCCTGAGGACGCGCCAAGTGAGCCAGTCAGCAGTCTATGTGATCACTCTGCCTGGTCATGAGTCCACTGTGGCGCAGTTGGCTGAAAGGCATCTGTTCGGCTGAGAATTATCGGCCCCTACGGGGCCGTACTGCAGACGCATCGCGCAAGGACACCATTCAAAAGTACCCCCTCGGTCGCGCAAGCGCCCGGTACCCCAAACAGGAATCGTTTTTCACCTTGGTGACATCCATGGATAGCACAATGAAATTAGTGTACGATAGTGTAATCGCAAGAGATCCGAACCAGCCTGAGTTCCATCAGGCGGTAGAGGAGGTCCTAGACAGCCTAGTGCCTGTGGTAAAGGCTCATCCGGAGTACCTCCCAGTGGTCGAAGCAATCGTCGAAGCAGAGAGGATAATCCAGTTTCGCGTGCCTTGGTACGACGACGATGGAGACCTCCACATCAACCGTGGATTCCGAATCCAGTTCAACAGTGCTATCGGCCCTTACAAGGGAGGACTGAGGTTTCACCCTAGCGTCAATCAGTCCATCCTGAAGTTCCTCGCCTTCGAGCAACTCTTCAAGAACAGCCTGACGGGTCTTCCGATGGGAGGTGGCAAGGGTGGTTCTGACTTCGATCCCAAAGGCAAGTCAGATGCCGAGGTCATGCGCTTCTGCCAGTCCTTCATGATGGAACTATGGCGTCACATCGGTGCAGACCTCGACGTCCCTGCAGGCGACATCGGAGTGGGTGGCCGAGAGATAGGCTACCTGTTCGGGATGTACAAGAAGCTCGCCAACGAGTTCACCGGGGTACTGACTGGAAAGGGCCGCTCATACGGGGGCTCCCTGATCCGCCCCGAAGCAACCGGATATGGCCTGGTCTACTTCGCCCGCGAGATGCTCGCGACCAAGGGCAAGTCCTTCGAGGGGGCCACTGTCGCCATCAGCGGCTCGGGCAACGTCGCCCAGTTCGCGTGCGAGAAGGTTCTCGATCTCGGTGGCAAGCCGGTGACGATGTCCGACAGCAGCGGATTCATTCACGACCCGTCCGGTATTGACAGAGAGAAACTCGCTTGGATTATGGACCTAAAGAACAACCGACGTGGCCGGATTAAGGAGTACGCCGACAACTTCGAGGGAGTCGAGTTCACGGCCTCCAAGCCAGAGCCCAACCTGAATGGACTCTGGGATACCAATGTCGACATCGCGCTGCCTTGCGCGACTCAGAACGAGATTAACGGCGAGGAAGCGCAGATGCTCGTCGACAACGAAGTCACCGCAGTCGCAGAGGGCGCCAACATGCCCTGCACGCCCGAAGCCGTAGAGTGCTTCCATGCCAACGGGGTGCTGTTCGCACCCGGAAAAGCATCAAATGCAGGAGGGGTGGCAACCTCCGGACTTGAGATGAGCCAGAACAGCTTGCGCATGAACTGGACCCGCGAAGAGGTGGACCAGAAACTTGAGGGCATCATGATCAACATCCACAAGAACGCCTTCGAGACCGCTGAGAAGTACGGCATGCCCGGAAACTACGTCGCCGGTGCGAACATCGCCGGTTTCCTCAAGGTCGCTGAGGCCATGCAGGCCCAGGGAATGGTCTAGGGAATTTCTCAGCGGCCTCCACGTGGCCGTTCTCCTCTACCATCAGGAACGTATCCATAATCAGTATCCTCATCCACCAATTCTTCGTGGATTTGCTCTGGGACCTCATCTTCGTGTATCGAGGACAGGAACCTCTTGAGCCGTTCAGTCCGGGGTTCCTCTATGATTGATGAGGGCCCCTCCTCGGCCACAACCCCCTCGTCTAGGTAGATGATGCGGTCAGCAACGTCCCTTGCGAAACTGATTTCGTGAGTTACGATAACCATCGTCATGCCCTCGTCAGCCAGTCCTCTAATGGTAGCCAGGACCGAGCCTATCAGTTCGGGGTCCAAGGCGCTGGTCGGTTCGTCGAACAACATAACCTCGGGACGCATCGCGAGAGCCCGGGCGATGGCTACCCTTTGCTTCTGTCCACCAGAGAGATTTCCGGGGTACGCATCAACTCGATCAAGAAGGTCAACACGCTCAAGAGCGGACATCGCTATCTCTTTGGCCTCGTTCTTGCTCATCTTTCTGACATGTCTCAGACCTAGTGTCACGTTGTCGATGACCTTCAGGTGTGCAAACAATTCGAATGACTGGAAAACCATCCCAATTCTCGATCTGACATCGTTGATATCGGCCCCGGGGGTGTTGATGTGTTCGCCGCGCAGACGCACGACTCCTTCGGTGGGTTCGATTAGTCGGTTGATGCATCGCAGAACAGTCGACTTACCGCTTCCTGAGGACCCTATGATTGCTACAGATTCCCCTTCGTTTACCTCGAACGAGATGCCTCGGACGGCATGGACCCCTCCGGGGTAGATCTTGTGCATGTCAGTGACACTCAACACATTCCCCGGCATTCATGCACCCCCTGAAATTCCAAGTCCAGGTATCCTCGACTTGTTCTCGAGATGCCTCAAGAGCAGAGCCAGCGTCCAAGTTACAACGAAGTAAGATACCAGTACCATGCCATAACCCCAGAAGAGTTGGAAGGTAACGGCGTTGATTAGCCGTCCCTTTCTAGTTAGTTCAGCATAGCCGATGACCATTGCGAGTGATGAGTTGAGCACGAGGTTGACCATTTCATTACCCATAGGAGGTATGCAAATTCTGATTGCCTGAGGCATGATGACCAGCCCCATCGTCTGCATATAATTCAGTCCAATGCTCCTGCCCGCCTCCATCTGGCCAGAGGGAATCGCTGCGATAGCACCACGTATCGTCTCGCACTGATATGCTCCTGAATTCAGGCCAAGAGCGAAGATGGCGCTAACACATGCCCTGTCTGATAGAATCGTGTCTCTGATGTATACTAGGAAGGAATTCGTTTCACCCTCAAGGATTGCCGCAGCCGGATCTCCCAACAACTTGCCAAACTGCACCCCGAAGTGTATGAACATGAACTGAACAATCAGTGGAGTATTGCGAAAGAGGTCGGTGTATACGGTTGCGACAGCGTTCAACGGCCTCACTCCCCAGAAATTCCACTTTAGCGTGATGTCGCGGAACGGCAGGCGCACCTCTCTCTTGAGGAAGAATTTCCTCGAGGTCAGGAACAGTAGGCCCAACAGGATCAACGCAATACCAAGTAGGGCTTGGAAAAAGTTCTCGAAATATAACTCTCCATTGATACCATCCGGAGATATGAGGCCTATAGGCGCGTAGATGTATTCCAAACCGTCCAGATTTAGGGCCCAAACTATCGGAGCTAAAGCGAAAATCAGCGAAATCCCGTAGTATAGCATCCCCAATCCCAGTGCCCTCAGGGCTAGGGTGTTGAGCGGTCTCGTAGAAGTGGCGGACAGAGTACGCAACCTCCCTACTGCTCTTGTTGCAGACCACGATTTCTCATTTAATCGAATGAAAGGAATGGCAGCCTCAATGATACATAATGGGATTAGAATTATTCTGATTATAGAGTATCTATCGAGTTGTGCAACATCCTTCAGGGTAGTGGGGGCGGTCTTCATCATCGAGAGTATGACACCGAGGAAGAAACCAAGGAAGATTCCGAATAGAACAATTCTGATAGTCGCGAATAGCCCATCAATCAGCATTCCCTTTGAGTAGTCGACGAACTGCCCGAAGTCGCCGTAATCGATTACCTGAAATCCAATCGCCTCGTCCTCTCCGGCATTTTCTGAAAATAATATAACTCCATCAGCACCTACAATTACTGCATCGAACAGATTGAGGAACAAGACGTGATTGAAGTCCTTGACGCTAGGTAGTGGGTTCATCTGAGAGGTGATGATGTTGCCTCCATCTAGCGACAGAGCAACGTAGCTTGAGGGGCCTGAGACGAGTAACTTGTTCACAGATGATACGTCAATGGAACTCAACTCTAATCCTAGGCTGGTGGCTCTGCCCGCCGATTCAATCTCGACTAGTTCCCAGACATAACCGGCCGCGGTGCCAGTAGTCGTTCCAACCGATTTTAGGATGTTCCCCTCGTCCGTTACCGCATATACCCTGATGTTACTGTAATAATCGAGTGCTACTATGTCCGCAACCAACCCTTCCGGGGCCTCCCTGTACTCCCAACTTTCGCCTCCGTCATTGGTAGCAAGGATGGTGCCGCTGTCTCCCACTATCATCCCTAGGGTGGAATCGAGGAAGGACACATCGTTGAGATCTGTGACTACTCCGGAATCCCTTTGCATCCAAGCATCGCTAGAGTATTGCCAGACGACCCCTTCAGGGCCTACGGCGACCAGTGAAGTAGCGCTGGTCATCGCCATTCCCCTGAAGTCGACGGGCGGGTTCAGGGAGATGTCCAGCCATGTATCGCTGCCAGCAGCACGCAGGAAAGCCGCTCCTCCCTCTCCGACTACCGCGATTGCGCCTTCGACAGAGTCTGACGCATGCAGGCTGGTCGTAGCAGGTGAATCCAGTTGCACCCATGTGGCGCCCTTGTCGGCGCTTTGGAGAATCACCCCTCCAGCACCGAAAGCAAAGACCGATTCACCATCGTAGGCCGCCGTGAAGAGATCCACTTCAGTACCACTGTCGGCGACATCCCAACCGCTGTTGTAATCGACCGCTTGGGTAGGAGTAATCAGAGTGATGAGGATCACAAACGATAGGATTGCGACTAGACGATTACTCTTCTTCCCCAGAGGGTTGAGCACTCTTGAGACAGCCTCTGACAACGCGAACCCCCGGCTTCTGACGTGCATCTTCGGATATAGTCTCGGCGGACCGCCAATGCTAAGTCGGCCCCTCGGGCCTTCGCGTGCATGAGGAGCGCGAAGTTCGCACTCTTCCTCAGTGCATTGGTTCTGTCGGCAACTCCCATAGTAGCATTAGGAGGGGTACAGTACAACGTCGCTTCCTCTCAGGAGACACCTGTATCGCATCTAATCGGCTCTTACGGGCACATAATCGAAAACGGCTACGAGGACCATCAGCTCGCCATGCGTGCCTTGATGTCTGGAGAAGAAGATTTCATGCTGACTTCTCACCTCATCGCTGCCGATCCGGCTAACACTGACAATATGCCCGGCCTCTACATCATCGAGATGATTGAGGAGACCGAATCGTATGTTCCGGTGGTGCGTACCGATACTCAGGACGATAGGGGGAACACCGAACTCCTCGATGCTATCTCCGCCGCTCTAGAGGAGGTATTCTCATCAAGCACCGGCCAGCAAGCATACATGGCATGGTTCCACGGGGAGACCGAACTGAAGGGTTCCGATTTCTCCAGTGTAATGGGCGATTGGCCAACCCCTACTGAGGGCGGCACCCTCCATCGTATAATAGAGGGCGAAAAGGAAATGGTGGCCTGTATGTATGATCAGGGCTCGCCGATGTCGAAACTGGACGAGAGTGCTGAGATGGAGGGATACGAGGTCGAGATTTCCAGAATGGTCGTAAATCGGATGGAGAGCCACTATTCAGTGGACCGAGGGATTGAATTCAGGACTTGGAACAGCGGTGGCGAATTCGAGGCTGTTGAGGATCTCAGAAGGGCCGACACCTGCGACTTCGTAATGGCCTCTATGACAAATGCAAAGGCGGTTTCCAAGGGCATGAGGGGTGGCGCCCCCTACCACATAGAAGGAATCGTGTTGATGGCTTCGGACAATTCCCCTCCTCTGGATACTGCTCAGGAACTATTCGTGTCTCACGATGAAGATGCAGCGAATGAATTCGACCGGCGCTGGATAGCAATAGCATTACTTTCACTTTTCATCATCTACCAAGTGGTCAGACGGAACTGACTCGGAACCCCTTACTGAGGAATGTTCATCGGCGTAATCGCCTTAACGGAGGTATGGGAGAGTTGCTCTACCAAGGCAAGGTCAAGCAAGTATGGAGTACCGAGGACCCTGAAGTACTCGAATTCCGGTACACTGACCAGATATCCGTTTACGACCAAATCATCCCTTCCCTCATCCCACGCAAGGGAGAGAGCCTGAACCGAACTACATGCCACTGGTTCGACTTGGTGGAGGCTGAGGGCATATGTGACACGCACATGCTAGAGATGAACGCGCCGGATCGCTGTCTGGCCAAACGCTTCGAGGTCATCAAGGAGCCGGGAGCAATCCCAAGGGACATGGAAAATGTCTTCGTCCCACTTGAGGTGATTTGCCGCCATCATCTAGCAGGATCGGGATGGCAGCGTTACGCCAAGGGAGAAGTCGGGGTAGAGGAGTTCGGCTTCGAATCCGGGACTCAGATTGAGGAGGGCTGCAAACTTCCAGAACCCTACCTAGAGGTCTCTACTAAGTTCGAGTCGTTCGACAGACTTCTAGAAAGGGAAGAGGCTCTTGAGATATCCAATCTGACCGAAGCGGAACTCGACTCCATCCTCGAAGCCGTACTCAAGATTGACGCCATAATCGAGCGTGAGGCAGGAAAGCGCGGACTCATCCACGTCGATGGCAAGAAGGAGTTCGCTTTGGGACCAGGAAGAGAGCCCGTTCTAGTGGATTCGTTTGGCACTTTGGACGAAGACCGTTGGTGGGACGACGAGACCTACGCAAACGGCCAGATAGTCTCGCTGTCGAAGGAGTTCGTACGTGAGCACTACATTGACATTGGACATCACAAGGCGCTCTACGACGCTAGATCCGAGGGCTCCGCCGAGCCCCCCATACCCGCATTACCACAGAGCATGATAGACAAGACCGCAGAACTCTACTCATCGATGTTCGAACGCCTCACGGGAATTGAATTCTGAGGTGAAGGATGGGAACTCACGAGTATGAGGGCGACCCTCGAAACGAGAGTGTCCTCATCTCAGTCAACGGTGAACTGCTGCCACGCCCGGAAGCCAAGGTCTCTGTGTTCGACGCAGGCTTCCTGTTGGGTGATGGAGTATGGGAGTCTTTCAGGCTGCATAACGGAACCATCGCCTTCGCTGATGAGCACATGGACAGACTGTTCAGAGGGGCGGAGTCGATATCTATGGACATTGGACGGACACGCGAGCAGATCCTCGATGAGGTAAACAGCGTTATTGAGGCCAACGGCATGCATGACGGAGTGCATGTACGACTAGTTGTTACTAGGGGACTCAAGCCTACCCCCTATCAGGCCCCATGGGTGATTTCAAGCCCACCGACCTTGGTGGTAATGCCTGAATACAAGACCGCGAACGAGCAACGGGCCGTTGAGGGAATACGACTGGTCACCGTGGATGTTAGGAGGGGTGAGCAGAATGTCCAGGACCCTCGGATCAACAGCCTGTCCAAACACAACTGCATCGCTGCCTGTGTCGACGCAGCCGCCAAGGGCGGTGAAGAGGGGCTGATGCTTGATCCAGCTGGAAACGTAGCCACATGTAACTCCACACACTTCTTCATCGTCAGGGACGGCGAGGTCTGGACTTCAACGGGTGAACACTGCCTCGACGGAATCACACGGCGCAAAGTCCTCGATCTGTGCCTCGCTAATGGTATTCCGGCCTACGAGAGGGACTTCACCACTAATGAAATCAGCACGGCCGACGAGGCCTTCGTCACCGGGACCTTCGCAGGACTCACCCCGGTGGTCGAGTTCGACGGCGAGCCGATGAGTCAAGGTCAGAGGGGTCCGATGTGTGAGCGCCTGCAGAGCCTCTACATCGAACTACTCAGGAGTGAGTGCCGTGGCTGACGGCGTAAGAATAGCGATGTGGTCGGGACCACGCAACATTTCCACTGCGATGATGTACTCGTTCGACAACCGGCAGGACTGTTTCGCTACAGACGAGCCGCTTTACGCCCACTATCTGAAGCAGACCGGAATCAAGCACCCAGATTCACAGAGTGTGATGGCGCATCACGAGTCCGATTCCGCCAAGGTGGTCGATTACCTGACGGGTGAGATTCCAGGCGGCGCGGCGATATGGTATCAGAAGCACATGTGCCACCATATACTTCCGGGAATGGACACAGACTGGCTCGGTTCGCTGTCTAACTGCTTCTTGATACGCAATCCGAAGGAGGTCCTACTCTCGCTTTCCAAGATAACAGACGAAGTCAGTCTGTGGTCTACCGGACTGCCTCAGCAGGTGCAGTTGATACAGGACGTTTCTAAGAGTTCGGGAAGCACCCCTCCGATCATTGACTCTAGGGAGATATTGGAGAATCCAAGAGGGATGCTACGCCTCCTCTGCGAGCGGTGCGAAATCGACTTCAGTGAGCGTATGCTGTCATGGGAAGCAGGTCCGAGGGAGTGCGACGGAATATGGGGGGAGCACTGGTACGATTCAGTATGGTCTTCGACCGGTTTTGCGCCGTACCGACCTCGCTCTGACGAGGTGGCCCCCGAGCATGAGCACATACTCGAGTTGGCTATGCCACTGTATGAGAGCATGCACAAGTTGAGACTGGCGGTA
>Ga0310345_10004028_pt1 | contig 13558 bp, 21 predicted proteins | sample HC15DNA20500_MG_FD_204667 | JGI IMG/M metagenome (GOLD analysis project Ga0310345, IMG submission 204667) | Marine microbial communities from station ALOHA, North Pacific Subtropical Gyre - HC15-DNA-20-500_MG | ecosystem: Environmental > Aquatic > Marine > Oceanic | place: Pacific Ocean: North... | reverse complement strand
GACGGCGCCTACCACGACGTCGACTCGTCGGCGCTGGCCTTCGAAATCTGCGCCCGCGGCGCGATGCGCGAAGTGGCCCAGAAGTCGGGGATCAAGCTGCTCGAGCCGATCATGAAGGTCGAGGTGATCACGCCGGAGGAATACCTCGGCGACGTGATCGGCGACATCAACTCGCGGCGCGGCCAGATCCAGGGCACCGACAGCCGGGGCAATGCCCAGGCGGTTGTCGCCATGGTCCCGCTGGCGAACATGTTCGGCTACGTGAACCAGCTGCGCTCGTTCACGCAGGGTCGTGCGAACTACTCGATGTTCTTCGATCACTACGACGAAGTCCCGGCAAACGTCGCGACCGAGATCAAGGCGAAGATGGCATAACACGGCGTTTTCCGGCACTTCGCGCTCCGGCGCGGAATACCGGGGAACGGCGGGCTTGCATAAGCAAGCGGATCAATCTAGGGGCGGCGCCTGATTCAGCGGGCGCCGACCTCGAACCCGCAGTATCTGCAATTTCAAAGAAGAAGGTTTGAGCAATGGCCAAGGCTAAGTTTGAGCGGACCAAGCCGCACTGCAACATCGGCACCATCGGTCACGTCGACCATGGCAAGACCACCCTGACGGCAGCGATCACCAAGGTGCTCGCCGAGACCGGCGGCGCGACGTTCACCGACTACGCGAACATCGACAAGGCTCCGGAAGAGCGCGAGCGCGGCATCACCATCTCGACCGCCCACGTCGAGTACGAGACCGCCAACCGTCACTACGCGCACGTCGACTGCCCGGGCCACGCCGACTACGTGAAGAACATGATCACCGGTGCCGCCCAGATGGACGGCGCGATCCTGGTCGTGAACGCCGCTGACGGCCCGATGCCGCAGACCCGCGAGCACATCCTGCTTGCCCGTCAGGTCGGCGTGCCGGCGCTCGTCGTGTACATGAACAAGGTCGACCAGGTTGACGACGAGGAAATCCTCGAGCTCGTCGAGCTGGAAGTGCGCGAGCTGCTCTCGTCGTACGACTTCCCGGGCGACGATATTCCGATCGTCAAGGGTTCGGCTCTGGCCGCTCTCGAAGGCCGCGACGACGCCATCGGCAAGAACTCGATCAACGAGCTCATGGCCGCTGTCGACAGCTACATCCCGCAGCCCCCGCGCCCGACCGACAAGCCCTTCCTGATGCCCGTCGAAGACGTGTTCTCGATCTCGGGTCGCGGCACCGTCGTGACCGGCCGCGTCGAGACCGGCATCGTCAAGGTTGGTGAAGAAGTCGAAATCGTCGGCCTCAAGAACACCACCAAGACCGTCGTGACCGGCGTCGAAATGTTCCGCAAGCTGCTCGATCAGGGTGAGGCCGGCGACAACATCGGCGCGCTCGTCCGCGGCATCAAGCGTGAAGAAGTCGAGCGTGGCCAGGTCCTCGCCAAGCCCGGTTCGGTGACCCCGCACACCGAGTTCTCGGCTGAGGTCTACGTGCTGTCGAAGGACGAAGGTGGCCGTCACACGCCGTTCTTCGCCAACTACCGCCCGCAGTTCTACTTCCGCACCACCGACGTGACCGGCGAAGTGATCCTTCCCGAAGGCACCGAGATGGTCATGCCCGGCGACAACCTGACCCTGTCGGTTCGTCTCATCGCGCCGATCGCGATGGACGAAGGTCTGCGCTTCGCGATCCGCGAAGGTGGCCGCACCGTCGGTTCGGGGGTTGTCAGCAAGATCACGAAGTAATATAGGCCGCGCACCGGCGGGAGATTCGCTCTCCCGCCGGTCCGGCTTTTACGGATCAGCGGCCCGCTTTCTCCTCGCTTCGATAGCTGGGGCAGGGTGAGAGGGTGGAGCGGCTGGTCCTTTTGTTTTCGCTCTTTCGCATCGGTAAACGGACATGGACGCCCAGAATATTCGCATTCGTCTCAAGGCTTTTGATCACCGCGTGCTCGATCAGGCCACTGGCGAAATCGCAGACACCGCTCGCCGCACCGGCGCGCTGATCCGGGGCCCCATTCCGCTGCCGACGCGCATCGAGAAGTTCTGCGTCAACCGCGGTCCGCACGTCGACAAGAAGTCGCGCGAGCAGTTCGAGGTTCGCACCTACAAGCGGCTGCTCGATATCGTGCAGCCCAACGCCGCCACCGTGGACGCGCTCATGAAGCTCGACCTCGCCGCTGGCGTCAACGTCGAGATCAAGCTCGCGTAACAAGCTTCGCCTCTGCTTCGGCAGGGGCAACCAGAGTTTTGGAGGCCAGGCCTCCCGGACAATGGGATACCTCCGGCGCCGCCTCAGCTGAGGCACTTAGCCGGGCAAGCGTCCCCCGTTCGCTCCTGTTCACGCAGGGGCACTCAGCCCGGACGGGGCGCGCTTCACATACGGGCTGAACACGCCTCGCGGGGATGGTCCTCGCAAGGCCTCTGTAAGGAGTATGGTCATGCGCACCGGCGTGATCGCGAAGAAGGTCGGGATGACCCGGCTTTTCCAGGACGACGGACGGCACGTGCCGGTAACCGTCCTGGCGCTTGAAAATTGCCAGGTGGTCTCGGTTCGCACCGAAGAACGCGACGGTTATGTCGCGGTTCAGCTCGGCGCGGGTCAGGCCAAGCAGAAGAATGTCGCCAAGCCGCAGCGCGAGCATTTCGCCAAGGCTGAAGTCGAACTGAAGATGGAAGTCGCCGAGTTCCGCGTTGCTGAAGACGCGCTGCTTGAAGTCGGCTCGACCATCGCGGCCTCGCACTTCGTGCCCGGCCAGTATGTTGACATCACCGGTCACACCCAGGGCAAGGGCTTTGCCGGCGCGATGAAGCGCTGGGGCTTCGGCGGTATGCGCGCCACCCACGGTGTTTCGATCACCCACCGTGCCCACGGTTCGACGGGTAACCGCCAGGATCCGGGCCGCGTGTTCAAGAACAAGAAGATGGCCGGCCACATGGGCGACCGTCAGCGCACCCAGCAGAACCTCGAGATCGTCCGCACCGACGATGAGCGCGGCCTGATCTTCGTCAAGGGCTCGGTCCCCGGTTCGAAGAACGGCTGGCTGCTCGTCCGCGATGCGGTCAAGCTCGGCCGTCACGCTGAAGCGCCGTATCCGGCCGGCCTCAAGCAGGCTGCCAACAGCAATGACACCACGGCGGCTGCCGACACCCCTGCGGAAGACACCGCTGCTGTCGAGACCACCGTCGATGGTCAGGAGGGCTAAGTCGTGAAGGTTCAGGTCCTCAATCTCGATGGCACCGCAGCCGGCGAAGCCGAGCTCTCGGATGCCGTGTTCGGCGTCGCTCCGCGTGCCGACATCCTCCACCGCGTTGTTACCTGGCAGCTCGAGAAGCGTCGCGGCACCGCCCGCGGTGCGCGCGAGCGTTCGGATGTGGCGCGCACCGGCAAGAAGCTGGGCAACCAGAAGGGCGGCGGCGGCGCTCGTCACGGCGATCGTGCGGCTCCGATCTTCATCGGCGGTGGTAAGGCTCACGGTCCCCGCGTTCGTGATTTCGATCCCTCGCTGAACAAGAAGATCCGCGCGCTGGGTCTGAAGATGGCGCTCTCGACCAAGGCCCAGTCCGAAGGTCGTGGTCTGGTCGTGGTCGACACGCTCGACACCGACGGCAAGACCGCCACGCTGGCCGCGACGCTCGCCAAGGCGGGCTTCGGCAAGAAGGTGCTGGTGATCGACGGCGAAGCGGTGAACGACAACTTCGCCCGCGCCGCCCGCAACATCATCGGGGTCAATGTGCTCCCGGCGATGGGCGCGAACGTCTACGACATCCTGAAGCATGATACGCTGGTGCTGACGCGCGCTGCGGTCGAAAAGCTGGAGGCGCGTTTCAATGGCTAAGGACGCAATCGACACGCGTCACTACGACGTGATCGTGGCTCCCCACATCACCGAGAAGTCGACGCTGCTCAGCGAGCACAGCGCCGTGGTCTTCAAGGTCGCGGACAAGGCGACCAAGCCGCAGATCAAGGCTGCGGTGGAAGCCCTGTTCGGCGTGAAGGTCACCAAGGTGAACACGCTGAACCAGGACGGCAAGACCAAGCGCTGGAAGGGTGCTCCCTACAAGCGTTCGGACTTCAAGAAGGCGGTTGTGACGCTGGCCCCGGGCCAGTCGATCGACGTCACCAGCGGTATCTGAGGCGCATAGACCATGGCACTCAAGAACTATAACCCGACCAGCCCCGCCCGGCGCGGCCTGATCCTCGTCGACAAGTCGTCGCTGTGGAAGGGCAAGCCCGTCAAGGCGCTGACCGAGGGCAAGACCAAGACCGGCGGCCGCAACAACAAGGGCCACGTGACCAGCCGCGGCATCGCGGGCGGCCACAAGCAGCGCTACCGGTTCATCGACTTCAAGCGCCGCAAGTGGGACATGCCCGCGACCGTCGAGCGTCTGGAGTATGACCCCAACCGCACCGCGTTCATCGCGCTCGTCACGTACGAGGACGGTGAGCAGACCTACATCCTCGCGCCGCAGCGTCTCGCGGTCGGTGACCAGGTCGTCGCCGGCGAGAAGACCGACGTCAAGCCGGGCAACGCGATGCTGCTCAGCCAAATGCCGGTCGGCACGATCATCCACAACGTGGAGATGAAGCCGGGCAAGGGCGGCCAGATCGCTCGTTCGGCCGGCACGTATGTCCAGCTCGTCGGTCGTGACCGCGGCATGGTCATCGTCCGCCTGAACTCGGGCGAGCAGCGCTACCTGCGCGGCGATTGCATGGGTACGGTTGGCGCGGTCTCGAACCCCGACAACTCGAACCAGAACCTCGCCAAGGCCGGTCGCGGCCGCTGGCTCGGTCGTCGTCCGCTCACCCGCGGTGTCGCCAAGAACCCGGTCGATCACCCGCACGGTGGTGGTGAAGGCCGCACCTCGGGTGGCCGTCATCCGGTCACGCCGTGGGGCAAGCCGACCAAGGGCGCCCGCACCCGTCACAACAAGCAGACGGACAAGATGATCATCCGTTCGCGTCACGCGAAGAAGAAGAGGTAACACCCCATGGCACGTTCCGTCTGGAAGGGACCCTTCGTCGACCTGCACCTCCTGAAGAAGGCCGAAGTGGCTCAGGATGCTGGTTCGCGTGCAGGTCCGATCAAGACCTGGTCGCGTCGTTCGACCATTCTCCCGCAGTTCGTTGGTCTGACGTTCAACGTCTACAACGGGCACAAGTTCATCCCCGTCTCGGTCAACGAAGAGATGGTCGGCCACAAGCTTGGTGAATTTGCGCCGACGCGCACGTTCCCCGGCCACGCCGCTGACAAGAAGGGCAAGCGCTAATGGGTAAGCCCAAGTCCCCGCGCCGCGTTGCGGACAATGAAGCGCTCTCGGTCGGCACGCAGATCCGCGGCTCGGCCCAGAAGCTGAACCTCGTTGCCGGCCTGATCCGCGGCAAGCGCGCTGAAGACGCGATGAACATCCTCGCCTTCTCGAAGAAGGCGATGGCTGTCGATGCCCGCAAGGTGCTCGCCTCGGCGATCGCCAACGCCGAAAACAACCACAACCTCGATGTCGACGCGCTCGTCGTCGCCGAAGCTTCGGTTGGCAAGTCGATCACGATGAAGCGCTTCCACACCCGTGGTCGCGGCAAGTCCACCCGCATCCTGAAGCCGATCTCGCGCCTGCGGATCGTGGTTCGCGAAGCGGCTACTGGTGAGGAGGCCTGATCATGGGTCACAAGTCGAACCCCATCGGTCTGCGCCTGCAGATCAACCGCACCTGGGATAGCCGCTGGTACGCGGAAGGCCGCAACTACCAGACGCTGCTGCGTGAAGACCTTGCCATGCGCAAGTTCATCATGGAGCACCTGCCGCAGGCGGCGATCTCCAAGGTCGTCATCGAGCGTCCGGCCAAGACCTGCCGCGTGTCGATCTATGCCGCCCGTCCGGGCGTCATCATCGGCAAGAAGGGTGCGGACATCGAGAAGCTGCGCAGCCAGCTCGCGAAGATGACTGCCGGCGACGTCAAGCTGAACATCGTCGAGATCCGCAAGCCGGAAATCGATTCGAAGCTCGTCGCGCAGGGCATTGCCGATCAGCTCGTTCGCCGCGTGGCGTTCCGCCGTGCGATGAAGCGTGCGGTGCAGTCGGCGCTCCGTCTCGGTGCCGAAGGCATCAAGATCACCTGCGGCGGCCGTCTCGGCGGTGCGGAAATCGCCCGCGTCGAGTGGTACCGTGAAGGCCGCGTGCCGCTGCACACGCTGCGTGCGAACATCGATTATGCCGAAGCCGTGGCGCACACCGCCTATGGCGTGATCGGCATCAAGACCTGGATCTTCAAGGGCGAAATCCTTGGCCACGATCCCATGGCGCAGGACCGGCTGATGATGGAGGCTCAAACCTCCGGCGTCCGCCCGGCGCGCTAAGGTAGGTACAGAACCATGCTGCAACCGAAAAAGACCAAGTTCCGCAAGGCCTTCAAGGGCCGGATCAAGGGCGACGCCAAGGGTGGCACGGACCTCAACTTCGGTTCGTACGGCCTCAAGGCGCTCGAGCCGGAGCGGGTTACCGCTCGCCAGATCGAAGCGGCCCGCCGTGCGATCACGCGCCACATCAAGCGCCAGGGTCGTCTCTGGATCCGCGTGTTCCCGGATGTGCCGGTGTCGAAGAAGCCTGCCGAAGTCCGTCAGGGCAAGGGCAAGGGCTCGATCGAATACTGGGCAGCCCGCGTGAAGCCGGGTCGCATCCTGTTTGAGCTCGACGGCGTTGCCGGCCCGCTCGCGGCAGAGGCGTTCAGTCGCGCTGCGATGAAGCTGCCGATCAAGACCAAGGTCGTTGCCCGCCTCGGCGACACCTCGCACCTCGGAGGCGAATGATGGCCAAGTTTGAAGACCTGCGCGTCAAGTCTGACGACCAGCTCCAGGCTGACCTTGCCGAACTGAAGCGCGAGCAGTTCAATCTGCGCTTCCAGGCGGCGACCAACCAGCTCGAGCGCCCGGCCCGCATCCGCGAAGTCCGCCGCGACATCGCCCGTATCAAGACGCTGCAGACTGAGCGTTCTCAGTCGGCCAAGGCGTAAGGAAGAGACTATGCCCAAGCGTATTCTGATCGGGACGATCGTCTCGGACAAGACCGACAAGACCGTGGTGGTCAAGGTCGAGCGCAAGGTGAAGCACCCGCTCTACGGGAAGATCATCCGCCGCTCGAAGAAGTACCACGCCCACGACGAGACCAACTCGTTCAAGGCCGGTGAGACCGTGCGCATCGAAGAGACCGCGCCGATCTCGAAGCTGAAGACGTGGAAGGTCGTCGACCGCGTGCAGGCCGGCAAGGCCGCCGCGATCGAAGCCGACGTCTGAGTCGAAACAGTTTTGGAACTGCCGGACTGGTTCCGGCAAGCCAGTGAGAAGGAACCGGATCAATGATCCAGATGCAGTCCAATCTCGAAGTCGCTGACAACAGCGGCGCGAAGCGCGTCCAGTGCATTAAGGTGCTGGGCGGGTCGAAGCGTCGTTTCGCCAGCGTCGGCGATGTGATCGTCGTGTCGATCAAGGAAGCGCAGCCGCGTGCCCGCGTCAAGAAGGGCGACGTTCACCGTGCGGTGATCGTGCGTACCCGCAAGGATGTGCGCCGCGCCGATGGCAGCGTGATCCGCTTCGACACCAACGCCGCCGTGCTCGTCGGCAAGAACGAAGAGCCGATCGGCACCCGTATCTTCGGCCCCGTGGTGCGTGAACTGCGCGCGCGCGGCTTCATGAAGATCATCAGCCTTGCGCCGGAGGTGCTGTAATGTCGGCTGCCAAGATCAAGAAGGGTGACAGCGTCGTCGTCCGTTCGGGCAAGGACAAGGGCCGCATGGGCACCGTGCTGCAGGTCATGCCCAAGGAAGACAAGGTTGTCGTGGCCGGCGTGAATATCGCCGCGCGCCACCGCAAGCCGACCCAGGAGAACCCGCAGGGCGGCATCGACCGCCGCGAGGCTCCGCTGCACATCTCGAAGGTGGGCCTTGCCGGCAAGGACGGCAAGCCGACCCGCGTTCGCTTCGAAACGAAGGACGGCAAGAAGGTCCGCGTGGCCGTCAAGACCGGGGAGACGATCGATGGCTGACAAGTACGTGCCGCGCATGAAGGCCAAGTACGAAGCCGAGATCGCAGCCGCGATGCAGGCCAAGTTCGGCTACGCGAACCACATGGAAATTCCGAAGATCGAGAAGATCACGCTCAACATGGGCGTGGGCGAGGCGAGCCAGGACAAGAAGAAGGTGACGACCGCCGCTGCCGAGATGGAACTCATCTCGGGTCAGAAGCCGGTGATCACCAAGGCGAAGAAGTCGATCGCGCAGTTCAAGCTGCGTGAAGGCATGCCGATCGGTTGCAAGGTGACCCTGCGCCGCGAACGCATGTACGAATTCCTCGACCGTCTCATCACCATCGCGATGCCCCGCATCCGCGACTTCCGGGGGCTGAACCCCAAGTCGTTCGACGGGCGCGGCAACTACGCGATGGGTCTGAAGGAGCAGATCATCTTCCCGGAGATCAGCTACGACCAGATCGAGAAGGTGCGCGGGATGGACATCATCGTCACCACCACCGCCAAGACCGATGACGAAGCGCGCGAGCTGCTCCGCCTGTTCGGTTTCCCGTTCCCGCGCGACGCTGCTGAAGAGCAGAAGGCCGCCTGAGGATTTTCCGGCTCGAGCCCAGAAAGGCTCGCCAATGGTTTTGAAGAAGAGAGCTTAAGTCCATGGCGAAACTGAGTTCCATCAACAAGAATGAGCGCCGCAAGAAGCTCGTTCAGAAGTACGCGGCGAAGTACGCTGCGCTGAAGGCCGTCGCAGACGACGAGAAGCTCGATGAAACCGAGCGCCTCATCGCCCGCCTCAAGATGGCCGAGCTGCCGCGCAACGCGAACCCGACCCGCGTTCGCAACCGCTGCAACACCACCGGTCGTCCGCGCGGCTACTACCGCAAGTTCGGCCTCTGCCGCGTCGAACTGCGCGATCTCGCCAACAAGGGGATGATCCCCGGCGTGACCAAGTCGAGCTGGTAAGGATCACGAGATGGCATTGACCGATCCCCTGGGTGATATGCTCACCCGCATCCGCAACGGCCAGCAGGCGAAGAAGGACTCGGTCCTTTCGCCCGCTTCCAAGCTGCGTCTCCACGTTCTCGAAGTTCTCCAGCGCGAGGGCTACATCCGCGGCTTCAGCGAGGACGCCACCGGCGCCCACCCGCAGCTGCGCATCGAGCTGAAGTATTTCGAAGGCCAGCCGGCGATCAAGCACGTGGCCCGCGTCTCGAAGCCGGGCCGCCGCGTCTACTCGGGTTCCAAGGAACTCCCCGTGGTCCGCAACGGCCTTGGCATCACCATCGTCTCGACGCCGAAGGGCGTGCTCTCGGATGCCGAAGCACGCGCTGCCAACGTCGGCGGCGAAGTGCTGGCGGAGGTGTTCTGATGAGCCGCATCGGCAAGAAGCCGGTGACGATCCCGAGCGGCGTCACCGCGGATATCGCGAACGGCGTGCTGACCGTGAAGGGCCCCAAGGGCACCCTGACGCTCAGCCTGCGCGATGAGATCAGCTACACCGTCGATGGCAATGCCATCATCGTGAAGCCGGCGAACGACACCAAGTCCGCCCGCGCGTTCTGGGGCATGCAGCGCACGCTGGTCGACAACCTCGTTGTCGGCGTGACCGAAGGGTACACCAAGACCCTGAACATCACCGGCGTCGGCTACCGCGCCACGGCGCAGGGCAAGACCCTGAAGCTGCAGCTCGGCTACAGCCACGATGTGGATTTCCCGGTGCCGGAAGGCATCGAGATCAAGACCCCGGACAACACCACCGTGCTGATCTCGGGCATCGACAAGCAGAAGGTTGGCCAGGTGGCCGCCGAGATCCGCCGCTGGCGCAAGCCCGAGCCCTACAAGGGCAAGGGTATCAAGTACGCCGGCGAGTTCATCTTCCGCAAGGAAGGGAAGAAGAAGTAATGGCCAAGCTCTCGCTCTTCGATCGCCGCCGCCAGCGCGTCCGTACCGCGCTCAAGGCTCGTTCCGGTGGCCGTCCCCGGCTGTCGGTGCATCGCTCCGGCCGTCACATCTACGCGCAGATCATCGACGACGCCGCGGGCAAGACCCTCGCCGCCGCTTCCAGCCTTGTGAAGGGCCAGAAGGCGATTGGCGCCACGGTCGATGCCGCCGCGCAGGTGGGCAAGGACATTGCCGAACGCGCCAAGGCTGCCGGCATCACCACCGTCGTGTTCGATCGCGGCGGCTTCCTGTTCCACGGCCGCGTCAAGGCGCTGGCCGACGCTGCCCGCGAAAACGGGCTGGAGTTCTAAGATGGCTGACGAAACCGTTCTGGAAGGCGCTGCCGGCGCCGATGTCGCGACCGACGCGCCCCGCGAGGGTCGTGGTCGCGGTGACCGTGGCCGTGGCCGTGGCGGCAATGACCGTGGCGGCGAGCGTGGTGGCCGTGGCCGCCGCGATGAGCGTGGCCGTGGCAATCGTGACGAGGAAGGCGGCGAGGAGCTGATCGAGAAGCTCGTCCACATCAACCGCGTCTCGAAGACCGTGAAGGGCGGCAAGCGCTTCGGTTTCGCCGCGCTCGTCGTGGTCGGCGATGGCAAGGGCCGTGTCGGCTTCGGTCATGGCAAGGCTCGCGAAGTGCCGGAAGCGATCACCAAGGCGACCGCCTCGGCCAAGAAGACCATGGTCCGCGTTCCGCTCAAGGAAGGCCGCACCCTGCACCATGACGGCAAGGGCCGTTTTGGCGCCGGCAAGGTCAACGTCCGTTCGGCGCCCGCCGGTACCGGCATCATCGCCGGTGGTCCGATGCGCGCCGTTTTCGAGAGCCTCGGCGTTGCCGACGTGGTGACCAAGTCGGTCGGCACCTCGAACCCCTACAACATGATCCGCGCGACGTTCGACGCGCTCACCGATCAGACCAGCCCCAAGTCGGTTGCGCAGCGTCGCGGCAAGAAGATTGCCGACCTGCTGGGTCGCGGCGGCGCCGGTGCTGCTGAGGCCGAGGCTGACGCCGCGGCTATCGTGGAGTAATCAGACATGGCCAAGATCAAGCTGAAGCAGATCGGTTCGCCGATCCGTCGCCCCGAAAGCCAGAAGAAGATCCTCATCGGTCTCGGTCTGGGCAAGATGCACCGCGTCGTCGAGCTGGAAGACACCGCCGAAGTGCGCGGTGCCATCGCCAAGCTGCCGCACATGGTGGCCGTGGTCGACTGATCCTGCACTCATCCGGTCCGGATGGGTTATGCAATTGAAGAGAGGCCTTGGCCGCAGTGCCAAGGCCTCTCTTTTTGCAGAGGGACGGGCAGGGCACCGGTCCATGCCATAAGTTAGATGTGCTAACTGCATGATTGCCCATTTAATCTATATCGTTCGTAGTATTAGTGTCACGTTCGCGTGCTCTGGAGCGGCCACGCGCGGAGACTGATGTTTCGCCCACGCCACCGCTGAGGTGGTACATGGTGGGTGCCTTTCTCCGCGCGGGATCATTCGATCCCCAATCGGAGACCAGAACACATGCGCTTCCCCCCCAAGTTCCTTGCGGCCGCCAGCCCGATCGCCATCGGCGTGTCCGCGCTCGCGTCGCCCGCTTTCGCCCAGTCGACCGGTTCGGTCGAATTCGAGAAGGAGATCGTGGTCACCGGCACGCGTGGCACCCAGCAGGTTGCCGGTGTCGCGTCGCCGGATACGCCCAAGGCGAGGGCCGTGCTGACGCAGGAGACGATCCAGCGCCAGAATCCCGGGCAAACCATTCTCGATACGATCAACCTGATCCCCGGCGTCAGCTTCCAGAACAATGACGCTTACGGTTCGGCCGGCGGCACGCTGAGCATTCGCGGTTTCGATGCGAGCCGCATCAGCCTGACCTTCGACGGCGTTCCGCTCAACGATTCGGGCAACTACGCGATCTATTCGAACCAGCAGCTCGATCCGGAGATCATCTCCGAGGTCAACGTCAACCTCGGCACGACCGACGTCGACAGCCCCACTGCCTCGGCCGTCGGCGGCACGGTGAATTACCGCAGCAAGACGCCGGACCACGATCTCGGCCTGCTCGTTTCGGGGTCGCTCGGTGAATACAACTTCCGCCGCGGTTTCGTGAAGGTGGAGACGGGTGACCTGACCGCCAGTGGCACCCGCGCGTGGTTTTCGGCCAGCACTGCCAAGAACGACAATCCGTTCAACAACTACGGCAAGGTCAACAAGCAGCAGTACAACGGCAAGATCTACCAGCCGCTCGCCGGCGACGACTTCATCTCGATCGCGGCCCACTACAACCAGAACCGCAACAACTTCTTCGGCTCGCTGCCGCTGCGCAACGATGCCAATCGCACGGTCGGTTCGGGGTCGGGCAACCGCTTCCCCGCCAACACCGACGAGCGCGGCTATCTCGTCAACTCGCCCTGCACGATTGCGCCCGGCGTGACCGGCACGGTGGATGCGGCGAGCACTTGCGGTACCGAGTTCGACCGCCGCTACAACCCCTCGAACACCGGCAACGTGCGCATTTCCTCGCGGTTCACGCTGGCCGATCACCTCGTCCTGACGGTCGATCCCAGCTACCAGTGGGTCAAGGCCAACGGCGGCGGCACGGTGACCGGCCTTGAAGGCACGCGCACTGTTGCAGGGACTGCCTACACCGGCTTCCTCGGTGGCCGCTATTATTTCGGCAAGGATCTCAATGGTGACGGCGATGCGCTCGATTCGGTCACGCTGGTCGCTCCCAGCCAGACCAAGACCCGCCGCTATGGCCTCATTGCCAGCCTCAAGTGGGACATCAACCCCGAGAACAGTGTGCGCCTCGCCTATACTTACGATGGTGCGCGTCACCGCCAGACGGGTGAGGTCGGCACTTTGCAAGTCAACGGCGAACCGACCGATGTCTTCCCCGTCAACAATCCGCTGCGCGCTGCCAACGGCGTGGTCGTGCAGAAGCGTGACCGCCTGTCCTACGCCATCCTCCACCAGGTTGCGGGCGAATATCGCGGCGAGTTTTTCGGCGGTAACCTCGTGGTCAATGCCGGCGTGCGTGCGCCGTTCTTCAAGCGCAATCTGACCAACTACTGCTTCGCTACCTCTGCGAGCGGCAATGTCGATTGCTTCGGCCAGGATGCGACGCTCAACGCGGCCTATGCTGCGGCCAACCCGTATTCGTTCAACAGCACGACCAATCGCTTCACCGGCTTCGCGGCGCCGCAGCAGCGCGTGTTCAATTTCAACAAGGTGCTGCCCAACGTCGGCTTCGTCTACAAGCTGGGTGGCGGCGTGAGCCTGTTCGCCAACTACTCGAAGGGCCTTTCGGTTCCGGGCACGGACAGCCTCTACAACGCCTTCGTGTTCCCCGCCGGTACCGAACAGGCATTGCCCAAGCCTGAGACAACCGACAATTTCGATGGCGGCGTGCGCTATCGCTCCGGCAAGATCCAGGGCGAAATTTCAGGCTATTACAACAAGTTCAAGAACCGTCTGGCGAGCGCCTACGATCCCGAGCTCGACGTCAACGTCTTCCGCAACCTCGGCGACGTGAAGAAGTACGGCTTTGACGCCTATGTCTCGTACCAGCCGATCCCGGCGCTCAGCATCTACGCCTTCGCCGGGGCGATCAAGTCCGAGATCCAGAACGACGTGCAG
>Ga0310345_10004025_pt1 | contig 13562 bp, 7 predicted proteins | sample HC15DNA20500_MG_FD_204667 | JGI IMG/M metagenome (GOLD analysis project Ga0310345, IMG submission 204667) | Marine microbial communities from station ALOHA, North Pacific Subtropical Gyre - HC15-DNA-20-500_MG | ecosystem: Environmental > Aquatic > Marine > Oceanic | place: Pacific Ocean: North... | reverse complement strand
TTGTCGGAAGTTAGCTCGATCCCACGTTCGTACCAAAATTCGTTGTAGGACAACACACCACCCTCTGCCCGGGGCCGATAACCCCCAGATCCCTTTTCAGGGTCGAAGAGATCGCGATTCTGTCTCCGGCGTTCCGAAGCTTCAAACGCTGCTGCCTCGTCCGCATTCAAGGTTTCTCGTCCCTCGAACTGGCCGGGCCGCTGTAGCGGGGTCAAGGTGCGAAAAGTGAAAATTCCGGATACATCTGGCTGGCCATCCGGTGTTCGCATTGGCATCGTGCCGTTGGATGACTGCCCGATGACTGGTCGCGGCGCTAGAACAAGTACGATGGTCAAGGCGAACAAAGCGGTGTAAGTTTTCTTGAGCATCTACAATCTCCCATAGGCGCCACGAGGCCAATGGACCACGCTCGTGGGGAGGTGGTTCGATTTAGCCACTTCAGCGCACTTCAAGGTACCACAGTAAACGTCGAGGCGCACAAACGCAAGCGGTGCCTCCTGTTAAGTGGACATCGGTACCAATGGATGATCCAATGGTCTGACATTGTGACATTGAGTGCTGGTACGATTGGTAGGTCAAGGTGTCGCTTGAGAAGAGGCGATGTACTAAAGCAATGACCTACAAGTTGGGTATCGAAGTCACTGGCCTGAAAAAGATTTCCGCATCGTTGAAACAGACTCTTCAATTTCGCAACAGGAAATGAGTATGAGGCCTTCAGCCAAGAGACAGTTAAGATCGTTCCTGGGTCTGAATTCAACAGATCGATCTCATTGCGTATAACCGAGGGTCCCAGGGGCCGAAGCGTTGGACGTGGGTGAAGTATTTGCCGTAGCAGCGTTTAACAGATCGGAGTATTGAATGTCGTTTTCATCCCGTCTGCAAGTTTGTCTTTGTTTCTTGAGTGTAGCCGGCCTGATGGTGCAGTGTGGACAGGGCGGGAAGCGCGAGTGGCTCCCTGGGGATTCCCACGTGCACAGCCATTGGAGCGCTGGGTACGACCGCACTATGACTCCTCCGAGGCCACTCAAAGGCCTGGACGCCCTCTATTCTACGCCCCGGAATGCTGCCATGGCGCGCCAGTTCGGATTGGCCTGGATGGTCACGACAGATCACGGTGGCCCCAACCATGCCCAGCTCAGTCTGATGGAGGCGCATCGTGAACTGACGTTGTCCCGCGAACTCGTGCCGGAGGTGCTGCAGTTCTACGGGATGGAGTTGAACATGCCGGGAATGGACCATCACACACTGATCATTCCGCAGACTGGCGACGAAGCGGCGGTGCTTTACGAGATCGAGAGTCGCTTTGATGCCAACGAAGATTGGGCCTTGCCGACTGACCCGAGGCGTGGTTCGGAGGGGCTGCGTCGCAGTGCCCTCGAACACATGCAGGGGCTTGAGCGGTTGCCGATCTTGTTCGCGAATCATCCGTCGCGGTCCGCGCGCGGGATCGGGCAGTACGGTCTGGACGAACCTTGGGAGATCCGTAGCAATAATGATCTGGCGCCGGATGTGTATCGTGGGATGGAGGGGGCGCCAGGGCACCAGGCGGCCACTCTGCTGGCGTCGGGCGGGAGACGGGAGGGTTTTAGAGGCAACTACCGTACCGAGGGAGCCCACACGATGGGCGGATTCGATCAGATGACCGCTATCGTTGGGGGACTGTGGGACACGTTGCTCGGGGAGGGACGCCGTTTTTGGATCGTGGCGTCGTCGGATTCCCATGTAAACTACGCCGATTCGGTCCGTCAGGGGGTAGATTTCTGGCCTGGCGAATTCCATAAAACATATGTGTTGGCGCATCCGACCTACGATGATGTACTCGACGGACTGCGGCACGGCCGGGTCTTCGTTGCGGCTGGAGAGCTCGTGACTGAGCTTGATGTGAGCGCATGTACGCGACTGATGGGGTGCGCGGAACTTGGCGAGACCTTGTCGGTGTCTCCTGGGATAGAGATGGAGCTTACGATTCGCTTTCGAGATCCCATCACACTAAATAATTATGGGGACGATCCTTCGGTGAGGCGAGTAGACCTGATCCTCGGGGAGGTCGGTGGCCCGGGAACCGACGCTGACAGCGATCGTAATCCGACCGCCCGAGTCGTTGCACGCTTTGGGTCGGAAGCTTGGGTTCAAGACGGCGAATACTACACCATTGAGACGACCGTGTCGGTGGGAGCCGGCGACCTCTTTCTTAGGGTGCGTGGAACCGGGACCGAAGATGCTGAACCTTTAATGGACCAGCCTGGCGAGAACCCATGGGCCGATCTGTGGTTCTATTCGAGTCCAATTTTTGTAGACGTGAAGTAGCGTTTACCCACAGAGACGTTGATTAACGATCCTTGGTTTTATATCGCTGGGTCAGTGGCGGTGCTCATCGCTGGTGTTGCGAAGGGTGGCCTCGGTGGCGGCATTGCAGTTGTCGGGGTCCCACTTATGGCGGTGATTGTCAGCCCGGCCCAGGCCGCCGCGATACTACTCCCGATCCTCATGGTAATGGACGCTCTGGCCCTACGGGCCTATTGGCGTGAGTGGGACAGGAAAAACCTTCTGGTGTTGCTTCCCGCTGCTTTGGTGGGCACAGCGTTGGGCTTCCTGACCTTCGGGTATCTGTCAGACGATGGGCTTAGGGTATTTGTGGCTCTGGTTGCACTGGCCTATGCGCTACAATATTTTTTACCGCATGACTCGTCTAATGCCCGTCCCCCACGAGTCTTGGCGGGGCTAGTGTGGGGTGCACTCTCCGGATTTACTAGTTTTTCAGTTCATGCCGGTGGTCCCCCACTGCAGGCCTACCTACTGCCGCAACGGATGCACCGGACGAGGTTCCAGGCCACGAGCGTGGTCTTCTTTTTCGTTGTGAACTGGTCGAAGGTCTTACCCTACGCCTGGTTGGGACAGTGGAGTCCAGATAATCTATTGACCTCCTCGGTACTGTTGCCGTTGGCGCCGCTTGGTATCTGGTTAGGTCGGCGGTTGCATCAACGTATCAACGATGTTTCGTTTTTTCGGGTGGTACACGCGTCGCTTTTAGTTATCGGGGTGAAACTACTCTACGATGTGGCTGCAGTCGGTTGACCAACTGTGCCCGAGAGCTTCGTTACTCGAGATCACTATTTTGGATAGATGTTTCCCTTTAAGAAATGTCGGCCCGATTCGTACGAGGTCGGCGATGATGTCAGCCCCAAACGTTTGTGGTCGGTCTTGAGTCAGATCCGGACCTCCGGATCAAGAAATTCGCTTGCGTCAGGCTGTGTCAGGGCCTACCATTCGAAACGGAGAATTCTATGCGCATGACACCCTATTGGCTCGTGGTTCTGGTGTTGATTATGGCGGTATCAGTGGGCGGCTCTCATGCCTATCGCCTTGAAGCGGGGTTGGTGCAAGCGGCCGAGGAACCCGTGGATTTTCACCGGGACGTTCGGCCGGTTTTAGCCCAAACTTGTTTCGCATGTCACGGAGCGGCCGAGGCAAACCGCCAAGCGGACTTGCGCCTGGACACGTCCGATTTCATTGGCACGGTCGTTCTTCCCGGGGATGCGGAGGGGAGCTCGTTATTTCAACGGTTGACGACGGACGCACCGATTGGGCGCATGCCGCCGCTTTCATCCGGTCGGGCGCTGACCGCCGGTGAGATAGAGCTAGTGCGTCGGTGGATCGACGAAGGGGCCCATTGGGGGACCGAACGGGCGTTCATCGATGCTGGCGCCGGCGAAGTTGTAGGGCGCACGGTCGATTTCGGTCGTGAAGTTCGACCGTTGTTGGCGGAGAATTGTTTTTCTTGCCACGGGCCTGACGAACAGGGACGACAGGTTGGTTTGCGTCTGGATGTTCAAGAAGGTGCTTTTGCGGATCGGGGGCTGTTCGGGGGACCCGTCATAGTGGCTGGGGATGCTGCAGGTAGTTTGCTGGTTCACCGGGTTTCAGCTGACGACCCGCTCCGCCGGATGCCACGCGGTGGCGAAGCTCTGAGTGATTCGGAGGTGGAAACGCTCCGGCTGTGGATCGACCAAGGGGCCGGGTGGGAGTCACACTGGGCATTCATCGCACCTGAGAGGCCGGTCATTCCACAGGTGGCTGAGGCGGATTGGCCTCGCAATGCCATTGACAACTTCATCCTGGAACGACTCGAGGGGGAAGGGTTGACGCCTTCTGAGGAGACTGACCGAGCGACCTTGCTACGACGGGTTACGCTCGATTTGACTGGGGTGCCTCCTACGCCAACTGAGTTGGCGGATTTCCTAAATGATGACGCGGCCGACGCCTATGAAAAAGCCGTTGATCGGTTACTGGTGTCGCCGCGCTACGGTGAGCGTATGGCTGCCGAGTGGCTCGATGCAGCCAGATATGCGGATACGAATGGATATCAAACCGATGGTGAACGGTCGATGTGGCGTTGGCGGGACTGGGTGATCAATGCCTACAATGACAACATGCCGTTCGATCAGTTCACGATCGAGCAGCTGGCAGGTGACATGCTGCCCAACGCGACTCTAGATCAGAAGGTCGCGACAGCCTTTAACCGGAACCACAGCCTGAACAGTGAAGGCGGTATCGTGCCAGAGGAGTTTCTGGTGGAATACGGCGTCGATCGTGTTTCAACCACCGGGACAGTCTGGATGGGCTTGACCCTGGGCTGTGCTCGTTGTCACGACCATAAGTTCGATCCAATCTCGCAGAAGGAGTTCTACGAGGCCGTAGCGAACTTTAACAATATTCCTGAGCGAGGCAAGGGATTTAAGTATGCGAATTCTCCGCCTTTGGTGACCGCGCCGACGGTAGATCAGCAGGCAGAACTTGAGGAACTTGATGTGAAAGTGGATGAGGCGCGGGCGGCGCTAGCGGCACTGGATGTTGATATGCTGGCGGCACAACGAACCTGGGAGGCGTCAGCGGCTGAGGTAGACGGCCTCGACTGGGTTTTGCGCGATGGCCTGCTCGTCCATCATGCCTTTGAAGGTGATATTGCCGGCACCCAGACAACCGAGGAGATTCCGGTCGTACTGGAAGACGGTCTCCCACGGTTTGTGCTTGGCCGTATCGGGAGGGCGGCCGGGTTTGACGGGCGGCGGTTCATTAATGCCGGCCGAAGTCCTGATTTTGGTGATAATGCTCGCCTCAGACGGCGCCAGGGGCTCGAGCAGGATGGCGCGGGTATTCACGACGAAGAGTTTAGCTTCGCCGTTTGGGTTTACCCTACCGCAAGAGACGGCGTGATTCTGTCTCGTGCCGATGGCGGGGATCAGGGCGAAGTCGGGTGGGGACTCTACCTTGAGGACGGTAAAGTCAGACTCAATCTTTCTTCGCGGGTGCTGGACGACGGTGTCGCGGCGGAGTCGGTTGCCGATGTGGCACTCGGCCAGTGGCAGCATGTCGTCGCTACCTACGATGGCTCAAAGACGCCGAGTGGCATCCGGATGTACTTCGACGGTCGGTTGCAGGAGTTGACGCCGCTCAATGACACAGCTGGCAACCGGCTGACTGTAAGCCGATTCCCGCTGCGTATTGGCGCGAGTGGATCTGACAAACCGCGTTTCGAGGGCCGGATAGATGATGTCAGGATTTATGATTCTGTTCTGAGTCGTTCTAAGGCAGCGGTGGTGGCGACTGCGGAGTCGCTCAGTGAGATAGCGGCACTGGACCCAGGGCAGCGCACCGTCGCGCAGAACGACAAAATCCGGCTTGCGTTTCTTGAGCAGTACGCACCGCCGGAAATCCTGAAAGCGGTGCGCCAGGTGGCGGAACTCGAGCGCGAGCGTGGGGAACTCTGGGCTAGCTTTCCGACCGTTATGGTAATGGAGGAGTTGGACGAGCGGCGTCAAACCTTTCGGCTCAACCGTGGAGCCTATGACAATCCGGCTGAGGAAGTCTTTCCTGGTGTCCCGGCCATGTTGCCGCCCTTGCCCCAGGGCGTCGAAGCAAACCGCCTCTCGTTTGCGCGTTGGCTAGTTGATTCGGGACATCCGTTAACCGCTCGGGTCACTGTGAATAGGTTCTGGCAGATGTATTTCGGAACTGGCTTGGTGAAGACTGCCGAGAACTTCGGTACTCAGGGAGAGTATCCCAGTCACCCAGAGTTGCTGGACTGGCTAGCTACTTCATTCATGGATTCAGGCTGGGACGTCAAGGCCTTGCAACGTTCCATCGTGACCAGTGCAACGTACCGACAGTCGTCGAAGGTCACGGGCGACCAATTTGAGAACGACCCAGAGAACCGGCTCGTTGCTCGGGGACCTCGACTGCGTCTACCAGCGCCGATGATTCGGGACCAAGCGCTCGCCATGGCCGGCTTGCTGGTCGAAAAGGTGGGGGGGGCTTCGGTGAGGCCGTATCAACCTGAGGGCTTGTGGGACGAGGTGGTAGAAGGGGGACTTGAGTATGTTCGGGCGGAAGGAGACGACCTGTACCGTCGGAGTTTATATACCTTCTGGAAGCGGACGGTCGGACCACCGACGATGTTGACTTTCGACTCATCGACACGTGAGACGTGTATCGTGCGGACTGGTCGAACGAACACGCCATTACAGGCGCTGAGTCTTATGAATGACGTTACCTATGTTGAGGCGGCGCGGCGTTTAGCCGAACGGATGATGACAGAAGGCGGAACGACGCCTGAGGATCGCATCGGCTATGGCTATCTGTTGGCGACGGCCCATCGACCGCGACCGGAGGCGGAGACGATTTTGGTGAACGGCTTCCGTCAGCATCTGGACCGCTACGAGATGGACCGAGGGGCTGCGGTCGAACTTGTGACCCTGGGAGAGCGACGGCGGGATGAGACTCTGGATGTGGCCGAACTAGCTGCCTTTACCATGGTGGCAAATTTGATTCTGAATTTTGACGGAACTATCACAAAGGAATGACGATGGACGTGTGTCTCGAACGGTTGTTGAGTCGGCGGCGTTTTCTTGAGTTGACGAGCTCAGGTATTGGGACGGCGGCGTTGGCGACGCTTTTTGGACAGGATCTCATAGCGCAGAGCGGTAGGGCTTCGGCGGCAAGCGGGGCATTGCCTGGATTGCCCCATCATGCGCCTAGGGCTAAGCGGGTAATTTACTTATTTCAGTCCGGAGCACCATCACAGCACGAATTGTGGGACTACAAACCTAAATTACAGGAAATGGTGGGCGAAGATCTTCCGCCGTCAGTGCGTGGGAATCAGCGTGTAACTACCATGACGGCCGGACAGGAGCGGTTCCCGCTTGTGCCGTCCAAGTTTAAGTTTTCTCGGCACGGGAAAACGCAAACCTGGGTTAGTGAACTGATGCCGCACACGGCGAAGATCGTCGACGAGTTGTGCTTCATTAAGACGATGCATACTGAGGCGATTAACCACGACCCTGGGATCACTTTCTTTCAAACGGGAGCCCAGCTCGCCGGGCGGCCGAGTATGGGTGCGTGGTTGACCTACGGCCTTGGCACGATGAATTCCGATCTTCCTACCTTCGTGGCGATGGTCTCAAAAGGGTCGGCTCGGGTGGGACAGCCGTTGTACGATCGTCTCTGGGGCAGTGGGTTTCTCCCCACCCGGTTTCAGGGGGTGAAGTTCTTGTCGACGGGAGACCCGGTGCTATATCTGTCTAATCCTGTTGGTGTGGATCAGGCGACTCGACGTCGATATCTCGACGATCTAGGGGCGCTGAACCAGCTCAAAGAAGAAGAGTATGGCGACCCGGAGACAAGCACTCGGATCGCGCAGTACGAAATGGCGTATCGCATGCAGACGTCGGTGCCCGAGCTGACCGATTTGTCTGATGAACCTGAGAGTACCTTTGAACTCTACGGTCCGGATGCTCGTAAACCCGGCACATTCGCTCGTAACTGCCTTCTTGCACGCCGTTTGGCGGAACGGGATGTACGGTTCATTCAATGTTTCCATCGAGGTTGGGATCAACACACCCGCCTACCTGAGGGAATCACGACTCAAGCGAGAGACGTCGACCAGCCGCAGGCTGCACTTGTGCAGGATCTGAAGCAGCGAGGTCTCCTAGATGACACGCTTGTGATTTGGGGGGGCGAGTTCGGGCGCAGCGCCTACTGTCAAGGCGTTTTTAACGATGAAACTTATGGCCGGGACCATCACCCGCGGTGCTTCACTATCTGGATGGCGGGTGGAGGTGTCAAGCCTGGTGTCAGCTACGGCGAGAGTGACGATTTTTCCTACAATATCGCAAAGGACCCGGTACACATCCATGACTTACATGCCACGATGCTGCACCTACTCGGGATCGACCACACTAAGTTGACTTTTGGGTACCAAGGACGAAATTTCCGCCTGACCGATGTTCATGGGAGGGTAGTTGGGGACGTGCTGGCTTGAATATGACCAGGCTGGTTGTTCGGTGCCAATGGTCAATGTGCTAGTGGTGTATTTATTTAGGGATCAAACCATGGGTCGACGCAGGTTTCGGCGCCTTCAGATTTCGGCTTTGTTACTCCTGGCTAGCTTCGCCTGGGGGTCGTTTGCCTGGGCCCAACAGAATGTTGAAACGCCAGAAATTTTCCCGCTCGTTGAAGAATTCTGCTATCGCTGCCACGGATCGCAGACGCAGACGGCTGGGATCAATTTGTCTGCGCTTGTAACGCAACTGCCACTTGTTAAGAACCGCGACACTTGGAATCGTGTAATTGATGCACTTGAAATAGGGAAGATGCCACCGGCAGGTGCGCCCCAACCGTCGGACGAAATTCGAGAGACGATGGTGTCTGTTCTGGGTGACGCGATCCACGATTTCGATTATTCGACAATCGATAACCCTGGTTTCGAACGGATGCGGCGACTCACGCACGAAGAGTTCGATAACACCGTAGGTGACCTGTTCGGCGTTGACCTTAATGTAACGGACCGTTTTCCAAGTGAACTAATCGGTGCGAGCGGGTTTGAGAATTCCTCTAATACGCTTTTTTTGCAGCCGTCCCTGATGGAGCGTTATATAGCCGTAGCTGAGCGCATCGTCGAATTGGCACTGACGGAGGAGGCCACGGCGGCCCGCAGCCTGATTTTCGTAGCCACTCCTGGCAACGGTCTGAGTGAGCACGAGGCCGCTGAGATTGTTCTACGCCGATTCTTAGCTCGGGCTTTTCGGCGTCCTCCGACCGAGGCGGAAGTGATTCAAGCCGGGGACCAATACGCCTTTGCTCGCAGGTCAGGCCTTGATCACGAGAATTCTGTCGAGCAGGTACTACAGTCCGTTCTGATTTCGCCGAAATTTCTTCTTCACGTCGAGGCGGGGAATTCTTCCGACGATCCGTTTCTTGTGAGCGATTGGGAACTAGCCTCGCGACTGTCCTACTTCTTGTGGGCGTCGATGCCTGACCAGGAACTCTTTGGGCTTGCAGAACGAGGGGTGTTGCATGACCAGAATGTTTTGCGAAATCAGGTCGAGCGGATGCTTGCAGATGAGAAAGCTGACACCCTCGGGACTGTCTTCGCTGCACAGTGGTTAGGATTTCACCACGTTGGAACCCGCATTTGGCTCGATCCCATTGACAACCCTTGGTGCACGGCGAGCCTAATGACAGCAATGCGCGACGAGTCCTCGCTTTTCTTCCTTTCTTTACTCCGAGAAAACCAGCCGATCCGTCGCCTTCTTGATGCTGACTACACTTATGTTAACGAGGAATTAGCAACGACACTCTACGGCATGAGCGGGATCGAGGGTGATTACATGCGCCGAGTACGCCTCGATGATCGTAGTAGGGGTGGGCTTATCGGACAGCCTAGTATCCTCGCGCTCACTTCTAACTACACGGATACGAGTCCGGTGAAGCGGGGGAACTACATCCTTGATACGTTACTCGGCACACCGCCCCCTCCACCCCCGCCGAATGCTGGTGTGTTGAGTGATGAGGTGGCTGACCTGGAGGGTCTCAGTTTTCGTGAAAAACTCGAAATGCACTCAACTAACGACACGTGTCGTGTCTGTCACAGCAAGATTGATCCTATCGGTTTTGGTCTAGAGAATTTCGACTACTTTGGGCGTTGGCGGGACAGCTACCATTTTAGGACCAGGGTTGAGACCGAAGAGGAGGCTGACGAGATTCGCATCGTAGACGACACGAATGTCTTTTCGGAGAAACGGTACTACAAGAATGTCTACCGTGAGATCAATGCGGTTGGTGGCTTGCCCGACGGCACGGCGTTTGATGGACCTGCTGGGCTTAAGGAGGCTCTTCTCGAGACACGTCATGATGACCTAGTGCGCCAAGTGGTTTCGAAGATGCTGACCTACGCACTTGGGCGTCAGCTTGAATACTACGATGAGTCAGCCGTCCGTGCGATCATCACTGCTCTTGAAGCCGATGATTATCGCTTTCAGACGCTACTCCAGGAGATCGTTGCTAGCTACCCGTTTCTCTACAAGAAGAACCCGACTGAGGAGTCTGAACAATGACGTATCGGCGACTATCTCGACGAGCGGTGCTTCGGAGCCTTGGGGCGACGGTGGCTTTACCGTTGTTGGACGTGATGCCCATCTTCGACAGCGTTGTCGGCGCTACTTCTCAAGGTCTGTCCTCTGGCATCACTCGGCTGGCTTATTTGTATTTCCCGAACGGGATTCCGCGGGGCATATGGTACCCAGAAGAGACTGCGAGTGACGGGAAGCTATTGCGCCTCAACGAGTGGATGAGCCCGCTTGAGCCATTCAAGGATGAGATCGTCATTCCAAGCAATATTTGGACGCCTCTTGGAAATGGGCATGTTCACGGAACGCCCACTTGGCTTACGGGGCAGGATTACCAGAGGCAATCCGTTAATGCCGGTGGGATTTCTGCTGATCAACTGGTGGCGAACCACTTGCGGGAGGAAACATTGCTTCCCTCGCTGGAGCTTTCGCTTCAAGGAGAAGGTTTTTTCTCGAACTCGTTGCCCCGTAATGCAATTTCATGGTCCGCCGCTGACCGTCCGATGACACGCGAAGTCGAACCTCGGGCGATCTTCGATCGAATGTTCCGTCCACCATCCGGTGGTGCCACTAACCGGTCAGTAATGGATGCCGTCCTTGCGGACGTACACGATTTACGCGGTTATGTGAGTACGTCTGATCGTTATCGACTTGATGAATATTTCGAGTCGATCCGCTCACTCGAACGGCGGATTGAATTTGCGGAGCGTCGGTCGAATGCGATGCATGACGATGGGGAACTGAGTGACACGTTAACCACGCCGACTCCAGGAATTCCTGCTGATCACGACGAATACCTGAAACTGATGATGGACTTGCTTGTTGCGGCGTTTCAGTCTAACGCAACGCGTGTCGCAACATTTATGCTCGACCATGGACAGTCAAACCGTTACTTCAATTTCATTCCTGGCGTGAGAGGCACGTGGCACGCGTTATCCCATTACAAGAATGCGTCCGGCAAGTCGGAGGACGATGACGGTGTGACATCTTGGGAATCACCAGAACAGAAGAGGGAAATGTATGCGGAGGTTGTTCGCTGGCACCACCGCCAGGTAGCTTACCTTCTGAGACGAATGAAGGAGATCGAGGAACCGGATGGTAGAACGTTGCTCGACAACAGTATGGTCGTCTACGGTGCCACTCTTGGGGATGGAAACGAACACGACGCGAAAGATTTACCTACGTTGCTAGCTGGTGGTGGTGGTGGGACCATTAAATCAGGCCGGTTTCTTGAATACGCCGAACCCAGAGATCTCGCCTGTATCCATCTGTCACTGCTTCAACGCATGGGTGTGTCGATCGACTCGTTTGGGACTGCAGGTGGTCCCCTACGGGAACTCGACGTTTGAATTTAATCCGTTCACGCCAAAGCTTTAACGACCCTCGGTTCATAGGCAGGATTTTGCCTGGCGCCTCCGAAAACCAGGAACGTCCAGGGGACGATTTCCTGGATCACTCGAAAAGGGATGAGATCCAGAGACGAGGTGGGTCTCAACTGCTGGGGATTTGGCCTTGTGTTCTCTGAGGCTGGTCGGTCTGGCCAAATTAGAACAGCTGGTTTCATGGCGGTCAGCATAGAGCGAGTATGATTGGCGATCCATTTCATGAACGCGAATACGCCCTACGTCTACAGGGTGTTTTTCCGAGTGGAGAGGAGCTCGAACGCTATCTGTCCGATGGGTGGGAGAGGATACAGGTGGTGTTGGGCTTGCTTACGAAGCTTCAGCGAAATGGAGTCCGTGACGTGCTTGAGCTAGGTTCTAATCCCTACATTATGACGGTGTTGATGCAAAGGCGACTCAGTCTCAAGGCTAAGCTTGCAAATTTTTTCCATGAGGGATTCAATTCGGCGGAGTCGACCCACGTTGCTGAGCTTAATGGGCAGCGGATCGAGTTTCCGTTTCGTCACTTTAACATTGAACGAGACAGGTTCCCCTACGCCGAGAACAGCTATGATTGTGTCTTGTTTTGTGAGGTTCTTGAGCACTTGCTCCTAGATCCCGATCGGGCTGTGGCGGAGATCGCCAGAGTGCTTCGACCGGGGGGGTATCTCATCGTGTCAACGCCGAACGCGACTCGGTTAAGCAATCTTTACTTCCTTGCGCTGGGAGAGAATATTTGGGAGGGCTATTCAGAGCATGGAGCGTACGGTCGACACAACCGGGAGTTTACACTGACTGAGGTTTGCGATTTGTTGGGCCGGCACGGTTTCGAGGTGGACCATGCGGAGGCACGGAACATTGAAGTTCTAGCTAAGCGTTTTCGGTATTTTCAGTGGCTCCGACCGACTGTCTGGAACGCACATCTTTTCGTCGTGGGAAGGATGCCGTAAAGAATTATTGTCCCGACCGATGGGAGGTTTGGCGGATGAAATCAGACCTGTTTTGCCGGATGGACTGTGTTCTCGTGAGCATGTGAATAGCGGATGCCTGCCGTGGACGGCTGGCTTGTTCTGGGTTTTTATTAGTAGTTGTCCCTGCGGTTGTCACCTGATGAAGCATCACGCAGTACGTGATTGACAGGCTGGTGTCACCTCGTTGTCAAGGGGTTCAGCCTTGGAGATTGTTGTCCTGTGCATTTAACTGGCATGGGAGAAGAGGTGTTTTATTTGGATGATCTGCCTGTCCATGGCAGTCATAATAGCGGAGTCAGCTTGACCTTCTAGTCGACTACGAGCACGATATAGGGGTACCGTGGGTGGGGGGATCCTGCCGTTTAGCGAATTTCGAGGGTTTCTGGAGGGCGTGCAAATGCAGCGAATAACTTGTGTCGGTATCGTATTTCTTTCTGTCCTGGTCTGCCTGTTTTCTGGTGTCACGGTGGCTTCGGGACAGGGCGCTGGGCATAACCACATCGGTCATGTGATGGACGGGTGGCGTGATACGCCGGAAGGACAGGGTATGCTGCCAGCTGCCATTGCCGAGGCCGGTATTGCGGCCCGACATGCATCCTTAGCGGCAAAGGACCCAAGTAATCTGGATGCCATGAAACGACATGCGGCTCACGTTTTACACGCGGTGGACCCTGAGCAGATCGAGAGTGGTCCAGGACTAGGATACGGAGTGAAGAAGGGGGCGGCCGGTGCGGCGCAGCATATTCGCGCTGCGGCAAGTGCTGACGGTGCCTCAGATGCTGTGAAGAACCATGCAAATCACGTAG
>Ga0310345_10004024_pt1 | contig 13562 bp, 18 predicted proteins | sample HC15DNA20500_MG_FD_204667 | JGI IMG/M metagenome (GOLD analysis project Ga0310345, IMG submission 204667) | Marine microbial communities from station ALOHA, North Pacific Subtropical Gyre - HC15-DNA-20-500_MG | ecosystem: Environmental > Aquatic > Marine > Oceanic | place: Pacific Ocean: North... | reverse complement strand
AGCATACGGCGTTGCCGTATGCTGTCCCCGTATGTTAGTCGCGTCATGCTATTTTTACTCCTCGACAGACCTTTAGGTCTGAGTTCTAGTAGTTGGAAACTAGGCTACGCCTTTGGAGGCTTTAGCCTCCAAGCATCCAAGTTAATTCCAAGTACTCATACCAAGGCAAACTTGCCTTGGTTATGCAGTCTTGGCAACTATGGTCAGGGTAATCCTTCCCTTGACACCTATTGGTGTCATGATATTTGAAGTACCATAGGTAATCTCCAATCTGGGGCCAATTGTTCTTGTCGCTGTCAGCGAAGATTTCATAATCTTCGCCATGATGCCTGATATTGGAAGTGTCCTTCCAATCAATGTGCTCATGTATGCTTGCTCGTAGCGTCATGTTGTTTTTACCTTTCAGCCAGACCTTTAGGTCTGTGTTAGTGTAAAGGGTGGTTAGGGTGGGGTAGTAAGCTTTGCTTACTCTAATATTACTCTCAGAGGGCAGGGCAAAGCCCTACCCTCCGAGAGAGTTGAGCTAACTCGTTAGCTCAATAATGACCTCACAGAAGCTTTTCACTTCTGCCTCCAGCTCTGCTGGAGTCAGTGAATCCCAAGGATCCTCCGACAACGACGAACAGTCGTTGTTGGAGTCAAGAGGATAGCCACAAATCTTGCAGATTTGCGGCTCCGCCAATCCGTCTGGATCGGCTCCTTTGTCCCGAATCTCTGATTCGGGATTCACGCATATTTCATCTGACTCGTCAGATGAAAGATACACGCTCGATTCCCAACCAGGAGGTTGGGAGTCGTACCATGCCTGAATTTCGGCAGCACTAGCGTAGCTAGCGTCTTTGCTCATCGAACTACTCCTTTCAGGGATGTAAAGCTTTGCTTTACACCCTGAGTTTGGGGCCAACCAGTGTTAGCCCGTAGGGCTACGGCGGCATGCCATGGCCTTCTTGACAAAGGTAGTCTCAGAGAGACTACCTCTGTCAAGGACAGTGTACCACGGCCCAGATTCCCGATACGCGCCGAACCCCACGCATTATGCGCACGGTTCCACGCGCGTCGGTGCGCGCCTTACGCGCGCGCGAGGCCCCCCCTTCGATTCTCTGCGGCCTGGGGTTAATATGGGACTCCGTTCCTGGCTCGATCCCGAAAATAAAAACATGGAGAAACGATGAAAGTTAAGGGAGTTAACCTAATAAACGCCTATGGGCAGGAAGTACGCGCATTACGCAAGAAGGATAGGACCAGGACATTAGGAGGAAAGCACTTTGTATTGTCTTTCCAGGTACCTGTAGGTTATTTAAGGCCCAAAAACATCATACATATGGAGGGAATAGAGCCTGTATATACAGATTCGTTTGTAATGATGGACCCCTGGAAGGTGGAGGCACCTGGAATAGATGGGTATGAGGATGCGTGCAAGTTAAATTTAAGAGAAGCGGCGAACATAGTGTTACTAAGCGGCAAAAGGTTATCTAAATGGATTGAATGGGGAGTTCCCCTTGAGATAGGGGCGGACAGGGGCTGGTTCAGGTTAAGCAATGGAGAAGAGTTATTAGATTTAATATTAAAATCAGGAGTAATGGTTGAAGCACCAGGAACATTACATAAGCCACATAACAAAGAATTTAAGTTAGTTAAATCATTTAAGACAATAAAAAATTCTCCGGTATTCCAAGTTACGTTATGGCATCACTCTAATGGTGAATGGGTGGCGGAATTAGACATGGACTTAAAGAGGGGGATAGGCCATTGGAAAGAGGTAGCAAGAAATCATCTAACGCATGGAAAGACCCATCCCTATATTCTTAATCAGCTTCTAGCGTGGTATTGGGGCGTGATATCTTTTAAGCTACAGACCCCAACGGACCAGGAGGGTTAAATGCCACAAGTTGGAGGAAAGAAGTACGCATACACCAAGAAGGGCAAGGCCGCTGCTGCCAAGGCTAAGCGGAAGCAGAAGCGCAAAGGGCCTATGCCCAAGGTTAATCCTGAATTCGCTAAAGAGATGGAAGAGGGCAACAAGCCAAAGCCGTTACCCTACAAGAAGAAGGAAATAGGGGCGCATCCACATTTAGGTCCGCAAGGCCCTGTCGGGGAGGAATTAAAGAAGGTCCTAGCCCGAAGGAAACGCAAAGCGGCTTTGAAGAAGAAAACAACCAAGAAGAAGAGACTAGATCCCCAGAGCAGACATTTCCGAGGTCGTGGTTAAAATGAGACGACTAGTCGCGCAGCTCTCCGGTTTGGTAAATACGCTTGCCAATAGACCCGTGAGCGTTAGGGCTTGGCGTATGTGGGTTATGGTAATACTGACCCTGATCCTTGGAGATCATCTTGGGATGTGGGAACTCCATGATTTGTTTGTCGATGGGATTGATGTACATGAAGTAAGCGTAATCATCGCCGGGCTAGGCGCATTATTGTCATCAATGACAGAAGAATGAAAACAGCTTCGATATCGAACAGCACAGAAGCGATACTAGAGATCCTTTCCGGGGCTAGCGAGGCTGAATTACGTGCGACCCTCGCACATTTAGATAGCAAGCAAGATACTAATTACGACAAACTGTGGGACAAGTGCGCTAACGATCTCCATTTCTGGGTCTTTAACTATGCTTCTGCTGTTAATCTTCACATGGAGGCCGTAGTAGAAGAGGGAGAAGCTGCTCCTGGCGAATCAGTAGATCTATTTCCAGACTATCCGCATGTCCGTATGGTGCTGGACTCCCTTAAAGATCCAAAGAATATCTTGATCGACAAGTCTAGGGACATGATGGCAACGTGGTCGCTCTGCGCTATCTTCTGTCACGACCTTTTATTCCAGGAAGCAGCGCCTTTGCTTATGGCATCCCGTCGTTTTGACGACGTAGACGACGGCGGAGAAGATTCAACTACCGATTCCCTCATGGGAAGGGTTCGGTTTATCTACGAGAATCTACCTGAATGGCAGAAGATTAGGGCACCACTTCGCGTAAAGACTGGACTAATGCGCAATACAGCAACCGACGCTTATATCGCTGGAGTAAAGGCGGTAAGGCATACGGGACGTGGCGGTAAGTACCGCAGAGCTGTAGCGGATGAGTTTGGTCACTGGCCTTACGGAGAAGCCAACCTGGAATCCATGAAGTATGCCTGCCAAAGAGGACTTATATTGCTCTCTACGCCTCCCAGAGAGGGGAGAAACCACTGTTTTGGACGGTTAGCTACCGATACAACCAAGATGATGGAGCATTTATCGCTTCATTGGACCCTACATCCACTCCGCGGGGACGAATGGTACAAGCAAGCTACTGATGGAATGACCCCTGAACAGATAGCTAGAGAGCTTGAAATCAGCTATTCAGGGGCTGTTGAGGGTAGAATCCTCTCTACATTCGATGAAGAGATCCATCTTGTTGATGGACTTGAATACAATCCCAACCTTCCTCTATTCACTTCACACGATCACGGAGTAAATGAGGAGACTTGTGTGTTCTTTCAAATAGACAAAGATGATTGCTGGTACATTGTTGACGAGTACCAGGGGGGAAAGAACTCAGATTCCGGTGCGATTACTGTGTGGGATAACTGCGCAGCCATTGTCGATATGCTGAATAAAAAACCATACAATCTCATTAGAACTCCTAACAATGGAATTGCTGGACTGGCAGGTTCTTATGGCGACCCCGCCGGCAAGGTCGAAAACATTATTTTACAGACGAGAAAAAGCGATGACCAGAAAACAACTAGCTACCATTCTGTCTACAATCAGCACAATATAAAAATCCAAAGTAAGTACAGTAAGTGGCTAGACGGCGTTCAAATACTCAATGATCGCCTAAAACGGCGACGGCTTTTTATATCTCAAAATAAGTGCCCATCTGTCTGGGAAGCCTTTATTCACTACCGTCGAGGGCGAAACCCCAAAGATGACCCAAAACAACCTTATACAGATTCTCCGGTAAAGGACTGGACAAACCACTGGATGGATGCTGTAAGATACTTTGCTATAGGGAGAACTACGCTCGCTGCTGCTCGTGGCAGACAGCCACATCAGTACCGACAGGAGTGGCGACCTAGCGGAAGAACAGGTTGTATGTATCCAACTATGGTACGTGTGGGAAAGTAAATAATGGCCCAGACTCCTTCCGAACGAGTTGTTGAGTTTTCAGAAAAGCTAAAGGTAGAAGGCGGCGAAGGATCACTCCATGATCCTCGGGTAAACCTCGTCCTCACACGACTGAAGCTCTCTCACGATTATTACGCGCAGAAGCGCGACGACTTTATCCGCTACTACCAAGGATATCGTGCCTATCGCAGAGAGCCGGATTATCCCTGGACCTCCAATATGGTCATGCCGGTAATCTTCGATACTGTAGAAACCTTTCTTCCGCACGTCGTAGGAGATCAGCTAGAGCTTCGTCCTGAAGCACGGCTAGGGGCTGATCCTTCAAAGATAGAAATGTGGAAGGCTATCTTTGAATATGACGTTGAGGCTATGGAGCTTGTTACTAAGCAAATAGCTCTGATGCGGCAGGCTCTAATCTATGGATGGAGTCCATTCCTGTGTGACTGGCTCTATGACGAGCGCCCCATGAAGGTTCATCAATTTCAAACTTTGAATGAAGGAACAGAGTTTGAGACGACCATTCCCCAGGCAATGCAGATACCTGTCGTTATGCACGATGGCCCACAAGTCCAGGTTCTGGATATATTTAACGTCTTCCTGCAACCCGGCAAGGCGACGATCAATGGGCCACCAGCAGAAAAATCTGACTGGCTTATTATCAGATTCATACTTCCGTTTAAGCATCTTCAGATGATGGCGGAGCAGGGAATTATTAAAGAGAAAGCCCTCAATGCTTTACTTGATTCCTCTTTGCCAGATGTTACTGCCGATGAATCTCAAATAGGAATAGAAGAACGACTTGAGCTTATTGGAATTGATTCCAATACTATGGACACCACAATGCACCAAGTTGAAATTATGTGCATGTTCGGGGACCGTGGTTTTGGACGACAAGAAGATGGGGTTATCTGGCTAGGCAATCGCAAGGTGGTACTTCGAGACGAAACCTCCCCATTGTGGCATGGAGATATTCCAGTGGGGATCGTCAATGATATCCGTATGCCCCATGAGGCTATGGGTATCGGGGAAGCTGAGATTGCTGAATCCTTCCAAGAAGAAAAGTCTGACATTCGTAACGCCCGAATGGATAACATCCATCAGCTTGTTAACAGGATGTGGTCCGTAATGAACAATGCGGGTATTGATGATGTCGAGCTAATGAGTCGTCCGGGGGGAATTGTTCATATGGACGTTCCAGGGGCGGTAACTCCCTTGATAAATCAGGATGTTCCCTTCTCAACATACCGAGAAGAAGAATTACTGGACAATGATGTTCAGCGAATAACGGGGGCTACCGATGTTTTGAGGGGTTTGGCTTTCGGTGCAAGCAGGCCAACGGCCACCTCGGACAAGATCAAGGCTGAGTTTGCAGCGGCGCGTACTCGCATGAAGATTCTTGATATGCAGAATCATTTTCTAATACCCGTTGGTCGCTGGATCATTGCTTTAGAGCAACAGTTTACGACGCAGGAGAAGCAAGTCCGTATCAATAGAAACGGTATTACTGAAGATATTCGCGTTCGACCAGAAGATATCTCTGGAGATTGGGATGTGAAGCCAGAGCTAGATCAGGCTTTGCCATTATCTAAGGAACAACGACGGCAGGATGCTGCATTGGCGCTACAAAGTCTTGGTCCATATATACAAGGTGGTGTAATTGTTGCAGATGAAATCATTAAGCATTTTCTCAAGGTCTACAATATTCCCGATCCAGAAAAAATGTTGGCTTCTATGCAGCAACGTAAGGAACAAGTGCAAGACCCACGAGAAATGGTCCAGGCTGCTATGCAGCAGGCATCAACTGGGCAAGTTCAATAATGCGCATAGGACTTCTAAACAAGAAAGATGACTCGCCCCAATTAGAAAACTATGTTAGGTCGCTCAACAATCAGCTCGAAGATGCAGTAAAAATGCGAACAGTGGTCGAATCGGATGGCTGGCCGCTAGTTCAACAGCTATGGCAAGACTTTGAGGGGAGAAGCCAGAGGGCCTTTCTCGCGGGAGAGATTCCAGCAGAAGAGCATAAGGCACAGATCAAAGCGGTTCGTATAATCGTAGGTGGTATAGAAGCGGTTGCTGCAAGAACACAGATGGATTCCGATCCCAAGGTAAGACTCCGCGAGCTGGAGGCTGCTAAACCCTCAGTATTTAGGAGATACTAATGTCTACACCAACATCATTGCCTGGCTTGAGTGAAGACGAAACTCTCTCGCTCCAGTCGGTAGCGGAAAATGGTGGAACTATTGACGATCAACTGCGCCAAATGATTGTTCGCACATGTGATGCCGTCCTTAATCCGCCGCCACCTCCGCCCGCACCGAAGGCAAAAGCTAAAAAGAAGACCAAGAAAAAGAAGGCTCCGGTTCTCTAGCTGATGGCTCAACAGCAAACAGAAGCTCAGGCTAGAGCACTGCGCCGCAAGGCAAGGATGAAACGCCGGACAGAGAAAGCTGCGGCAGAGAAAAAAACGAGGATCCATTTAATTGCAGGAGAAGAAGGGTTCCATGTTGAACCCAAACTTCCTAAAAGCTTGAAAAGAACAAAAAGCGGAAAGGCCGTAGAGCCTGCGGGTAATTTTTGGGACGGAAATTAAAGAATGGCAGTACAGGTTATTACTGGACCCAGGACAACGGCTAATATAGAACAGTCCGGTAGGGTTCCAGATCGCAGTAAACCGTCGTTAACATAACAAGGAGCTTCAAGTGGCAGATACCGAGTTTGGCTCGCCTGCACCCGAAGACGTAGAAGCCAGCGAAACCGCTGAGGCTATAGCCGCTGGTGTCCCCCTCGATGACGAGGATACGGACCGTATGGAAGCAGCATACGAGGCTACACAGCGGGAGGTAGAAGAGGACATACATGGTCCATCCGAGGAATTTCAAGAATCTTCTGATGAAGAAACAGGCGAGGCACTTCTAGCCGGTAAATATAAAACCGTCAAGGACCTCGAAACAGGTTATCAAAATTTAGAAGGTAAACTTGGAGAACTCGGTCCCAAGGCTAATGAGTCCCAGGAGCTTAGAGAGCGACTGGCACGACTCGAAGGCCGGGCAGAAGTCACGGCCCCGCAAGTATCCACGGAGCTTACCCCGCGACAACAAACTCGTCAGGCATTTGCAGCGCAACGTGCCAGGATCTATTTAGATCAGGGGTTTGATGAAGCGGCAGCACGGGATATTGCTGAGAAGGACGCGATTACAATGGGAATGCTTGTTGAGTCTGAAGTAAATAGTCGTACCTACAAGTACGAACAGACTTATCAAGAGGGTTCTCGTGATCGTCAACTTCAAAGTATTGCGTATGAAATGCGTGGCGAAGTTGGATCTAATGGAAAGCCTCTTCGTCCTGAATGGGATGATGTCGTTGCTACTAAAGAGTTTGAGGACCAAGCCCGGAACATGGGCGCAAACTTCTACACAAAAGAAGGTCTTGAACTCACTTACCTTCGGACATTGCCATTGGTTCATTCAGAGATGAGAACTTCGGCATCCGTCGCGACGGAGGCAGCAAGGGCTAATGCTTCAGACTCAAAGAGGAGAGCTTCGGTGGGTCCAGCAGCTACACCAGCTTCTAAGACTCGCTCAAGCATAACTTCTGATGATGCTGAAATTGAAGCTATTTACAACTCCGCGCGTGAAGGAAAAAAATCGAAGAATGTCTTTGATGGGGGCATGTTCGACTAAATTAGGAATAACTTATGCCTAGCTTTGGCGGGTCTGTCGTATCCGGCACTAGGGCAACTGATTCGATTCTGGCACAAGGTTTAGTTCCAGATCGTGCAATAAATGTAGCCCAATTAGAGCCGAACTCGGCACCCCTAATTCAAATTACAACAAAGACCAAGGGTCGCAAACGTCGTGCCATAAACACCACGTTTGAGTGGTTTGAAGATGAACCATTCCCATATTGGGATGCGATCAATTATGGCTCCGGTTACAACACCTCCGCGACTAGCGTTGTTGTTGATAACGGTGGCTATTTTGGTTCATCTAACCTCGTGCTAATTCCGCGTACTGGCGAGATTGTTCGTGTAACCGCAGTCAGCACTAACACGCTGACGATCACTCGTGCTGCTGGTGGCTCAACTGCCGCAGCAATAGTTGATGGTGACGATCTGCGAATCATCGGATCAGCCCACGCTGAAGGCGCTACCGCTGGCACCATGAAGTCAACGAAGAAAGTCCGGAACTACAACTACACCCAGATTTTCCGTGACACTTTTGGTGCTACAGGTACGGAAGAAGCCTCTGAGCTGTATTGGGGCAACGACCGCACTATGGAAAGAAAAGAGCGCGGTATTGACCATGCGATCAATATCGAATCTACTTTTCTTTATGGTCAGCGCAGCGAGGTCACTAGCGGATCGACTCCGGTTCGCACGACTCGTGGTGTTATCAACTTCATTACTACAAACACTTCCGCCATTGGCGGCTTCTTGAGTGAAGATTCTTGGAACGATTTCCTTCGGGACGGTTTCCAGCATTCTTCAACTTTGGGAAAGAACTCGAAGTGGTTTTTCGGTTCTCGTGTGGTGATTGGGGCCATTAACGGGTTCGCCCGTGACGCGCTCCGTGTTGTACCGAAAGACAAGACGTATGGGATCTCGGTCCAGAATTACACGTCTTTCTTCGGCAATGTGTTACTAATGGCACATAACCTGTTAGAAAATAACCCTGCCAGTAACGGCACAGGGACAGCCAAGTACGGAGGCTACGGAATCCTTATGGACCCAGATAGCCCCGCGTACCGCCATCTCGGTGCTAATGGCAAGAACCGCGACACTTCATTACGTCGCAATATCCAGACAAACGACACTGATGGATGGCAGGACGAGTACCTGTCTGAAGTCGGTCTGGAGTACAGGCAAGAACGGTTCTCCCGCATTATGACTGGAGTAACCGGCTAACTAAGGATACGGCGGCTAGAAGGGGCAAAAGCCCCTTCTGCCTGCCCCCTTACGCAAAGAGGACCTAATGGCAAACGGCAAGGCTGCAATAGGAATGAAAGAAACGCCCGTGGAATCGGATACCGTTACTTTTATGTCTCCTTCCGAGAGACTTCTAGTAAATGTTCATTTGAAGCCACAGCGCAAGTACAGTGAGCACGGCACTCAGATCATTGAAGAGGAAATACAAAGGGTACAGTTCGTAGACGGGCGTTATGAGACTTCGGATCGGAATCTCATCAGCCTTTTACGGAAAGCACCTAATAACGTCGGTGTCATACAAGACGAGATCGCTAAAGAGTACCGAGATCAGGGACTTAATTTTGCTCCCGACAGTAAAGCTTTGACTTCTTATAAGGACAGGTTCTACGAAGTTACAGGAGGGACCGCAGCTTAGCCACAACCTATAGGCCGTAGACCCCGTGCGGATTGTGAAGCTTGCACATAGGAAGGGTTGGCCTCGGAGGTAAATGTGGCAAAGTTTTCAGAACATGAGTATCTAGCTTCATCGGCTCGTACAGCCAGCGAGAACTCGGATGGCCTTCGCGTTGATGGTTATTCGCAAGTAACCATTATGATGTCATCTACGGCTGTGACGGGTTCCAGTCCTACCGTGGATTGTGAACCAGAAGTATCGAACGACAACAGCACTTGGTTTCCAATGAACGTGTACCCAAGTGCGTCGGATCCGGCAGCAATGACAATGCAGTTAACTGCTGCGGGTCAAATCTCCATGTCGTTGCCTTTGTGCGCGAAGTACCTGCGTGTAAAGACGACTATTGGTGGTAGTTCGACTCCTGGTCATACATTCAGTGTCGTAGCGAACTTTCTCAAGTTTAGGTAAATAGCTTGGGATGGCTTGGTCGAAGGAGTCAGAGACTTCAGGATCGTGGTCACCAGAGGGGCCAGAAGCTTCTCAGGCGATCACTGATAGTGGAGTTGCTGTCACTGATAGCGGTACTGCCGTTGTCATTGATTCCCGGTTCGTTAGTAGTGCTGTATGGACGGCGGAATCTCTACCTTCCGGGTCATGGGAGTCAGAAGCCCAAACTGTTACTGATGGTGGCGTTGCTGTCACAGACAGTAGCGCCACCGTAACAGTGCTTGTTTTCTAGGGAGATTGAATGGCTATAGATACGACAGGACAGAATCTCATTGATGGCGTAAAACGCTATGTGCCAGAGATGCAGAGTGCTAGTCACGACGCGACGATTCTTGCGTTTGTTAACAGTGAGCGTCGATTCCTGCTGTCAATGAATCAGGTTCAGTCCGAAGAGGTGCATTTAACCTCTGCGACAGACGACACTGTGGCCGATCAGAGTCTTTATGAGCTTCCTGATGATTTTGTAAAGATCAAGAAAGTCATGCGTAAGAATGCTGATGGCGAATATAAGCTCTGCGAGTTTAAGGATCGTGAGCAATTTCGCACTTGGGAACATGAGGGCAAGAACTTTAGCGATGGAGCCTTCTTTTATTCCTTACGTGGGAACCACATTGACTTGCGTGGAACGCCCGCTACTGCAATTACAGATGGTTTAAGGATTGATTATTGGTACTTGCCAGATGACTGGACAGCCAGCACAACTGTTCCGCAGGTATGGGAACTCTTCCGAGAAGTCTTGGAAGTAGGGTCGGCCTTACGCGCTGGTATCCGTCGAGAAGATAGGCGTAATGAGCTAGAGCGCCATTACGACGGCAGGTTGTTGCCGAACTTTAGGGCGAATTTTGGACGCAGAGTAGCAGAGCCTATGGCTATGCGTGATATTCGTACTACATGGCGGGAGACTTTAGGTCAAGGTGGTTTTGGGAGAAGGCGTTAATGGCCGTTAACACTCGCATCGTTGACATCTTTGGCCTTAAAGGTTCTAAGGAGAACCAAGATTTAATCTCGGTTTCTGCTATCCACTCTCCTGATGGATCAAAGAATGGCTTTCTCGATGACCTTGAAAGGGTCACGAAGATACCTGGCTATACAAAGTTAACTTCCTCTTCGATTGCCTCTTACGCTGTACGTGGTCTGTTCTCCTGGCATTACGAAACGGGCGGGACACTGACCCGTGTTTTGATTGCTGTTCTTAACGATACTGCTTATTCGATCAATACGACGGACGGATCAGCAACATCATTAGGTACAGGGATTGACACCGATGAAGTCCCAAGATTTGCCAGAATGAGTGACAAGCTCTTTATAGTTTCCGGCGGATCGGCTGCGGTAAAAACATGGGACGGGAGTACGTGGGCAAGCGCCGGAGGAACGCAACCTTCAGCTCCATCACTTGCAGCCGGTTCCGCCGGGGATCTTAATGGTCAATTCCGCATTAGGGTCGCGTACATAAAGTCTGATGATAGCGAAGATATAGCCTCTGCTGCTTCAGATCCGGTACTACTTGAGAATGAAGAATTAGCTGTATCGAGCGTTCCAACAGGGCCGGGGGGAACTAAGGCGAGAAAGCTCTATCTTACGGCAGGCGATAACCCCGGCATCTACTATTTTGTTCACATGCTGGACGGAAACTCTGCTACTTCTGTCACCCTGGATGTTACCGAAAGTGACTATATTTCCAATGAAGAGCTAATACGACATGGGGATGCGCCACCAACAGGGCTTAGGGTTATCTCACAGGCCCGTGGACGCATGTTCTATGCTAATAAGGACTCTGACAGAAGCTCAATCTATCCAAGCGATCTGGGGCTTCCTGAGAGCGTCAACCTTCTTGAGAAGTTAGAAGTAGCCAAACAAGATGGTGACGAGATTATGCACATGGAAGGAGAATTCCAGGCTGTTGGACAAGACCAGCGAGTTATTACTCAGGTAATAATAAAGCGATGGGGGATATGGAATCTTTATGGTACTCAACCAAGGGCAGACGAACCTGATCCCTGGATTCTGCAAAAGACAAAATCTCCAGTAGGGACTGTTGCAGGTAATACTGTATTAAAGGTTGAGTTTAATGGGGACAACGCTCTTGTTTTCCTGGCCCCAGACAAGACGGTGAGGATGTTTGATGGTCAGTCGTCTGTCGATATATCGGGCGATGTCTGGAATACCCTTTCCTCAATGAACTTAGAGTATGCTCATTTATCATGGGCGGTGGATAACCCTACTCTTAGAATGGCCTTCTTCTACTTCCCAATTGATTCCTCGACTGTTCCTAATCAATGTATCGGGTGGGATTACCGGCGGAATGTCTGGTGGATTTATCCAGACTTCACAACTCTCTTGTCAGGGACGCTTCATCACGAGACGGATCTTGACGAGTATGTATTCGCCGGCCAGGCAACAGGGGCTACGGGTGGATTGATATACCAGTTGTTTACTGGAACGAACTTTGATGGGGCGACATACGACTGGCAATGGAGAACAAAGCCTCTATTGCCCACACAGGGCATTACTAGGAATCCAGCAGATAGCGGAAATACTTTCCATTTTGACTGGATCGAGCCTATATTTGAGTCGCTAGCAGCTTCGACCGTGACAATAAAAGTGTGGCCGGGCTATGAAGATCCCGATACCGAGAACCCTTTTATGGATACGTCCATGTCGCTTGAAGATACAAGTGCGACTCACAAGAAAGAAATCATATTTGTTGAAGATAGTACGGGTGGATACCTAGTTGACGAAGAAGCTAGGTTTCAGTTCTCAGAGACTTCTGCTTCATATCGACCTAAATTGCTAGGATTCCACCTTGGCGTGAAGCCAAAGTCCAGAAAGAGAGTGTCGTGAATTGGGAGGTCAGGGTTTTTCGTATACTCCAAAAGAGATGGGATTCCAACTCGGAGGTGGAGCAACAGCAGCAGGAGGTGGTATGGAACCGCTAACCGCGTATGCAATAGCTACGGTGGCATCTGCCGGAATAGGTGCTCTCGGGGCATGGCTTGGTGGTGGCGATGACAATGCCCGGAAGCCCTACGGAGGACAACTCGCCTCTCGGACGGCTACTTGGCTTGGTCCACAGATGCGGAGCCAGCTTGAAAATTCGATGAAGCGTGGTTTTGCTAGCGATGCGGCAAGACTTAACTGGAAGATGCCTGAGTTTACACGCAAATCTGGGCCAGGAATCCTTGCGTGGAGCGGAACATCAGGAGGTCGCGCAGGGTTCCAGTTTGGTGGAGGAAGGAACTTCTCCGGCCTAGGTTCATACGAGCCGTATGGTTCAGGAGAAGGAACCTATGCAAACTTGGGGGATACAAAGACGACACCGTGGGTTCCGCCGTGGAGGAGAGGTAATCGCGACGTAGATGAGTTCATTGATGAGAATTTAACAGAGGAACAAGAGGCCCATCCAGGTCGTCAAATGCAAATTGGCTTACGTAATCGTCGGCGGCAAGGGCGCGGCGGTGGACCTCAAGGAAACATGAGCGAATATAGGCAAGTTCTTAAACTGAGGGACCAGGTTGCTAGCTCTGGCCGATTGCATAGAGGTTCCGGTATGCCTGGGGGTGGTGAGTAGAAATGTCAATGTATGGAGGTTTAGGCAGGAAGGTCCAAGGTGAGATCGAGCCTATAGGCAC
>Ga0310345_10004023_pt1 | contig 13565 bp, 14 predicted proteins | sample HC15DNA20500_MG_FD_204667 | JGI IMG/M metagenome (GOLD analysis project Ga0310345, IMG submission 204667) | Marine microbial communities from station ALOHA, North Pacific Subtropical Gyre - HC15-DNA-20-500_MG | ecosystem: Environmental > Aquatic > Marine > Oceanic | place: Pacific Ocean: North... | reverse complement strand
GGTGCAGGCTTGCCGGCATTCGAATAGGAGCATTTTTCATGAACATGTTGGCACGAACACTTATCGGCACCGTCGCGACCGTCCTTGCAGGCGTAACCGTCTCCCATGCGGCCGAAGGCTGGATCATCAAGGACAGCCCGCACAGCGTTTCCGAAACAGCTGACAGGTTGGAGGCAGCGATCGAGGAAAGCCCGGCGAAGCTCGTCGTGCGGCTTGACCACCAGGAAAATGCCCAGAGCGTGGGGTTGGACATGTCTCCGGCAACAGTCCTGTTTTTCGGCAACCCGAAGGTTGGCACGCCGATCATGCAGGTCAATCCGCGTGCGGCACTCGATCTGCCGCTGCGTGTTCTGGTCTGGGAAGAGCATGAAAAGGTTCGCATCGGCTATCTTTCCGCCGAGGCGCTTGCACAGCGCTACGGCATCCAGGGTGCGGACGAGGCTTTCGGCAATATGGCGAAGGCATTAAACGGCCTGACCTCGAAGGCCATCGCTAAAGAAGAATAGGCGGCGGCTGACGCGAATAATGCGCTCCCGGATTGGCCGGGAGCGCATTTTTTTACTCTACGCCTTGCGAGCCTTGATGCGTGCCATCGCGATATCCGAGGCCACATCATTGGTGGGGCGATTTTCAGCGTCGGCCTTCTTGAAGATCGCACTGAGGGTCGCGGGAATTTCCTTCACCATCTGCATGGTTGCCTCCCGATCATAGCCGCCGGGGGCGAGCTCTGCGGCGACATTCATCAAACCGCCCGCGTTGATGACATAGTCCGGCGCGTAGAGAATGCCGCGCTCCATCAACAGACGTGCATCTTCGTGGCGCGCAAGCTGGTTGTTGGCAGCGCCGGCAATAATTTCGGCGTTGAGCTTGGGGATTGTGTCGCCCGCAAACAGGCCGCCGAGGGCACATGGAGCGAGAATGTCGGCTTCGACGAAAAGGATTTCGGTCGTAGGCGCTATATCGGCCCCAAACTGAACACGGGCTCGTTCGGCAGCGTCTTTGTCGATATCTGCGACGATCAGTTTGGCGCCTTCTGCGTGAAGTTTTTCGCAGAGGGACCAACCGACCGAGCCCAGACCCTGTACGGCCACTTTCACGCCATCCAGCTTGTCGTGGCCGCGCCGGTGCGCAAAGGCGGCTTTCAGACCCAGGAATACGCCTTGTGCGGTGACCGGGGAGGGATTGCCACTGCCGCCCTTGGTCGTGCCTGTCACATTCGTGGTGCGCTCGCGCAGGAAGTCGGCGTCGGCCAGCGTAAGCCCTACATCTTCACCCGTGAAATACTGTCCTTCGAGAGCAGCCAGCATTTCCGCATAGGCTTCCAGCAGCGCCGGCGTCTTGTCCTTCTTGGGGTCGGCAATGATGACGGCCTTGCCACCTCCGAAAGGTACTCCGGCAATGGCGGCCTTGTAAGTCATGCCGCGGGAAAGGCGCAGAACGTCGGTCAGTCCGGCTTCGAAGCTTTCATGCGCCCAGACACGGGTGCCGCCCAGAGCCGGGCCAAGCACGGTGTTGTGAATGCCGACAAGCGCGGTCAGGCCGCGTTCCTCGTCGCGCCCACACCATACGCGCTCGTGACCATCATAGGCTTCCAGTTTGGCGGCTTCTTCGGTGACGTCGGTGATTTGCAGCGTGCTGTTCTTTGCAGACAGCTTCAGGTTCGGCTGCGCATGTGCATGCAGCATTGTCTCACTCCCATGATCTCCTTGGCAGCGAGGCAACTGCTGGCCTCTCTGCCATCTCCCATGAGAGGATTTTACGCCTGTCGCGCGGTTCTTTGGTTGCGAAGAGGTGTCGGGGCGCGACCGACCATTGCGTTTCGCAGCCCCTTTGATGCCAAAACTGTCCCGAATATCAAGCGAAGCGGGCAGACAGCGTGATCTTGATCGCGCCAAGAGCCTTGGAAACCGGACAGGTATCCTTGGCCTTCTCGGCGATCTCCACGAACTTTTCCTCTTCCAGACCGGGCACCTTGCCGATGACCGTCAATGCGCTGCCGCAAATTTCGAAGCCACCGCCCTGTGCGGGCTGCAGGTCGATTTCTGCCTTGGCGTAGAGAGTTTCGGCAGGTGTACCGCTTTCGGCGAGCATGTGGGCAAGCTGCATGGAAAAACAGCTGGCATGGGCGCCAGCCATCAATTCTTCCGGATTGGTGCCCGCGATGCCCTGCTCATCCTCGAAACGAGCCTTGAAGGTGATTGGCAGATCTCCGATCGCCTGGCTTTGCGTGTCCAGCCGTCCGGCACCCTGTGTCAGCGAGCCCTTCCAGATGGCGTTTGCGTGTCGTTTCATGCGTTCCCCCAAGAGAAGTTCAGATAGGCTCGCCCTGCAGAAGCCTGGGCGCAGACCCTTGCGTGGTTGATGCCTGGCGAATGAAGAAGTCTTTCAGTGCTGGCATGCGATCGACCATGCCCAGTCCAAGATCGCGGATCGCCCTTATCGGGCCGATATCGTTCGAGAACAGGCGATTGAGGACGTCGGTGGTAATGCCCATCTGCACCGTATCGAAGCGGCGCCAGCGCTCATAGCGTTGCAACACGTCCAGCGCGCCGATATCCTCGCCCAGACGGTCCGCCTCCACCACGGTCTCGGCCAGTGCGGCTGCATCCTTGAAGCCGAGATTGAGGCCCTGTCCGGCAATCGGGTGGATGCCGTGCGCGGCATCACCTGCGAGAGCAAATCGCGGGCGCACGAAATCGCGCGCAAGCGTCAGGCCGAGCGGCCATGCCCGGCGTGGGCCGTCGACCCGAATCTCGCCCAGCTTGAGGCCGAAGCGCATTTCAAGCTCCTGCTCGAAGATGAATTCGTCCTCGTTCACCAGCCGTTCGGCATCTTCGGTACGCTCGGACCAGACGATGGAGGAGCGGTTGCCGGGCAGGGGAAGGGTTGCGAAGGGGCCAGCGGGCAGGAAGTGCTCTTCGGCACGCCCATTATGCGGGCGTTCGTGCTTGACCGTGCAGACGATGCCCGATTGGCCATAGTCCCAGTGAAGCGTCTTTATGCCAGCCATGTCGCGCAGGCGCGACTTCACGCCATCGCAGGCGATGAGAAGCCGGGCGGAAACGGCAAGGCCATCGCTCAGCCGCACGATGGTGCGGGCGGTGCCACGGTCGAAGCCGTCAACGCTTACGCCCTGGACGATGTCGATGCCCAGTTCCTCGGCGCGGGCGCGCAGTGCACCGTTCAGTTCGCGGTTCATGACCATATGGGCGAAAGGTTCGCCGGGAGTGGTCTCCCCGCCAAAGGTCAGGAAGACGGGGCGCACGGGATCTGAGGTGCGCGAGTCGGTGACGACCATTTCGTTGATCGGCTGTGCCTCGCCAGCCAGTTCATCCCAGCAGCCAAGCCGGGAGAGCATACGGGTTGCGGCTGCGGCAATTGCAGAAGCGCGACCGTCTTTCTGCCAGACACCGGCTGGTGCGGCATCAACGATCATGATCTTGAGGCTTGGGCGCGCCTGAGCGATGGAAACGGCAGTAGCAAGGCCGACATAGCCGGCGCCAGCAATCAGGATATCGATCTGCTCACCTGAATTTGCGGTTGTCTCAGCCATGGCCATATCCTCTCATTCTGGTCGTCTGCCTTGACTTCCACTCTGGCGTTCGCTTTCTCGCCGGAAATGCCGAATTGCTGCCGGAGGGATATCTATGTCGTCTGCAATGAACGAGCTTCTCGACATACTTGATCTCGAGCCGCTTGAACACAACCTGTTTCGTGGCCGCAGCCCCCAGGTGGGCTGGCAACGCGTGTTTGGTGGCCAGGTCATCGGACAGGCGCTGGTTGCTGCCCAACGCACCGTATCCGAAGGACGCTACGTCCATTCCCTGCACTGCTACTTCATGCGGCCAGGCGACCCGGCGGTGCCCATCATCTACGAAGTGGACCGCATTCGTGACGGCGGCAGCTTCACGACGCGGCGGGTGGTGGCAATCCAGCATGGGCACGCAATCTTTTCGCTTTCTGCCTCCTTCCAGGTGGAAGAGGAGGGGCTTGAGCACCAACTGCCAATGCCGCTTGATGTTCCGGGGCCGGAGACGCTCAGATCGCAGCGCGAATTCATCGAAGCATTCGGCGACAAGGTGCCGGAGAACATTCGCCGGTACTGGAAGCAGGAGCGTCCGCTGGAGATCCGGCCGCTGAATGTCGAGCATTATACGACGCGCGATCCGCTTCCACCGGTGCAGAATGTATGGCTGCGTGCAACCGGTCCCGTGCCGGATGACCGCGCCCTTCAGGCCGCCATCCTCGCCTATCTTTCCGACATGACGCTGCTCGACACTTCAACATTCCCGCATGGGCGCTCGGTCTTCGATCCGGAGCTTCAGATGGCGAGCCTCGATCACGCAATGTGGTTTCATCGCCCGACGAATCTCGATGACTGGCTGCTCTACACCTCCGACAGTCCTTCCTCCCAAGGCGCGCGCGGTTTCTCCCGCGGAGCACTTTATGCGCGCGATGGAACACTGATTGCCTCGACTGCCCAGGAAGGGTTGGTGCGATTGCGCAAAAAATAGGCATAGAAAATTATCCGCCTATAAATTAGTCATCTCCGCTACATGGAAACCTGCCGCAACACCAGTGGCAGGTTTTTTTATGCTTGTTTAACAGCAGGTTGCGCGGATCGCATTCAAACTGGCACGGTACTTGAATCCACTTTGGCATAGCCGGCGCAAGGGGTGGGCTGGCGACATCTGAACGCGGGGAACCGCACCAGCAGAGGTGGATCCTGATGAAACTCGTCATGGCAATCATAAAGCCGTTCAAGCTGGAGGCAGTGCGTGAAGCGCTGACCGAGCTTGGCATTCAGGGCCTGACCGTCACGGAAGTGAAGGGCTATGGCCGCCAGAAGGGGCATACGGAAATCTATCGTGGGGCCGAATACGCAGTCAGCTTCCTGCCGAAGGTGAAGGTCGAAGTGGCGGTCGACAGCGATATCGCCGACCGTGCGGTCGAAGCCATCGCCACGGCTGCCAAGACCGGCCAGATCGGCGACGGCAAGATCTTCGTTCTCAATGTGGACAAGGCCGTGCGTATCCGCACCGGCGAAGCCGACAGCGCCGCTCTTTGAGCCGTCCGGACATTACAGGGAGACTATCAATGACAATTCGTTCCTTTTTGACCGCCAATGGCGGGCGGCTTGCCGGGGCGCTGGCCGTGACAGCGATGACCGCTGCGCCCGTGCTTGCCCAGGACGCAGAGGCTGCTCCTGCTGCCGGTGCCGATACGGCTTTCATCTTCAACACGCTTCTATTCCTCATCGGCGGCTTTCTCGTCATGTGGATGGCCGCAGGCTTTGCCATGCTGGAAGCCGGTATGGTGCGTTCGAAAAACGTTTCCATGCAGCTTTTGAAGAATGTCGCGCTCTATTCCATCGCCGGTCTGATGTATTGGGTCGTGGGCTACTCGCTCATGTATGTCGATGTGACGGGCTGGATCGGCAGCTTCGGCGCCTATAGCTGGCCTGATGCCGGTGTGGCCAATGAAGGTGACTACTCGGTCGCTTCCGACTGGTTCTTCCAGATGGTCTTTGTCGCTACCGCAGCCTCGATCGTTTCCGGCACGCTTGCCGAGCGCATCAAGCTTTGGCCCTTCCTGATCTTCGTGGTCGTTCTGACCGGCTTCATCTACCCGATCCTCGGTTCGTGGAAGTGGGGCGCTGGCTGGCTCGATGCGATGGGTTTCCAGGACTTCGCTGGCTCCACGCTTGTTCACTCCGTCGGTGGCTGGGCAGCTCTTGCAGGTGCACTCCTTCTTGGGGCTCGTCAGGGCAAATATGCTTCCAACGGCCAGATTCAGCCAATCCCTGGTTCCAACATGGCGCTCGCCACGCTTGGTACCTTCATCCTGTGGCTTGGCTGGTTCGGCTTCAATGGTGCTTCGCAGCTCGCCATGGGCACCAATTCCGACGTGTCTGACGTCAGCCGCATCTTTGCCAACACCAATCTTGCCGCTGCCGGCGGTGTGGTTGCCGCTCTGCTCCTGACTCAGCTTGTCTACAAGCGGGTCGATATCACCTTCGTGCTGAACGGTGCTCTGGCCGGTCTCGTCTCGATCACGGCCGAGCCGCTGACGCCGAGCCCGCTCATGGCGATCATCATCGGCGCAATTGGCGGTATCATCGTGGTGTTCACCGTTCCGCTGCTCGACAAGCTGAAGATCGACGATGTCGTCGGCGCTATTCCGGTTCACCTGATCGCGGGCATCTGGGGTACGCTTGCCGTGCCGCTGACCAATGAGGGTGCAAGCTTCGGCGTGCAGCTCGTCGGCATCGTTGCCTACGGTATCGCAGCCTTTGCGGTCTCGTTCATCGTCTTCGCAATCCTGAAGGCGACCATGGGCTTGCGCGTATCGCCGGAAGAAGAGCTTTCGGGTCTTGATGTCGCGGAAGTCGGCGTTGAAGCCTATCCGGAGTTCATCGCCTCGCGAGTCCGCTAGAGATCGGACAGGCGGGGACTTGAGCCCCGCCATCCAACAATTTCCCGTCGCAGCATTAAAGCACATCCTCCCGCTTTGACCGCTGCACCTTTGGCCCGGAGCAATCCGGGCCTTTTTTCGTTCGTGCAGGTAGGGGCGGTGCCATGCATGGTTAATGGGCCCTTAACCTTCCAGCCCTAGTCTGCGGAGCGAATCCCCAGTGGCGGCATTTGCCGCATCAGTGATGCTTGGACGGGCTAATGCGTATGAGTTCCGGTTCTTCCGCGACCTATGTCTATGACGAAGGCAGCCATGGCTTTCACGCCTTTGTGCTGCGACAGGCCTCGCGTCTGTCGGGTCTCCTGATCCTTGCATTTGCTGCATTTGCACTGGCCAGCCTTGCCACATGGAATGTGGCCGACCCAAGTTTCAGCTACGCAACTGACAATCCCGTCACCAATGCCATGGGTTATCCGGGTGCGGTTTTCGCCGACCTCGCCATGCAGTTTTATGGCGTTGCCGCGGTTGCCGGGCTGGTTCCTACGGTCTTTTTCGGCGCCCTGCTTGCCACGGCGCAGGGTATCGAGCGTCCCGGTCGTAGGCTTGGTGCGTGGCTGCTTGGTTCCATTCTTGCCGCCGGTGTTGCAGGCTGCGTTGCGCCGCCGGATTCCTGGCCGCTGCCAACCGGGCTTGGTGGCGTGTTTGGCGACATGGTTCTTGCCATTCCGAAGGTGTTTATCGGTCAGTATCCTTCAGGCTTCCTGGGCTTCATCATCGGCGCGCTGCTGGTAGGGCCGGCAGCCTGGCTTGTCCTGTTTGCCTCCAGCATTCTTGGGCGCAGCCCGCGCGCGGATGTGCCAATGGACGAGCCGACCGAAGAGATCATCTATGACGCCGACTTCGTCGAAGACGACAGCAATGGCTCCATCGTTCTGGGCTGGATGACGCATTGGTGGCTGACGGCCTGCGCGTTCGTGCGCCGTCGCCTCGCTGTTCGCGGTCCAGACCTGCCGGAAGAATATGATGTCCCTGTCATCGCGCCGAGCGGTGAAGGCCCGGCGATAGATGATGGCGTGAAGATCGAGCCGGATTTTGATGACGACGTTTTCGGCGGGCAGAGCCAGCGTTCCGCCTCCGTGCATGAAGCCGGCCCGGCAGCAGGTCCTGACGAGGATGACGATTATCCGTGGGAAGAGCCGGTCCAGCGTGTCGCGCAAGCAGCACAGCCGCAGGCGCGTACCACTGTGGCCCAGCCTGCCCAGGCCTCGCGGGTGGAAAATCCCTCGCCGCGGCCGCAGCCCGGCACTCGGGTGCGCCGTGAGGCACAACCTTCGCTTCTGGGTGATGACGGTTTCGAACTACCCGCGCTTCATCTTCTGGCCGAGCCGAAGGCAACCGCGAAGGATCCCACGCTTTCCAAGGAAGCGCTGGAGCAGAATGCACGGCTTTTGGAAGGCGTTCTGGAGGATTTCGGCGTCAAGGGCGAGATCATTCATGTGCGCCCCGGTCCCGTTGTCACGCTGTACGAGCTTGAGCCGGCGCCGGGCATCAAATCTTCGCGTGTGATCGGACTTGCAGACGATATTGCCCGCTCGATGAGCGCGATTGCGGCTCGTGTTGCCGTCGTACCCGGTCGCAACGCCATCGGTATCGAACTGCCCAATTCAACGCGCGAGACGGTTTATCTGCGCGAGCTTCTCTCTAGCCGCGATTTCGAATCCGCAAAGGCCAAGCTGGCGCTATCGCTCGGCAAGACCATCAATGGCGAAGGCGTGATCGCGGACCTTGCCAAGATGCCTCACCTGCTGGTGGCTGGTACCACGGGTTCGGGTAAGTCGGTCGCGATCAACACGATGATCCTGTCGCTGCTCTACCGCATGACGCCGGAGCAGTGCCGCCTGATCATGATCGACCCGAAGATGCTGGAGCTTTCGGTCTATGACGGCATCCCGCATCTTCTGACGCCGGTTGTGACCGATCCGAAGAAAGCGGTGGTCGCGCTGAAATGGACCGTGCGGGAGATGGAAGACCGCTACCGCAAGATGTCCAAGGTCGGCGTTCGCAATATCGAAGGCTTCAATCAGCGCGTTACGGCCGCCAAGAAGAAGGGCGAGACCATCCAGCGCACCGTCCAGACCGGCTTTGATCGTGAAACGGGCGAAGCCATCTACGAGACGGAAGAGCTGGATCTGGAGCCGATGCCGTTCATCGTCGTCATCATCGACGAGATGGCCGACCTGATGATGGTCGCGGGCAAGGACATCGAAGGCGCGGTGCAGCGTCTGGCGCAGATGGCACGTGCCGCGGGCATACATGTAATCATGGCGACCCAGCGCCCGTCCGTCGACGTCATCACCGGTACCATCAAGGCCAACTTCCCGACGCGAATCTCCTTCCAGGTGACGTCGAAGATCGACAGTCGCACCATCCTTGGCGAACAGGGTGCAGAACAGCTTCTGGGCATGGGCGACATGCTTTACATGGCCGGCGGCGGACGCACCCAGCGTGTTCACGGCTCCTTTGTTTCTGATGGCGAAGTGGAGGAGGTGGTTGCGCATCTCAAGCGCCAGGGCGCACCGGCCTATCTTGAAGCCGTCACCGAGGATGATGGCAGCGACGATGGTGACAGTGCAGGTGGCGGTGGCTCCACCGGAAACCTCGCCAATTCCGACGATCCATATGATCAGGCGGTTGCAGTCGTGCTGCGCGACGGCAAGGCATCGACCAGCTATATCCAGCGCCGCCTCGGCATCGGCTACAATCGCGCTGCTTCCATCATCGAGCGCATGGAGCAGGAGGGCATCGTTGGTCCAGCAAACCATGCAGGCAAACGCGAGATCCTGGTCCCGACCGAGCAGGACGAAGTCTGAGGCGAGGGGCGCTGAAAAGGGGAACCGGCTGATGATGCAGCCGTTTCCTTCCTGAAGCCAAATTTCAGCCCAGTTGCGTTTGTATTCGCAACTATCAGATTCAGCATCCGGAGCGATCATGAACAAGACATCGAAGCTCAGCCGCACGATCCGCGCTTTTGCAGCTGCAATGGGGCTGGTGATGTTGGGGGCCGTGGCTGCGCCCGTCGCAGGGCACGCGCAGGGCAATGCGTCTTCCGCGCAGGCAATCGCCAATCATTTCTCGAGCGTGCGAACCATGACGGGTGAATTCGTGCAGTTTGGTCCGAGCGGCGAGCAGACGGGTGGCAAGTTCTATATCGAGCGCCCCGGAAAGGTACGCTTCGACTATGAAGCGCCTTCGAATGTCCAAGTGATCTCGGACGGCACTTCTCTCGTCGTGCAGAACCGCAAGCTGCAGACAGCCGATGTCTATCCGCTCGGCAAAACGCCTCTGAAGCTTCTGCTCGACCGGCAGATCGATTTGTCCGGAAGCAAGGTGCAAAGCGTGAAGCAGGATGACGAGCTGACGACGATCAAGCTTGCCGACAAGTCGGTATTCGGCGACTCGACCATTACCATGATGTTCGACAGCAAGTCCTACGAGCTGCGCCAGTGGACCATTACCGACGCACAGGGCAAGGATACGACGGTGATGATCTTCAACGTGCAGAATGGCGTGTCATTCGATCCCAGCACATTCGCAATCGATTATCGCAAGGTTAACCAGATGAACCGCAGGCGCAACTGACAATCCAGTCAGCAGCGGTTGTGGAAAGGTGAGCCCGCCCCGGTCTTCTGCCGCGGCGGGCTTGTCTTATGGAGCTGCAGCATCCATTTTCGCGCCTGACAAGAAGACCTAGATCAAGTTGGGGTGCGGATGCCGCTTCGAATTGCCACCTGGAACATCAACTCGGTGCGTCTGCGCTTGCCGCTTGTGCTGCGTTTCCTCGAGGAGCATCAGCCCGACGTGCTTTGCTTGCAGGAGACCAAGTGTCCCAACGACCAGTTCCCCACAGCCGCCTTCCGCAAGATCGGCTATGACCATGTCGCGATCCATGGCCAGAAGGGCTATCACGGGGTCGCAACCATTTCGCGCCGTCCAATGTCGGTTCTGGAGACGCGCACCTTTTGCGGCATAGAAGATTGCCGGCATCTGGCAACTTCGGTGGAGCTTGGCGGTCGCCGCATCCATTTGCACAATTTCTATGTACCCGCAGGCGGTGACGAGCCGGACCCGGAGGTCAATCCGAAATTCAGGCACAAGCTCGACTTCGTGAAGGAGATGCATGACGTCCTGCCCTCCACCATTGCCGATACGGGCAGCATATTGGTCGGTGATCTGAATATTGCACCGCTGGAGGCCGATGTGTGGTCTCACAAGCAGATGCTGAAGGTGGTGAGCCATACGCCGGTGGAGACGGAAGGGCTGGAAGCCGTGCGCAAGGCAGGTGGCTGGGTCGATCTGATGCGGCAGCATGTGCCGCCGGAGGAGAAGCTGTTTACCTGGTGGAGCTATCGCTCAAAGGACTGGGAAGCTTCCAACCGCGGGCGCAGGCTCGACCATGTGTGGTCCTCACCGGACCTGTCCCCGGTCCTGACAAACATGTCCGTTCTCAAGGAAGCGCGTGGCTGGGAGCGCCCTTCCGACCATGTGCCGGTTATAACCGATTTCGATATTGGCTAGCGCTGCAAGCGGTTGGCCACTTCCTCGATCTGGCGCAGCATGGCCTGAAGATTGGCCGAGATACGCCGGTGCAGGATTGCTGCGGTGTCTGGAAACTCTTCCAGTATTCGGCGGAACATGGAGCGGCTGAGGCGGAGCAGCTTCGTATCTTGTTCCGCAACGGCTTCCATGAGCCGCTGGCTTTCGGCAATCAGCGCGAACTCACCCAATATCGCGCCGCTGCCCTCAACAGAGACGCGTTCGCGCTTGCCGTCGCGCAGACGGTAGAGGCCAATTGCGCCGCTGACAATTACAAAGGCGCAATCCGCAGGGGCACCCTCGGCATAGAGCTTTTTTCCAGCGGCGAGCGTGACAGTTTCCGCACCGAAGGCCATCAGGCGCAGCTGTTCGTGCGTGAAACCCTGAAAAAGTCTCACGCCGGACAGTACGCGAATATCATCGTCCAGCGCCATTCACCCGTCCCCAGCCCGTGCCTTGTCCAAGACGGATGATGCCCCCGCATCCGGTCTTCAAGGTACGAGCTTGTATCCGCCGCTTTCTGTCACAAGAATTTCCGCTTTGGAAGGATCGCGTTCGATCTTTTGCCGCAGGCGGTAGACATGTGTCTCCAGCGTGTGTGTCGTCACACCGGAATTGTAGCCCCAAACCTCTTCAAGAAGTACATCGCGTGTCACGACCTTCTGATCAGCGCGGTAAAGGAACTTGATGATGGCCGATTCCTTCTCGGTAAGGCGGATCTTGCCGCCGCGCTCGTCGATGAGAAGTTTCTGGCTGGGCTTGAAGGTGTAGGGGCCAACTGTGAACTTGGCGTCCTCGCTCTGCTCGTGCTGGCGAAGCTGCGCGCGGATGCGGGCCAGCAGCACGGCGAAGCGAAAGGGCTTTGTCACATAGTCGTTTGCGCCTGCTTCCAGACCGAGGATCGTGTCGGAATCGGTGTCTTGCGCGGTCAGCATGATGATCGGTGCCCGGAAGCCGCCCTTGCGCAGGATCTTTACCGCCTCGCGTCCATCCATGTCCGGCAGGCCGACATCCATGATGATGAGGTCCACCATGCCATTGCGGGCAGTGTTGATGCCCTTGGTCGCATTGGGCTCCTGGAGAAGATCGAACTCTTCGTAAAGTGCGAGTTGTTCCACAAGTGTGGCGCGAAGGTCTTCATCATCATCGACGATCAGAATGGTGCGTGGCGTCATATTGCTTCCCGTCAGTCCTCAAAGCTGATGTTGACCCTGCCCGCCAAATCGTAAACCTATCCCGGATGGAGCGGGTTGACGACGAGCGGTGCTGCCAAACTTTGCTTCCACCAAAGGATTATATGCGAGAAACAAAGGTTTGACAGGGGCATGGTGCATTCCACACCCATACGGGTTCACGCGCAGCCGGGCCAGCCCTCCCGCGGGATACTCAGTTACAATGGCATGACATTTTCGTGTGCGCTCGGTCGCGGTGGGATCACGGCCTTCAAACGGGAAGGCGATGGTGCCACACCACTTGCGCGTATGAGGGTAGTGGAAATCTTCTGGCGGGGAGACAGAACCACGCTGCCAGTGTGGCAGGCCAGGCTTCCATCGCGGCGCATCCGCAGCGACATGGGCTGGTGTGATGCCCCTGCTGACGCCAACTACAACCGGCTTGTGCGTTTGCCCTTCAAGCCCAGTCACGAGACGATGCAGCGTGACGACCGGCTATACAATGTCGTCGTTGTTCTCGACTGGAATTTGCGGCCGCGAATGCGCGGTCGCGGCAGCGCCATCTTTCTCCATATTGCTCGTGAGGGCATGAAGCCGACCGAAGGCTGTATTGCCGTGGAGCCGTGGGTCATGCGACGGCTTCTGCCATTGCTGCATCCCGGCCGCAGCTTCGAGGTGGTACGCTGAGCCTTACCGCGCCATCGCGTGATATTCCTCGTTTGGTCGCATATCGACAGCGGACGCCATGCGGTTCGACATGTTGAAGAAGGACGTGACCGCTGCAATGTCCCAGATGTCGCGATCGGTGAAGCCGACATCACGCAGCGCTTGCCGGTCGGCCTCTTCGATCCGGTCTGGTGTTTCGGTAAGCTTCACCGCGAAATCGAGCATGGCCTTCTGCTTCGGTTCAAGATCGGCTGCACGATAATTCATGACCAGCATCTCCCCCAGCGCAGGGTCGCCTGAGAGCTGTCGTACGGCAGCGCCGTGGGCAGTGAGGCAGTAATAACAGTGGTTCACGCTGGAAACCGCGACTGCAATCATCTCCCTTTCCAGCTTTGACAGCGACGAGTCGGCCAGCATCAGATCGTTATACATCTGTGCGAAGGCCGTCAGTTTTGCGTCGTTGAACGAATAGGCAGCCAGCACGTTGGGCACCATGCCGAGCTTGTCGCGGCACTTCTGAAGATAGGCCTGGTTTTCAGGCGAAAGTTGTGTTTCAGCCTCGATCGTCAGCGCGGTCACATTCTTCGTCATGATTAATTCACCTTTCAGAGGGAAGACCACATTGTAGATCAAGGTTCGCCGAGAGACATTGCCTCGTCAAACCATCCATATAAGGCTACGGTCAAAATCTATTGCGCTACGGAGGGATAATCCCGAATG
>Ga0310345_10004019_pt1 | contig 13569 bp, 10 predicted proteins | sample HC15DNA20500_MG_FD_204667 | JGI IMG/M metagenome (GOLD analysis project Ga0310345, IMG submission 204667) | Marine microbial communities from station ALOHA, North Pacific Subtropical Gyre - HC15-DNA-20-500_MG | ecosystem: Environmental > Aquatic > Marine > Oceanic | place: Pacific Ocean: North... | reverse complement strand
TTAGTGTCCAGCAGGGGCAGAGCATCCGGTTCATGGTAAGCAGTAAGCTGCCCAACTACCAGGCTGAGATCGTACGCCTGATTCACGGCGATGCTAATCCCAAAGGGCCAGGTGTCAAGCATAAGCCCGTGACAACTCCAGTGAACGGGCGATATCAGGGTCGCCTACAACAACTCCACCGGGGCTCTTTTGTGGTAATAGCCGATACATTAACACTCGACTATAGTCGTGGATTTACACTCCAGGCCTGGATTTGCCCCACGACGCCAGATAAGGGTGTTCAGGGGATCTTGACCCAGTGGTCCGACCTTGACCAAAGCGGTTACGGCATTTTCATCGATAGGGATTGCGGGGCAGGTCTATGGATCGGGGATGGTCAAGGTCAAGTTAAGAAACTCCATTCGGGTAAAGCATTGATATCGTCACAATGGTACTTCGTGGCAGCCACGTACGAACCGAGGAAGGGGGAAATACAGCTCTACCAGGAACCCCTTATCCAATGGCCGATGGGTGCATCTGGAGCAATGGTTGAGGATTTTGTTGGACACCAAGGAGTTGTCCGGGGCCACACCGCATTACTTATGGCAGCCTACTGTAAACAGACACAGGGCCAGCAAACTCAAGTGGCAGGACATTTCAACGGCAAGATCGATCGCCCCTGTTTTTACGGGCAGGCCCTCAATCCAAGAGAAATTAAGCTTCTCAAAGATGGCACATCGCCTAGAAAAATAGGTGAGGCGTTGATTGCTGCCTGGGATTTTTCGGTTAATATGTCGGGGTCAAAGGTCACCGATCTTGGCCCCCGTCAGTTACATGGTCTTGCCGTGAACATGCCGACTAGGGCTGTGACCGGTTATAACTGGACCGGGAATGAGGTTGATTTCAAAGCAGCTCCAAGTGAGTATGGAGCAATCCATTTCCATGATGATGATTTGGAGAATGCAGAGTGGGAGGTTGATTTCGAGTTGACTGTGCCGCGGGAACTGCCTAGCGGCATTTACGCTGCGCGACTGTCTTCCTCCGGTGCTGAGGACTTAGTGCCGTTTTTCGTCAGACCTCCAAAAGGCAAAAACTCTGCCAACATAGGTTTCCTTCTTCCCAGCTTGACCTATATCGCCTATGCTAATCAGAAATTCAATAATCCTGGCCGGATGAAGACAAGGGGTCTACAGCCGGGCTCGTCGCGGCCGGAAGATCAATTCATTGTCGAGGAGAGACTTCATAGTCTGTATGATCTGCACAGCGACGGTAGCTGCGTCTCGTATTCCTCTCGTCTCCGCCCAATTCTCAACCTAAGGCCAGGTTACTACTTGCCACCATTGTCTATGGGTGCCGGTTCTCCCCATCTACTCAGCGCAGATCTCCATGTGGTGGATTGGCTGGAGGCGAAATCTTACCGGTATGATGTCATCACCGACGAGGACCTTCATCATGAAGGTGTTAACCTGCTCTCCCCCTACAAGGTTATCCTCACAGGTACCCACCCTGAGTATTGGACCAGGCAGATGATCGAAGCAATGCAATCGTATCAGGCAAGAGGTGGTCGTCTCATGTATTTAGGAGGAAATGGCTTCTACTGGGTAACATCGGTTGATCCTGTTCGTCCGCACGCAGTTGAGGTAAGGCGCTGGGCAGGTAGTAGAAGCTGCGAAGCCGAAGCTGGACAGTATTATCACAGTACGACCGGTGAGCTTGGCGGTTTATGGCGCTATCGGAACCGGGCCGCACAGAGACTGGTTGGCGTAGGCTTTACATCGATGGGAAGGGGGCAAGGCCGTCCCTATCGTCGCAAGCCAGACAGCTTTGATCCTCGGGCCACCTTTATTTTTGAGGGCCTTGGATCGGACGAGCTGATTGGTGATTTTGATTCGCTGGTTTTTGAATACGGAGCAGCTGGATTTGAAATTGACCGCTTTGATCTTAGTATGGGTAGTCCTGCCCACACTCTGTTGTTGGCCTCATCGTTCGGCCATTCAGAAGACTATCAGTCTGCCGTGGAAGATCTCTATGACTTAAGTGGACCCTTGTTAGGGAGTGACAACCCACGAGTCCGGTCGGACATGGTCTACTTTGAGGCCCCCCAAGGCGGGGCTATTTTCTCGGTTGGTTCGATTACTTGGTGTGGTTGTCTTTCCTATAACAATTACGAAAATAATGTGTCACGGGTCACAGATAATGTGCTGCGTCGGTTTGCTTCCAACCAGGCGCTGCCCTAACAAACCCTCGATCAGCTTGATCGCAGAACTTGGTGCCACATGAAAATTAATTAGGCCGTGGAGGTGGGTCCATCTGTGGCGAGGATGCTCCTGGATGGAAGGATAATTTTCACTGTGCTTAATCTAGTGTGAATCGGTAGTAAACAATATCGACTAAGACGCTCTCAGAAAACCTACTATCTCTTGATTGGTCTCGTATGATTTTGACGTTGAAAAGAATCGAGGTCTAAGTTTCTTTCTTAGGAGCTGATTATGGCAGTCATTCATCGTCGCCGATTCATTCAAACAGCTGGCACGGCTATGGCGAGTATAACCGCTCAGTCAGCTGGGTTGTGGGCGCAAGTCCGTGGAAAGATGAGAATAACGGAAATCGAAGTCCATGAAGTCCTCTCCCCGTACCACGATTATCATGCCCAGTGGCTCTCCCGTTATTGGGGCCTCGGAGCACAGTTGCGAACCATCTATATTTTGAAGACGGACACTGGGTTGGAAGGCTACGGTGAAAACTGGGGACATAGATGGGGAAAATTCAGGGAGTATATTGGTACTGACCCCTTTGATTGGATTAGAGAAGAACGCAACCTTCCCATAAATATGGCAGTCTATGATTTGATGGGAAAGCATTTGGGGTTACCGGCCTGGAAACTGATAGGGCAGAAAGTTCGGTCCTGGGTGCCCGTAGCAGCATGGACGGTATCGCAGCCTCCCGAGCAAATGGCGGAGGAAGTTCGCAGTCTTTCGAGTCGGGGCTATCGCTGGCTAAAATACCATGTTGATGTGCTACAAAATGTTGTTGATCAAACTGAAGCCATGGAGCAGGTTGCCCCAAAGGGGTTCAGAGTCCATTATGACTTTAATGAAGATTCTAATTTCGAAGCCATCTACCCCGTGTTAAAGCAACTGGAGAAATTTTCCATAGTCGGTCGCATCGAAGATCCTATTCGCTCGATTGACCAGGATGGGTATCGCCTCCTTCGGGAGAAGTGTTCTATCCCGATCCTGATCCATCACGGCCCCGCCGATGTTTTTATCAGAAAAGGATTATGCGATGGTTTCATGGCCAGTCACATGGCGGTAGGTTCAGCCATGAAGTTCGCTGCCATGGCAGAGAGCTACAACACTCCCTTTGTGTTACAACAGGCAGGAGGAACGATTAACCAGGCGTTTTTAGCCCACGAAGCAGCGGTCTTTCCCATGGCAACCTTGGATCATGTCAATCTTTGTAACCTGTGGACGGAAGATGTCACGCAACAAGCCATGCCGGTGGTTGGGGGTACTGTTGCAGTCCCCAATGGACCCGGACTGGGAGTGACCCTTGACCGCCGAAAACTGAGGCGTCTGGAGCAGACACCTCGACCTAAGCAAAATCGTTTTCTTGTCAGAGTGCGATATCATCAGGGTCTGCATATTTATTTTCGTTTTAACCCAGCTGATCACGGTGCCAATGTGATGTTCCTAAATCCACCTGCCTTTGGTCGAAGATACTCGGGATACGGGCCAGATGTTCCGGGACCCCTTCCCGGTTATGCTAATCCAGTGGTTACTGATTTCTGGGATGATGCCGGTACCGAAGACTTTGAACAGATGTGGAAGCGCACAGAATCCGGTCCAGTGTGGTTGTAAGAACTTACCTGAAGCAGATTTCTTCTTTGTTGGATGATCACGGCAACCCCTCCCTATCTCAGCGGTAACAACTTTGTTCCCATCTAGTTTAACGGCAAGTAATTATCGTAGAACACTGAGAGAGCTGTGGCTCAAGCTTGATGCAGGTGGAGGAAGGTAGTGAAAACACAACATGACATAATGGGGAGCTTCAGTCTTCAGCTCCACTAGGGCTAGGGGGTAAATCAATTTCTTAAACCAACTTGAATGAAGCTCTAGAGCTTAGCTATTAAAGATTTGGGGACAGACACAGACCTCAAGGATGGTCCGCTGTTCAACTATGAGCTGAACCAATCGCAGACTGATACTTCTCTAGTAATGTAGGATTCTATTTGTTTGACTCTACCTCAAAAACGAAGAGCATAGCACCGGGGCGTATGTTCGCTAGCCATGGTGTTGAGTCCATAAACCATAGTGGCCAAGCGCCACCTGTTCCTGCCAAAACGGCAATTTGTTGTTGTCCGCCTACTGTATAGCTGATAGGGGGAGCATTAATGGCAGTACCGACCTGGAAATGCCAGAGTTCTTTACCTGTTAAACTGTGGTAGGCTGCGAATCGTCCGTCGGGGTGGCCCGTGAAGACCAATCCTCCAGCGGTTGAGAGAGTACCTCCAAGAAGTGGAGAGTTCGTTCTCGTTTTCCACTGGACTTCCCCTTTAGCGACATTAATCGCCGTTAAGCTACCTTTAATTTCAAACTGAGTATTATCAAGCCCTCCACCCAAGAACAACTGGCCAGGTTTGAAAGTACTTGGCTCGTGAGTAAGAACGTTACAGCTTTCGATTACAGGAATAAAGGCGAGTCCCTCAATAGGAGAGTACGACATCGGTGGCCAATTCTTGCCACCCATATTCCCAGGGCAAGTGAAGGCTCGAGGGTTGTCTCGGCTGGGAATGGTCTTAGAATTTCGGTCTAGAGGTCTCCCCGTCTTGGGATCCAGCCCGGACGTCCAGGTTAGTTTATCCACAAACGGGACGGCATAGATGAATTTCCCAGTCATGCGGTCTAGGGCATAAAAAAAGCCATTTCGATCGGCATGGATCAGGGCCTTGCGATGTTGTCCGCCTATGAAGGCATCTAGCAGAATACTTTCGTTGTTACCGTCGTAGTCCCAGGCATCAGCAGGTGTGTACTGAAAATGCCATTTAATTTTACCGTTACTTGGGTTAAGCGCTAAGACGGAACTGGTATATAGATTGTCGCCTGGCCGATATGAAGGGTCCCAATCAGGACCCGGGTTGCCCACTCCCCAGTAAAGTGTCTTGAGTTCGGAATCATAAGATCCGGTGATCCAGGTTGGTCCTCCTCCTGTTTTCCATGAGTCTCCCGCCCAAGTCTCATGACCAGGTTCTCCAGGCCCTGGGATAGTATGTGTCCTCCACACCTCATTACCTGTTTTTAGATCAACAGCCGCGATCCAACCACGAATTCCATATTCCCCTCCTGCCACTCCAACAAAAATTTTCCCTTCGGCGATCAAAGGTGCTGCGGTGAAAGACTCGCCTTTTTCCGGGTTAGCTAGGCGAGTTCTCCAAGCTGCTTTTCCAGTGTACTTATCGATAGCTATGACCCGTCCATCTAGGGTATGCACGATAATGAGATCATGGTCGATAGCGACTCCTCGATTATTAATACCGCAGCAGACGACTCGTGCGACATCCCTAGGAACTTTTGGATCGAATTTCCAAACTAACTTTCCTTCATTTCGGAGGTCAAGCTTGAAAACTTCTCCCCACCCGGAGGTGATATAAATAAAGCCGTTCTCAACCACTGGGGTACCTTCAAGTCCTCCTGGGACACCCAGAGAGAATGCCCAGGCAACTTTAAGTTGTTGGACATTCTGGCGATTAATTTGATCAATCGGGGCGAATCTGTGGGCCGACCAAGTACGGTGATGATGAGTCCAATTGACTTCCGTGTCTGTTGCCTGACCTGCCAATTCCAAAATTGGGAAGACCAGATAAACCGCTAGGCCCAAGATCCAGGCTACTTTGGTAACTACCAAGGGTCTCAGATGAAAGATCGCAGAGGGATGAATTCTCACTTTTCACTCCAGTCGCTTAGAATAAAATCAACAACATTTCGGATTTCGATTTCCGTCAAACGATCCTTCCAACTCGACATTGTTGTTTCTGGAATACCGTTTCGTACAATCAATATCATTTTTTCTTGAGAAAGACTTGTTTCCCTTAGTCCTGTTACTGTTCCACTTCCCTCTCCCTTTCTTCCATGACAACGAGCACAATGCCCATGATAAACCGTGGGTCCCGACTTTGACTGGGATTTGTCTTGTAAGAAGAATCGGCTAGCTATCAGGCTTTCCCCTGATAACAAGAAAAAAAGGTTCAAAAAAGCCAAGGATCGAAACATTTCAGTCCCATAACCTCAAGTTTAGTCTTCTCCTCTTTTTTATCCTTCTGACGACGTTAAGCTAGGGGGGCAGCTCAGGTTCGTCTAGGAGGTGACCCTCTTAGAAAGGGGTAGCTTTTCTAGGGTCTAAGATTGACTTCGTTAATTTCTTCTGATTAGATCTCAAGTAACATCTTCAATTACTCATTATACGATTCCTCTAGCCCTAGATCTACGTGAAATCATTAATAGGATGACCGGCGCCAGCGGAGTTTCCTGAACCGACTGTTCAGATTTCGTGAAAGCTTGACGATTGACGGGAAATATTTTGGCGTTGTGTTGTGGGTCCTTCTTTGAAAGGAGTATTTATGTTATCAGTGTTCTCATGCCCAAGTCGTTATACCCAAGGTAAAGATGCGACTCAGCAGCTCGGTCAAGAAATGGTGTCATTGGGTCTAGGAGGCCCTGCTTTGATCATGGCTGGAAGAACAGCGATTAAACTTCTCGCAGAAACTTGGCGCAAGACCCTCAGTACAGCCAATATTGACTTTGAAGTACATGCATTTGGTGGAGAGTGTTCTCTCGCAGAAATTGAGCGTATCAAGCATTCCGCCAGAAAAGCCAAGGCCTCCACAATTATCTCGACGGGTGGAGGAAAGGCATTGGATGCTGGACGGGCTGCTGCCGCTGATCTGGCCTTGCCGATAGTTAACTGTCCGACAATTGCTTCGAGTGACGCGCCTTGTAGTGCTCTCTCAGTTATCTATAGTGATGAGGGAGTCTTTGAACAGTACCGGATTTATCCTAAGAATCCTGATTTGGTGTTAGTTGATACTGCAGTAGTGGCTCGCAGTCCAGCCCGGCTCTTGGTTGCAGGAATGGGGGATGCCTTAGCTACGCTGTTTGAAGCTCAAACCTGCGTGGAGGGGTTTGTCAAGAATATGAGAGGGGGAGGATCAACCCAAAGTGCGTTAGCCCTGGCCGAGCTCTGTTACCGGATATTGGTTAGTGATGGTGCCCAGGCTCGGTTGGCAGTGGAAACACAATCGGTGACTCCCGCTCTTGAACGGATTATCGAAGCTAACACACTTCTGTCGGGGCTTGGCTTTGAGTCATCGGGCCTAGCGGCAGCTCATGCTATACACAATGGACTCACAGCTGCTCCAGCCACGCATCGTTTCTTGCACGGTGAAAAAGTTGCATTCGGAACACTGGTACAGCTTGTTTTAGAAGGGAAAGAACGGAGTGTGGTTGATGAAGTTCTTCGTTTTTCAACTGAAGTTGGGTTGCCGACCACCCTTTCTGAGATTGGACTCGAACAGCTTGAACCCGAGTTGTTGGGACAGATTTCTCTTCGAGCCACCGCTGAAGGAGAAACTATACATAATGAACCTTTCATGGTCACCTCAGATATGGTAAGTGATGCAATCATGACGGCGGATGCAGTTGGGAGAGCTTGGAAGGGCACAAGGATCGAGAAGGTAAAGAGTTTATGACGAGGAGAGTTAACTCTTTGTTTGATTTGCTTCGAATTCTCAAGTTATTACCTAGGGAGAATATCAAGGGATGATGCTATTTCCCAGTGGGCCTTAGGGTTGACTCTAGGATATATTCAGATAAAAGTGACTTAGTTTAATGGAGGAGTAAGTTTTATGTCATCAACGTCTAGACAACGGTTAACGTTGACGCTGCTTTTTGGGAATCTATGGCGACTGAAGAGCATGGTGAAGTGCCTCTTGATACTACCCATCGTGGCAGTGGGTGTGTTTTGCTTGATTTTTTTCTTCGGGTTTCGGGTGGATTTCGATGGCAGTGGAATTTTTCCAGTCCTTTCATTTCATAAAATGAAAGCCCACTATGATGCAATAGAACTTAGCCGTGCCCAACAGAAGCAGGCGTTCTCAGCGAGTGATTTCAACGAGGAAACTCAGAGGTCTGATGATCTTGAACTGGTTCAAGTAGCAACCGCCTTTCGTTCTGGAACTGCCAGAGATAAATCTTTTCCAGTGTCAGCCAATAATGACTGGACGGGCTTTCGAGGTCCAAGGCGAGATGGCCATTACCGGGGAGCACCAATCTTAACGAACTGGCCCCTACAAGGACTAAAGCCTCTTTGGCGACAACCAGTTGGGGGTGGGTACGGTTCATTTGCTCTGGTTGGTGGAAGGGCCTTTACCATTGAACAACGTCGACAGCAAGAGGTTGTGGCAGCCTATGACTTAAGGACAGGAAGAGAAATCTGGACTCATTCCTGGTCCGCTGAGTTTAGAGAATCTTTAGGTGGTGATGGTCCAAGGACTACTCCTACTTGGGACAATGGTCGTATCTACGCTCTCGGTGCAACTGGCGAATTACGTTGCTTAGATGCTGATCAGGGAGCATTGATTTGGTCTCGGAACATCCTGCGGGACAATGAGGGTAATAACCTTACCTGGGGTATGTCTGCGTCTCCCCTGATAGTTGAGGACAAAGTGGTGGTTCTACCGGGAGGACTTCAGGGTAAATCAGTTGTTGCCTACGAAAAGCAGACAGGAGAGCCTATTTGGAAAGTATTGGGAGATAAGCAGGCCTATACCTCACCTATGCTGCTTAGCTTGAATGGAAAGCCACAGCTTCTGATTGTGAGTGCAAAGCGAATGATGGGACTTTCAGTGGAGAAGGGGACTTTACTCTGGGATTATCCTTGGGTTACTGACTATGATATTAACAGTGCGCAACCCATCATCCTAGAAGGGAATAGAATTTTCATTTCTGCGGGTTACGGTCATGGTGCTGCAGTTGTGAAATTAAATCCAAAAAGGAATGGTTATAAAGTGCAGACGGTGTGGCAAAATCGGCGGATGAAGAATAAGTTTACCAGCTCGGTAGTTAAGGGTGATTATATCTACGGATTGGACGAAGCCATCCTTGCGTGTGTCCATGCAAGGAGCGGTAAGCTTAAATGGAAGGGAGGTCGCTATGGGTATGGTCAGGTACTTCTTGCCAGCGGACATCTCATAGTCTTATCAGAGTCAGGTGAACTGGCCCTAGTTGAGGGAACTCCCGAACGGCACCAAGAAATAGCTCGATTCTCTGCCATTCGCGGTAAGACGTGGAATCACCCAGCGATTTCAAGAGGGCTGTTAGTTGTCCGCAATAATCGCGAGATGGCTTGTTTTGACCTGAGGTTGCAATAGGGGAGAGCATAGTACATGGCCAAGGCCAAGTCCATTCTAGAAGCACTTTGCCGATCTGGTATTACTGATCTGATCGGCTTGCCGGACAATAGCTCTGCTGCCTTATTTGCTTTATTGAAAAGCTCCAAGGATCCCGTGGTCCGTATGGTGACTCGGGAGGGAGAAGCCTTTGCTATGGCTGCGGGACTCTGGGTCGGTGGTAGAACCCCAGCGGTGCTAGTTCAGAATACAGGGTTTCTTGAGAGTGGAGATAGTTTTCGAGGCACAGTGATGCGCATGAGAATCCCCCTTTTGTGCCTGATTACCTATAGGGGTTATAGCAAGATGTTGAAGGTTAGTAGTAAAGCTACCCAGGAGTATGGAAGTCAGTTGCTCAGCCGACCCGATTTGGACTCAGCAGCCTTGATTACTATACGAACCTTGCAAGCTTGGGGCCTACCCTTTGACTACCTCCATACCGAAGACGACGTTTGCAAGATTGCTTCCTCAATCCAAGAGACGTGTGATCTTGGTTCGCCCGTTGCGCTACTTGTGACTCAGGATATGACATGAGCAGATTGATTGTCTAAGAGATTTCCAAAGTTGTATCTGCTCTATATGGTTCATCCTATCTGAAAGTTAAATCCCGAAATTAAAAGTAGATATCTGAAACCATTAAGTCAGAGTTTGAATGACTTGGGTTGATATTGAAGCTGCTGAACTGCTAATCTTTGTAAGGGTCGTAGTAATATCTTATCACCCCCTAGAATCTCTCGGTAGCTCCTCTTAGGAGGAAAGGGTCTGAGTTGAAATATGAAGTCCTTAATTTGGAATCTGAGCTGAAAGATATGGCATAAATCATGAATCAAGATCTGAAGGTTACCCAACAAAATCGTACGGGTTTTTTTGCCGATTGTAGTCGTGAAGAGTTTGAACGACGTATTGGTCGTATTAGGGAAGAGATGGAGCAAGCGCAAGTTGATGGAGTACTCCTCACCCAGGAGACTAACGTCCGCTACTCTACCGGATTTTATGAAATCGGTTGGATCGTGCCAGCCTATTTCTACATGACCTTTATTCCCAGGAAAAAAGAGCTTCCCTTAGCTATTTTTTGTCCTGAGGGTGGTCAAATTCAAACACAGGCAGCTTGGGTGGAGAACATTATTCGATGGGATTTTCCGGTAGGTTTCTACACGGGTACGGTTGGGGAAACCCTGGTGCTGGCGATAGCAGCCTGGTTGAAAAAATTAGGTCTGGATCAAGCCCGTATTGCCACGGAGTTGAGTGCTCACTTCCGTCTAGGCCTCTCCATTGAGTGCTTTGACCAGATCCGGGGAGCATTACCTAGGGTTTGCTGGACCGATTGTGGAAATATCATGTGGGCAGTGCGATGTGTCAAGTCAATCGAAGAGGTCCGAAGGCTGCGTGAAGCTTGTCGGATCTCGTGTCTTGGCGTGAAGGCTGGTTTTGAAGCTATCTGTGATGGGAAGAGTGAACGAGAGATCGCCAATGTCATGGCCGCTACTATGTATGCTGAAGGTGGCAGCCAGATTCGATTTTTATCTCTTTATGCGGGGCAAGATAGAGCTCTGTGGGCAGACTCTACACCACGACGGGAGATGATCATTCAGCCTGGCAGCTTACTTCAGTTTGATGGGGGCTGCACCTATGATGGTTACTTTGCCGATTTCAAAAGGTTGGCTTGTCTGGGAGAACCAACTTCTGATCAGCGAGAGGGTTTTGAGATTGCCAAGGCGAGTGAGCAGGCAGCCATTGAGGCGGTGAAACCTGGTGTGAACTTTGGAGAAATCTACGAAGCTTCCCAAAAGGTTATTCGTGATGCTGGCTATCCTGACTTTGTAGATTGGTGTCAGCGAATGGGTTGGTCCAGCATCGGTCATAATCTCGGATTGGACATTCACGAGATGCCAGGAATCTCTATTCACAACCAGCAAAAGCTTCAATCAAACATGGTGATTTCCGTGGAGCCGTTCTTCTACCACCAAGGTCGATATCCGCTTTGGGAAGTACGTAATAAATATGGGTTGGAGGATGTTATATTAGTTACGGAGGAGGGTTGTGAAATACTGACTCCAGAGTCAATTATTAGTCGAGATATCTGGATTGCCTAGCTTATACCAAGTTTGACGGTTCAGATCAATATTCCTGTATTTTTCATCGTTCTAAGCATCCTAAGGAGCAAATCGCGCTAAACTAGGATGGCGATGGATACGAAAGACAAGATGCTGTTTGTATTCTCTTGGAGCCGAAAAAATCTACTAGTCGTATTGGATTGCTATAGGCAAATGATACACCCAGATTCCCTAGGTGAGAGGGAAGAGGAACGTTGCTGAAGTTACTGCAACTCCAGTTTTCCTCCTAGTAGTCTAGATGTTTATTGGTGTCAGTCCTGTAAGCAAGACGTGAAGTATTCTTGATGAAGGGATTTTTGAGACAGCCGTCTGTCAATCATTATGTAGTTGAAATCGTGAGAGTGTGGTCATAGTACCAATTTGAGGTCAAGGTTTTGAAAAAAGAGAGTTTCAATTTTCCCATGTGGACTAAGTGGTCTAGAGTTTTGGAGCTTAAACGCAAGTTTAACAAGCTCTTTAAACAGAGGCAATTCTCATTTACCAGTTCTCGCCCGCTTTATTTAGAGTATGTGTGTTCGGGAGGACTATCCTTATTAAAGAGTATTTATGTTAACTAAGGATGAATTGCTGGGTCCCCTAGCCTTGCATCGAACTACTGAAGTTGTGGTGACGACCATGGGTAGTGTGCGGCCGTGGGCGCAATATTCTGAAAGCGAACTGGATTTTGCCTCTGCTGATAGTGCCATGGGGCATGCTGCCGATCTGGCTTTAGGCATTGCACTGGCTCAGCCAGACAGAAAAGTCGTCTGTCTGAATGGTGATGGCAGTATGTTAATGACTTTAGGTTCCTTAATCACTGTCATCGAGTCAGGAGCGAAGAATCTTATTCTTTTCGTTGTTCAGAACCAGACTTTCGAAATTACTGGGAATCAAGCCATTCCGGGAGCTGCAACCGTAGATTTTGCGATGTTGGCCCGAGGAGCAGGTTTTGTAAATAGTTATTCTTTTGATGACCCGAAGAACTATGCTTTGGTGCTTCCTGAAATTCTCCGAGTACCTGGGCCTGTCTTTCTGTCGGTGCGAGTCAAACCCGGATCAGAAGGTCCTCTTGTTAGGGGTAACCCGAAAGAATATCGCTATCTTCAACCGTCACTTGCCGAATCCGCTTACCAACTACGTAGGGTATTGTCAGACTAGGTTCTAGACTTACTTGATGTCTGAGTAAAAGTAGTGTCTTGGCCATGTCTCCTCACATTGTGTCTATAGATCTATACGTATTTTTTATCGAGTACTGGTATTCCAGCCCAGAAGGCCATCACTTGATGAAACAGGAAGGAAAGCTCAGAATTTTGTCTTTAGATCTTATGAGTACTATTGGGCTTAAGATTCACTGGATAAAACCGAGAAGAAGATACGCTAGCTTTAATTATTTTATTAACGACTTCGCTGGGATCTCTGCTATTCTGACCTATAAAGCTTGGATGGAAGGAATGTTAGGGAGCTGACAGAAGCTACCTTTTCTGACAGGGTGTTCTAGTAGAGTTAAAAAAAGAAGGTGTGTCAACGACGATTTTGGTATCGACTAGCTGGAATATGACTAGAACTTAAATATTTAGTGGTTTTGGACTCAGCCCAAAGTTGCCATGGATTATTAAGGCATTGATAGAATTATTGTTAAACATTGAGCTGTAATTAGTTGGATGGGCTAGGAACCGATAGTGAAGAAGTACTAGATCAAGTCAATTAGTTTGGCTTGAAAGGAGAACTATGAAAGAAGTTACCTTGGGCATTGCTGGTGCTGCTGGGGATGGGTTGGACAAAACCGGTGATACCTTTGCGAAGACCGCCTCTCGCTTGGGATTGTATCTGTATGCGTACAATAGTTATCAATCCATCATCCGTGGAGGCCATATTTGGTTGCGGGTGAGGTTGGCTGAGGAAAAGGTCTACTCCCATGGCGACCATTTAAATCTGCTGATTGCACTAAATCAGGACACCATAGAACGCCATGCTGGAGAGGTGGAATCTGGTGGAGCTATCCTCTTCAATTCTGATAAGTTGACGTGTGACTCATCGCTCCTCAAGGGGCAGGTT
>Ga0310345_10004016_pt1 | contig 13576 bp, 6 predicted proteins | sample HC15DNA20500_MG_FD_204667 | JGI IMG/M metagenome (GOLD analysis project Ga0310345, IMG submission 204667) | Marine microbial communities from station ALOHA, North Pacific Subtropical Gyre - HC15-DNA-20-500_MG | ecosystem: Environmental > Aquatic > Marine > Oceanic | place: Pacific Ocean: North... | reverse complement strand
AGTTCGGGGTACCCTCGATGAAGGCCGTCTTCGCCCGCTTCGCCTGCATCTTGGCGAGGTCGAGTTGCCCTTCATAGAAATAGGCTTCTGCCGAGGCAAGGTCGGCGCGGGCCAGGAAGTCGCGCCGCGCCTGTTCCGGCACGCGCTCCGCCTTCCGGCCATAGGCGATCGCGAGCTGCCGGTAGGCGGTCGACGAGCTGCGCTCCCGGGCCAGGGCGAACTGCAGATGCTTGATGGCCGCATCCACGTTCTTCGCCGTCGGATCGCCGAGCAGCGCCTGGGCCAGCATGACCCGGATCAGGGGCTCGTCCGGCGCAAGCTCCACCGCCTTCTCAAGATCGGGAACGGCCTGCGCCGCACGGCCCGCCTCGAATAGGAACTGTCCGCGGAGCTCGTGGAAATAGGGCCAGTTCGGCTGCGCCTGCACCAGGGCGTTCAAGAGCGGCATCGCCGCATCCACGCCCTTGTCCCGATAGGTCGCGATGGCGCGCGCGTAATAGGACGGGAAGCTCCGGTCCGATTTCGGATATTTGTTGAACACCACCTCCGGCTTCTCCATGAAGCCGACCAGCTTGGCCCGCACCAGATCGTGCCGGAACTGAAGCTCCTGCGGATCCTTCTTGTTGTAGTACGGGCTGGAGGTCACCAGACCCCGGAGCTGGGCAAGGCGCTGGGCGGGCAAGGGATGGCTCTGCAGGAAGGGATTGATGCCCTCGATGCCGATCAGGCGGCTGTTCAGATACTCGAAGGATTCCAGCATGCCCTTGCCGGACTGCTGCGTCGCGTTGAGGAAGGTGACCGCAGCCTGATCGGCGGAGGATTCCTCGTCCTGGCGATAGGCCAGCACCGAACGCATCATGGCTTCCGTCCCGCCGAACGCGATACCGGCGCCGGCTTGCCCGACGCCGCCTTCGCCGGCCACCGCACCCGCCGCCATGGCGGCAAGCCCGAGAAGCTGCAGCATCAGCGCGGTCGATTTCGCCTTCGCCATCTGGCTGCGCAGCCGCGCCAGATGTCCGCCGGTGATGTGGCCGCTCTCATGGGCGATCACGCCGATCACCTGGTTCGGCGTGTCCGCCATCATGACGGTGCCGGCGTGGATGAACATGTTGTGGCCGTCGACCACGAAGGCGTTGAAGGCCCTGTCGTTGACGATGTGGATATCGATCCCCTGCGAGCCGAGACCGGATGCATTGAAGATCGGCTTCGCGTAATCGCGGATCAGGGTCTCGGTTTCCGCATCGCGGATCAGCCCCGCGGCGGACGCGGCATGGGTCACCGCCGAGGAGACGACGAGTGTCGCTGCGAGCAGCGCGGTCGCTGCGGGCCTTGCCCACCTCCCGGCGATGCTCCGTTCCGAAACGGTCGTATTGCTGGTTCGAACCGGCGCGCCCATTGTCTGGATATGCTAAGCGTTTGCGATCAATAGCCAAACACGGGTATCGCACAGCGATGGCCCAACGGCCAATCCACTTCCGTCAAACATCACCCGGATTTGATCGACATTACCGGGCGGAAACCTTTGGAAAGTCAGCTTATGCGATCGCCCACTCCGAGCACCGATGATCGCGCCGATTGGGGCGATAGCGTGACGGGACCGCAACCGCCCTCGACGCGAAGCCGGATCGATCCCTTCATCGTCATGGATGTGATGCGCGAAGCGAACGCCCGCGTGGCCCGCGGCGAGGACATCATCCATATGGAGGTCGGGCAGCCGGCGACGCCCGCGCCCCGAGCCGCGCTCGCGGCGGCGGAAGCCGCGCTCCGCTCCGACAAGCTCGGCTATACGGATGCGCTGGGCATCCCCGCCTTGAGGGAGCGGATCTCGGCATTCTACGGCGAGCGCTACGGCGTCACGGTTCCGCCCGAGCGTATCGTGGTGACGTCCGGCTCCTCCGCAGGCTTCATCCTCGCCTTTCTCGCCATTCTGGAGGCGGGCGACTGCTTCGGCCTGCCCAATCCCGGCTACCCCTGCTACCGCCATATCCTCAAGGCGCTGGGCGCCGAGCCCCGCCTGATCGCGCCGGGCGCGGAGGACCGCTGGATGCCCAATGCCGGTCACGTCGAGGAGCTGAAGGCGTCTGGCGCCAAGGGGCTTCTGGTGGCGAGCCCGAACAACCCGACCGGCACCATGGCCGTCGACGGGCGGATCGGGGAGGTCGCCAAGGCCTGCGCGAAACAGGGCCTCTGGCTCGTCTCCGACGAGATCTATCACGGGCTGGAATACGACCGCCCGGCCGAGACGGCGCTTGCCGCCAGCGGCGAGGCCATCGTGGTCAACAGCTTCTCCAAATATTTCAGCATGACCGGCTGGCGCATCGGCTGGCTGGTAGTGCCGGAGGATCTCGTGCGGCCCATCGAACGGCTCGCCCAAAATCTCTACATTTCGACTTCGGCGATCTCCCAGCATGCTGCCCTCGGCGCGTTCGACGGGATCGAGGAGCTGGAGGCAACGAAGGCGGTCTATGCCGGAAATCGCGATCTGCTGTTGGAGGAGCTTCCCAAAGCCGGCTTCAAGGACATCCTGCCGGCCGATGGCGCCTTCTACCTGTATGCCGAGACCAGCCATCTGGCGGAGGACAGCCGCGCCTTGTGCCAAGCCATGCTGGACCGGGCCGGCGTCGCCGCGACCCCCGGCCTCGATTTCGACCCCACGGACGGCAAGCGCTTCGTGCGCTTCTCCTATGCGGGCTCCCTGGAAGAAATGCGCGAGGCGAGCCGCCGGCTGAAGGCCTGGGCCGCTTCAGGGCAGGGCGGCTAGGCGCGTCCCTGGCCGCTCGGCGGCCGAAACGAAAAGAGGCCCCCGGAGGGGCCTCTTGGGATTGCTTGCTGCGAGAGGTCGCTTAGCGCTGCCACCAGCCGCGGCGCTTCGGACGATCGTCGCTCTCCTCGTCCAGCACGACCTCCGTGCTCGCCTGGGACCGGCGTGCGAAGAACGAGCGGCGGTCGCTCGCCTGCTCGTCTTCGCCGTCATCCTCCGCTGCGGCTTCGGTCTCCGGCCGGCCGTGACCGTTGCCGCTGCCGTTCGCGTGATCCGTCGACTCGGCGGCAGCGAAAGCCGGCTCCGCATCGGAGATCCGATCATCTACGACGTCCCCGGTATCGTCGTCCTGGGAAGCCGCTTCGGACGTGTCCTCATGCGTCTCGTCGTCGGAAGACTTGGCTTCAGCCGACTTACGCTCAGAGGACCTGCCGCGCCGCGACCTGCGGGCGGGTTTCTCGTCCGTCCTGGCGTCCTGCTCTTCCGAACCGCTCTGGCTCTCGTCGTGCTCGGAGCCGGCATCGGCATCCTCGCCGCGGTTCTCGTCAGCCTCGTCCGACTGCTGCTCGGAAGCCGAACGCTCGCCGCCACGACCGCGACCGCGGCCGCGCCGTCCGCCCCGGCGTCCACGCCGCCGCGGCTTCTTGTTCTGGCCTTCGCTGTCCTCGGACTCCTCGTCGGAGCGCGCCGCAACGGCATCGTCCTCGTCGTCATCGGACTGGCTGTCGGAGTCGCTGTAGCTCTGGCGATCGGAGGCTTCGTAATCCTGGTCTCCGCCACCGCGGCGCTTGCGGCGGCGCCGGCGCGAACGCCGGTTGCGGCCGTCGCCGGAAGACTCCTCGTCCTCCGATGCGCCGGGCTGATGATGCGCCCAATCCATCTGCACCACGGCCGCATCGCCGACGGTCATGTCGGTCTCCGCCATGCGCTCGATGGTGAAATGGGAGCCGTGCAGGCTCTCGCCCGCCGTCACCATGATCGGCACCGCGTAGCGATGCTCGATATCCTTCAGATGCGCGCGCTTCTGGTTGAGGATGTAGAGCGCCACGTCAGGTGCCGTGGTGGCCGCCAGCGGCGCCACGCCTTCGGTGATCAGCTTGTCCTCGATGGAGCGCAGCACGTCGAGCGCCACGGATTCGATGGATCGGACCACGCCGGTGCCCTGGCAGACCGGGCAGGGGCTCGTGCTCCCTTCCAGCATGCCGGTGCGCAGGCGCTGGCGCGACATCTCCAGAAGCCCAAACGCGCTGATCCGGCCCACCTGGATGCGGGCCCGGTCGTTGCGCAGGGAATCCTTCAGCCGCTTCTCGACGTGGCGGTTGTTGCGCCGCTCGTCCATGTCGATGAAGTCGATGACGATGAGACCAGCAAGGTCGCGCAGACGAAGCTGGCGCGAGATCTCCTCCGCCGCTTCCAGATTGGTCTGCAGCGCCGTGTCCTCGATATTGTGCTCCCGCGTCGCCTTGCCGGAGTTCACGTCGATGGCGACCAGCGCTTCGGTCTGGTTGATGACGATATAGCCGCCCGATTTCAGGGTGACCTGCGGACTGAACATCGCCGCCAGCTGCCGCTCCACCTTGTATTTGATGAACAGCGGGTCGGGATCCTTGTAGAGCTTCACGTTCTTCGCATGGCTCGGCATGAGCATGCGCATGAAGTCCTTGGCCTCCCGATAGCCGTCCTCGCCGGCCACCAGCACCTCGTCGATATCCTTGTTGTAGAGGTCGCGGATCGACCGCTTGATCAGGCTGCCTTCCTCGTAGACGAGGGTCGGCGCCGTCGATTCGAGGGTCAGATCGCGGACCGTCTCCCACAGGCGCAAGAGATAATCGTAATCCCGCTTCACTTCCGCCTTGGTGCGCTGAGCGCCCGCGGTGCGGATGATCAGCCCCATGCCTTCCGGCACCTCCAGCTCGTCGGCGATTTCGCGCAAGCGCTTGCGGTCCGGAGCCTGGGTGATCTTGCGGGAGATGCCGCCGCCGCGCGCCGTGTTCGGCATCAGCACCGTGTAGCGGCCGGCGAGCGAGAGATACGTGGTCAGCGCGGCGCCCTTATTGCCGCGCTCTTCCTTCACCACCTGCACCAGGATGATCTGGCGGCGGCGGATGACTTCCTGGATCTTGTAGGACCGGCGGCGACGGCGGGCGCGCTCCGGCACCTCTTCCATCGCATCCTCGGAGCCGACGGATTCGACCGCATCGCCATCGCCGTTGGTCTCGGCCTTGGCGGCCTTCGAGCCGCCCCGGCCGCGCCCGCGGCCCCGGCCACGTCCCCGGCGGCGCCGGTTGCCGTCGCCCTCGGAAGCGCCTTCCGAGGCCTCGTCGGAATCTTCGTCGCTGGAAGCCTCGACCGCTTCGGACTCGTCCTCGTCGGAAGCGTCGTCGTCTTGATCGTCGTCCTCGTCCGACTCCTCATCGTCCTCGTCGGACGCCGCCGGAGGAGGGGCCTCCTCGGAGACCTCGTGGGTCAGGTCTTTCTTGGCGAGCATGACGCCGGAGCCGTTCTCGTCGTCCGTCTCGCCGGAATCGTCGGCGTGGTCGTCCGCTTCCGCCGTCTCGTCCTCGTCGTGATCGGCGGAGGCATCGAGCTGCTGGTCGTCGGCCTTGCCTCGGCCGCGTCCGCCGCGGCGCTTGCGCTTGCCCGCTGCCGCATCGTCCTCGGCGGCCTCTTGAGCGGAGATGCGGGTCTGTTCCTCCGCCTCTTCCTCAAGCAGGGCCTGCCGGTCTGCGACCGGGATCTGATAGTAGTCGGGGTGGATTTCGTTGAAGGCTAGGAAGCCGTGCCGGTTCCCGCCGTAATCGACGAACGCCGCCTGCAGCGACGGTTCGACCCGCGTTACCTTTGCGAGGTAGATATTTCCGCGAAGCTGTTTTCGGTTGGCGGACTCGTAATCAAATTCCTCTACGCGGTTTCCCTTGACGACGACCACCCGGGTTTCTTCCGGGTGGGCCGCGTCGATCAGCATCTTGCTTGGCATTTTGTTGGTTCTCCGCCGCGCGGGACGGGAAGGGCAGGTGATTGAGCTGCCGCGAAATGAGTGACCCGAAGGGCCGCGCGGGCTGTTGTCCTGATGATAATGAGAGCTCGCGAGGCGGGGACGCATGGCGAAGCGCCGGGCCGGCGGAAGCGCTATGGAACACAGCGCACACCGGACCGTGCTGGGGCGGAATAGCTTTCCACCCGTAGCTTCGATCTGTGCATCCGATCTGCATCACGATCTCCGAAAGGCCGTTGACTACGGCCGGGGATGATGTGTCGAGGCGGTCGTCTCTCACCCGCCGCCTGCTTCGGCGTCCGCGGTTACAGCGCAGGACGCGCGAAAGAAAAATCACATACAGGCCGGTCCGCGCGTATTCGCGGCGCCAAGCCTTCGGCGGTTCGAACGAGTCGAACAAGCCATATTTAGGATGCCGCATGGAGATTTGGCAAGTCTGCCAACGCGGAGCGCTCAATCTTCGGCAGTCCTTTCTTAACCATCCCTTTCCGGATTTTCGGCAAAGTCGCAAGGCGTTGGCGCTTTCGGCGGAGCCTCGCATGGCTGTGCAGAAGGCCCGCAAACCCTGTTTGTTTCGGATTTTTGGACGAGAGTACCGCGAGCTTCCACCATGCGACTCAGCCGATCGAGAGACTTAAGCGGTTCCTTCGCGACCGCCCTATGCCTCCTGTTCGTCTTTGCCTGCGCGCTCGGTGCAGGGCTTTTCGAGACGCAAATGGCGCACGCCGCGCCCACCGTGGCCAATGACGCGCGCCTTGCCGGCGACCGGCAGCGCACCCGCTTCATCGCCGATCTTTCCGAAAAGGTGGACGTCCACGTCTTCACCCTCGGCGATCCCTACCGGGTCATCGTCGACCTCGCAGATGTGCGCTTCCAGATGCCGCCCGGGATAGGCGACAAGCCGAAGGGCCTGATCGAGGGGTACCGCTACGGTCTCTTCGCGCCGGGCAAGTCCCGCATCGTCATCGACGTCTCGGGCCCCTTCCTCGTCGACAAGACCTTCGTCCTCGACGCCCGCGACGGGCAACCCGCGCGGCTCGTCATCGATCTCGTGCCGACGGACCGGGAAACGTTTCTGAAGACCACCGAAGCCGCCGCCGCGGAGACCGCCCCGCCGGTGCGCCCGCTGCCGCCGGCCAAGGAGCGGCCGTCCAGCGCCAAGCCCGTGGTGGTGCTCGATCCTGGTCACGGCGGCATCGATTCCGGCGCCGTCAGCAAGAAGGGCAACGAGGAGAAGGACATCGTGCTGGCCTTCACCATGCTCCTGAAAGAGCGGCTGGAAGCATCCGGCAAGTTCGAGGTGGCGCTGACCCGCGAGGCCGACCGCTTCCTGACCTTGCGGGACCGGGTGGCCTTCGCCCACGAGAAGGGCGCGAGCCTCTTCCTCTCCGTCCACGCCGATTTCTTCCCCCACAAAGGAGAGGCGAGGGGCGCGACGATCTTCACCCTGTCCGAAAACGCCTCGGACGCGGAGGCGCGCGCGCTCGCCGCCAAGGAAAACCTCGCCGATGCCGTGGGCGGCTACGAGCTGCCCCAGGAGCCGGACGAGATCCTGGCCAATATTCTCATCGACCTCGCCCAGCGCGAGACCCAGAACCGGTCGGTCGTCTTTGCGAGCTCTATCCTGACCAGCCTCGAAGGCCGGGTGAAGCTCCACAGCCGCAAGGCCAAGTCCGCGGGCTTCCGGGTGCTGAAATCGCCGGACGTGCCTTCCGTCCTTCTCGAGCTCGGCTATCTCAGCGACGAAGAGGACGAGAAGCTGCTCCTCTCCGAAGACTGGCGGAAGAAGACCGCCCGGGCCGTGGCGCAAGCCGTGGAAAGCTATTTCGAGCGGCGAATCGCCCGGACGCCCTTCTAGCATCGGCCGCCCGTCTCGAGATCGAGCGGAAATTATTCCGGCGCCCCTGAGCGCGAAGTGCCGCGTCTGCGCCTTTCCGTGCCTGAAAGCGATGGCCGGCCTTGCATTTCATCGGGACATCAGCTTGTTGTTGCCATAATCTTGAATAGTGTCCGAAGACGCCGCTGAACATCGCGGAACACGAGACGGGTTCATGGACATCACAGCTCCTATCAGGCCGCCGGAAAACGGGCGTCGCCGCAAGCGCGGTGGTTTTGTGCTGCGCTTTCTTGGCTTTCTTTTCGCCGCCGGCATGATCCTCTTCGTGGCGGGCGCGGCCGTCGCCGCGTTCCTGCTCTGGAAGGTTTCCCAGGAGCTGCCGGATTACGAGGTGCTCGCGAAGTACGAGCCGCCCGTGATGACGCGGCTCCATGCCAATGACGGCCGCCTGATCGCCGAATATTCCCGTCAGCGCCGCATCTACGTCCCCATCACCGCGATTCCGGACAAGGTCATCCAGGCCTTCATCTCGGCGGAGGACAAGAATTTCTACCAGCATGGCGGCCTGGACATTCAAGGCATCATCCGCGCCGTGGCGACCAACCTGAACAACCTTCAGTCCGGCCGCCGCATGGTGGGTGCCTCCACGATCACCCAGCAGGTCGCCAAGAACTTCCTGCTGACCAACGACGTCACCTTCGAGCGCAAGCTGAAGGAGGCGATCCTGGCAATCCGCATTGAGCGCGCCTTCACCAAGGACCAGATCCTCGAGCTCTATCTCAACGAGATCTATCTCGGCGTCGGCTCCTACGGCGTTGCCGCGGCCGCCCTCAGCTATTGGGACAAGTCCCTCAGCGAGCTGACCCTGGCCGATGCCGCTTATTTGGCGACTCTGCCGAAGGCGCCGAGCAACTACGATCCGTTCCGCCATCCCGACCGTGCCGTCTCCCGCCGCAACTGGGTGATCGACCGCATCGTGGAGAACGGCTACGCGACGCCTGAAGAGGGCGAGCAGGCCAAGGCCCAGCCCCTCGGCGTGACCCGGCGCCCGACCGGCCCTCGGATCTTTGCCTCCGAATATTTCGCCGAGGAAGTCCGCCGCGAGATCCTCGACATGTTCGGCGAGGACAAGCTCTACGGCGGCGGGCTCTCGGTCCGCACGACCCTCGATCCACGCCTGCAGCGCATCGCGCGCAAGGCGCTCGTGGATGGGCTCGTGGCCTACGACCAGCGTCATGGCTGGCGCGGCCCGAAAGAGCAGATCGATATTCAGGGCGACTGGGGACAGAAGCTGTCCGAGATCGAGGTCTGGTCCGACATCGACCCGTGGCGCGTTGCCGTCGTGCTTGAGAGCGGCGACAAGACCGCCAAGATCGGTCTTCGTCCCGGGTTCGACGATTACGGCAAGGTGGAGCCCGATCGCGAAACGGGCGAGATCGCCTATTCGGAAGTGAAATGGGCGCGCCCCGTGCTTGAGCGAGGCATGGGCGGCACACCGAAGACCGTCGACGCCGTGCTGAAGCCCGGCGACGTGATCTACGTTGCGCCGAAGGCGCCCGGCGAGAAGCAGACCGAAGAGGATGTCGCCGGCCAGTGGTCGCTGATGCAGGTGCCGAAGGTCGGTGGCGCCATCGTGGCGATGGATCCGTTCACCGGCCGCGTGCTGGCCCTTGTCGGCGGGTTCAGCTTCGCCCAGAGCGAGTTCGACCGTGCCGTGCAGGCCCGTCGTCAGCCGGGCTCGTCCTTCAAGCCGCTGATCTATTCCACAGCCCTCGACAACGGCTACACGCCGGCCAGCATCATCTATGACGGTCCCATCTCCATCGATCAGGGGCCGGGCATGCCGCCCTGGCAGCCGAAGAACTACGAGGCGGGATCGCACTCCGGCCCCTCGACCCTGCGTTACGGTATCGAGAAGTCGCGCAACCTGATGACCGTGCGTCTGGCCCGGGATCTGGGCATGCCGATCATCTCCGAATATGCCCGCCGCTTCGGCGCCTACGACAACCTGATGCCGGTGCTGTCCATGTCGCTCGGCGCGGGCGAGACCACCCTGATGCGCATGGTCGGCGCGTATTCGATGATCGCCAATGGCGGCGTGCAGATCACGCCGACCCTGATCGACCGCGTGCAGGACCGCTACGGCCGCACCGTCTGGCGGCATGACGAGCGCGACTGCACCGATTGCGACGCCAAGGGCTGGCGCGGTCAGGCGGAGCCCGAGCTCGTCGAGAACCGCAAGCAGATCCTCGATCCTATCACCGCCTATCAGATGACCTCGATCCTGGAGGGCGTCGTGCAGCGGGGCACGGGTCAGCGCATCTCCGCCCTCGGCCGCCCGGTCGGCGGTAAGACGGGCACCACCAACGACGAGAAGGACGCCTGGTTCATCGGCTTCACGCCGAACCTCGTGGCCGGCGTCTATATCGGTTTCGACAATCCCAAGCCCATGGGCCGCGGCGAGACCGGCGGCCGCGTGGCCGGCCCCGTCTTCCTGGACTTCATGAAGGAAGCCCTGAAGGACGAGCCCCCGGTTCCGTTCCGGGCGCCGCCTGGCGTCAAGCTGGTGCGCGTCGATCTGCGGACCGGACAGCCGGCTGGCGGCGGCCAGGGTCAGGCGATCATGGAAGCCTTCAAGCCGGGCCAGGAGCCTGTCGGGGCGATGGCCTCCAGCGGTTATCCCGATCAGCCGCCCGGGCAATACGCTCCCGGTGGCTATAGCGACTACGGTCAGCCGCAGCCGCAGCCTCAACCCCAGCAGCGCCGCCGTGAGCGGCCCGCTGAGGATAACCGCGGCTGGCGTTCGATCATCCCCGGCGGTCTGTATTAGCACGTCAGGTTAGACAGCTTCCGAAGCGGCCATGCCCTTGCCGCTGCGCGTCTTTCGCTGTTTGCGTGAAGACACTTGCGGGGAAGGGCGCGCCGCTCCTATCTCTCCGGTCACGATAAAAGAATACGAGGACGACCATGCGGGCTGAAATCGAGGCCATCGTCGACGACATCAAGGAATCGCTGTCCCTCCTACGGAGGCATCTTTGACCCGGAGACCGCGAAAAAGCGCCTGAGCGAACTGGACGCTCAGGCCGAGGACCCGAAGTTCTGGGACGATCCCCAGAGCGCGCAGGTCCTGATGCGCGAACGCCAGCATCTGGAAAGCGCTCTGACCGCCTACGGCAATCTCGAACAGGAGATGGAGGACAACGTCGCCCTCGCGACCCTCGGCGAGGAGGAGGGCGATGAGGACGTCATCGCCGAAGCGACCAAGGCTCTTCAGTCGCTCCTGAAGGAAGCGCAGCGCCGCGAGGTCGAAGCCTTGCTTTCGGGCGAAGCGGACAGCAACGACACCTATGTCGAGATCCACGCCGGCGCCGGCGGCACCGAGAGCCAGGATTGGGCCCAGATGCTGGAGCGCATGTATCTCCGCTGGGCGGAGGACCGCGGCTACAAGGTCGAAATTATGGGCGAGACCGACGGCGAAGAGGCGGGCATCAAATCGGCCACTCTCCAGATCAAGGGCAACAACGCCTATGGCTGGCTGAAGACCGAGACCGGCGTCCATCGCCTCGTCCGCATTTCACCTTTCGATTCCGCCGCGCGGCGCCATACGAGCTTCGCCTCGGTCTCCGTCTATCCGGTGATCGACGACTCCATCGAGATCGAGATCGAGGACAAGGATGTCCGGGTCGATACCTACCGGGCGAGCGGCGCCGGCGGTCAGCACGTCAACACGACAGACAGTGCGGTGCGCCTGACCCATATGCCGACCGGCATCGTCGTGCAGTGCCAGAACGAGCGCTCGCAGCACAAAAACCGCGCCACCGCCTGGTCAATGCTCCGCGCGCGCCTCTACGAAGCGGAGCTGAAGCGCCGGGAGGAGGAGGCCCAGTCCGCCGCCGATACCAAGTCGGAAATCGGCTGGGGCCACCAGATTCGGTCTTATGTGCTGCAGCCCTATCAGCTGGTGAAGGACCTTCGTACCGGCGTGGAGAGCACCAATCCGACGGCCGTGCTGGATGGCGCGCTCGATCCCTTCATCGAGGCGGCGCTTGCCGGCAAGCTGCAGGAAGTCGAGGACGCGTAATTGGCCTCGGCGCCGAGGCGCCGTTCTTCACGACAACCGAAACAAAAAAGGGGACCTCGGAGGTCCCCTTTTTCTTCGTCCTGATACGTCGCGATAAATGGCGAGCGCTACTCCGCCGCCTTCGCCTTGCCGTCGGCGCCGTCCGAAGCCTCGTCGGAAAGCGTCAGCGCATCGTCGTCGGAACTGTCGGTCTTGGCGTTCGCACCGAACGCCGCGCCGAACCCGGTCGAAGACTTCTGCGGCTCGGAAGCAGGCTTGCTGCTCTCCCGCGACTGGCGGGCTTCCTTCACCGGATCTTCGACCCGGCGGGATTTCCCCTCGAAATAGGCGCCTTGCTCGATTGAAAGGCTCTGGTGGTAGATGTCGCCCTCAACATGGGACTGGGCCTGAAGCGTCACGCGCATGCCGCTGATGGAGCCGCTGACACTGCCGCGCACCACGACATCGTCGGCCACCACGCCACCCGTCACACGGGACTTTTCACCGAGCAGCAGGGAGACGCAATGCACGTCGCCCTGGATTTCGCCATCGACCTGGATCTCGCCTTTCGAGGTCACGTTGCCGACGATGCTGAGATCCTCGCCGATGATCGACGGCACTGACTTGCCGCTATAGGACGGGGCGCTCGAAGCGCCGACCGAGGGGCTCGGGGCGGAAGGCTTTGCGGACGGGGTGGGGCGCTCTCCAAACGGACGGGAATCGCCGCTCAACCGCTGTCCCAAGGACTTGCTGCTATCGCCTGCCGCGTCTCGCTCTGGCTTTTTCGTAAACATCTCCTGTCCCTCCCGAAGCGAATACTGTCAGGGCCCGCTAAACCATTGGCTTAGCGGCTCGTTGCTGTCCCGAACCATAGAGCCCCAAGCTTCGATTGTCCCGGTGATTCTCCAGACCCAAGTCAAAAATCTCGGCTGCCCATATGATGGGCAAACCCCGCTCCACCGCCTTCCTTTGGCCGATTTTGCGCCGTCTTATGCGGCAAATCCCGGAAGGCGAGATAACACCTCGCTGCGCGGCGCCGATTCGAGCCTTTCCGGGGATACCAAAAAATATGGCCATGAAATCAGACCGATAGTCGGGCTAAGCTAGAAACCGGCATCGCTGAGTTGCCAATACGCTGCACGAATGGTCGAAGGTGGCTCTATTGCGCCGCCTCGGGGTGAGGGCGCCAGCCGATCTCGATTGCATGGACAAACCGACTTCAACTGCTCTGGTGAAATGGTCCGGAAGGGGACGTGCCCTACTCACGCTTCCGGCCCAAGGGCGCGCGCTCGCCAGCCGTTTGCCCCCGCCGGTGCAGAAGGAGCTCCGTAAGTTCTCCTCGCGCGGTGCGCGGGTGGCCCGCGAGCTCTTCGCCGGCATCCTCGTCATCGGTTTCGTCATCATCCTTGCCGGCTATGGCCGCTTGGCCCAAGGGCCGGTTTCCCTGCCGAGCCTCGTGCCGGCCGTGGAGGAGGCCATCAACGGCGAACTCCAGGACATGCGCGTGGAGATCGACGACGCCATCCTCCAGCGTTCGCCGGACGGGCCGGGCATAGCCTTCCGCCTGAAGAATATCCGGCTCGTCGACGGGCAGGGCGCCGTGCTGGCCCAGGCGCCATTTGCCGCCGTGGGCTTGAGCGGCAGCGCGCTTCTGTCCGGCCGCATCGCGCCCGGCAGCGTCGATTTCATCGGTGCCCGCCTGCTGCTCTTCTATTCCGACGATCAGGGGCTCTCCCTGAGCTTCTCCGAAGCCTCCGAGGTCGACGCTCTCGCACGAAGCGAACAGTCGTCCGGCGCCTCCCAGGCGTCGCCCTTCGGCGAGCTGAAACCGAGCGAGGAGCTGGTCGAGCGGGCGAACGAGGCGGCGGGCCAGAAGCTGAATGTCACCGAGACCGTGGCCGATGTCTTCGAGGAGGCCCGCAA
>Ga0310345_10004015_pt1 | contig 13579 bp, 9 predicted proteins | sample HC15DNA20500_MG_FD_204667 | JGI IMG/M metagenome (GOLD analysis project Ga0310345, IMG submission 204667) | Marine microbial communities from station ALOHA, North Pacific Subtropical Gyre - HC15-DNA-20-500_MG | ecosystem: Environmental > Aquatic > Marine > Oceanic | place: Pacific Ocean: North... | reverse complement strand
TCAATTCCTTTAATAGGCTTCATTCTTTCAATGGTTTTAGCCGGTAATGAATACGAGATATTTAATTCTCTTAATTTCACAAAGCTGGCATCGTAAACAAAAGCCCTGGCTGGGTTGTACAAATAACCATATAAACCATATCCCTGACCGCTGTTATCTACCCTTATCGTATTGGGTTTGCCATCAGCAGTAACACCTTTTAAAATAATACCACCACCGTTAGCTAATGAATTACGGGAAGGATTACCTAAATCATTTAAACCGGCAGTTTCAGCATAAATACCATCTGCTAATCCATAGTAAGTATCTAATGAGAATACATTACCACCATGACGCATATCGATTAAGAAACTGAAGGTAAATGATTTGTAACGGAAACTATTGTTAATACCACCGGTCCATTTTGGAGTTGCATTACCAATAATATCGGTTGTTTTAGTATCCATTAAATAATAACCATCACTACCTACAGTTCTTTGTCCATTGGTATAAATAAAGTCGTTGCCCTGAATAGTACCAAAAGGTTGTCCAACAGTAGCATTAACAGAAACACCGCCTTGGTATGAAGCAAGAACTTGGTTTTGTTGATTGTTGAATAAGGACAACACTTTATTGTTGATTTTGCTCCAGTTCACGTTAATATCCCATGAAAAATTACGTGTTTTAATAGGAGTACCATTCAACGACAACTCAATACCGTTGTTTTGAATAGAACCGAAGTTAACATACTGACTTAAGTAACCGGTAGCACCAGAGGCGTTTACTTGTGTAATTAAGTCAAATGTTTTTGAAGTAAAGTAAGTGAAGTCAAATCCTACTCTGTTTTTCAAGAAAGACATTTCTAAACCTGTTTCAAAACTTTTGGTTCTTTCAGGTTTTAAATTAGGATTGTTATTAGTAGTAGGTAAAGTTACCATAGCATTACCTGCAAATGGAGTATTAATATTGTAAGTATTTAAAATACTATGGTAAGGAGCATCATTACCAACTTCCGCATAGTTAACACGCACTTTACCGAATGATATCCAAGGGGCATTGTCTAACATTTTATAAAATGCCCAGCTACCGGATATCGCAGGGTAAGTATAAGCATTATTACCTGCGGGTAAAGTAGATGATTGGTCGCGACGTACAGTTCCATCTAAAGTTAACATGTCTTTATAGGTTAAAGTAGCACCTGCAAACACACCCCCTACTTCTTTTTCTAACAAAGCTTCAGTTGGAGCATTGATAGGATTAACTGAGTTAGATAATGCATAGAAATTAGGCAGATTTAAACCTCCATTGGTTGAAGCAAAAATGCTAGAATAAGTATCTTGGCGTAAGTTAGCACCAACCAATGCTTTGAAGTTAAAATTCTTAGACAAATCTTTGTTATAAGTTGCTAAGAAATCATAGTTCATTTCTTTGTAGAAAATATTGTTTCTAGAGTAGAAAGGAACATTTACACTACCAATAGCATCTCTTTCTTCCTGCAATGAGTTATAAGTATCCATTGACACTCTTCCTAATAAAGTAATACTTTTAGAAGGTGTATAGTTAATATAAGCATTGCCGAATATACGTTGACGGCTATCATTTTCATAGTTTTGATAGCGTACAAAGTATACGTTATCCCAATAAATAGGTTTGGTATTTCCATTTATAGGATCAGTCATGTTCCATGTAATGTTTTTTCCACCTGAATTAAAGTAGGCTTGCTTTTGTTGTTTAATGTCAACGTTCATTTCCCACCACTGGCGGAAGTTAGTCATTACGTTATTGGCATCATAACCAGTACCATATCTACCCAAACCTGTAATTTCAGAATAGTTAATGGTACCACCAACGGTTAAGTCTTTGCTTAAGTTGTGCGTTGCACCAAAGTTCAACATGTTTTTGGTAATATTACTATTGGGTAAAATACCATTATCGCTGGTACGTAAATAACCTAATTTAAAGGTTCCGTTTTCACCACCACCATCAATAAATACGCTGGTATTGTAAGAAACCGGATTTACAAAGAAAGTGGAAGGATCATTTTTGGCAGCAACCCATGGGGTAGCTTTACCATAATTGGGGTTACCGGGATAGTTAGCAAATGCATCCCACTGATAAACTAATAAATTGGGATCAAATTTAGCACCATAAGAAGCATCTTCTGTTGTAGGTACAATCAACTGAGGAGTATTCTGACCAAACTGTGGTAAAGGAGCATATAAGAAATTACCATCGGGTGAACCATAACCATAAGGATAAGCACCGTTAATTTCTGGTCCTGAACCATAGTTAGCACCATACTGGTGTTGGTATTTAACAAAAGTACTTTTATCGTATGAGCCTACATTTACACCGGCATTTACAGTAACTCCTAACCCTCTTTTTGCCTTTTTGGTAGTAATTAAAATAACACCATTAGCAGCACGTGAACCATACAAAGCAGAAGCAGCAGCACCTTTTAATACTGAAATAGATTCAATATCATCAGGATTTAAGTCAGCGGCATTACTACCGTAATCGTAACCACCAGTACCATTTCTTTGTCCACCAGAAGCAGTTGAGGTATTATCGAAAGGTACACCATCAACAACAAACAATGCTTGGTTAGATTGAGAGATAGATTTAATACCACGCAATACAACGTTCGTAGAAGCTCCCAAAGCAGTAGGTTGTGTAATTTGTAAACCGGCAACTTTACCAGATAAACCATCCACAAAGTTCGAGTTACGGGTTTTACTTACTTCGTCTCCACCTACTTCTTGTGCAGCATACGGAAGAGCATTTCTGCTACGTTTAATACCCATCGCTGTTACCACTACTTCATCTAATTGTGAACTTTGACGAGTTAGTGTAACCGCTAAATCAGTTGCAGTTCCTAATTTAACCTCTTTTGTAGCAAAGTTTACAGCTGAAAATACTAATACATCGCCGGGCTTGGCTTCAATTTTAAAATTACCCTGGGCATCGGCAGCAGTAACTGCAGTACCTTTTTTCACTTGAACGGTAGCACCTTCAACAGGCTTACCGTCACCATCAAGAATACGTCCTTTTACCAAATGTGTTTGCGCAAATATTTGCGACACACCTAACAAAAGCACAATAGCTAAGGATAGCAATTTTCTCATGTGTTTTCATTTTAATTTTCTAAAATTTGTTAATGAGCTGTTATACCTTATCAATTACCATTAAGCAATTGTTAAATTATAACAGTGGTCAAATATAAGGACAGAATACATAAAAAAATGCTGCAAAGTGAGATTAGAATTTGATTAAAAAAAATAGAATAGCCTTCAAAATTGCATTATTACACACCTGTAAAACATCTTAAAACATACATTCACAAAGCATTAACACCGTTTTATTTTAGCATTAAAATAAATTAAATTGCAAAAAGAAACAATACTAATGGTTGATAGTATTAATGCAATGCTCACACTTTTTTACTACAAATAAACCACAGGCAGATATGCTCCAAAAATTACAATTAACTTTGCTCAATGATTTTGTTAGATGGTAAAGTTGCCGCAGAAGCGGTAAAAGAAAAATTAAAAGCACAAGTAGCTGAATTAACTGCCAAAGGACACAGACCCCCAAAATTAGCCGCTATATTAGTGGGTAACAATGGCGCTAGTGAAACTTATGTAGCCAGTAAAGTAAAAAACTGTGCAGAAACAGGTTTTGAATCTTTGTTAATTCGTTTAGATGAAAATGTACCGGAAAGCACACTTCTGCAAACCATTGAACAGCTTAATAATGATGAAACTGTAGATGGTATTTTAGTACAACTACCCTTACCTAAACATATTAGCGAACAAAAAGTAATTGCCACCATTCATCCGGAAAAAGATGTGGACGGTTTTCACCCCATTAATGCGGGCAAACTAGTACAAGGTTTACCCACTTTTATGCCTGCAACGCCTTATGGTATTCTTTTACTATTAGAACATTATCATGTTCAAACAAAAGGTAAGCATGCAGTAATTGTAGGTAGAAGTAATATTGTTGGCCGCCCTTTGAGTATTTTGTTAAGCAGTAATATTCCCATGGGCAATTGCACCGTTACCATTGCGCACTCACACACTCAAAACTTAACAGATATTTGTTTACAGGCTGATTTATTGGTTGCGGCTTTAGGCAAACCTGAATTTGTAACAGCTAACATGGTGAAACAGGGTGCTATTGTTATTGATGTAGGCATTACAAGAGTGGAAGATGCCACCGCAAAAAAAGGGTTTAGAATTAAGGGTGATGTAGCTTTTAATGAGGTAGCTCCCAAAACTGCAGCCATTACACCCGTACCCGGAGGCGTTGGCTTAATGACCATTGCCGGTTTATTAAGCAATACTTTACAAGCTTATTTAAATAATAAAAAAGCATAATTCGTATACAAACATGCAACAACTACCCGTAATGGAAAGTTTTTATACGCTTCAGGGTGAAGGTTATTACCAGGGCCATGCTGCTTACTTTATCCGTTTAGGTGGCTGCGATGTTGGCTGTGTTTGGTGCGATGTAAAAGAAAGTTGGGATGCACAAAAACATCCATTATTTTCTATAGAAGCCATTGTTCAAAAAGCTATAACAACAGTTACTGAAAAAGCTGGCAGTACCAAAAATGTATTATGTGTAATTACCGGAGGCGAACCCTTATTGCATCCGCTGAATGAATTAACGGAAGCTTTGCAAAAAGTAGGGTTTTTAACCAATATTGAAACTTCCGGCTCATCACCCCTTAGCGGACATTGGAATTGGATTTGCCTTTCACCTAAAAAATTCAAAGCTCCTTTACCCGAAATAGTTCCCTTAGCCAATGAATTAAAAGTGGTTATTTTTAATCAACACGATTTTAAATGGGCCGAACAATTCGCTAAACAAACCAACCCCAATTGTAAATTGTATTTGCAACCTGAATGGGACAAAGCATCAATTGTTACACCACTCATCATTGAATATATTGAACAAAATCCCCAATGGGAACTTAGCTTGCAAATACACAAATACATCAATGTGCCTTAAATTTTTAACAGCGTTTATTCAAACAATATCCGACCTTAGATATAATACACCATCGCATTTTCTGATTCAAAATAAATTATTGTATTATTGGTATATCATCCTAAAAACCATTTATCACACTAGTTATTTTAATGAAAAACACATTATTGCTCATTTTTCTTTTTGCACAATTATTGGCATCAGCTCAAAATGCCAAAAACACACCCAATAAAAATTTGCAACAGCAATACAACAAAGCCATGCAATATTTAAATGATGGTTTTGTGAAAGATGCTATACCGGTTTTGCATAAAGTATTGGAACAAGACTCAACTTATTTAGATGCTTGGTTATCATTAGCAGGTATTTATGGCGAATTAAAAAATTATCTCCTAGCTATTCGTTACTATGAAAAAGTAAAAGAAATGGATAGCAGTTATTTTTTGCCTTATAATTTACCCTACTCAATTAATCTGGCAGGCATGGGGCGTTTTAATGATGCAGAAAATGCTATTGAGCAATTTTTAAGCTTACCTAATTTAAATGAGGTAAGTAGAAAAAGTGCTGTATATCGTCAGCAATGTTATCGTTTTGCTATACAGTATGCAACAATACATCCGCAAAATAGCGGTAGTGCCTTTGCACCTAAAAATTTGGGGGATAGTGTTAACACACCTTTATCGGAATACTATCCTACTCTTACTATTGATGATAGCTTACTTATTTTTACCCGCCGCGAAGCAAATGCGACAGAAAACTTTTACCAAAGCATTATTCGGAAACAAAAATTTTCTAAAGCCGAGTTAATTAAAGGTGATATTAATTTGCAACCCTACAAAGGTGCCATAACTGTTTCGGCCGATGGCGACTGGCTAATTTTTGCCGGTGATTTTAAAAATGGATTCGGCAATTTTGATTTATATATTTCTTATTGGACACCCGAAGGTTGGAGTGAACCTGAAAACCTGGGGCCAAACGTAAATTCAGAATACTGGGACAGCTCGCCTGCTTTAAGCCCCGACAATCATATTTTATACTTTAGTAGCAACAGGCCTGGTGGATATGGGGGCCGCGATTTGTATTATTGCATACGTCAACCCAATGGCCGTTGGGGATCTGCCATTAATATGGGCCCATTAGTAAATACACCGGGCGATGAAGCCTACCCATACATACATGCCGATAATCAAACCCTTTATTTTACCAGTGATGGATTGCCCGGATATGGCGGCACCGATTTATTTATTATGCGTAAAGACAGTTTAGGAAAATGGAGTCAACCTGAAAATGTAGGCTACCCCATCAACACCATAGAAAATGAAGGAAGCATTACTATCAACTCTTTAGGAACAACCGGCTATTTTGCCAGCGATAGAAGCGACAGCCGTGGTGGATTAGATCTTTATTCTTTTATTATCCCACCCCACATTCAACCTTTAAAAACCTTGTTTGTAAGAGGCACAGTACTCGATGCAAATACACAAAAAGGTGTACCCTGTGCCATTGAATTAATTAACAACCAAACCGGTAAGTCCACCATGCAAATTAAGGTTGATGAAATAGGTAAATATTTTGTTCCCCTACCGGTGGGTACTAACTACACTTTTGTTATTAACAGAAAAGGCTATTTACCCTACAGTGAATTATTTAATTTACAACAACACCATGCCGATAGTACCTACCAAAAAAACATTTATTTAACCCCTATTAGCAATAAAGCATCATTTACTTTTAAAAACATTCAATTCAATATTAACTCATACGAACTTCTGCCACAAGATACTATTGAATTAAAGAAAGTAATAGAATTTATGACTGAAAATCCCAGTGTTAAAATTGAAGTACAAGGTTACACTGACAATACAGGAAATCAGGAAGCCAATATACTGCTATCTACACAACGTGCACGTGCCGTTGCCAATTATTTAGCTTTAAACGGCATTGATTATAAACGATTAAGTTATAAAGGTTATGGACCGGCAAACCCCATTGCCGACAATAATACCGAAGCCGGACGTATTAAAAACAGAAGAACAGTGTTGATAATTACAGAATTTTAATGTCAATAAAATAAAAATTACATATATTGACTTTAAAACCTTGGTTCAAGCCTATGGAAGATTCCCTGCTTTATGATATTGCATTAACTCAGGTGCCGGGTATTGGCCCTGTGCAGGCAAAATTTTTATTAGAACATTTTCATTCGGCACAAGCAGTTTTTAAAGCCGGCAAAAAAGAATTATCATTCATTGAAGGCATTGGAGAAGTAAAAGCCAAGGCCATTAAATCGTTTCAAAATTTTGATGCAGCATTAACAGAAATAGAATTTTGTGAAAAGCATCAAATCCAAATACTAACAACTAATAATCCGCAATATCCACAACGTTTATTGCATTGTTATGACGCTCCAACCGTATTATACTATCGTGGTAATGCCGCACTTAACAATGGCAAAACCATTAGTATTATTGGTACTCGTTTACATACAGAATATGGTAAACAAATTACCGAACAAATTATTGAAGCGTTGGTTCCTTACAATGTTCTCGTAATAAGTGGTTTAGCCTTTGGCATTGATAGTATTGCACATAAAGCAGCCATTAAACAGCAATTGCCTACCGTTGGTGTGTTAGCACATGGTTTAAGTACATTATACCCGCCACAACACAAACAATTAGCCAAAGAAATGCTGTTAAATGGTGGTTTGTTAACTGAGTTTGGACATAATATAAGTCCCGAAAAACATAATTTTCCCAAACGCAACCGCATAGTAGCAGGCATGAGCGATGCTACTATTGTTATTGAAACAGCTACCAAAGGCGGCAGCATGATTACCGCGGAATTAGCCATTAACTACAATCGTGATTTATTTGCCGTACCCGGCAGATTAACCGACGCAAAAAGTAGTGGTTGCTTAAAATTAATTCAACAAAACAAGGCCATTGTTTTTACAAATGCCCCACAATTATTGGAAGAGTTGGGATGGTTACATAAACCCGTAAAAGCACCTATCCAACGCAGTTTATTTATTGACTTAACGGAAGATGAAAAAATACTTGTGCAATTATTGCAACAACACGAAATATTACCTATTGACACCCTGTATTTACAAAGCGGTTTAAGTAGCAGCAATGTAGCAGCAGCTATTTTAAATTTAGAATTACAAAATGCAATTACGGCTTTGCCAGGAAAAATGTATCGGTTAAACTAAACAATACAGATAAAATACACAAATTTGTATCATAATGTTTTAGTGCCCTATCTTTGCACATGGCAACACAAAAAAATTTAGGCAAAACCAACCACACCTCACGCCTTTTTGGAGAAGGGCTTACGTTTGATGATGTATTATTAATGCCTGCTTACAGTCAGGTTTTACCCCGCGAAGTAGATATTTCCAGTTACCTAACCAAAGAAATAAAATTGAATGTGCCCATGCTGTCTGCAGCCATGGATACAGTTACCGAAGCCAATTTGGCCATTGCCCTTGCCCGAGAAGGCGGCTTGGGTATTTTACATAAAAACATGAGCATTGAAAAACAAGCTGAACAGGTTCGTAAAGTAAAGCGAAGTGAAAGCGGAATGATTATTGACCCCGTAACCTTGTTAGTAGATGCCACCATTGGCGATGCCTTGAAGCTAATGAAGGAAAACAAAATTGGCGGCATACCTATTGTAAATGACCAACAAAAACTCGTAGGCATATTAACCAATCGCGACCTTCGCTTTGAAAATAACAAAAACAAAAAAGTGGCTGAGGTAATGACCAAAGAAAATTTAATTACCGCACCCGAAGGAACCGACTTAAAAAAAGCTGCCAATATTTTAAGAAATTATAAAATTGAAAAACTACCCGTTGTAAACAAGCAAGGCAAATTAGTTGGCTTAATTACCTACCGCGATATTTTACAATTAACGAATAACCCCAATGCTGTTAAAGATGGCTATGGCCGTTTATTAGTTGGCGCTGCTTTAGGCATTACAAAGGATTTATTAGACCGTGCCGATGCTTTAATACAGGTAGGCGTTGACGTAGTAACGTTAGATAGTGCACATGGACATAGTAAAGGTGTAATAGATGCTTTAAAAACCTTACGCAAAAATTTTAAAAACTTACAAATTATTGCCGGAAACATTGGCACTGCAGCAGGTGCAAAAGCTTTGGCCGAAGCTGGTGCCAATTGCGTAAAAGTAGGAATAGGCCCCGGCTCTATTTGTACCACACGTATTGTAGCAGGTGCAGGTGTTCCACAATTAACTGCTATAATGGAAGTTAGCCAGGCATTAAAAGCAAAGGGCATACCGTGCATAGCCGATGGTGGCATTCGGTATACCGGCGATATGGTAAAAGCATTAGCCGCAGGTGCCAATACTGTTATGATGGGTAGCGTATTTGCAGGTGTTGAAGAAAGCCCCGGAGATACCATTATATATGAAGGGCGTAAATTTAAAGAATACCGCGGAATGGGCAGTTTAGGCGCTATGAGTCAAGGCAGTGGCGACCGTTATTTTCAGGATGTGGAAGATGATATTAAAAAATTCGTTCCCGAAGGTATTGAAGGAAGAGTAGCCTACAAAGGATATTTAAGCGAAGTAGTATACCAATTTGTTGGAGGTTTACGGGCAGGTATGGGTTACTGTGGTGCTGCTAACATTAAAGCATTACAGAATGCAACCTTTATTAAAATTACCAATGCAGGAATGAAAGAGAGCCATGCCCACGATATTGATATTACCAAAGAAGCCCCCAACTACAGTAGAAAATAAAATTTAGGTAACCGGCTAACGGTACCCCTATTATGCTTCTGTTGCGTCGCACACTTGTACGGCAACAATATTATTCAGCAAAGCCTCATAGCCAAATGGGGCTTTTTCATTTTTATACCTTAACTTAAATTTTTGTCCTTCAATTTTAACTCCATTACAACAGCAATATTGTAGGCGTGTTGTTTAGCATGATTTGCAAAAGTCCCTACAAAGTGACTATCAGTAACTTTAAAAAAGAGTTGTAACCACCGTTTAAAATGCTTGTGTAAAATTTTATTTTTTGAATCAATCTCCCTATGTGTTTTCAAAGGATTTCCAAAGTATCCACCCGAGTGAAAAAGTGCATTTTCCCAAAACAAATACATTCGTTCTAAATAATTATGCCATTGCTTTTCAGTAAAGTGTTGAAAATAGGGCTTTAATAATGCATCATTTTTTAATTCTACATAAAAACAATTTACCAACAATTCAATATCGCTCCTATTTTCAATGTCTTTTTTCACGTTATAAAAATTTTATAAATCTTTTCGATTAAAAATGTATACAGAAAAATAAAGAGGAACTATCATCCAAAGCAACATCACAATTGTTGCCATAATCATTCCCGGTAATGTTCCAAAAAAATTCTGGAAAATAGCTCCGGTGTAACCCATCAATGCAGAAACATCCATTTTTAGTAGTATAAATATCCTACCAATATCAACAGGATTTAGTGTACTTAAAAATAACATCAAATTTTCTAATGGATAATCGGCAAATTGAAATAAAACAAACAAAACCAACCCATCGAATAATAAGGAAAAATATAACCACAATAAAACGGCTATACCAATACCTTTAGCTTTATCGCGGGTTTTTACTGCTGCCAGCATAGCAATAGCAACAAAAATAATAGTAAGCATTAAACCTACAGCAACCAATATTATTCCTGTTGCTGTAAAAGAGTATAATAAAACGGGTAATCCAATTCCAATAAAGAATGCTAATACTAACGACAAAGCAATACCAAAAAATAAACTTAGCCAAATATGCTTCCGTTGTAAGGGCTGACTCACCAGTAATTCTATAAATTCAGCACTATTATATACATAAATTGTTGAAAAAATTATACACACTAATGGCACCACAATTAGAACAATATTCAGCAAACTCAATAACCCCTTTGTACTATTATCTTCTAAATTAAATACACTCATTCCAATTGCCAGCAAGAAAATTGTGTAAGTAATTATAATTTTATTACGAAGAATATTGGTCATTACATATTTAATAAGATTGATCATAATAAGATTTATTTATTGTTTTTATTTTCATAATCGATTCCGAATTACTGAAGCAATTACCCGAGATAGTTTTTTTTCACCGGTATCATTCTGCAGATTTTCTAATGATTTATGAAATAGTAGGTTCCCATCTTGCATATAAATAACCTGCGTAACTAAATCATCCAGCTCACTTAAAATGTGTGAGGTTATTAAAATAAGTTTTCCCTTTTGTTTTTCCTTTATAATTTTTTCTTTCAATAATTCAGAAGCAACAGGATCAAGGCCTGCAGTAGGCTCATCCAAAATCAAAACATCAGGATTAAATAAAAAGGCCAGTGCTGCACTTACACGTTGTGTAGTACCACCTGAAAGTGTTCGCATAAACTTATTCAGCATACCAGGTAATTCAAATTGCTCAAATAATTCTTCATCCAATGGTCCTTGATGATTTGATTTTCTTATGTCTTTCATCATGGCAAATACATGTCCAATTGTCATATTTTCAGGATATCGTCCAATTTGGGGCATATAACCAATATGTGTACGGTATTGCCAGTTGTGTAAAATGTTTATTCCGTTAAATGTTATAAAACCACTATCAGGAACTACCATACCTAGTATGCATTTTACTAAAGTGGTTTTGCCACTTCCATTTGGGCCAATCAATGCAATGCATTCACCATTATTACAATTTACCGATACATCATTTAACACTGTAAGCCTGCCGAATTTTTTAGTAACATTGGTTGCTATAATCATAGTCGTAAGGGTTTCATATATGGATATTTGTCCACTAAATTTTCAGGAGTTAAACTAGGTAAAATTTTCTCTGTTTTATCGAATAGTGTGGCCATAAAGCTTCTAAACAAAATCATTGCAGTAGGATTTTCGGCAACTATCATTGAAAACATACTTACCGGATGATAAGGCACATCGCCAAACCCATCTTTATTCAAATCGTAGCCTTCATATTTATCCCAATAATTTTTATTAAAAGTATTTTCAACCAATGAGCCATTAGTAGCTATATCAAAACTGTTTGCTAAGAAATTATTGTTGGAAATTGTGTTCTGAATACTATTAGCCTGAATTTTAGCTGCCCATCCATTCTTAATGAATGTATTTTTATTAACCACTACACGAGTCGCACCTTCAAAAAAAATTCCGGTGGTATTTCTTAAGAAGGTGTTACCGGATATATAACTATCCGTAATCTCTTTCAAAAAAATTCCGTAACAGCCATCGCCCCAATTATCTTCAAAAACATTATTGAACATTTTAACTCCATGTGTAAACATTACGGAAACACCTGCACTATTTTTTTGGAAAATATTTCCAATATATGCGTCATTATGCGAAAACATAAAATGTAACCCATAACGGGAGTTTTTAAATGATTGGTTACGCCATATTAATGAATGGGTTACAAACTCAAAATATATTCCATCTCTATGGCCGGTTACAGTATTTCCTATAATGTATAAACTATCGCATTTCCAACAATGAATGCCATTTGCACTTTGCTGATCGGTTTTTGCATAGGCCTTTAGGTTATTATTTTTAATGGTGCAATTGGTAGCCCCTTGCAAAAAAATGCCAAAAAAAGTATCCTCTAAAAAGTTATCTTCAATTACTACATTTTTTACATCATAAACTTTTATACCGGCAATATCAATTAAGCTTGAAGTTCCGGAATGTACTAACTTAAATCCTTTCACCAGTACATTATTGGCCTTAATAGATATTATTTGATAATTATGTTCACCATCAATAATTGGGTAGTTCAACCCAATTAAAAAAATGGGTTTATTAATGAGAATTGTTTGCTCTTTATACACCCCTGGTGATACCCAAACAGTATCGCCTGTTTTTGCCGCATTAATAGCTTGTTGAATTAGTTTATATTGTTGCGATTTACCCACTAGTAATGATGCAGCACCCACACGAAAAGGTAATGTGCCTATTAATATGAACAATATTGCTATCCAACAATTAATCTTCATTTTATGAATATTCAAAAAAGAAAAAATTGAAAAGTATTAACCGTATTAAGGGTTAGTAGTTAAAACCAACTCATGCCAATCCACTATTGAAGCAGCATATTTTTCTAAAGCCTGCTTAGCATTAACCGAATTATTAAATGCAGCCACATCGCCATTCATTGGGCTATGAAGTTGATTACTTTTTATTAACAGTACTTTTTCCAAAGGAATTAAGTTGTGGTCATCATCAAAATTTACAAAATACAATTTTGCATTTTGAGTTTCATTGGCATTATCATGTACAAAACCTACAATACAGTGTATATCATCAAACTTGTAAATTTTGCCTTTTCGGGTAATTAATTCTGCACCGAAGCGATTATCACTATAGGGCATTTTACAAAAACTACATTTATCTTTACCAATTACTAACGGCGTTGGGCTTATGTTACAAGAAGAAAAGATAAATAAAATAGTAATTATTATTAAAGAACCAGGTTTTTGAACAAGCTTATTTACTTTTTTTGAAATTTTCCATTCTTTCAAATAAACGAGTAATAACAAACAACCAACAAAAACAAACAACCATCC
>Ga0310345_10004014_pt1 | contig 13584 bp, 10 predicted proteins | sample HC15DNA20500_MG_FD_204667 | JGI IMG/M metagenome (GOLD analysis project Ga0310345, IMG submission 204667) | Marine microbial communities from station ALOHA, North Pacific Subtropical Gyre - HC15-DNA-20-500_MG | ecosystem: Environmental > Aquatic > Marine > Oceanic | place: Pacific Ocean: North... | reverse complement strand
GCCGATGATCAATGAAGCGATCTACACGCTTTACGAAGGTGTAGGCACGGTCGAGGCCATCGACACGGCCATGAAGCTTGGTGCGAACCATCCGATGGGACCGCTGCAGCTAGCAGACTTCATCGGTTTGGATACCTGCCTGTCCATCATGCAGGTGCTGTATGAGGGATTGGCGGACTCGAAATATCGCCCTTGCCCGCTTCTGGTGAAATATGTCGAGGCCGGGTGGCTTGGCCGCAAGGCCGGTCGCGGCTTCTACGACTATCGCGGCGAGCATCCGGTCCCAACGCGGTAAGCGTGCGATCCGGCGCTGCTTGACTAATGCAGCGCCACCACGCCTGCGGGCGCCATCTGTTTGATGAAGGCGTATTGCACGCGGTTACGCCCTGCTTCCTTCGCCTGGTAAAGCCGTTCATCGGCCAGTCGGAACAGTTCCGAAAAATCGGTGCGTCTGGCGAATGTGGCACAGCCCACGCTGACCGTCAGGGGGCATGGTTTGCCTTGAGGCATAAAGCTCAGGCCGCAGACCGAGGAGCGTATGCGCTCGGCCACGATCTTGGCAACTTCCTCGTTCGCATTGGGAAGAAACACGCCGAATTCCTCACCACCCAGTCGCCCGACAAGGTCGTCCCTGCGCACGGTCGAGCGAATGGCATTCGCTATGGTTTTAAGCGCTACGTCGCCCTCGTGATGGCCATAGGTGTCGTTGATCTTCTTGAAATGGTCCGCATCGATTACGAGCAGTGCTCCACGCGGCTCCGCTTCGTCATCGGCAAGACTCAGTCGCTGTTCGACCTGCGTGGAAAAGGAGCCACGATTAAGGCAGCCAGTCAGAAAGTCCGTGGCTGCAGCTTCTGCCAGCTTGTGATTGGCGACAGCCAGTTCTCGCAGCTTCAAGCTCAGAAAGAAGAACAATGGCACCGCTAGGATGATGGGGTTCACAACGGCAGAAATAACTGCGCGCCGTAACGCGTCCTCACCAAAGCCGGCAAAAAGACCGAGATTGACCGCCGTCGCCGGAATGATGCAACCGAGTGGTCCGAGTGTGGACCAGAGGAACAGCTTCTTGCGCCCTCGCGGCGTCATGTTGCGCAGCGTTGCAATCAACCTCATCGGAACTCCCCCACATGATCCTCCAGACTAGGTTATGAGTCTGAACAATCGGTTTATGTGGGAAAACGCGCTATTCGGCAGCTTCCGATACAGATTTCTTCCTTGGTGAAGCACGGCGCGCAGTCTTCTTCTCCGGCTTCTTTCTCTGGTGTTGCGACGCCAGTGGCGAAACTTCATCCATCGGGAAGGAATCGACCGCCACGACACGATCTACGGCCTGGCGCGCAGTCAGGACCCGGTCGGCCTCACCAGCGGAAAGAATGCCGGCCTCACGCGCTTGTGCAACATCGCTTATCTTCGCCTCGCGCATCTTCTTCTCCAGCGGCGCAACCTCCGTTACCAGCCGGAACGCTTCTTCGAGATCCTTCAGCGGATGCTCTGCGTGTCCCTCACCCAGGTAAAGGTCGGGCGTGAGTCTCTCGCGCTGCGCGCCCGGCTTCATCAACATGTTCGCGACTTCTATGGTCAGTCGGTCCGAAGCAACGGGATCAGGCACGCCCCCCGGAAAGGCGACGAGCCTCACAAGAACGGCAGCCCAGCGGGCGGGAAGATTGTCGAGCACCCCACGGAAGGCTTTGCCAATCCGGCCCTCGCCCTGCTCCATGATGAAATCGACCAGCGGACGATCTTCTTGCGGACGCCCATCATCCTCGAAGCGCTTGAGCACACAGGCAAGCAGATAAAGTTCGGCCAGAATATCGCCCAATCGTGCCGAAAGAAGCTCCCTGCGCTTCAGCGACCCACCAAGGGTGAGTAGCGACAGATCAGAAAGAAGCGCAAAAGCTGCCGAATAGCGCGACAGCCGCTTCCAATGTCGCCCAAGCGCGCCTTTGGACGGCGCCGGGCCGATATGCCCGCCGCTCCAGCCGCGGACAAAGGCGCGACCGGCTGTCTTGAGAGCGTGTGCGACATGTTTCCAGAAAGCCTTGTCGAACTTGTCGAGGCCGGTTTTCTTATCCTCGTCCGACAATGCCAGCAATTCGTCCAGCATGTAGGGGTGCGAGCGGATGGCGCCCTGACCGAAGATCATCAGATTGCGCGTGAGTATGTTTGCGCCCTCCACCGTGATGCCGATCGGCACCGAGCGGTAGGCTGACCCCAGATAATTTCGCGGACCATCAATAATGGCCTTGCCGCCATGAATATCCATGGCGTGCTCGATCGAGCGGCGCATGCGTTCGGTCGCATGATATTTCATGATCGCCGAGATGACTGACGGCTTGTGACCATTGTCCAGAGCGGCCAGCGTGGCGCGTCGTGCAGCGTCGATGAGATAGGCATTGGCCGCAATGTCGGCGAGCGGCCCCTGAATGCCCTCGAACATCCCGATTGGCATGTTGAACTGGGTACGCACACGCGCATAGGCGCCGGTTGCGCGGGCGCAGACCGCAGCCGATGCGGCAGATTGCGAGGGCAGCGAAATACTGCGCCCTGCTGCCAAAGCCGTCATCAGCATGGTCCAGCCTTGGCCGATCTGTTTTTCGCCGCCCAGGATTCGGTCAAGCGGAATGAAGACGTCCTTGCCGTAAAGCGGGCCGTTCTGGAAGAAGGTGAATTGCGGGATATGCCGCTCGCCGTGGCTGACGCCGGGCGTGTCCGTGGGCAGCAGCGCCACCGTGATACCAAGATCCTCGCCGCGTCCCAGATGATTGTCCGGATCGCGCATCTGAAACGCCAGCCCCATCACCGTCGCGACGGGACCAAGCGTGATGTAACGCTTGTGGAAGTTGAGCCGGATGCCCAGCACCTTTTTACCTTCAAAGGTGCCATATTCGACAATGCCGGTGTCGGTCATGGCAGCCGCATCGGAGCCGGCCGCAGGCGAAGTCAGACCGAAACAGGGGATCTCGCGGCCATCGGCAAGGCGCGGCAGCCAGTACTGACGCTGCTCGTGGGTGCCGAAATGCATCAGGAGTTCGCCCGGGCCAAGCGAGTTGGGGACCATCACGGTCACGCCCGCCACCACGCTGGCCGAAGAAAGTGTCCGAACCACTTCGGAATGGGCTGTGTTCGAGAAACCGAGTCCACCGAACTCCTTTGGGATGATCATGCCAAAGAACTTGTTCTTGCGCATGTAGTCCCACACTTCAGGCGGCAGATCCCGATCATGCCAGTTCAGCTTCCAGTCATCGACCATCCCGCACAATTCGCATACGGGCCCATCCATGAAAGCTTGCTCTTCCGGCGACAGCCTGGCCGGTGGCATGGACAGAAATTCGTCCCAGTCGGGGTTGCCGGTGAACAGCTCGCCATCCCACCAGACGGTTCCTGCATCAATTGCCTCGCGCTCGGTTTGCGAGATTGGCGGCATGATGGAGGAGGCCCAGCCATAAATCGCCTTGGTGAGCCTGTCGCGTCGGAAGTTATGGAATCCCATTGAAGACTGCCTTTCTGCGTCTACCCCGATGGTAGCCTATTACACAATGAGACCGGTTGCGACGGGTTCCGCGTCTTCTCCCTGAAGTTTTCGGGGCCAGACCTGTTTATTCCGGGGGCATGAGTGCCTGGCCAATCAGCGCCTTTGCATCGTCACTTGCCCACTCCGCCGGGCCGTTCATCTGGGCTATCGCGCATCCGTCTTCGTCGACAAGCACGGTGACCGGCAGCCCCAATCCGATGCCCTTGCGCTTGAGATCGTTGAAGACACCCATCGAGTTGTCGCGATAGAAATTCAGCGCTTCGATTCCGATCTCGTCCAGAAAGCCCTTCGGTTTCTCGATATCGCCGCGATCAACACTGATGGCGACGACCTCGAACCGTTCCGATCCCATGTCCTTCTGCAACTCGTCCAGCGCGGGCATTTCTTCGCGGCACGGCGCGCACCAGGTCGCCCAGAGATTGACCAGCAGAACCTTGCCGGACATGTCGGCAATGGATGTGGGCTTTCCATCCGGACCTTCAAATGTCAGATCGCGAACCGATTGGGGCGTATCCGCGGGCAGCATGGCAGCCACATCACCAACCGCAAAATCCTTCAGCCCGGCTGCCCGGGGAGCCTTGGCGGCGCAAACTGGTCCAGTACCATTGGCTGCTGACTGGTTGCCATTGGCCTCACCCATCACGTATACGGCGATGATCCCGGCCACGACGCCTGCGAGTGCAGCCAGTACGACCAGGCGAATGGCCGGCAAGTTCAGTTTCGTGTTCGACATATTCATTCAACTCCAAACATCCGGCTATCATGATGACGCAAGACAAAAGCAGCAACCGCATGTGGGGAGGGCGTTTTGCCTCAGGGCCGGATGCGGTCATGGAAGCGATCAACGCGTCCATCTCATTCGACAAGAAGCTCTACGCACAGGATATCCGGGGCAGCATCGCTCATTCAGCCATGCTTGCCGAAAAGGGCATCATTTCGGCTGAAGACGTCAAACAAATTCACGATGGCTTGAACACGATCCTCGCCGAGATCGAGGACGGCACCTTCGAGTTCTCGACGCGCCTGGAAGACATCCACATGAATGTGGAAGCTCGCCTTGCCGAACTGATCGGCCCGGCAGCAGGTCGCCTGCACACCGCACGGTCACGCAACGACCAGGTGGCAACCGATTTCCGACTGTGGGTGAAGGAAGAGCTGCAGCGCGTGGAAGAGGCTCTCACCGGCCTGTTGAGCGCGTTCCTGAAGCGTGCGGAAGAACACGCCGACACCGTCATGCCCGGCTTCACGCATCTTCAGACCGCCCAGCCCGTCACCTTCGGCCATCATCTGATGGCTTATGTCGAGATGTTCGGCCGCGACCGCAGCCGCGTGCGCGATGCGCTTGAGCGTATTGACGAATGCCCGCTCGGCACCGCCGCCCTCGCAGGCACGGGTTTCCCCATCGACCGCCACATGACGGCAGAAGCGCTGGGCTTCCGCGAGCCAACTCGCAACTCGATCGACACTGTCTCCGACCGCGATTTCGCGCTGGAATTCATGTCGGTGGCCTCCATCTGTGGCATGCATTTGTCGCGTCTGGCAGAAGAAATCGTCATCTGGTCCACGCCGCAATTCGGCTTCATCCGCCTGTCGGATTCCTTCTCCACCGGCTCTTCCATCATGCCGCAAAAGAAGAACCCGGACGCTGCCGAACTGATCCGCGCGAAGACCGGCCGCATCAACGGCAATCTGATCGGGCTGTTGACGGTCATGAAAGGCCTGCCGCTCGCATATTCCAAGGACATGCAGGAAGACAAGGAAAGCGTGTTCGACGCAGCTGAAACGCTGGACCTCATGCTTGCCGCCATGACCGGCATGATCGGCGACCTCGACGTGAACAAGGACGCCATGGCCGCCGCAGCAGGCAGTGGCTATTCCACCGCGACAGACCTGGCCGATTGGCTGGTCCGCGAAGCAGGCCTGCCCTTCCGCGAGGCTCACCACGTTACCGGACGTGCCGTCGCCCTGGCCGAAGAACGCAAAGCGCAGCTTGGCGAACTTCCGCTTGACGACCTGAAGGAAATTCACCCGGCCATCACCGACGACGTCTACTCGGTGCTGACGGTGGAGAAATCGGTCGCAAGCCGCACCTCTTTCGGCGGCACTGCACCGGTACGCGTGCGCGAGCAGATCACCTACTGGAAAGACCGTCTCACGCAGGACGCCTGAAGGACGGGCGCATCTTTGCGCCCGCTCTCACCGGTGCTATGAACACCCCACGCATCTGAAGGGAATGATCCATGTTGGCTCGCGCCTCCGCCCTGCTCCTCGCTTTTCTCGTGGCCTCCGCGTTCAGCGCATGCGGCCGCAAGGCTCCGCTCGACACGCCCTATGAAGCAGCCGTCGAGGCGCGCAAGGCCGCGGAAGAGAACGGCGATCCGGTGCCCCCCGCGCCTGCAAAACCGGCCGAAGACCGCCCCTTCATACTCGACAGCCTGATCTGAAAGCCAAAGTCCAGTGAACCATTTCGAGTATCGTGACGGCATTCTTCATGCCGAAGACGTTCCCATTCCGCAGATTGCTGAGGCTGTCGGCACGCCCTTCTACTGCTATTCTACGGCAACGCTCACGCGCCATTATACAGTCTTCAAGGACGCGCTTGCCGGACTGGATTCGCTCGTCTGTTACGCGATGAAGGCGAACTCCAACCAAGCCGTTCTCAAGACGCTGGCCGCCCTGGGCTCCGGTGCCGATGTGGTCTCCGAAGGCGAATTGCGCCGTGCGTTGAAGGCGGGCATTCCGGCCGAGAAAATCCTGTTCTCAGGCGTCGGCAAAACCGTTCGAGAGATCGATTTCGCATTGGAAGCCGGCATCCTGTGCTTCAACGTCGAATCGCTGCCTGAACTCGAGGTGCTCTCGGCTCGCGCGGTTGCGCTTGGCAAAGAGGCGCCGGTATCGCTGCGCATCAACCCCGATGTGGACGCCAAGACCCACAAGAAGATTTCTACCGGCAAATCGGAGAACAAATTCGGCATCCCATGGAAGGATGCCCGTGCGGCCTATGCGCGTGCTGCCAAACTTCCCGGCCTGAAGGTGACGGGTATCGACATGCATATCGGCAGCCAAATCACCGAGCTGCAGCCCTTTGACGATGCTTTCGCCCTTCTGACCGAACTCACCGAAACCTTGCGTCAGGACGGCCACGAGATCGAGCATGTCGATTTGGGTGGCGGTCTGGGTGTCCCATACCACGAGGACAATCAGCCTCCGCCATTGCCTGCGGCCTATGCCGAAGTGGTGCATCGCCACATGCGACGTCTCGGACTGAAGGTTATCTTCGAGCCGGGCCGTCTGATTGCGGCCAATGCAGGCATTCTGGTCAGCGAAGTCATCTATGTGAAGCATGGCGACGGGAAGAACTTCGTCATCGTGGATGCTGCGATGAACGACCTGATCCGTCCTACGCTTTATGAAGCGTATCACGGCGTTCGCCCTGTCACCGAGCCGAAACTAGATGGAGCGCGGCTGAAGGCCGACATCGTCGGGCCCGTCTGCGAAACCGGCGACTTTCTCGCTCAGGACCGCGATCTGCCCTCACTGAAAGCGGGTGATCTGGTGGCCGTTGGCTCGGCCGGTGCCTATGGTGCAGTGCAGTCCGGCACCTACAATTCGCGCCTGCTCGTGCCCGAAGTGCTGGTGAAGGGCGATCGTTTCCACGTGATCCGCCCGCGCCTCACCTATGACGACCTGATCGCGCTCGATTCGGTGCCGGACTGGCTTTGATCGATTACGCCGGCGCAAGCGGCTGCTTGCCCGGCTCCTGCGCGTCACGCGGCGCGGATTTCAACACAGCATCGCGCCGCTTCTTGCCCTTGTCGGAAATCGCCGACAGACCTACTGCGACCAGATATTGCACAAGCAGACCGGCCAGGAGCAGCGCCCCATCCTGCGCGACGGTGGTGTCCATCCCGACCCGAATGACCTGCAGCCCCATGGCCAGCACCGACCCGGTTGCGAACACGGCCAAACCGTTCTGGCCCATCAGCGCAATAGGCTGAAAGACTGGAGAGGAAAACGCGCGCGTCAGGAATGGCAGATTGACCACCACATAGGCGAGTGCCAGCACGTGCAGCAGACGAGGCAGTGACTCATAGGTCTTGTCGAAACCTGCGATGTAATAGGGCAGGAAAGAGCGACCGGGCAGCCCACCCATCCGCAGCTTCATCCAGATAAGCGAAAACACCAGAAAGCCCGCTGCCAGCCAGAATAGCCAGCGCCTGTAGGGAACGAATGCCTCGCCCTTGATCATCCCCAGTCCTCCCGCAATTCCGAAAGCATAAACAAGCTGCCAGGAGAACGGGTTGAAGAACCAGCCGCCGGGATTGGGGTAGTTGGGCAAGTTCAAGCGAAACTGACCGGCAACCACCCAAATCACCACCGCCACGAGAATCATCGCAACGCGGCTTCTCAGCCCGATCAGCAGGTAGATCGGCGACAGGAGCAAGAGCACGAAATAAAGCGGTAATATGTTGAAATAGCCGATCTGATGCCCGAGCGTCGGCAGGCCGACCATCGCCTCAAGCGGTTGATCCAGAAGGCGCGTGAAATTCACGCGCTTCACCATCTCATGTGCATCAAGATAGAGGAAACCGGCTGCAATGATTGCTATGGCGATGACCGAAGTCACGATATGGGTGACGTACAGCGTCCCAGCCCTGCGCCAGACGCGCAGCACGCCGTCGGCGATTGCGCCGCGCATGAAGCCGCGCGAATAGGCCAGTCCCACGGCAATGCCGGACATCAGCACGAAACCTTCCGCCGCGTCGGAGAAACCGAAATTGCGGGAGGTGAAATGTTCGTAAAAATTGCCCGGCACATGGTTGATGAAGATCGTGATCAGAGCGAGACCACGGAAGACATCAAGCCGCACATCACGGCCACCGCTGCCCGGAATTATGGGAGCATTCATGCTCCGCTCCTTTCGTGCAATGCCTCATCGGCGGAAATGGTTACGGGCCGCTGAGGCACTCCATCTTCAGGTTTGTTGGCTTCATCCAGGCTGCGCCAGCGCGCCAGAAGCTGTTCCTGCATCGCGATCACGGCTGCCTGCCTGCGCTCCAGCGATGGCAGGAACAGGCCCAATCTGTTCATCCATCGGGCCGGGGCATGAGAAGTGGCCGCGATCAGCAATGGAGCAAAGACCTGCGGGCCTGCAACCAACAGAACCCAAACGAGATAATCCGGCGCGAGCCGATAGGTGGCGCCAATGGTCGTCAGGCCTATGACCACGATCCACCAGCTTCCCGTCCAGGCTTCCTGAAGGCTGACGCGCCCGGCCTCACGGTCAGCCGACGGCCAACCACCATCAGCACCTGCCAGTACCTGCAGTACCGAGCGGGTTTGGAAGAGCATCATGATCGGCGCAAGCAGGCTCGTACAGATAACTTCAACCACAACACTCAGGCTCGTGCGCAAGCTGCCACCAAATTCGTGGTTCCTGCGCGTGGCAACACCGTCGAGCACCACCAGAAGCTTGGGCCCTATGAGCAGCCCGAACACACCTGTCAGAAGTGCGATCGCAACCGCCTGTTCGACATGGGGGAAGACCGGCAGATGACCGGGTTCCGGGAAGTAATCGGGCACCACTGACAATGCCGGCGCCACTATGCTTGCCGCAAGAAACAGCGCCCATAGCGGGGCTGCAACATAGGCCATGATGCCCTGTAGGAAGACGAAGCGGCTCCACCATTTCAGGCCAGGCGCGGCGACAAGGCGGCCGTGCTGAAGATTGCCTTGGCACCATCTGCGGTCACGCTTGGCAAAATCCATGACATTGTCCGGCCCTTCTTCAAAGGAGCCGATCAGATCCGGATCCACCCGCACTTTCCAGCCATTGCGCGCAAGAAGGGCTGCCTCGACATAGTCATGGCTGAGAATATGGCCGCCAAAGGGTGGCTTGCCGGGCAGTTCCGGCAGTCCGCAGCTCTGTGCAAAGGCGCGTGTACGGGTGATCGCATTGTGCCCCCAGAACGGTCCTTCATCCCCCTGCAGCACGGAAAGGCCGCGCGCATAGATGGGTGAATAATAGGAAGCAGAGAACTCGATCGCACGACCGAAAAAGGAGCGCGAATGCATGATCTTGGGCAACGTCTGGAGCAGGCCAAGCTCCGGCTCCGCCTCCATGCGCCGAACCATCTCGACGAGCGTTGCGCCTTCCATGAGGCTGTCGGCATCGAGAATGACGAGATACTCGTAAAGTGCCCCCGAATGCGTGATGAAATCGGCAATGTTGCCGGCCTTCTTGCCCGGATTGCTCTCCCGGCGGCGGTAGTAGATCTTCGCGTCCGGCACTTCAGCCCGAAGCCGCTCTACCCAGAAGCGTTCGCGGCCAGCGATCCTCTCGTCACGTGTATCCGAAAGGATTGCGAACTCGAACTGGCCAAGCGCATCAAGCGCGGCCAGGCTTTTTGCCATTGCTGCTACGTGACTGAACGTCTTGACCGGGTCCTCGTTGTAAACGGGAACGAGGATGGCCGTACGTACGAAGTCGCGGACTGGTATGGAAGGCACATCCGTCTGTGGATTGGCGGCCAGCCCGTTGAAGGCGATGGAGGCACCCCATGCCAACCATGCCGTGCTCAAGGCCAGAAGGCCGATCCGCACGAGATCGATCCACTGCACGCCATCAGCAAAATAGTAGTCGCCCGCAAGCAGGCTGGCCGCGATCGACGTGACCAGCGCAAATACGAGCGAGATGGAGCGACGGACTGAAGTCATGGTGTCATCCCGTGCAGCCCGTGCCGGACTGCATCAGCCTCAGCGCCAGGAAAGCCAAGCCAGGCGCGGATGAGAGAACAGACCACGCCGGCGCTGACGCACCAGCACCTGCTGCGGCATGGCCAGGGGCGCAAGGGGCAAACCCGTTGCGTCTTCCGCATTGTTCTTACGATCTGCGGTCATCGCCGTTTCTCCACTGATAGAGCCAGGTTTCGGAAAGGACCTCGTTCCCACGGGTCAAATGCGCTTTCATTTCGACGGGCTTGTCACCTTCAGGCAGGAGGTCGATCACGAGGCGCCACACACCATTGGCTTCCACGCGCGAGACGCCGCTATGCGAGATCTCCGCATTGCTGACCGATATCTGCGCCAGAACTTCATCCTCGGAAGAAAGGTTCCGCAGAACCTCGCCGTCGAAATCGACCACGAATTTCCGCAGTCCCTTTTCGTTTTTCACGCCGGAGACGCCACCCTCCCCGGTGCGCAGAGCGACAACGCGGCCAAGCGTTTTGCCTGGTTCCGGCAGATCGCCCCAGGAGAGCCTGTAGGAGAATTCCATCTCCTGCCCGGCCTTCACCTCCCCTTCAGGCACCCAGAAGGCGACGATATTGTCATTGACCTCCAGGTCCGTGGGAATTTCCACCAGATTGATCCAGCCCTTACCCCAATCACCGAGAGGTTCGACCAGGAGTGAAGGCCGACGCTCATAGCCCGCGCCCGCATCCTGATAGTTCTCGAAGCTGCGGTCGCGCTGGTAAAGGCCAAACGCTTTCGGGCTGGTCTCTCCGAAGAAGGAGGTCGCAAGCTTGCGCGGATTGTTCAGATTACGCCAAAGTTCCTCACCGCTGGCGCGCACGATCTTCAGCCCATCGCTGTCATGGACCTGCGGACGGAAGTCGTCGAAGGAACTGTCATTGTTCTCCGCAAACAGGAACATGGAGGTCATGGGTGCAATGCCCAGGCGCTTGATGTCTTCGCGGATGAACAGGCGCGCCGTGACTTCCATTTCCGTACGCGCACCAGGAGTGATGACGAAGCGATAGGCACCCGTGACGCTTTGGCTGTCCAGCGCAGCATGGACCGTGACGGATTTGCTCTGCCGCTTCGGCTTCTCGATCCAGAATTCACTGAACCGCGGGAACTCTTCACCTTCCGAAGTGGCGGTATTCACCGCAAGTCCGCGCGCGGAAAGACCGTAGAAGTTTCCCCTGCCAAGCGCCCGGAAATAGCTCGCCCCCAGAAAGGCGACCAGCTCGTCCATGACATCGGGAGAATTGAGCGGATAATGCAGGCGGAAGCCTGCCACGCCAGGCAGCTTCAGTCCCTCGAAAGCGCTCGCATCAAGTGGCTGATTGTATTCGAAATGGTGGCTGTCGAAGCTGAGCACCTCTTCGCGCCCATCTTCGACGACATGGATTTTCACCGGTTCCTTGAAGAGCCAGCCGGGATGAAAGGCCTGAAGCTCGAATGGTGCCTCACCCGCCCACACGGCTTCGTCGGGGCGGAAACGGATGGCACGGTGCTTGTCATAATTCAGGTCGGCAATCTGGTCCGGCAAATCGGCCGCCGGCGCCTCGTAGGCCTTTCCCGCACGCGCCTTCATCATCGCCGTCAACCGATCAAAGGAGAACGGATTGCCCGCTGGCTCAGCCGGTTTGTCGGCCTCCTCCTGCGCCGCCTGCGCAAAGGCTTGTGATGCCGCAAAAACTGGATGGCTGGCCAGCACTGCCGCACAGCCGTTCAAAAGCAGGGAACGTCGATTCATTTCCGGATATGTACTCATGAGTATCGCGCGGAACGCGCTTTTTGCCCCTCTGTCATCCCGATCGGAATGTCGAGCCGGTTCAACGCACTAAACGTGATCAGGTTGAGGCGGAAGGCCTCAAATAAAGCGACAGGTTGTTATAGAAAATGATGGAGACTGCCGCGCGATAAGGCGCCGGCAAAATTTCTTCCGCAGCTGAAACTTTGAACGCGGAAGATGAATCCCGGTTCCGGAAGCCAGCAAATTTCAGAGAGGGATCAGCAGCCAAAAAGCTACAAGCAGCGCGAAGCCGAAGCATGGTCGTTACGCCAACAACAAAGGGTGCGCTCGAATATAATATTCCCCAGACAAATGCACGCGGATTCGAGCGACTGAACCAAGGAAAAATGGCGATCCCGACAGGATTCGAACCTGTGACCCTCAGATTAGGAATCTGATGCTCTATCCTGCTGAGCTACGGGACCGCATGAGCTCGTCATAACGCGTCTTGAGCGCTTCGCCAAGACTTGGCGGGTCAGGATGGAGCGAGTGCGGTTTCGGCCAGACGAACCCAGTAGCTGATGCCGTGCGGGATGGCGTCATCCGCAAAATCGTAGCTCGAATTGTGCAAATAGGCGCTGTCTCCATTGCCGATGAAGATGAATGCGCCGGGCCGGGCTTCCAGCATGTAGGAGAAATCCTCGCCACCCATAAGCGGCGCCACATTTGCATCCACTCGGCCTTCCCCCGCTACTTCGATGGCAACCTGCTCGGCAAAGGCAGCTTCTGCCGGATCATTGAAGGTGACCGGATAGTTGTTGTCGTAATCGACGGTGATCTGCGCGCCGTGAGCCGCAGCAATGCCCGCGGATATCTCGCGCATGCGTCGCTCCGCCAGTTCCGCCATCTCCTTGCGCAAGGTGCGCACCGTTCCGCGCAACACGACCTCATCGGGGATGATGTTGTGGGCATCACCGCCGTGAATTTGCGTCACCGAGACGACCAGCGATTCCAGCGGATCGGCCGAACGCGAGGCAATGCCCTGAAGGGCTACGACAAGGTGCCCGGCAGCCACCACCGGATCCACACTCTTGTGCGGCATGGCCGCATGTCCGCCGCGTCCGCGAACCGCGATCTCGAATTCTGCCGTGGCCGCCATGATCGGCCCGGGGCGAATGGCGAACTGACCGACAGGGAGTCCCGGTAGATTATGCATGCCGTAGACCTTCTCGATGCCAAAGCGCTCCATGAGGCCATCGCGAACCATGGCCGCGCCTCCTGCACCACCTTCTTCCGCAGGCTGGAAGATCACCGCTACCCTGCCCGCGAAATTGCGCGTCTCGGTGAGATAGCGCGCCGCGCCCAGAAGCATTGCCATATGGCCGTCATGCCCACAGGCATGCATGCGCCCCTCGGTCTGCGAGGCATAAGGCTTGCCGCTTTCCTCGCGCATGGGCAGCGCGTCCATATCTGCCCGCAGGCCTATCACACGCCCTGCCCCCTTTGATCCGTTGATGACACCCACCACTCCGGTGCGGCCGATGCCGGTCACCACTTCGTCGCAACCGAACTGGCGCAGCTTGTCCGCAAC
>Ga0310345_10004013_pt1 | contig 13596 bp, 14 predicted proteins | sample HC15DNA20500_MG_FD_204667 | JGI IMG/M metagenome (GOLD analysis project Ga0310345, IMG submission 204667) | Marine microbial communities from station ALOHA, North Pacific Subtropical Gyre - HC15-DNA-20-500_MG | ecosystem: Environmental > Aquatic > Marine > Oceanic | place: Pacific Ocean: North... | reverse complement strand
GTTTCTCATCTTGAAGACGGGTCCTTCCATCTCATTGAGATGCTTGATCTCCCACAGCTTGTCTTCGGCCCCATCGACCATGGTACGGAACTTGACAAGCTTGAATTTCCGTCCATAGAGCCCACACCGAATCTGGCTATAAAACACCGGACCCGGAGAGGTCGACTTGACCAGGACTGCCGTCACCAGAATCAACGGGAAAAACACGATCAGTATGATGGCCGCCACCAGGAAATCGACAATGCGCTTGGCTATGATGGCGACATTGTGCTCAGGCACAGTTGAAAAGGTAAGAAGAGGGAGGTTCTCAAGAAATTCCAGCGAAACTCGGGAGGTTGAGGTCGGGAAAAACTCGGCGGTTACACGAGTTCGAACTCCCAGTTCTTCACAAAGCCGGATCATGGCTTCAAATTCCGGGAGATTACTGCGATGAGCACCCGAAAAGATGATCTCATCGGCGACGATGCGAGTTTGCAATAACTGCGGCAATTCTTCGAGGGATCCCAGGATCGGTAATCCCGAGTCCTTGTCCTCGTTCGGTCCGGTGGTCAGGTATCCTACGACCTGATATCCCCACATTTGATAGCCTTTCAGCAGCTTTCCCACCGCTCTGGCCTGTTCATCGGTACCGGCGATCAGGATCTTGATCTGGTTGTGTTCACTGACATTGCGGCTGCGCAAAACCCAGTGCATGATGACTCGGCTGAGGACCATTAGGAGACCTGCAAGCACCAGGAAAAGAAAGAATACCGGCCGGCTAACAGCGAGTTTGAAGCTGTAAGTAAGGAACGCCATCAGGACGCCTGTGGCTGCCATAAACTGGACTACCCGCAGCGCCTGTCGTTTCAAGGAGAGGCGCATGACTTCGGAATACCGCTGGGTCAGCATCAAGAGAGCTACCCAGAGAGGAACAAAGACCAGATAGTAGAAAAGATACTCACGGAAGGGTAGAAGCTCCGGATTAAAGTAGCGACTCAATTCCAGTGGAGCGAACCTGACCAGATAGTAACGCAGATAATAGGCACCGAAGAGCCCCGAGAGCCCCGAGAGGACATCTGAGCTCAGAAGTAAATTGGAATAAACCTGGTAATGGCGATGAAACATTCTTTTCAGGCCTGGCTGTGCATAAACTCTCTACTGCATGATACGGGCTACAGATAAACGAGATGATGACTCGGGCAAAATGGATTGACAGCTTCCATCAGACGCTCAACAAGAGGCGTTCCCTCTTCGCTCAAAAACTGATTAAAGTTCACAACGCGTTCCTGGAGCTTCCCCTTGGGATAAAGACGGGAGTAGAGATAATCCAGATGCTGTCCGAGATTCTCGGCACGAGTCAGGTGGTTAGAAACGAATCGTTTTTCCAGCTTCTCGATCTGATAGACCATCTTCTTTTCCGTTCCCACCAGCATTTCCGCAACCGTAGGATCCGCCTTCTGAAGTTCCTCCTGCAGTGAATTCAATTGGGCCTTTATATTACTCCGGACGCCCTTCAGTCTCTCCAGAATCTGGCCGGAGTCACTGCCCTGGAGAATCTTATGGGATACCTCTTCGGAGGTGAGCTGCAAAAGATCTGAGGCCTTGATCCCGTACTTTTTGAGCAAACGTTGCGACTTACGATCCACGACAGTCACTCCCACACGTGGAAACACCGTCATTTCCTGACCCCAGAACTGACTGATGGCCCCGATCTGGGAAAAGTAGGCCACCTCCGAGGGACCGCCGACATAGGCTACAGTCGGAAACAAATGATCCTGAAGAATGGGGCGCAAAAGGACGTTGGGGGCCAGATGCTCATCGTCCAGAGCCTTGAGCAGTTCCTCACCACTTAACTTCACCGAAAGATCGGTCTTTCTTTCATAACCGCCCTTCCCCCCATACTCCAACTTGTACCGTCTTTCCCCTTCTTTCCAAAAAATAAGACTTTCCGAATCTGAGACCTTGACCTGAGGGCTGAAACCCTTTTCCCTGAGCAGGTCCGCTCTCCGGGTCAATGCCTCGACAATCTGGCTTCGTTGACTGATAGCAACCTGAAACAAAGATTTTAGATTTCGTTTGTAGCCGGGGGTTAGCGCGTCAAAGAGCACAAGGCCGTAGGGTTCAAAAAGGCGACTCAACCACGAGCCCAGGCCTTCACCAAAATTTTTGGCAGGATGATAGGTTTCCCGAAGCATGTCAAGAATCTCTGCTTTGAATTCTCCCTTGGGCCCACGAGACTGAAGATGCTCGAGGCATTCCTCTACATTTTCCAGAGACACCGTCCCGGCCATCCGCGAACGATCGTTCTCCACGTCCTGATACCCCACGGTAAAGAGCTCATCATCTTCACCAAAAAACGACGTGGAATGGACTTCCTCAAAATCGGAATCATCAGTGGCCAGCCAGAAAACGGGAACGGCCAAATAATCTGCTTCAGTAAGAATCTGGGCCAGGCGAATCGCAGTAAGGGCCTTATACATGTTGAAAGCCGGCCCACCCAGAAAACCCGTCTGCTGGCCCGTGACAACGGCTACGGCACGGGAAGACTTCAGTTTTTCGAGATTGCGGAAGGTCTCCTCCCCAGCTCCAACCTTTTGATTAAAGCTCGTCATCATCTCAATCAACTGATCACGCGGAAACAGGGGGGGCTTTTCGATCACGGAATCGGCTCGCCGTTTCAGGGAATCCAGATTCAGGTGCAGGGGATCGCTATAAAGGGCTTCGACGCTGTCATAGTCGTACAGATAGCTGGAGAAGAGAGGATGCTGCCCCGGGAGTTCACGATAGTCCACACACTCGATTTTCATGTTCTCTGCCCGCTCATTTCGACCAGAAACGGCTCAAACACTCTCTCGATATCGACCTTCTGACCCTGATCGAGCGGTAGCAGGGGCAAACGACTCTGTCCCCCTTCAAAACCTACCAGATCCATGGCGTATTTCAGGCCAGGAATTTCATGGTCATCCGTCACACACCTCGCAACCCGAGCCAATTGAATTTGCTGACTGCCAAAATCAGCACCGGCCTTATAATCCTTCATCAACCGTAGGGGCATTTCTGGCAAGACACAAGCAACGGCCAGGATAGCAGCTCGAATACCTAAAACAAGACCCGGGCCGAGACTTCCAGCGGGACCGAGAATCACTTGAAAATCCTCCTTCTGAGTCTGCTCAAGTACCCGTTCAAGATAGCCAATGTTACCCGAACTGTCCTTCATTCCCACAATATTGTGATGGGCGGCCAGTTTCCCCACCACTTCGGGGCCAATCGCCAGCCCCGTGAACTGGGGAATGTTGTAAAGCAGAACCGGAAATGCACTGCGATTGGCTATCTCGGTAAAATATCGGTGAAGCGCTTCCTCATTCATCCGATCTCTGTAATTAAGAAGGGACGCTGACCAGCACCGCGTCGGTTCGAAGCCCTTCAATTTTTTCGAGAAACTCTGACGCTTCAACCAGGGATGAGAAGGCAATCCCTACCAGGAAATACCGGTCCGGTGAGATGATCTCACTTGAAAGCCGCGTAACTTCCAGTTTTTCTGAGGGCCTTAAATGAGGCGCCTCGCCGTTGGACCCCAACACCAGAAACCCAGAGGCAGAGGTTCTGAGATATTTTCCCAGGTTCCCCTCCAGAACCTCCTGGAGAATTTCCCCCTGTGGGGAAAAAGGAGTTGTAATCGGAGTAATAACACCGCGAAATCGAACATTTGAAGACATCACGTGGGGATCAATTTACAGGAGATGAAAGATAGAATCCAGGAGGCGGGAGGCGGGAGGCAGGAGACAGGAGACAGGAGACAGGAGTCAGGAGTCAGGAGAACGAAGGGTTATGGGGTAAGAATTCCCCTCCGATAACCTTCCAACAAACGACTGACCTCTTCCAACTGATTCAGTAAGTTACGATCGGATATGGATAGGTACGATAGATCCTTCGCCAAGATCAGGTAGTAGCGGGATTTCTCCAGCGCGCCTTGGGCGATGTTCATGAAACGTGCTTTGTCGGCTTTGGTGTTTCTTTTGAATCCTTCTGCGATGTTCGCTGGAACTGAAACAGCCGCACGACGTAACTGAACGGTGAGTCCGTAAAGTTCCTGCCTCGGGAATCTCCTCGACTGGCGATAAACTTGAAGCACAAAAGTGTGAGCTTTCCGCCACTCCACGAGATCTTCAAACGTCCTCGCGGCCACCATTTCCACCTTCCCCTTCCTGGCTCCTGGCTCCTGAGTCCTACTCCGGTTCCTCCACCATTAATTGATCCCTGAGCTTCAAAAAGGTCGTCTCACCGATCCCGCGAACGTTCATCAGATCCTCGATCCGCTTGAAGGGACCATTGTCTTCACGAAACTGGATGATCCGCTTGGCGATCACTGGACCGATTCCCGGCAAGCCATCCAGTTGCGACAAGGTCGCATCGTTGAGGTCGAGCCTGGAAGCCTGCTCGGCTCCCACTACCGAATAGAACAGCAGACCTACCACAACCGCCATAGCAATCGACCCTATTCCCTGTTTTGTGTTCATGGATTTTTTCCTTTTCTCCCAACGCTCCGGGGTTTGACTCTCAACCAAGACCGCGGGGGCCGGAGTCGATCATAAGAGCGCCGCTACAAAGTCTAGCCTTCGCTGGTCCTTAACTAGAACGTCCCGAGGAGAAAATTAACGAATAATTTTTTCTTTAAGACTGACGGATGATGTCTTCGCTCCGCTCAGATGAAGGCGGCGACGCTGCAGTAGAGAAGCTATGCGGGCTCCGGACTAAAACTGACTCAGGTAGGCGGTCAACAGGGGTTCGCCCCACAGGGTACTGATCATCGCTCCAACCGCCAGAAAGCTTCCGAAGGGCAACTCATACTTGGCGCCCCTTCCCAGAACAAAGAGGTAGAACGATCCAATCAAGGCGCCCAACAGCGACCCCAGCAAAATGGTCATCCAGGTATGTTGCCATCCCAGGAAGGCACCCACCATCGCCATCATCTTGATGTCACCGAAGCCCATCCCCTCTATCTTTTTCACTCTCAGGTAAACCTCTGCCACCAGCCAGAGAAACCCGGCACCCATCAGGACGCCCAGAAGGGAATCGACATAGCGGAGCAGCACCGTGGAAAGATTTATCGGCCCGAGATTCGGAAAGAATTCGCCTGATTGAAAGGGCGCAATCACGAATCCGAAGGCCAGACCGCCCAGAGTGAAAACATTGGGCAGAAGTCGTTCAAAGAGATCAATGAAAATCAAAATCACGAGAATGCTGAAAAAGACGATGTTGACCCAGAAAGGAGTTTGAAACCCATATTTAATGTACAGAAGGTAGAACAGCGTTCCGGTCAGGGCCTCCACCAGTGGATAGACCCAGGAAATTCCGGCGCCACATTGGCGGCACTTCCTCCCCAGCAGTAAATAACTGAGAACGGGAATGTTTTCCAGAGCGCTGATGGGATGATTGCAGTGGGGGCAGGCCGAACGAGGTTGAACAACCGATCGCCCCCGCGGCACCCGGTAGATACAGACGTTGAGAAAGCTCCCCACCATGAGCCCTACCACGATGACGTATACGTCTATCAAATTCATGTGCGGAAATTATAACCCGGAGGCCCGCTCTTTAGAGCGGGCCGTTTCACGTTTCCAGGTTCACGATTCACGTCCTGGCAAAAGCTTGTAGCGGCCGCTCTGTGAACGGCCTTCCGGAATCGGCGCACTGAGGCGCCTCCCACACTCCGGACTTTTCATTCTGGATCCTTCCGGTCAGGGGTCAGCGGTTAGGGGTCAGTGCTCAGTTCCCCCCCCCCGTCTCTCTCTGTTTTGCCAGTACGATGTCATTGTCATCCACGATGGTGTACATGGCCTTGCGCAGGGCGGTCAGAGCCTGCTGGAAATCCACCTGCGCCCTCAACTCCTGCCCGATCGCCTGGGCCAGATCCCTTTGAAATCTCAACACCTCGAAATTGGTGGACAACCCCGCCTCGAACCTCTTGTTCTCACCATCGAGTTGCTCTTCGGACAGTCGCCGTGCCACACGGGCTGCCTCCAGGCGCTTCTCCTGGATGGCTAAACTCTCATAGGAGTTGCGCACGTCGACAATGATCATCTGTTGCTGATTCTTCATCTGGCTCAGCAACCTGGCCTGACTGATCCTGATCTGAGCCAGCTGGCCTTCACTGCTGCGGTTGAAAAGAGGAAACTCAATATCGGCAAAGATACCCCAGTTGGTGAAATCGTACCCGAAAGCCTGGCCGACGGCACCCGCCAGGTTGCCAAAGGACGGATTATCCGGGTCTGGAACCCTCTGCTGCCGGTCCGGGATTCCATCACCATCAAAATCGACTGCTACATTTTTGAAAACCACACCGGAGCGGCCCGTGGAACCGAAGTTGGCCCGCACATTCACCATGGGTTTTCCCGCCTGGATGAAGTACTCCTGGTCGACTTCATTCTTCTCGAGCTCCAGTCTCATCTGCTCGAGTTCGGGGCGCCGGGCCAGAGCCGTCTGGATGGCCTCCTCCATCCCGATCTGAACATCTCGGGGCTCGGGAGGATCGGTAGGGATCAAGCTCAGGTTCCAGATGCTGTGGCTGGGATCAGGAGCCAGCAGCCGTTTCAGAGCGTTTTGAGCATTGACGATCTGGACCTCTGCCTGAATCATCTCCTGCTCACGGGTTGCTACCTCGGCCTGAGCTGAGGTGATTTCGATCGGAGCAAGAACGCCGATTTGAACTCGCTGCCGGTTGTTCAGGTATTGGACAATGGCCAGTTCCATGGACTGACGACGCGTCTCATGGTCCTCGATGGCATAGACCAGTTCCCAGTACTGATTCTGTACCTGTTGAACGATTTCCGAAACTCTCTGTTTGAACTGGCTTTCGGTAATTTCGGAGTCCAGATTGACCAGCTTGAGTTCACGCTCCGTTGAAGTCTGGCGAAACCCACGCCAAAGCGGCTGGGTAAAGCTGACGTCAAAATCAGATCCAAACTGGGGATTAATGGTGCTGAAGGTGTTGTTGGACATGTTGCGGGAGTTGTTGAAGTTCAAGCTGAACATTCCGCCTCCCCGTATGTTTTGCTGGAGGGAATTGCTCCATGTAAAGGCATCCCGGGAGAAGGTTGCCACGCCGCTTCCCGCCGTCAAAATACTGGTGCTGGGAGTATCCGAGGACTCCAACCCTACGCTGAAACGCAAGACGGGATCATAAAATCCCCTGGCGATGGTATTGCGCTCCCGATTGAGATCTTCATTGAAGTCCTCAATCGCGATCTCCAAATTGTTGGTGAGCGCCAGGCGCATGACATCTCTCAAAGCCAGAGTCAAGATGGTTCCCTCCCGCCGGACCCGGTCCACATAGGACTCGGGAACCTGGAATCTTCCTGACGCAAGGTCCTCTCCGGCCTGGACCGCCTCCTGCTGTGCCAGGAGTTGGGAACACACCAAGGTGAATAAAACAATGGATGGAACAATCTGTTTTATTTTCATCTGATTCTCTCCATGTGAAGCCCGGATTCTGCATACTCCGGGCTTATTGCTCTACGAAAAAAGGCAGTAATCGTTTCAATTATTCAAATCAATGAGGAATCTATTCTATCGGTAAAGGGTGAAGAAGATAGAAGTCAGGAGGCAGGAGAGGAATCCAGAACGAAGGGTCCGGAGTGTGGGAGGCACCTCAGGTGCCGAAACAACTGACCCGCTGACCACAGATGATGATGTTCGAAAAAAAATGCGCTTCGCGCGACGAGAACAAAGAACCAATGTTTCGACGGTAGGTAGGAACTCCCTACAGAAGCGACTCGCCGCCCCGCTTGAGGGTGGGGCGATCCTTCTCCAGAGTCGGCTTTTCCTTATCTTTGCTCCCCGTGTTGGTCCTGCGCTTCAGAGTCGGTCTTTTGGAACCTCCCCCTTCGGACCCGGCGGCACCAGGAGTCAAAATGTTGTTATCGATCTGGATGAGACGGTCCTTGACACGTTCAAATTCGGAACTGTTCAGAACATATTCGTCCTTAACCTCAAGAAGTGCGATCTCCTGCTGAACCTTCATAATGCGATCGTCAAGTCCTGGGTGGGTTCTCCAGAAGCCGGCGAACTTACCGGGTTTATCTTTTTCCTGGGCCTGCAATTTTTCGAAGAAGGAAATAAAGCCCTGCGGATCATAACCGCTGTTCCAGAGATACTGGGCACCCAGTTGATCGGCTTCTTCTTCATTTCCTCGGGTGATTCCCAGAACCGCCAATGACATTCCCATACCCAAACCCTGATAGATGGCAGACTGGACCCAGTAACCACCTCCCACAAAAAGGGCGGGAATCGATGCAAACTGCAGCAATTGTTGCTTGGTCATTCTCTCGGAAGCATGACGAGCGGTCACGTGAGCAATCTCGTGAGCCATGACTCCGGCCAACTCGGATTCATTTTCCGCTTCCAGAATGAGTCCCTTGTTGACGTAAAAGAATCCTCCCGGCAGGGCAAAGGCATTCACCTCTTCGGTATCCACCACCTTGATGACAAAGGGAACCCTAGCATCGGAGTGTTTCACCAGGTGCTGGCCCAGTCGGTCGACGTACTCGGCAATCACCGGATCCTCAACCAGACGCGCCGTCTGCTCGAAAAATTGGGAGTACTCGGCCCCCATCTGGATTTCCTTTTCCAGCGAGACGAAATTGGGGAAAAACCAGGCGACCCGACCGTTGATATTGCGATTGCCAATATTTTCCACGTCGGTGTGTTTCCGAGCAAAGGCCTGGAGTGGAAAAAGAAGCACCAAGATCAGCAAAAACCCCATTGATTGCTTTGTTTTAAGTCGCATCTTCGGACTCCTCCTTCATGGCTTTATTCTAGCCTACCCCAAACTCCTCTTCACGTCTATTGTCGTATAATGCTTTTCTATTAACTGGAGACGACGAAGTGGCTGAAAATGTTTCACTTTTACTGAATTTCATCGACTTCTCTGCCCCATTTGTTTAGTAAATAACAAAAAACAATTCTTGATGAAAATTCTGAGCACCCACCAAATGACCGAGGTAGACCGCTTGACGGAGTCAGAATTCGGGATTCCCACCCTGTTGTTGATGGAAAACGCAGGCTCAAGTCTGCGGTCCACGCTGGAGAGTTATATCGAGGACCTGGAATCTGAATGGATCGCCATCGTCTGTGGAAAGGGAAATAACGGCGGGGATGGCATCGTCCTGGCCCGCCACCTCACGCAGTTCCGGATCTATCCCGATGTCTACCTGCTCGGTAAGGTGGACGAGGTCTCCGGCGATGCGCGCACCAACCTGGATGCCTACCTCGAAACCGGAGAAGCGGTGCAGGAAATCACGGATTTCGAACAATGGAAAGAAGTCAGCAAACAGTTCGAGAAATATGGCGTGATCGTGGACGCCCTCCTGGGGACGGGGATCACCAAGCCCCTGGAAGGACTTTATTCAGAGGTGGTATCGACCATCAACCAGACGCTGGCCTTCGTTCTCTCCGTCGACATTCCATCAGGAATGTTTTCGGACTCTCTCAGCGAAGGGCCGCAGAGTATCGAGGCCAGTGCCACCGTCACCTTTACCGCCCCCAAGATCGCTCACATCCTCAATCAAGACCAGGAGGCCTTGGGAGAACTCCATGTGGTTCCAATTGGAAGCCCTGAACAGCTGCTGGACAAGGAGGATCACTACCTCAATCTTCTCACCGAAGACGAAATTGGGTCGTATCTTCCGTTGTGGCAAGCCCGATCGCACAAGGGCGATTTTGGACATACGGTCATTATTGCCGGAAGTCGGGGAAAGGCGGGAGCGGCTGCTTTAAGTGCCGGGGCTGCATTTCGGACCGGTGCCGGCCTGGTCACCATTTGTGCACCGGAGACCATTCAGGCGGTGGTGGCATCATTCCAGCCCGAAGTGATGACCGAAGGCCTCCCCTCGACCGAACAGGGTACCCTGGCCAGTTCGGCCCTCGAACCCCTGCTGACAATTCTGGCAGGGAAGGACGCAGCGGCGATGGGTCCGGGCCTCGGTCGGCACCCGGAAACCTTTGAGTTGGTCCACAATCTGGTTCGCCAGGCCCCGGTCCCCCTGGTTCTGGATGCCGACGCCTTGAATGCCTTTGGAAATGCAGTTGATAAACTGGAAAACAACCACCATCAAGCTCTGATCCTCACCCCTCATCCGGGAGAATTTTCGCGTCTGGTAGGCCTTCCAACCAGCGAGGTCCTGCCCCAGAGAGTGGAGCTTGCTCGTCAGATGGCCCAGGAAAGAGGGATCTGGGTTGTTTTGAAGAGCTTTCGAACGCTCATCGCCCAACCCGATGGGCAGGTCTTTACCACCACCCTGGGCAATCCCGGAATGGCCACGGCGGGAATGGGGGATGTTTTAACGGGAACCATCGCCGCTCTGGTCGGAATCTACTGTGCTCAGGGGTGGAGCGAACCGCACCAGATCTCCCGAGCCGTTCAGGTGGGAGTGTACCTGCACTCCTTGGCCGGGGATCTGGCCGCCCAGAAGGTGGGTCTCCAGGCCCTGATGGCCGGTGACGTGGCGGCCCATTTGGGTCAGGCCTATCAGGAACTGAAAGATGAGAAACCAAACTTCCAGGAGTGAACGGGACACCTTCCTGCTGGGCCAAGAAATCGGCCGGCAGATTCGGCCTCCCCGTGTGATTCTGCTTTACGGAGAGTTGGGTTCGGGAAAAACGGTCCTGGTTCGAGGGATGGCCGAGGGTCTGGGGGTGACCGACCCTGGCCTGGTGCGGAGTCCTTCCTACACTCTGGTCAATGAGTATCCGGGTGAAAAAAGCACCCTTTACCACCTTGACTTCTATCGTCTGGACAGCCTGCGCGACCTTTATTCCATTGGCCTGGAAGAGATTTTAGCCAGCCAGTCGATTGTCATTATTGAATGGGCAGAAAAACTCCTGGTAGAAGTTGAAAACCCTTTCCCCATCCGTATCGTGGTGGAACCGGAGACGAGATACCGGCAGATTGAGATAGGTTGAAGAGCGCTGGTCTTCGACCAGCGCGTTCCAGGTTCCACGAAGTCCTCAGTAGCTGACGGAAAATCCGAAATCCGAAGTCCCAAATCCGAAAGCCGGCCGCAATTCAACACCGGCCCATTCTTCACGCGGAGCCCACGCGACGCGTTTCTTCACCCCGAACTTCAACGAGGAGTTTTTCCGCGCGCTAAGCGCGCTTCTCCTATCTCCTATCTCCTGTCTCCTGTCTCCTGTTTTCTTCTTTTTTCCTCGCACTTTTTAGAGCTGAGACGTTATAGCAAGAGATGAAATTTTCTAGCCCGGATTTCTCACACCTTCTCGTCACGAAGCGGCGGAAGGGCTGGTCTGACAAGGCGCGCGACCGAGGCCCCCGCAAACGTACTGTAGGGTACGTTGAGGAGGCCGAGGGGTACCCGGCCTTGCGGGTCGCGAAACACAGTCAGGACGGATCATTGCACCGATGCAGTAGAGGGGGGTGTGAGCAATGCGGGCTAAAGGATACACCCTGTTTGAAATCACTCTGTGGTGCCTTCTGATGGGCACCCTCTCGACCGTCGGCCTCTCGGTGGGCGAGGGAATTCGCGATCAACAGAGGCTTCACCTGGCCGGCGAGTCTCTGGTATCGGCGGTCTCGGCTGCCCGATTCGATGCCATGACCAAGAACCTCGCCCTTCAGATCAGGGTTCATCCCGAACGAAACCAATTCACGGTGGCCTTGAAGGACGACGAGCCGGATCTCTGGCAAAACCTTCCTCGAGGAGTCGTATTCTCCAAGATCCCGTCCAGGTCCATCACATTTTTCTCCCAGGGAAGTGCCGCTCCTGCTGGAAGCTTCACACTGGAAAACCAACGAGGCCAAATCCAGGTCATCGTGTCTTTGAGCGGAAGGGGTCGATGGAAAAGGAAAATTTAGGCTTCACACTGGTTGAGGTATTGATTTCAATGATGCTTCTCATCCTCACCACGGTATCCCTGCTCGGAAGCCTGGATCAGGCTTTTCGCCACTACCGTACCGCTGAGCTACGTTGGCGGGCAACCATTGAGGTCTGGAACCAAATCGAACTGCTTCGTGCGGATACTCCGGCAGCAGGAGACCCACTCCTGATCCTTCCGGACTCCCGGCCCCTTTATCGTTCGGTTATCCGAGATTCCCGGTTATTGGGCCAATCCGGCTGGGAGGTTCTCATTGCGGACAGGTAGAGGTTTTGGTTTCTTCGAAATGATGGTGGCCTCGATGCTTTCCGGCCTGATTTTCCTGGGATTTCTTGTGGTCATCGGGCAATTTCAAAAGGGCTGCTCCGACCTTAATCTGATTCTGGAGCGTGATTCCAACTTTTGGCTGGCTCCCCTGCTCCTTTCCCGCTGGATCGCCCCAACCGGGAACAACCGCTGGGAACAGCCCTGGCCCGGAGTGGTGGTGCAACCCGGGCTCCTGGAACTCAACAGCGAAATCCACGGCAAGGGGGGCTTCCCCGACTCCGAACTTTCCAGCAGCTTTGAGTCCCTGCGGCTCCGGGCTTCCAAGTCCAACCTTCAAGTGAAAAGTGGCCAGGGTAATTTTCAACCAGTGATCAAGAACATCGCAAGCATGAGTTTTGATTCAGAACAAATGCCGGTCATCACCATCAGGCTGGAAGCCGGGACCGACCGATCGCCGTCCTCGTTCGAAGGGAACCTGTTGGAAACGATGGAGTTGTCCATCCTGCTAAGAAACTATCGGCCCAGCCTTTTCCTTGAGGGCACCTAGATGCGGGGTTTCAGTCTGATTACGGCCCTACTGGTGATTCTTCTCGTCACCACGCTGGGCTGGGGACTTACTTTCAGAATCCTGCGTCAGTGGGAAATGGCGACCCAGGTGGAATCTCAACTCTACGGGTTCGTCCTGGCGGAAAACGGCATCGAATACGCTCGGACCCTGCTGCCCTATCTGAATCTCAATTCCCTTTTGGTGGGCACCGATGGGTTGCCCTGCGAGGGGCTCTCCGGGGAATGGCGAAGCCCCATATCCTTTGCTCAGTCCCTCCGTGTGGATCCCACAACCTGGAATTCCCCCTGTGATGACGGACTCCCCGCCCATGCCGGCGAGGCTTTGATCCCCCGGGGGTATCAGGCGGAAGGGGGACATTTTTTCCTCAGATTCTCGAATAATCCTGAGGAAACTTCCCAAATCGATGAGGACTACATCGTTCTGGTCAGAAGTCTGGCCATCGTCCCGGACCGTGTCAGGAGTCCCTTTCTTCCCTCGCTGAAAAATTCTGTAGCACTGGATTGAAGCTCGATTTCGTCAGGAGAAATCCTTTTCCCTGCCCAGTCCTCTCACCCTTTTGGGGGATTCCGGAACTTTCCATTGGGAGGGTGATCGGTTTGAGATTGAGGCCGCCACAGGTTCCAGAATTTCTCTGGTATCCCTCTCCTCTTCGGCACTCCTTCAAGATCTCATGAATTCTCTTTCCCCCGGTCAGCTTCAATCCATTCTCAGTCAGTCCACCCCTCCCTCGATTGAAGATGCCACTCCACTGTACCGGAATGATCTCAGTTTCAGGCGCCTGTTCAGCTCCGAGTTTTGGAGTCATTTCATCGATCAACTGCCGCATTTTTCCGAGTCCCAGGCGGGAGGAATTACCTTCCTGCCCGATGGGGAAGTACTCAGCAGCTCGCTCTCAG
>Ga0310345_10004011_pt1 | contig 13610 bp, 3 predicted proteins | sample HC15DNA20500_MG_FD_204667 | JGI IMG/M metagenome (GOLD analysis project Ga0310345, IMG submission 204667) | Marine microbial communities from station ALOHA, North Pacific Subtropical Gyre - HC15-DNA-20-500_MG | ecosystem: Environmental > Aquatic > Marine > Oceanic | place: Pacific Ocean: North... | reverse complement strand
GAAGTAGATTTAGCTGCGATAGATACAAATACTAACTTTTATACTTCTGGTTTGAGTCTAACAGGAACAACACTGAAAGCAACTATAAGTGGTGCAACTGATCAGGAAGTAGATTTAGCTGCGATAAACACAAATACTCAAAATACTTATGTAAGTGGTGATTTTACTCATAATGATTTAGATGGAGTTAGTTCAGACGAACATATAAACTGGAAAACTGCCAATCAAGGAACAATTAGTAGTACGAACCTACCCGCACTTGCACTTACCAATGTTACTACTGTAGCCAATCAAGCTGGAAGATTACTTGTAGCTTCTCAAGAAGGTGATGTAGTTATTCAGACTGATGTTAGTAAAACTTTTATTAATAATGGTACTGGAGCTGGAACTCAAGTAGGTCATTGGACAGAACTAGCTACACCTACAGATGCGGTGACTAGTGTTGATGGTGGAACTGGTGTAGTTACGAGTGATAATTTCTATGTAACTAATCTAGGGATAAATGGAACAACATTAACTGCCACAGTAAGTGGTGCTGCTAATCCTACGGTTGATTTATCTAGTCTACAAGACGGAAATGATAATGATAACTATTATGTAAGTGCTTTGGCTTTGTCTGGAACAGAATTAACTGCAACAATAACTGGTACAGCTGATAAAACTGTTGACTTGGGTGCTTTACAAGACGGAAATGATAACTTCTATGTAAGTGGTTTGTCTTTGGATGGAACAACATTAACTGCAACAATAACTGGTGCAGCTAATAAAACTGTTGATTTAGCTGCGATAAACACAAATACTCAACTATCCGATGCTGAAGTAGAAGCTATAGTAGATAAAGATCATGTTGAAGGATTAGGTATTGATTCATCTTCACTTAATAATGATGCAGGTTTCTTAGCAAATAATACAAATATTGCTACAACAGGATCTATTGCAGCAGATGGATTTGCTAATACTTATAGTGGTAGTGGTAGTTCAGCTATTTTAAGATTGGTTTCTCCAGGCGGAGCAGCTAGGAGAATATCTTCTGGAACCATTACAGGAGCAATTAAAGTTACATTACCACAGTCATGGACGGCTACCATGATGAGTATGACTATTCAAGTATTTGATTATGCAGAGGATGAATCCTTTGAAGTACAATGTTCTGGTTATAATTATTCTGGTTCTGGTGGTCATTGGACTAATGAATCTGCAACTGTTATCGGCGGAACTCAGATAACTAGAGATTTTAATGTAAGATTCGGCCACGATGGAAGTAAGTGTTGTATCTGGATCGGAGAAACAAGTAGTACTTGGACATATCCACAAGTATATGTAAAAGAATTTCAAGCAGGACATACTAATTTTTCAGTAGATCAATGGAATGATGGATGGGATATTGATTTCGTGACTACGATTGGGCCCACCATTAATCGAGTCGTTGATAGAACACAACTCGGTAAATGGGTAGATAACAATCTGGTTATTCATACGGGTAATATTAGTACTTATGCAGATAATTCTGGTAATGATAACTATTATATAACTAATCTAGGGATAAATGGAACAACGTTAACTGCTACCGTAAGTGGTGCTTCTGATCCTACGGTTGATTTATCTAGTCTGCAAGACGGAAATGATAATTTTTATGTAACTGGTCTAGCACTAGATGGAACAAGTTTAACTGCTACCGTAACTGGTGCAGATGATAAAAGTGTAAACTTGTCTGCTTTACAAGACGGAAATGATAACTTCTATGTAACTAATTTGGCTTTGTCTGGAACAGAATTGACTGCTACTATAAGTGGTGCATCTGATAAAATGGTAGATTTAGCTAGTTTAGTTTCTGGTTACCTACCATTAACTGGCGGAACTATAACAGGGGATGTTACAATATCTGGAGTGGAGCCTCAACTTAAACTTAACGATACAACTGCTGGTGCTGATGATTTTTGGTTCCATGTAAACGCTAATAACTTTTATATTTTAGCAGATAGGGATGATGGAACTGGTGATAGTTGGGAAGAACCATATCCATTAAGATTAGAAGCAGATACAAATAAAGGTTATCTATTTAATGCACAAATAGTAACAGATACAAATTACACAACAGAAATAGGAACAGGAAATAGTAAATTAGTTCCTACACAAGGAACTTCTGGTCAATTCTTAGCATATAATGGTGCTTTTGCACAGGTCAATTATAATCAGTTGACAGGTTCTCCACCTGCTCTCGCATTGACTGAGGTAGAAACAGTCGGCAGTCAAAATGCTCAATTAGCTTTGAATGTTCAAGAAGGTGATGTTGCAATCAGAACTGACGAATCCAAAAGTTATGTCGCTTTAAATTCTGATAATGCTAATATGGCAGATTGGGCAGAACTTCTTTCGGGCGGTGGTGTGACTAGTGTTAATGGTCAAATAGGAGCAGTAAATATAGTCAATGTATCAACAGTAGCTAACGAAACAGCTTTATTGGCTATAGGTAGTCCAATTAAAGGTGATCTAGTTGTTGTTACTAACGATCCAACGTCATCTAAAAATGGTACATATGTTCATAATGGTGGATCGGCTAATTCTATAGCTGATTGGACAGCAATTGGTGCATCTCTTGATCTTTCAGCTGTTGCACAACACATAGTTCCAGCTACGACAGAGATTTATGATTTAGGTAGTGCTAGTAAAAAATGGAAAGATTTATATCTTACTGCAGGCACTTTACACATGGGTGATGACAGTATTTCTATTGACCCAGTTACTGCAGATTTAGCTATTGGTACAACAATTGGTGGTGAAGCTGTTACTAAGAAAGTAGCTGCTTATGATCCTAGTGGAAACCTAGAAATTTCAGGTTCATTGAATGTTACAGGTACGATTGAAGGGCCGAGTGTAAAAAATAGTGGTTTCTTGGGATCAATTTATGAATCGAAAACTATTAATTATACTCACATAACACCTGCTACTGCATCAACTGATTCGTATTGGGAAAATGTATCATTATTAATAAGTTCAAAAAATTCAGATTCAGGAAGTAGTTTCTCTGATGGATCTGGTACTCATACTGTATCACAAACAGGTGGAGCAACTCATTCAGATGATACTGCTAAATTTGGTACATCTTCAATTAAATTTGATGGTGTTGATGATTATTTAACTGTTCCTAATCACACGGAACTTCAATTTGATGCTGATTTCACAATTGAAACATGGCTTAGATATGATGGAGGACAAAGTGTAGTTTTTGATAATCGTCCTGTCAGCGGCGCTAATAATACAGGTTCTTTTACTATATGGATATACAATGGAGCACCAAGACTGTATGTTGGAGAACAAGATAGAATTACTAGTCCTAACAATACACTTTCGGTAGATACTTGGCACCATCTAGCACTTTCAAGATCGTCTGATTCCATAAAATTATTTATTGATGGTACTCAGGTAGGAAGTACTTACACTGATTCCAGAACTTTTAGTGATGATAATTGGACAATCGGTACTAATTGTGCACAGGAAACTCAATACTGTATAGATGGATATATGGAAGATATAAGGTTCACTAAAGGTTTTGCAAGATATACTGATAACTTTACTGCCCCAACTATTGCAGGTGATGGCGGAACACCACAAACATCAACATCAGGTACAACAACAGCTACAGTTCCAGTAGATTCGGTTTCATATACTGCTGGTAACGTAGGGATCGGAACAGAAAAACCAGTATCTACATTAGATGTCGCAGGTGCGATACAACAAGATAGTAAGTATGCTACTGAAAATGATATGAGAACAAAGGTAGATGCAGCTAATAGATCTGGTACTACTGGTGTTATTGGAAATGACCTACACTATGTTGATGCTTCTGGTAATCTACAAGAAACAATGAGAGTTGATACGGATACAGCTGATGCATCTACTTATTCTGGATTTAATATCACGACTAATATTACACAGACTCAACAAACAGGTTGGGGAACAGGTGGTAATACAATTGAAACATCGCAGGCAACTGCCGCTATAGCGGAATCTGGCGATCAATTTCTTGCTGATACAAGACTAGTTATGAATTTTAATGATTCAAATACTACAAACTTAAAAACCGATAGTAATATGGGTTGGAGTAGTTCACAACATCATGGTGAAGGTGTAAATTCTAATTATAATTCTTCTCTGAAACCTTACGCAGGATCTCACTTTACAGGATTAACGGCAGCGGGTTGGACTGCAGCTAATGTAGCTGATGCCTGGACGGTTGAACTGTATTTGAAGTTGACTGGTGCGTATTCGTGGCAACATTACGTCAGAATTTTTGATGGAAATAATCAAAGTTCTTGGTGTCTTCGTTATAATCCAGCTGGATATTGGGGATTTACTGGTACTGATCATAATGGAACGAAAAATTTTGAAATGGGCTTTGCTGATCCAGATGATGATTGGCATCATTATTGTTGGCAATATGATGGTAGTACTACTAAATTATTTATAGATGGAGTTATTGACGAAACAAAAGCTGAAAATCATCTTACTGTTCATAGTGGTATGCAGGTTGGTGATTATCTTAGGTTTTGGCAATACTTTAATGACGGTTACATTCCAGGCATATCCCAACCCAATGATCTAATGGTGTATGTAAACAATTTCAGGTTGACAACAGCAGCTAGGTATAATCATGATGGTTTTGCAGATCATACAGTAGTTACAGATCCTATTCCTTTTACTATAGATGCATATGTTGCTGGTCAAGAAGCGGGAACAGAAACAGTATCTACCTTTACTCCAGATGGAAGTATTTTTTATGATGATGGTAATGTAGGTTTTGGTACAACAGCACCTAATCATGCACTAGATGTTCAGGGTAATATCAATGCATCTGGTGAAATATTACAAAACGGTCAAGCATTGATGACTCAGGATGATGTTCCTAAACAATATTGGCTTCCTCATGACGAAACATATGGAGTAGGCGATACAACAACGGGTGATGATCACTATAATGATGTTTCACTTCTAATGCACATGAATGGTGCTGATGGAGCAACTGCATTTGAAGATCATGGTAGATACGATCTTGCAATTGCTCAAGCAGGAACAATTGTTGATAGTGTTCAACCAACAGTCAAAATTGAAACAGGTGTAAGTGCGTTTACTCAACTTGGAGATGATCTATGGAGTAATGTTAAATTGCTAACACCACTTGTTACTGATAATGTTGATTTAGTATCTGGTATAACACCTCAAACTGTTCATGGTACTGCAACTTATGATACTACAGTTTATCCTCCATGGGCATCAGGATCATTCAAAGGTAATCCAGGCGGTGTACACTATGATGAAGGTTTACTTGCTGGAAATGATGCAGGTACAATAGAAGGATTTTTCTACTTTACTCAATTTAATGGTGGATGGAACAGTATTATCCAAGTTACTCCAGCCTCTGGTGGTGGTGAAGGAAAATTCCAAGTGGGAACAGTAAATACTGTTTTTACTGTTTGGAATCCTACGTCTGGAAGTGTAAATGATGGTTGGTCTCTTGCTACTGGTCAATGGTATCATATAGTAGCTGAACTTTATGATGGTACTTTTAAGGTATTTGTAGATGGTGTAGAACGACATACAAATTCTTCACACTATCCTACAATAGGTTATTCAACTGCTGATGTGATGTTCGGAACTACAAACGGCGGTACAGAAAAGATTTATGGATATATGTCTGATCTTCGTATAACTGATGGGGTTTCAAGATATGAGCATGCTCCAGCTACTGATTTGGCATCTAAAACTACAGCTTTCCTTGGTACTGCAACAATCAATACTCCAGCTAATCTTTCCAAGTATGGAAATGCAATGGCAGATTTCTCAACAGCTAATTCTTATCTTTCAGTTGCAGATCATGCTGGATTTAATTTTGGAACTAGTGACTTTACAGCAGAAAGTTGGGTAAAACCTACTGATATATCTACTGCTCAAGATAATAGTAGTGGTTCTGGAGCAAGTAGTACAGCTTCTTATACTAGTTCTAGTGTAGATTATGTTTCTCATACCTTTACAGGTAGTGGTACTTTCACCCTAGCCAATGATGTTCTAGCTGATATTCTCGTAATCGCCGGTGGCGGTGGTGGTGCTGGAGACGGTGGTGGAGGCGGTGGTGGTGCTGGTGGTATGCAAGTACTCACTGGTCAATCATTAACTGCTGGTACTTACTCAGTCACAATTGGTGCTGGTGGTGCTGGTGGCGGTACTGCCAATGATGCATCTAGTATGGGATCTCAAGGTGGAAATAGTCAATTTGGATCTTTAACTGCTTCTGTTGGTGGTGGTGGCGGTGATTCTAGGTATTCTACAGCCACTTCTCAACAGGATGGTGGTTCTGGTGGTGGTAGTTTTCAATCTGGTGCAGGAGTGAATGAAGTAGATCAGCCAGGTGGCACTTTTGAGGCTGGTGGATCAGGTACTGCAGGTCAAGGTTATGATGGAGGTCAGGGTGCAAGTTTTTCTAGTATTTCTCAATGGGGTGGTTATGCATATAATGGTGGTGGCGGTGGTGGTGCCGGGGCTGTTGGTGTAACCTCAGAAATCATAATGAGTGGTGGTAGTAGACATAGTTCAACAGCACCGCATGGTGGTGCTGGTCTAGCTAATGACTTTCAAACTGGTTCTGATATAATGTATGCTGGTGGTGGAGGTGGTGGAGCCTTTGGACAGTCAGGTTCTACTGGTAATCAAGGAATGGGTGGTTCTGGTGGCGGTGGACGTGGTAGTACTAATGACGGATCATCATCCCAAGCTGCAGGAACAGCTAATACTGGAGGCGGTGGCGGAGGCGGTGGTCTTCAACATACTGGTAATACTGGATCTGCTGGTGGTTCTGGAATAGTTGTCATAAGAATAGGTGATCAATCTGTAATATCTGGTGGTGGTGGAGTTTTCCAATTAGGAAAAGATTCACTAAAAATGAGTATTACCGATAACAAACTTATAGTTCAGAATAATGCAACCGCATTGATTACAGGAACAACAAATATTGTAGATACTGTATGGAATCATATCGCTGTTAGTCGTAAAGAAGGTGATGTCAAAGCATTCCTAAACGGTGTTCAAGAAGGTTCAACTGTTGTAAGTTCTACACATGATTTCAATAGTAATAATTTATTGAATATTGGTAAGGTTACTAATGCTGCAGCAGATGGTAGTGGAGGATATACATATACAGAAGATTATTATAATGGCTATATGGACGAGTTCCGTATTACTAGAGGAACAGGACGATATTCTGATACTTTCTCTGTTCCAGTACAAGAATTTGGAAATCAAAAGCCGTTAGTGGTTGGAGATCAGTCATATAATAGTGTTTCGCTTTCTACTCATATGAATGGTACTGAAGGTGGTCAGGTATTTACAGACACTGGCCCTAATTCACAGACTATTACAGCAGTGGGTGATGTTCAGACAAAACAATATGTCGCTCCTGTTGCCGCAACTGCAGCAACATACGGCCCTGATCCAAATGCAGATCCATTATGGGATAAGGTAGAAGTATTATTACAGGGTGGAGCAACTGATGTATCCAAGAATGCATATCCTATATATCCATTCAGACTAGGAGGGCACGGCGGTGAATCAGGTAGCGGAGCTATTAATTATACCACAGATGGAAAATTTGGTAACGGTTATTATTTCGGGTACAATGCTAATCATTCTATCACGGTTGGTGGTGCCTACACCGAGTCAACCTATTATAAAGGAACTCCTAAAGGTTTCATGAACATGCAGAATGATGATTTTACCATAGAATTTTATTACAAACGAAATGATTCTAGTACATCTAATTATAATTATTTGTGGGCTGTCACTGATGAGGCTGGTTGGGAACATATGGGTATGAGATTTGATTCTGGTGGAGCTCTAAAAACCTATTTCAAAACTTTCACAACAGGTAATGAAGGTACTGGTGTTGATGATACTGCTTGGACTAACACTGGCTGGACAGATACAGATTGGCATCATATAACAATGGAAAGATATGATGGAACTATTACCGTATATAATAATGGAACAGCATTGTCTACTACTTCTACTGTTGGTACTAAATGGATGTTTGTTGATCACGAATTTAATAATTTCAGTACGTTGGGTATAGGTAATGGTGGAAACTATAATGACTCCCATTGGGCTAATGGTATTATTGATGAGTTTAGAGTTACAAAAGGTGAGGCAAGGTATCAAGGTAACTTTACACCGCCACTCGCAGCATTTCCCGCGGCAGCTGAAAACGTATTATCAGTTACAGATGCACATTGGGCTGAGACTGTATTATTGATTCAATCAGACAATCAGGATACAGAAGGTACATTTACTGATTCTAGTCCATCTGCTTATAATCATTCGATTACGGCGAATGGTGGTGCAGTACACTCAACGGATACTGCAAAATTTGGTACATCTTCAATTAAATTGGATGGTACTGATGATTATTTAAGAGTTGCAGACAGTGATGATTGGAATTTCGGTTCTGAATCATTTACGATTGAATTTTGGATAAATCTTCAATCTTGGTCGCCTTCCCATCCTACTGATCATAGTGCTGGTTTGGTGACACAAATAGCAGATACTAATAATGGATTTTGGTTTGTAACTGATTCTACTGGTGCTTTTACCTATTCTGGTACAACAGGTCTTAAATTGTATGCAAGAGATGGAAGTAGTTCTAGTATATTTACTACTATAGAAATAGATGGCTCAAATGGACTTTCATTAGATACTTGGCAACATATTGCTGTGGTAAGAGATGCTGCAGCACAAACAATTTCTGTCTGGCATGATGGAGATATGGTGGGTAGTTCACCATTTGCGGGAGTTTGGCCAGATTTTGGTGCACCATTAGATTTTGGTATGAGAAGTGATACCACGAAATATTTAGATGCTTATATGGAAGAAATAAAAATTACTAAAGGTGTTGCGAGATACACCACTTCTTTTCATCATACTTTACCGAGTAGTCCTTTTGCTCAAACTTATACAACTAGAGATCGTGCACTTAAAACCATTGATACAGATATTGTAGATCCATTTATTAATGACGTTTCTATATTAGCTACTGGAGCAAGTGATCCAAATGATATTGGTAATTCTGCACATATAGGTGGAAGTTCTATTACAAGAATTGGTTCTGGTGATTGGGGTACAGCGGTAGATCCTGTACACGGAACAGTTTGGGATATGCCTGCTAGTGCAGGTGCGGGATTTGAAGTAACAAAGGCTGGAATGGGGTTTGATCATTGGATAGCTGATTGGACTATTGAAATGTGGGTCAGGCCAACATCTTGGGAAAGTAATTATCCATATCTTTGGTATTCTAATTTTGATAGTCTAAAGTATATTGGTGCACAATTTGATAGGTATTATTCTGATACTGGTGATGCTCATCTTAATTTCGGCCCTAGAGAACTTTGGCAATGGGCGTATTCTTCTAGTAATCAAAAGTTTAAAGCAGGTGAATGGGTTCATTTCGCATTTAGTAATGACAATTCTACCAGATCTATTAGAATGTTTGTCAATGGAAAGATGAACGTTCATCGACAATGGGCTACTAGTGCAGGTAGTCATTGGACAATAGCTCATTATTGGCCGGATCGTTTTGATCGGTATGAAATTCATGATAACAAATACAACGACAACTATGGTTATGGTAATACTCAAATGACTGGCGGTGGTTACACGAATGGGTCTTCAGGGGGTATAGGCTTCTTTAACAGTCCTACTGGTATTAGCGCCAACACCGCTCTCAATAGGTTTGTTGGACAGGCTACAGATTTAAGAGTTACTTCTGCATGTCGGTATGTAACAGATTTTGCGCCTCCTATTAATATTCAACCAGATGGTAAATATTCTACTGGTTATGGTGCTTATACTGGATGGAACGTTCAAACTGCAGCTGCAGTTGCTTCTGATCCCGGCTATTCACCAAAATTCGGTATTGCTTCTGCAGTATTTGATGGTACTGGTGACAAATTGACAGTCGCTGCTGATGATTCTTTCACAATTGATGCAGAGGAAGATTATACAGTTGAGGGATGGATCAAGACAGAACAGGTTGGTGTAATAGCTGGTGATGCTAGTTGGGATGATACAATATTATTAATTCGGTCTACCGATGAAGATGTATCTAATACTGTCACTGATTCTAGTGATAATGGAACTAGTCATCAAATAACCGCAGCGGGTACTGTTGTACATTCAACTGATCAGGCTAAATTTGGTACATCTTCTATCAAAATACCTAACGTTGGAGGAAATTGGGGTACTACTCCAGCTTTAACGATGCCTAATGATGGTTCATGGGATTTTGGTGGAGAATTAGGTCTTACTATTGAAGCATGGACTTATGTAAATAATTTAGATTCAACTCAAGGATTTTATCTACAACTACCAAATAATACTGGTAGTGATTGGATCACAATAGGTAGAGGAACAGGAACTCAGACAGGTCTACACTATGAAGTTATGGAATTTTCAAATAGTAATAGAGATGCTGGCGGAAGTCATAATGTTGGTAGTGGTGTTGAACCACCTATAGGAGAATGGTTCCATTGGGCATTAGTTATAGATCCAAATCCAGGCGGATCAGGTGGCCAAGGTGTTCGTATGTATCTAAATGGTGATCGGATCATGAATAATACTTGGAACGGAGGAACTCTTACAGGTGTTTATACTACGAGTCCTCAGCCTCATCAGTTTGGTAATGGTATATTTTTAGCTAATAATAATAGTCTAGCCGATCCATTGGATGGTTATATGGAAGATATTAGAGTTACTAAAGCTGCTAGATATACTGGCTCTACTCATGATGTACCTACAACACAATTCGGGAATAGTGGACTGGCATATGCTTATCCTTCAATTATCACAACAGGTACAACTAGTCTTGAATTAGGTACTAGTGGATATATCGCAGGATGTGAATCGGTTTCTGGTACAAAGAACTATATTACATCTACCGCTACGGTCAATGATAACGAATGGCATCATGTAGCAATATCCAGAAATACTGGTATTACTAGATTATTTGTGGATGGTATACTTCAAGCAAACACTCGTGCATCTACAGAAGCATTTGCAAATAGTGGTGTTACTATCGGTTCAGATGCATCAGATAATTACTATAATGGTTCATTAGATGAGATCAGAATTACCAAAGGTGTTGGTCGTTATACAGAAAGCTTTACAGCTCCTGTCTTACAGAATGGTGATGTTCTACAGGTCGGTGATGTTATACCTGTAACAGATGACATTTATTATACGGGTGGTAAAATTGGATTTGGTACAACTAATCCAGATTATCAGGTTGATGTTACTGGTTCAGTCAATAGTACTGGTGGATTCTATGAGTCTGGTAATAAGGTTGAAAACTTCAAACAGACTGATGCAGGTGATGCACAGTATGATGGAAATGTAGAAGTTACTGGTGAACTGAAAGTAGATAGCTGGACGATTAAAGAAGAAAATGGTAACTTGATTATGGTCAAGGGCGATGGTACTAAGTATAGTATCAGTATATCACCAATATAAATAGTAGTAATACATAGGAGAAAATTAAATGGCAACAACAAAAGTAACAAGGCTGGATCAGTATCCAGCCGAAGACCCAACAGGATGGGCTGTTGGGTTTACGGTAACAACAGATAATAATAGATCTTTTTACAGGGATACTGTAATTTCATTTATAGAAGCAACTAGTGATAATCTAGCAATTGATCTTGCTTATGGTAGATTACGTCAAAAACTTTATTCTTTGACTGCATCATACGAAAAACAAGGATCAAGATTAGGTTCAGAGTATATAGATAGAGGTACTCCTATTGTTGACACTACTCCTAAACAAGTAGAGACAACCATCCCTGCTGAACAGCTTGCTACTGACGATCCATCTACTTTGGAGTAAACTAAAATGGCAGTAGTAATGAAAGCGGTTTATAATGTCTTTGGAAAAATTATAGGGATGGAAGCAGTTGACAGTGATGATCGGTTAGAAACGGTCAATGAAGATACTGGTGTGGTTCAATCTATGGATGTTTCTGAAGCATTAGAGATAGAAGCCTTTGATCTAACTGCCACTCCCGAAATTGAACTAACTACTACTGATGGTGAAGTAGCAGAAGTAGGTAAGGGTGTTATGTTAGGTCATCCTGTTCATTTAGACATTAAAGCAGTTGGCACAGATGCTGTTGTTTCTACAGAAGCAGTTTCTAGTACTAATTGGGATGGAGGAGAATTGACATAATGGCACAAGTAACAGTAGATTCACGAATTAAAATGAAAGATTATTGTCTTAGACGATTAGGTTCTCCTATGATAGATATTAATGTCACAGAGGATCAGATCGAAGATAGGATTGATGATGCTTTTCAGTATTATCGTGATTATCATTATGACTCTACTCAAAAACTATACAAAAAACACCAAATTACTCAAGCGGATAAGGATAATCGTTATATCACAGTACCAGACGAGGTAATAGGGATAATTAATGTATTCCCAACGAGTCAGGAAGGCTGGGATACAGTCAATATGTTTGATATGAGGTATCAAATGAGACTGAATGATATGTTTGATTTTACAGATGTTAGTATATTACATTATACAATGGTAATGCAACACATATCACTAATTGATGACTACTTTTCAGGTAGGACTCCGTTTGATTATCAACGCCATATGAATCAATTACATATATATTGCAATTGGGATACCGATTTGACAGTTGATGAATATATTATTATCGAGTGTTATCAAATCATTAATCCAGAGTCTTATACAGACATTTATAATGATATATGGTTAAAAAGATATGTTACTTCATTGATCAAACGTCAATGGGGTCAAAATTTGAGTAAATATGAAGGTATTACATTGCCAGGAGGTCTAACTTACAGTGGTCAAGCTATACTGGAGTCTGCTAACGAGGAAATTTCTACATTGCATGAAGAAATGGATACTAAGCATGGTGCACTTTTGGGGATGATAATTGGTTAGGTATTATTAACGTTGACACTATATTAGACGTTTGCTAGCAAAAAAGGTTTAGGTGTATGGCACTAAGAAATCAGTTTACTCATAACGTACAAAACTCTGATGGAACTTTGACCAATGAACAATCAATGGTTCAAAATTTGGTCATTGAATCTATTCAGATTGCAGGGTTTAACGGATATTATCTACCACGGGTTTTGGATAATGTAGATGATATTTTTGGTGATGCCCAAAAGGAATCTTTTGAAAAAACTTATGAATTGGAAATGTATTTTGATGCCCCAGATGATGCTCTTGCAGATTCTGTGGACTATATTTCTTATTTCGGATTTGAGGTTAGAGATTCCTGTGATTTTGTTTTTTCAGTTAAGAGATTTCAAGATTTAGAGATACCAGATCCTAATAGAGATGATGCTCGTTTATTAGAATCTCCCCTAGAAGGGGATTTGATTTACCTACCTTTTACCAATAGTATTTTTGAAATAAAATTTGTTGAAGATTGGAGCCCTTTCTTCCAATTAGGGGCTAACTATACCTATAAAGCTCTTTGTAGATTGTTTATTTTTGATAATCAGGATTTTGACAATTTAGAGTTATATGAT
>Ga0310345_10004009_pt1 | contig 13620 bp, 14 predicted proteins | sample HC15DNA20500_MG_FD_204667 | JGI IMG/M metagenome (GOLD analysis project Ga0310345, IMG submission 204667) | Marine microbial communities from station ALOHA, North Pacific Subtropical Gyre - HC15-DNA-20-500_MG | ecosystem: Environmental > Aquatic > Marine > Oceanic | place: Pacific Ocean: North... | reverse complement strand
GAGGCCGAGGATCAGCAGGCCCTCGGCCTCCTGCGCGAAGTTGAGGAACGGGCCGGCGGGCAGGTCGACGCGGGCCCCGAAGGCCGCGCGCATCCGCTCGCGCAGGTCGTGGTTGCCCGGCAGCAGGCGCAGCGGGGCCTTGAGGTCCTGCAGGATCTCGGCGGCCAGGGCGTATTGCGCCTCGCCGCCGCCGTCGACGATGTCGCCGGTGTGGACCACCAGGTCGGGGCCGATCTCGTTTAGGCGGGCCACGGCGCGGGCGAGCGCCTGGGCCATGTCGACGCGGTCCTTCCACAGCGTGCCGGCGGCGGTGACGTGGCTGTCGGTGATCTGGGCGATCCTCATCGCGCGCTCCCTTCGCGCCCGGGGACCGCGCCCGCCCGACGCTCCCGCCAGAAGGCGTAGAGGCCGGCGGCGACGATCATCGCGGCGCCGATCATGGTCCGGGCGTCCGGGACCTCGCCGAAGACGGCGAATCCCAGGATCAGCGCCCACAGGATGACGGTGTAGCGGAACGGCGCGGTGAAGCCGATCTCCCCCGTGCGCATCGCCACCACGCCCGCGTGGTAGCACACGAAGATCGCGACCGAGGAGGCGAGGATGGCGACCAGGTGCCAGCTCTCCATCGCAGCCCAGGGCGAGACGAGCGAGCCCACGGCGCCGGTCGTGCCCACCGTCATCAGGGTGATGAAGGTGATCAGCAGATGCGGCGTGGCGGGATCGGTGCGCCGGGTCACCACCTCGCGCAGGCCGAAGCACAGCATGCCTCCGACGGCGTAGAGCGCGTCGGGGTCGAAGGCCTCGCCCCCCGGGCGCACGATCAGCATCACGCCGGCGAAGCCCGCCAAAATCGCCAGCCAGCGCCGCCAGCCCACCCGCTCCCCCAGCAGCACGCCGGCGAGCGTCAGCAGCAGCGGCAGCACCTGGTTGATCGCCGAGACCTCGGCCAGGCGCAGGCGCATCACCGCCTCGAGGTAGAGGATCGTGGCCCCGATCTCGGCCGCCGAGCGCAGCGCGAGCCAGGGCAGGTCCCGTTTCGGCGGCGGGCGCAGCGCCCCGCGCCGGGCCAGCACCACGGCCACGGCCGCGGCGGCGAAGACCGAGCGCAGCAGGATCGCCTGGAACATGCCGATGTCGGGCAGCACCAGCTTCATCAGCGCGTCGTTGCAGGCGACGCCGAACATGGCCAGCGCCATCCAGCCCGCCCCCTGCAGGTTGCGTGCGAGCCGGACGTCGGGGGCGAGGGCGAGGGCCATGGAGGCTCCGGACCGGGGCGGGGAGTTTTCAGCCTCCCTTATCTCCGTGGCCGGGCGCGCGCGGTCAAGCGGCTTGCGCCCGTGCGGGCCTTGCGCAAGGTCGCCGCCGGCGCGGGGGCGCGCGCGCCTTTCCTCCCGCGCGCGGGCGCGCCATGTTGCGGCCATGACCCGCGGGCGCCCCGAGATTCTGTTTCCGCTCTTCGCCGAGCTCACCACCCTCGACAAGGTCGGGGAGAAGACGGCGAAGCTGTTCGAGAAGCTGCATGTGACCCGCCCGCGGGACCTGCTGCTGCATCCGCCCTCCCGCCTGGTCGACCGCCGGATGCGCCAGGACCTGAACGGCGTGCCCGACGGCGAGGTGGCGACGGTGAAGGTGACGGTGGCCGAGCACCGGCGCGGCCGCACCCGCGCCGCCCCCCACCGCGTGCTCGTCGAGGACGCGGCTCAGGGCTTCACCCTGGTCTTCTTCCGCCTGCCGGCGGCCCGGGTCGAGGCGATGCTGCCGCTGGGCGAGACGCGCATCGTCTCGGGCAAGGTCGAGACCTGGAACCACATGCGCCAGATGGTGCAGCCCGACCACGTGCTGACCGAGGCCGAGGCCGGCGAGCTGCCCGAGTTCGAGCCGATCTACCCCACCACCGAGGGCCTGGGGCAGCGCACGATCTCCGCCGCCGCGCTGTCGGCGCTGTCGCGGGCGCCCGACCTGCCGGAGTGGATCGACCCCGGCCTGGTCGCCGCGAAGCTCTGGCCCGGCTGGCGCAACGCGATGGAGGCGCTGCACCGCCCCGTCTCCGACGACGCCCTGCGCCCGCGCAGCCCGGCCCGCGAGCGGATCGCCTATGACGAGCTGCTGGCCCACCAGATGGCGCTGGCGCTGGCGCGCGAGACGCAGCGCAAGGGCAAGGGGCGGCCGACCGTCGGCACGGGTCGGCTGGTGCGCAAGGCCCTGGCGTCGCTGCCCTTCAAGCCCACCGGCGCCCAGTTCCGCGCGATGAAGGAGGTCGCCGCCGACATGGCGGCCGAGGCGCGGATGAACCGCCTGCTGCAGGGCGACGTCGGCTCGGGCAAGACGCTGGTGGCGCTGGCGGCGCTGCTGACCGCGGTCGAGGCCGGCGGCCAGGCCGCCCTGATGGCCCCGACCGAGATCCTCGCGCGCCAGCACATGGAGGGGCTGTCGCCGCTCTTCGAGGCCGCCGGCGTGGTTCCCGTGCTGCTGACGGGGCGCGACAAGGGCCCGGGGCGGCGCGAGAAGCTGGCCGCCATCGCCTCGGGCGAGGCGGGGGTGGTGATGGGCACGCACGCGCTGTTCTCGGCCGACGTCGAGTTCGCGGACCTGCGCCTGGCGGTGATTGACGAGCAGCACCGCTTCGGCGTGCGCCAGCGTCTCGAGATCAGCCAGAAGGGCTGGCGGCCGGACGTGCTGGTGATGACCGCCACCCCGATCCCGCGCAGCCTGGCGCTGGCGAGCTACGGGGACATGGACGTCTCGATCCTCGACGAGAAGCCGCCCGGGCGGAAGCCGGTCGAGACGGTTCTGGTCTCCTCCGGCCGGCTCGAGGAGGTGGTCGCCCATCTGCAGCGGGCGGTCGAGGCGGGCCGGCAGGCCTACTGGGTCTGCCCGATGGTGGAGGAGAGCTTCGAGAGCGACCTCACCGCCGCCGAGGCCCGCCACCGCGAACTGCAGGCCGTGTTCGGGGACCGGGCGGCGCTGGTTCACGGTCAGATGCCTCCCTCCGACAAGGACGCGGCGATGGCCGCCTTCACCGGCGGCGAGGCCCGCGTGCTGGTGGCGACCACGGTGATCGAGGTCGGGGTGAACGTGCCGAACGCCTCGATCATGGTGATCGAGCACGCCGATCGCTTCGGCCTGGCGCAGCTGCACCAGCTTCGGGGGCGCGTGGGGCGGGGCGAGGCGGCCTCCTCCTGTCTGCTGATGTACGACCCGCCGCTGGGCGAGACCGCCCAGGCGCGCCTGAAGATCCTGCGCGAGACCGAGGACGGCTTCCGCATCGCCGAGGAGGATCTGCGCCTGCGCGGGGCGGGGGACGTGCTGGGCACCCGCCAGTCCGGCCTGCCGGACTTCCGGGTGGCGGATCTGGAGATGCACGCCGACCTGATGGCCGCCGCCCAGGACGACGCCCGGCTGCTGCTGACCCGGGACCCGACGCTGGAGAGCGAGCGGGGCCGGGCGATGCGCACGCTGCTGTGGCTGATGGAGGCCGACGAGGCCCTGCGGCTTCTGAAGGTCGGCTGACCGCCGGTCGTGTCGCCGGCGCCACGCCGGAGGGGCTGCGCGGCGAGGGTTCCGCGGCCGCCCGGGCCCTGAAGGATGGTCCTGTTCCAGCTTCAACTGAGGGCTCGGCGGCGGCCGTCCGGCGCGCGTCGGCGCGGAAGGTTTTCCCTTGATCTCCCGAGGCTTCCGGGGAGGCGCGCCAGGACCTGCACCCGGCCGTCGCGCCCCGCCGGTCCCCCTGCGGGACGGCCGGACGGAGGTCCCGGCGCGGAAGAGAATCGATGATTGCATGACAGAACATGTCCTGCATGATCCGGTCGATCCCTTAATGTTCCGTTATCGTTCTTGACCCGACTCGGGAATCGGGGGAACTTTCAGGCAACACGGAACGGATCTGCAACGCCTCGGGATCGGAGCCTCGCCATGAAGACCCTCGCTCGCCTCGCCGCCTCCGCCGCCCATCGCGCCGGTCGGGAGACCTCGGACACCGCCGTCGAGGACGCGCTGGGCTTGGCGGCGCTGAGCCTGATGGTCGCCGCCGGCTTCGCGATGACCGCGCTCGCCTGAGTTTCCTTTCGCCTGCGGTCGCGCGCGACGGTCCCTCATCGGTCCCTGCCGGTCCCCTCGTCCGGCGCCTCCGGCCCTGCCTGCCTGCTTGCCGGAGGCCGACCTTCGCAAAGCCGCATACCTGCCGCCGCGAGCCCCTCGCGGCGGCCTTTTCGTTTTGTTAACCCTTGGCGGCTAGATGTTCTGTATATGTTCCTAAAGGGCGACGCAGCGACGCCGGGCCGGCAGGGGACGAGGCGGACATGGTGAACACGGCAAGGAGGTCGGGGGGACTACGGCGATGTGGACCGGCGGAGCTGGAGCCGCAGGCGACGGCGGTCGCCAGGCGCCGCGGGGAACATCGGGCCCCGGGCGACGCGGCCCGGGGCGCTCGGAAAGTCAGCCCTGGGCGGCGCCGGTCTCGCCCGCGGCCTGGTCCATCGCCTCGAGCGTCGCCTCGAGCGCGAGCAGGATCGAGGCGTGGCGGTGCTTGTAGTCGCGGGCCGGCAGCAGCGCCTCGTAGCCGTCGAAGGGGGCGTCGGGGACCTCGCCGCCGGACTTGAGCATGGCGCGGAGCTGGGAATGGGCCGTGGCGATCTCGTCGCGGGTGCGCCCCAAGGCCTGGGCGCCCAGCACGGCGGCGGAGGCCTGGCCGAGGGCGCAGGCCTTCACGTCCTGCCCGAAGCGGGCGATCTTCCCGTCCGCCACGTCCAGGTCCACCGTCACGGTCGAGCCGCAGACCGGCGAGCGGCGGCGCGCGCTGGCCTGCGGGTCCGACAGCCGCCCCGAATGAGGGATGTCGGAGGCCAGGGCCAGGATGCGCCTGGAGTAGAGGCCGATCAGGTCCGGCTCGGCCTCGGAAGACGAGGGCTCGGTGGTCTGAGAGCCGGCGGTCTGGGGGCTCGCGTCGGTCATGGCGGTCCTTTCCGGCGCGCGGGGCTGCGCCTGCCCCCTAGATAGCGGCGGCGGTCGGAGTGTAAAAGACGCGGGCCCGCACGATAAGGAGACCTTGGTCTTGCCCGTTCCCCTGCCGCCGCCCGTCGATCCCGCCGCCCCCGCGCCCGGGTTCGACCCCGCGACCCTGCGCTGGGACGACAAGGGCCTGATCCCTGCCATCGCCCAGGACGCCGGCGACGGGACGGTGCTGATGGTCGCCTGGATGAACCGCGAGGCGCTGGAGGAGACGCTGGCGACCGGCCAGGTCACCTACTGGTCGCGCTCCCGCAACCAGCTGTGGCGCAAGGGCGAGACATCGGGCCACCGCCAGCGGCTGGTGGAGCTGCGCGTCGACTGCGACCGCGACGTGCTGCTGGCGCTGGTCGAGCAGACCGGCCCCGCCTGCCACACCAACCGCCGCTCCTGCTTCTACACCGCCGTGCGGGAGGGCGCCGAGGTCGAGATCCTCGCCCCGCAGGAGGCTTGAGCGCCCCCTGGGACGCCGCCGGCCGCGCCGTCTGGGCCGAGCGGCTGAGCGGGCCGAACCTGAAGCGCCTGGCGCTCGGCCTCGCCATCGGGGCCGGGGGCGGGTTCGTGTTCCACCTGCTCGGGGTGCCGCTGGCCTGGATGCTGGGGGCGCTGTTCTTCAACATGTTCGCCACCGTGGCGGGCGCGCCGGCGGACGTGCCGATCTGGCTGAGAATGATCTTCCTCTCGGTCGTCGGCCTGTTCCTGGGCGAGAGCTTCTCGGCCGCCGACGCCGACAGCCTGTCGCGCTGGCCGGCGACGCTGGCGATGGCGGTGGCCTATGTGCCCGCGGGCGCGGCGGTGTGCTACTTCGCCTTCCGGGCGCTGTCGCGGATGGACCGGGCGACCTCGCTGCTGATCTCGATGCCGGGGGGGCTGACCGCCATCGCGATGTTCGCCGGCGAGGCGGGATCGGACGAGCGGCGGGTGGCGCTCTACCACTCCCTGCGGGTGGCGCTGGTGGTGGTGGCGGCGCCGATCGTGGCCTTCGGCTGGCTGGGCCTGACCCAGCCCGAGCATGCGCCCGAGAACCCCGCGGGCCTGGTCGCGGGGCTGGACCTGGCGTTGCTGATCGGGCTGGCGCTGCCGCTGATCTGGCTGTTCCGGCGGCTGAAATTCCCGGTGCCCTACCTGATGGGGCCGCTGATCGCCTCGGCCGCGCTGCGCTTTCCCGGCGTGATCGACGGGGGGCTGCCGGGCTGGCTGGTGGAGGCGGCGCTGGTGGTCACCGGCTCCTCGATCGGCACCCGCTTCCGCGGCGTGCCGCTGCGCTTCTTCGCCGAGACGGCGCTGTGGACGCTGCTGGGCACGGTGCTGCTGATGATCGTCTCGGTCGGCTTCGCGGGCTTCGCCACCTGGGCGCTGGGGGTGGACCTGTTCGCGGCGCTCCTGGCCTATGCGCCGGGGGGGGTGGCGGAGATGTCGCTGATCGCGATCTCGATCGACGCGGACCCGGCCTTCGTCGCCACCCACCACCTGACCCGGATCTTCGCGGTGCTGTTCTCGCTGCCGCTGCTTTCGGGGCTGATCCGGCGGCTGATCATGGAAGACCGACGCGCGCGCGGATGTCCGAAGGAGTGAGGCCGGCCTCGCGCAGCTCGTGCAGGCCGGCGTCGCGGTCGCGCTTGGCCAGGCGCCGGCCGGCGGCGTCGCGGATCAGCCGGTGGTGGCGGTAGAGCGGAGTCGGCAGGTCCAGCAGCGCCTGCAGCAGGCGGTGGATCGGCGTGGCCGGGAACAGGTCGCGGCCGCGGGCGACATGGCTGACCCCCTGGAAGGCGTCGTCCACCACCACCGCCAGGTGATAGGCCGCGGCGCCGTCCTTGCGGGCCAGAACCACGTCGCCGCAGCTCCGCACCAGCCAGTCGGCGCGGAGCGGCTGCGGCCCCGTCTCCCCCTGCGGGCCCTGGTCGAGCTCCTCGAAGACGAGGGACGCGAGGGCCTGCGCGCCGCCCAGCGTCTCGACGGCGGCGGCCATGTCGAGGCGCAGGGCGTGGGGCAGGGCCGGGTCCGGCGGATGGCCGCGGCAGGTCCCGGGATAGACGGGGCCGTCCGGCCCGCCCTCCTGCGGGGCGTCGAGGGCGGCGAGGATGTCGCGCCGGGTGCAGGCGCAGGCATAGACGAGGCCGCGGGCCTGCAGGGCGTCGAGCGCGGAGCGGTAGGCCTCGGCGCGCGCGGACTGGCGCAGGACCGGGACCTCCCAGCGCAGGCCGAGCCAGGCGAGGTCCTCCTCGATGGCGCGCTCGAACTCGGGGCGGGCGCGGGAGCGGTCGATGTCCTCGATGCGCAGCAGGAAGCGCCCGCCCGCGGCGCGCGCGGCGTCGTGGGCCAGCATCGCGGAGAAGGCGTGGCCGAGGTGGAGGCGGCCGTTGGGGGAGGGGGCGAAACGCTCGGTATGCATCGGCAAGACGGGGACGGAGGCGCCCTGCGGGCGGGCTTGGGCGAGGGGCGGGCGGGGCGCCTGGACGGGGCGGGGCGGGAGCCTCCGGCGGGCTCCTGACTCACCCGGGAACAGGCCCGCGCCTGCTCCCCGGAGCCGTCCATCGCGCCTGATGCCTGAGCGACTCGGCCGCTCCGGTCAAGGACAAGCCGCGCGGAGCGCGGTCGCTTCGCGATCCTGGACCGCAGGGGCCGAGTCGCTCTTACGGCATCCGCGACGGACGGCTCCGGGGAACAGGCGCTTCGCGAGAGGGGCGTTCCGGGGCGCCCGCGGCGCAGGTTGCGGGTTGACCCCCGGGGGCGCGGACGGTTCTGTCGGCGCCATGAGCGTGGGGCGGATCATCGAGACGGAGGCCTGCGTGGCCGAAGGCGCGGCCTGGCTGGCGGCGCGCGAGCCCCGCTTCGCCCGGGCGCTGGAGCTCTGCGGGCCGCCGCCGCTGCGCAGGCGCGCGGACGGGTTCGAGGCGCTGCTCTCGGCCATCGTCTCGCAGCAGGTCTCGGTCGCCTCGGCCGCCGGGATCTGGGCGCGGATGCAGGCGGCGGGGGCGGTGACGCCGGAGGCGGTGCGCGCGCTCGACGACGAGGGGCTCAGGGCGCTGGGGCTGTCGCGGCCCAAGGTGCGCTATGCGCAGGCGCTGGCCGTCTCGGGCTTCGACTTCGAGGCTCTGCGGGCGATGCCGGACGAGGCGGCGATCGCGGCGCTGGACGCGCTGCCGGGGATCGGGCGCTGGACGGCGGAGGTCTACCTGATGACCTCGCTGGGGCGGGCGGACGTGTTCGCGGCCGGGGATCTGGCGTTGCAGGAGGCGGCGCGGCTGCTGTTCGAGCTGGAAAAGCGGCCGGCGGAGAAGCCCTTCGCCGCGATGGCGCAGGCCTGGTCGCCCTGGCGCGGGGTGGCGGCGCGGCTGCTTTGGGCCTACTACAGGGCCGTGAAGACCAGGGAAGGGATGATCTGATGGCGGCTCTCACGGGGCCCTCGCTGCCGGCGAAGTCGGGCGAGGCGAAATCGGCGGTGGTGTTCCTGCACGGCTACGGCGCGGACGGGCCCGACCTGCTGGGCCTGGGCGAGGTGCTGGCCGACCACCTGCCCGACACCGCCTTCTACGCCCCCAACGCGCCCGAGCGCAGCGTGATGAACCCCATGGGTTACCAGTGGTTCCCGATCCCGCGCATGGACGGCTCGACCGAGGCGCAGCGGGCGGCCTCGATGGCGGTCTCGATCGGGCTGGTGAACGACTATCTCGACGGGATCCTGGCGGAGACCGGGCTGCCGGCGGGCAAGCTGGCGCTGATCGGCTTCAGCCAGGGCACGATGATGTCGCTGCAGGTCGCCCCGCGCCGGCGGGAGCAGCTCGCCTGCGTGGTCGGCTTCTCGGGCATGCTGCTGGCGCCGGAGACGCTGCCGGGCGAGATCGTCACCAAGCCCCCGGTGCTGCTGGTCCATGGCGAGGCCGACCCGGTGGTGCCCTTCGAGAACCTGGAGCTCGCGGCCCGCGGGCTGGCCGAGGCGGGGATCGAGGTGCGCATCCTGCCCTGTCCCAACGTGCAGCACTCCATCTCGCCCGAGGGGCTGGGGGCGGCGCTGCAGATGCTGAAATCCCACCTCTGAGCGCCGGCGCGGCCGGCGGGGGCGGGGGCTGCAAGCCCTTGATCCCGCGGGCCGATCCCGACCCCGACCGGGGCGCGCGGGCGGCGTCGTCAAGTCGTCGCAAACCGCTGCTACACCCTCGGTGCGGCGGATGGGCTCGCAGCATCTGGAATGTTGCGCGACGTCATCCGCCAGATATAGTTCTCTTACCTACCGGGACGGGACGCGTCCCGTCCCGGCGGAACTGGAACGTCGGGACGGGAGACCTGTCGGGTGCGCAACGACCCCTACACCACCCAGTTCGTGCGAAGTCCGGCGCGGCTGAAGGAGCACCCCGCGCTGGTGCTCAACGCCGACTACCGGCCGCTGAGCTACTTCCCCCTGTCGCTGTGGCCCTGGCAGGAGGCGGTGAAGGCGGCCTTCCTCGACCGCGTGACCATCGTGGCCGAATACGAGGAGGTGGCGCGCTCGCCCAGCCTCGAGATCAAGCTGCCCTCGGTGGTGGTGCTGCGCGAATACGTGAAGCCGGCGCGGCTGGCGGCCTTCACCCGCTTCAACCTGTTCCTGCGCGACGAGTTCCGCTGCCAGTACTGCGGGGCGAAGGGGGAGCTGACCTTCGACCACGTGATCCCGCGCGCCGCCGGCGGGCGGACCACCTGGGAGAACGTCGTGGCCGCCTGCGGGCCGTGCAACCTGCGCAAGGGCTCGCGCAGCCTGCGGGAGGCGGGGATGCGGCTGGCCAAGCCGGCGGGGCGGCCGACCGCCGCCCAGCTGCAGAACGTGGGGCGGAAGTTCCCGCCCAACCACCTGCACGACACCTGGCTCGACTATCTCTACTGGGACGCGGAACTGGAGCCCTGAGGGCGCATCGACCCGCGCCCTAGGCGCGGCGCAGCGAGGCGAGCCAGAGGCCGGCGAGGACCAGCGACAGGATCCCGTTCCACGAGGCCATGGACAGGCCCGCGAGGCTCCACGCGACCTCGTCGCAGCGGACCATCGGGGCGTTCTGGATCGCGGCCAGCAGGTCGTCGGTCGAGAGGCCCGCGCCCATCGTCTGGGAACATTCGGTCGGCCCCTCCCACCAGCCGCGCTCGACGCCGGTGTGCATCAGAGCGATGCCCGCCCCGGCCAGCATCGCCAGCGCGCCCAGCGCCCGGATCGCGCGCAGCCCGCGCAGGGCGGGGGCCAGCAGCAGTGCTCCCAGCAGGATCGCCAGCGCATGGGGCCAGCGCTGCCAGAGGCACATCTCGCACGGGGCGAGCCCGCCGACGTGCTGGAACAGGAAGGCCCCGGCCAGCAGCCCGGCCGAGCCGGCGGCGGCGAGGCCGGCGAGATAGGTCTGCGCGCTCTCGGGCAGGGCGCCCGAGCGGGGGGCGGCGACTCGGGCGGCGCTCCGGCTCGGGGCGCTCACAGGGCGTACTTCACGATCGCGAAGCCTCCGATCAGCAGGGCGACCGAGACGGTCGCCACCAGCCCCAGCCGCCGGTCGATGAAGTCGCGGATCGGCTCGCCGAAGCGGTAGAGCAGGGCGGCGATCAGGAAGAAGCGCAGCCCGCGGGCGAGCAGCGAGGTCGCCATGAACAGGGCGAAGTTCAAACCCGTGACCCCTGAAAAGATCGTGATGACCTTGTAGGGGAAGGGGGTGACGCCGGCGATCAGCACCGCCCAGAAGCCCTGGTCGTTGTAGGAGCCGGCCAGCGCGTCGAAGGCGTCGGCCTTGTGGTAGAACTCCAGCACCGGCCGCCCGACGCTGTCGAACAGGCCCCAGCCGATGTAGTAGCCCATCGCCCCGCCCAGCACCGAGGCCAGCGTGCAGACCCCCGCGATCAGCCAGGCGCGATGGGGGGCGGCGATGATCATCGGGATCATCAGCACGTCCGGCGGGATCGGGAACACCGAGCTCTCGATGAAGCTGACGGCGGCCAGCATCCACAGCGCATAGGGCGTCTCCGCCTGGCGCAGCACCCAGTTGTAGAGCGGTCTGATCATGGGGCGAGCGTTAGCCTTCGGCAGGGGGGCTGTCCACGCGACAGGAGGGGGTGCGGCGATGAGGGAGGGCGAGAGCGGGTGGGGTGGGGGCGCTTCTGAACTCACCAGGAAACAGGGCCGCGCCTGTTCCCCGGATCCGCCCGTCGCTGAAGATGCCTGAGCGACTCGCCCGCAGGGGTAAAGGACAAGCCGCGCAAGCGCGGTCGCTTCGCGATCCTTGACCCCTGCGGACGAGTCGCTCTGATCGGCATCAGCGACGGACGGCTCCGGGAAACAGGCGCTCCGCGAGGGAGGCCGTTCCGGGCGCCCGGGGGCGGAGGTCGGACGGGGGCGCGGGGGCGTGGGTTCAGCCCAGGGGGCCGGCGTCGGGGTCTTCGGGCTCGGTCCCGGCCTCGGGGCGGCCGCGGAAGCCGGTGGCGAGGACGTACATCTCCGCCGAATCCTTGCGGCTGGAGGGGGGCTTGATGTGGCGCACGGCCGAGAAATTGGCCTTCAGCATCGCCAGCAGATCCGCCTCGGAGCCGCCCTGCAGGGTCTTGGCGAGGAAGGCGCCGCCGGGCTTCAGCACCTCGGTCGCGAACCAGGCGGCGGCCTCGCAGAGCGCCATGATCCGAAGGTGGTCCGTCGCCCTGTGGCCCGAGGAGGCGGCCGCCATGTCGGAGAGAACCGCGTCGGCCTCGCCGCCCAGCGCCTGCTTCACGGCCTCGTCGGCGCCCTCCTCGAGGAAATCCATCTGCATCAGCTCGCAGCCGGGCAGGGGGTCGACCTCCTGCAGGTCGATGCCCAGGATCCGCCCGCGGGGGCGGTTGGGCTTGTGGCCGTCGGCGTTGGTCTTCTTCGCCGCCACCTGCAGCCAGCCGCCGGGGGCGCAGCCGAGGTCCACCACGCAGGCGCCGGTCTTGAGGAACGGGTGCTTCTCGTCGATCTCCAGCAGCTTGAAGGCGGCGCGGCCGCGGTAGCCCTCGCGCTTGGCCCGCTGCACGTAGGGGTCGTTGAGCTGCCGCTCCAGCCAGCGCGTCGAGGACAGGCGCCGGCCCTTGGCGGTCTTCACCCGGGTCTTCAGTTCGCGTGCGCCGCGCCCGGAGGTCCCGCCCCCCGAGGCGCCGGATCCGCCGCCGCTCTTGCCGCCGCTCATCGCCTGGTCCGTCTTCTCAGTGCTGCCGGGCCCGTTCGGCCCACATCAGGGAATACAGCATCCCCTCGCGAAGGCCACGGTCCGCGACGCGGATCCGGGGCGCGGGCCATAGCCGCAGGATGGTCTGCAGGATCGCCGCCCCCGCGATCACCAGCTCGGCCCGGTCGGGGCCGACGCCGGGGTGGGTGCGCCGCCCCTCGGGGCCCAGGTCGATCAGGTGGCGGGCGATGCGCGCCGAGGCCGAGCGCTCCAGCCACATGCCGTCGACCTTGGCGCGGTCGTACTTGGTCAGGCCCAGGCGCAGGGCGCCGATGGTGGTCACCGTGCCCGAGGCGCCGATGATCTGCAGGCCGGGCAGCTTCGCCGCCGCGCTCTCGTCCTCGTAGGGGAGGAAGCCCGCGATGTGATCCTCGAAATGGCAGGCCATCAGCGCATAGCGGTCGGCGTCGGATTCGACGTCCGCATAGCGGTCGTGGAGCGTCGCGACCCCCACGGGGGCCGAGATCCAGTCCACGATCCGCTCCCGCGCCGCCCGGCGCAGCTCGGAGCGGTCGGGGCCGCCGCGGCCTGGCGCCAGCGCCAGGATCAGGTCCTGTCGCTCGGCCGGCGCGCAGCCCGCGAGGTCGAGCCAGATCAGCTCGGTCGAGCCGCCGCCGATGTCGAAGACCATCAGGCTCTCGGCCTGCGCCTCGAGCAGCGGCGCGCAGCCGGCGAGGGCGAGGCGCGCCTCCTGCTCGGGCGTGATCACCTCCATCTCGAGCCCCGTCTCGCGGCGGACCCGGCGCAGAAAGCTGCGCGCGTTGGCGGCCCGCCTGCAGGCCTCGGTCGCCACGATCCGGCAGCGCGAGACCTCGTGCCGGCGGATCTTGGAGGCGCAGATGCGCAGGGCGTCGAGCGTGCGGGACATGGCGGCGCGCGACAGCTCGCCATGGGTCTCCACCCCCTCGCCCAGGCGTACGTTGCGCGAGAAGGCGTCGATGACGCGGAAGCCGGCGGGATCGGGCTCGGCGATCAGCAGGCGGCAGTTGTTGGTGCCCAGGTCGAGCGCAGCATAGCGCGCCGGCGCCTGCGAGGGGGCCCGGACGGCAATGGATTTTGCGGGCGTCTCCGCCCGCGACTGCGCGCCCTGCGGCGTCGTCATATCGAAAACCTCCGCGGCGTGTCGCCGCGCTTGTCTACAATGGGTATCGAAAGAGCCGGCTGGCGCCAAGGGGATGGCCGATGACCTGCACGAGAAGCCCGGGCGGTGCAATCCCGCCGGAGGGTCCCGGAGCCGGCGGCGGGCGGCGGCCGGGCGCGGGGGCGCTGCGCCCCGCCCCGCCGCCGGGCCCCCCCCCCCGCCCGGGCCGCGCCCCCCCGCCGCCGGGCGCCCGGTCCCCCCCCGCGGCCCGGCCCCCCCCCCCCGGCGCGCGCCCTCCCCCCCCCCCGGCGGCCCCCCCCCCCCCCCCCGCCGGCGGCACCCCCCCCCGCCGGC
>Ga0310345_10004007_pt1 | contig 13626 bp, 28 predicted proteins | sample HC15DNA20500_MG_FD_204667 | JGI IMG/M metagenome (GOLD analysis project Ga0310345, IMG submission 204667) | Marine microbial communities from station ALOHA, North Pacific Subtropical Gyre - HC15-DNA-20-500_MG | ecosystem: Environmental > Aquatic > Marine > Oceanic | place: Pacific Ocean: North... | reverse complement strand
CGTTTTATTTTTTTTAGTGTGGCAGTGGGACAGGGGTACAGGTTACCAATGGTCTGTGCAGTGTTCTTTGGGATAGAATTCTTTCATACTGACACTTGCAGAGGAGTCTCGGTGACAATAGCATCTGCATATGTCCACAGGATAACCACTATCAATGTTTCTTTTTATCATCCAGTGCCATTTGTAACAGGTCTTACAGGCTAACTGTGTTACTTCTACACTGTCATTGTTGTTATTGCTGTTCCTGCACCATACATCAAAGCTAAGTTTAACTTCTTCACTCATAATCATGCTCACTTCTATATTTTTTATCCCATATACCTTCGTCTAAGCTGATTGAGCTTTTTCTTTTATCTAACCATTCTTTTGCCTTCTCTCTTACATCATGTGCATATAGCATTTCATAAATCATATCGTAGAAAGTTTTTCCTTTTCTAAAAGCTTCTCCATCAGCCCACTGCATTAATTCTTTTAGTTCTGGGTCATGCTCTGCAAACTCTACCATCTCATCTACCATCTTTGTAAAGAAGGAGGAGGAGTCCTCCGATTGTCTAGACATCCTTCATTCCTCCTGAAGTCAGTGTGTAGGTCAGCTCTCTTGCATTGTTGCACTTGAAGCAGTAAAACCAATGCAATGTTTCTATGCTCTTAGTCTTTTTGTTCCATACAGACATTCTCTGCATGTTTTCTTTGCACTTTGGGCATTTTATGTGCAATGCACTTCTAGCCAACTATTCTCCCTCCTCTAGTTGTGTACTCAGGTGCTTCTATCTGCTCTGCTGCTACATGGATTCTAGGGCATAACGTGTTTGTTATGTATTGGTAGGCATATGCAGTTACTACGATAGCACCACCAAGACCAATGATATCCTTCATACATTGGTCACCCTGTACTTCTCTAATTACTTTTTTCAGGGTTTCTTCATTCCAGTCATTCTCGTACCCTGCCCTGAATGTTCCTCTGAAGATAGGAGCTCTGTATGCTTCTGACTGTGGTACATATGGAGCAGCTATTCCCATTGCCTTCATAAATCTCTTGCAGTACACTAGGTCAGCCTTTGTTATTCCTGCCATGAAAAGCTCTATGTTCAGCTTTGGCAATGCTCTAGGGCTTGAAGTCTTTGCAAATCTCAAAGCACTCAAGAGATTTGAGAATGTCGTAGTCTTTTTGGTCTGCTTATGGCTGCAGACATCCCTTAGATGATTAAAGAATCTGTTATTCCCATCATCAAATGTCTTTGTCAGATTTGTCAGGGTCAACTGCTTTCCCAGATTGAGTCTGTAAAAGATTTTCCTTCCATATTCTTTTTGGAATACTTGTAGGATTATCTCATATTCCTCAAGTCCAAACTCCTGACTTACATGGTAAAGTGCTGCAAGTCTGTGCTGTCCATTGTAGACTTCATACTTTCCATTGTCTAACTTTCCAACTTGTATGGAGTTATCATAGAAGTTGTTGTTGAGGATTGCATCTGCAATTCCTGACTTGTGTGCCTCTGTCAGCACTCTTTGAAAGTCTGGGATAACAAAGACTTCTGGGATTGTAGCCAGTTTGAAAGACTTGTGTCTATCCCAGCTACACATTGGAGTTTTAATCATGGGATTTCTCCTCCCTTGACAAAGATAGCTCGTTCACTCTTTCTATGAGTATGTCTATCTGCTCCTGTGCATCTTCTACTCTCTCATCTACCTCATAGATTCTGCTGTCTGCATCTGCATCTTCAACTATTTCTAGTCTGTCTGTGATGTCCTCTAGGTCAGCATCTTCTAGTCTGTCCTCTATTTTTTCGATTCTGTTTCCTATTTGTTCGATTACGTCTGTCAGCATATGTGCTGCTTTTACCATCTCAAGAAGTTCATTCCCAAATAAAATCTCAGGGCTTCCTTCTCTGTTCCGTGAGTTGCTAAACTCTCCTGAATCACCTGATTCAGTTTTTCTATTTTGTTTCATTGTACCTACCCTTACATTATACTAGTTATAAAGATTACTAGGATTACGATTGTTGTAATTGGTATAATTTTATAAGCTGTTTGTCATCCCATAGTATGTCAATGTGATTACTACCATTTACAAAGCGTAGCAAGTCATAGAGCAGCCTCCTCTCATCATCCATGCAGAACAACCTCAGCCAAAATGTCTGTTTTACATTCATTTTTTTATCTAACTTTACTCGTATGTGATAGCCATTCTTTGATTCTTTAATCAGGATTTTACCGTATTCTCTAGCTCTTTTACTACTTTTAGCCAAAATAGCAGGGTCTTTTGTGTCCAAATCTATGCCAAAGCTATCTACTTTCATGTCCACTTACTCTCCCTTATCTTGAAAAATAATGGAAATGTGTAGAGCTTTCCCAGATTATTTGTAAAGAAAATCTTTCCCTTCCATTCAGCTTCATACCTTGTATCAAGTGGAGTCTCATTAAGAACAGAGACATCTATGAATACATCCCTCTCAGGATTTAATGCAGTGTATAATATTATTGGTGGATTATCATCTGCAAGAGTATCAAGTATTGCTGAAAAGAAGGGAGAAGCTACGACATTTAAGACATCCTGCTTTGTATATTTATTAGATACAATTCCGTCTGCATAAGCCTCAAGATTCATTGCAGCATCCCATTTCTGCTGAGGTTTTAGTGAGCTTGTCTGCACTAGCTTGAATGAAATTCTCCATAGTCTGAAAGGTGACTCTTTGCCAAAATAACCATACTGCTGCCTTTCACCTTTTGGTATTTTTCCTGTAGGATATCTTTTTTTAATATATTTTAATTTCCTTGCAAGTTCAGCTACAGTCCTTCTTGTAGAAGGCTTTGGTCTGCCAAACTCACCCAGAATATTTGTAGTAATGTCAGTTAGTTTTATCCATCCATTAGGAAAATCTTTGAGCAGTTGTATGATTTCAGACTTTGCCTGATTAAATAATTGCTTCATGTCCTTTTTATTGTCATTGTTGGGCATTTAGGATTTGCTTTTTTAATCAAAGTATCTACAAAAAAAAGAGGGGATGGAGTCATTTGCATAGCAGCTCCTTATACACTGCCCATTGCGTAAATGACATCCTTGAGACCACCTGAAGTCTGTGATTTCACAGTCTCGAGCTCACACTTTTTGCCTAACCACGTTACAGAATCTCCACCTAGAGTTTCGATTAAATGATTCATGCTTGTGTTGTTTGCAATCCACATCCTTTCTTCTCCGTTTGAAAGTTTAACTCCTACAAAGAGTTTTGTTCCAAATTTGGTGTCTTTCATTTCTGCCTCGTTTGTTATTTCTATCTCAGCTCCCTGTGCTTTGATATCTTCTGCCGTCAGCAAAGGTGTTTGGTCTTTTTGACTTTCTACTTTTTCTAGTTTCGTTACATTTCACCTATTTTTTGAGCAAATAATCAATCACTTCGCCATAAGTCATTTCTTGCTTTAGTTTAGCAGAAAGATAGATTTTTTTTAATCTGAGTTTCTCCTTCACATCAGCAGACACTCCTATTGGTACGAATTGAATATTCACATATGATAATGATTATGAGTATTATAATAATCTTACTTTAGAAAATCATCAATGTTTGTTTCTATAATTCCATTTCCATGCAATCTCCCCTTCCTTGTGAGGTTATACACAGGTTTTTCCATTGTAAAAAAGTCATTTAATATCTGGGTCTTTGTATTGGATAACTCAGCATCTACACTTTCAGAATTTTTATTTGAAGTGCTAAAATCCAAATCAAGTCCAATAATTCCTATCTTATCAATATTAAGAATATGTTGAGCAATTTGCACCAATGCCATTCCACAATTTCCACCTGTATTGATAGTCATGCCTTTATGTGTTCCACATCCTAACCTGTTAAACAATTCAGTTTTAAATCCCATATCTACAAATATCTTCACTCTTTCAGGAGTTAAAAGGGAATTATGATATAATGTTATTTTTGAGGCATGACTCTTTACTATTCCATGATAAAAAAAGTCAGGTAAAAGGTCATGTCCTGCTAGAGTAATAATATTTTCATTTACACAAGTATAATCGGGAATTAGTCCACTTTCAAGAACATACTTCAAAGTCCTATCAGTTGACAATATTATAATATCTTCTACCTCAGAAAGACAATAAAGTTTTATCTTTTCAATCACATCCTCATCATAAAGAGACTGCCCTGCTGCCATCACTATTCCTTTAACCATATCTTACTATGTAATCAGCAAAGTCTTTTGAGTCTTTTGGATGTTTCATAAACTGCTTTTCAAGATAAATAAGCAGCACTTCATATGCATCTATCATAGCAATCCATGTAAAAATTATAAAATAAGTTATAGTGTAAAAAAAAATAAAGTGAGTGATTGACAAAAACTGAGTTTAAGATGCCAATGCTTTACTTCTTCCTGCCATGTGAATAGCTTTATTGGTTATGAAAGAAACTCCTGCTATTTCTAAGATTACTCTCAAGAAATTTTCCTCTCCTATTCCTCCTTCTATTCCTTCTATGATGGCAAAACTTGAGAACACTGCTATAACCATAGTGTAACCAAATTTTCTATTATCCCATCTGTCTTTTCTTGCAAGAAATGACATGACAGAAACAAGTCCACCCATGACTACTCCTACGAATATATTCAATGCTAGTTGCTCGAATACCATAACTGAAGCTTAAAGTGCTTGAATTTATATCTATACGACTTGAAATATATCCTTCCATCCATAACCACGATAATTTTTATCGTATGCCCTTAGACGTAGCTCATACTTACCTTGTGTAAATGTGCGTGAAGGTTTTAGCTTAAATGTTATAGAATCTTTACCCTGTCCTACTTGTAAAATGTTAGGAAAAAACTTTTTCTTTCCTATCCATCCACTTACTGCAATTGACCCAGAAGTATTTACAATAAGGTCTGTACCACTTTTTATAGAGTTTCCATGCTTTGTAGTTATCCAATTAGCTTTGTATTTCATTCTTTTAATATCTCACATGGTTTTGGTGGTTCTTCATCATGATAGCACTTGTGTATTCTTTTTAATTCATTCTCTTTTAGTTTTATTTTGCTTAAAGCTGTTTGTGCATCTTGTAAATTCTTTCTTTCAGTTTTTGTCGTTAGCCTGACAGAAGTGTAATTATCTTCATCAATGGTTTTTAATAAAATCTCAGTAAAATATTTCATTTTAATTCAACTCGTTGGGATAGCATTATTTGTTAAGGTTGCAACAGAAAGAGCAGTTGGTTGATAATAAGCAATACACCCCGTTGTTGAAATTGATGATACTTTTGCACCTGTGCCACTATTATACAAATCCGATATTAGACTAGCTCCTATGTCGTCATCCCATAGCCCAATATCCGACATCAAGCCGTCAAATCTTCCATCTATTCCACCTGAGTGATATTGCATCCCTAACCTAAATTCATCTACACCTGTTAGACCTCCCACCCATAATGTTTCATCAACGGAAATACCAAAAGTCGTATCTTCGACAGCGTTTACATATAACTTTGGACTTGTTCCGTCATGCGTTATTGAGCATAAGTACCAACCCGTAGTGGTCAGCAAACCTCCTGCTGTGTAACATGCCCATTTTTTTGTGCCTGATACTCTGCCTTGTCCTGCCAAAGCTCCAGAAGCGATAAATGATAATTCAATGAAAGAATTAGCACTTGCATCACCAAAAGCACAGATTTTTCCACCACCTTCAGCACCAACATCTAAGTCATCAAAATTACACCAACACGAGATTGTACCTTTAGTATTCATGCCACATCCACTCGCATCATAAACACCACCACACGATACATAATCATCAACCCCGTCAAATGATAAAGCGTTTGCGAACTTACCACCTGTTGTTACCAATGCACCACTAACTGTTCCATTAGCAGTTGCACCACAAGAATCTGGATATATTACTGACTCTGCTCCTGCTACACCTACAAAAGCAGGGTCATTTAGAATTAAACTAGGAGACATTATGCCTCCACTGCATATGCTGCTCTAACAGAAGCTTCTGTTGTACTACTACATAGTAAAGTTAATGTCCCAACTTTAGAAGCTGCCTGACTTGTTGGTTTTGTACCCTGAAATTTCCAGTCTGCAGGAAAAGCTAAATCTCTCGCAGACCCATCTGTAGTAATGAATAAAGTAATTGATTTTCCTGCTGCATAATTACTTCCTGTAAATGTAGTAGTAGCTGAGATTGAAATTGTCTGCACTGCATCAGTCGAATCAAAATCAAAGTCCACACCTGACATAGCAGCTACATCATATTGAACATTGGTAGGAGTAGCAGGAGCAGACCAAACAGGTAAAGAGCTAGAAACTGTCAGGACATCAGATTCTGACCCTATGGCAAGTCTCTGACGAGCTGTGTCGAAATCTACCATGTCACCTTTTGTAGTCATTACAGTAGATGCTTTTCCACTTACATCAACTAAAATCATTCCTCCACTCATTTGTGAAAAACCTCTGAATGTATTTCTGTAATTTCTTTTTTTATTCCATCAATTTCTTTGCACAGTTTGTTTATCTCATAACGAAAAACTCCAAACAAACTTGCAGTGATAGTTCCTATTATTGCAATCATTTCTGCTATCTCAGTCATTGTGAAGCCTTTATGTAATGTCCTATACAATCGATTTGAGTAGATGCAGTAGTTGAAGTAGTAGCCATTAACTGTCCATTTTGACCATTAGGATTCCTTAACATAGCTGGGTCAAAGTCATAGACAAAAGTACCCTCAGCTCCAAAACGCAATAAACCGATTATTTCAAAGCCACCTGTTCCTGCTGTGTCTGTCCATTTTAACTGCACTGTATTTGCTCCTGCACAAGCTACAGTAACTTTGTAAAGTCCTAATGAGGTATTAGTAGAGGGAGTCATAATTATTGTATCTGTAGCAGTTGTAATTGTCGTACTTGTATAAACATCAGTGTTAAAATTAGGAGCTTGATTTAATGACTCAGTAAGAGAAGCTTTTGCTAAAGTTACTGCATACTCATCCTCATCCTCTGGGATGATTAGTGTCCCCATACCATGAAATCCTACTGTAGACCCTGTAGGAACATGAATTCCTATCTCCCTTATTGGAATATTAATACATCTTAATGTTTCATAAGCTCTCAAGTCGTGCTTATGAAAAGCAGCAGTAGTACCAAATCCCCTTAACGTGATATGTAATAATTCCCTTGATAAATTTGTAAAGTCTCCTGAAAAAAACATGCTGTCATTTGCACATACATTCTCAGTAAATGAAGGGATATTATCATCACTGCCTCCTGTAATTTGCTCTGTTCCTCCTCCACCAAAATTATAAAATCCACCAAATCTCATTTTATTTCACTTTTCGATATACCAAATATCCAACTACTCCCAACACTGCCAATAATCCAATACTTTGAAATCCTCCTGCTGTGTGACATCCAATGTCCCACCATTCACAGCCTCCTCCTCCTCCTCCACCATGAGAATGAGAATCAATCTTTGACTGCATAGAATCTCTCTCAGCTTTAGCTGTGTTAATCTGAGACTGTAAGGAAGTAAATCTTTCTCCTGACTCACTTGCAAGTGATTCTATTCTGGGTTTTATTGCTCCTTCCTCTCCTGTTTTTCCCCAGACCCATGTGTCTAAGTGTCTCCAAATATCAGAGTCACTTCTTTCAGAAGGTGTACCTGTTGCTTGTGGATAAACATGAGTGTGTCCTGTCCCCTGACTTTGTTGAAATATTGGATAATTTGCGTGCTGAGGATTTACAGGATAATCTGCTACATCATTTCCTTGTAATGCAGTAGGAGCTCCCAAAACATCAATGTCAGACTGTGGAGCATATTGTGCAAATGGACTTGTAGGCTGTCTCTGTCTGTTTGTTGTATCACTAAAAGTATTACATCCTTTACAGGTCATTTCTTTCTCCTAGAAACATAATAAATTACTCCTCCTCCTATTGCAAGAACAGGTAAAATTCCTAATGTCTTTAACCATGTAAGACTATCAACATGGTCACTAGGTGAAGTTGGTTCAGGACTTACAAATCCTGTATCTTTTCCTTCTGTATTTACTTCTGTGTCATTCCATATTCCATAAGGCATATCTTGATTTTCTGCATCTGCTACATTGAATGTATTATCATCCCAGTCAGGTCTATCTCCATATTCTGTATTTGTACTAGGGTCAGCTTCTGTCTCCTCTGATATTCCTTCTGATATGTCTGCATTGTAATAACAATTTTCTGTATGACCCACCATAACACAGTTACCTGTAGGCTGCTGATTTTCTCCATCACCATGTCCTGTTTCATTAATTCCATTATCCAGTTCTTGTGGGACTGACCTGTCAGCTCCTCCAACTGTTTCAGCTATTGCCTGAGTTAATTTTCCTAAACTTGAGTCTAAGAAACTTGCAAAGTTTTGTGTAATCTGTCTAAATTCTTGCTGCACTTGATTTGTATTTGGATTATTTGTTCCTATTCCAAATACATTACTACTTCCTCTAGGGCTTCCTCCACTATTATTTACTACTCCATTAGATTGATTATTATTTTGTGTATTATTAGTATGATTAATACCTCCACTATTATTATCACCTTGATTATTACTTTCTGTATTACTAACTGTACTTACTGCTTTTTTTGCTGCCTTTTCTGCATGAGCAGAAGTCTCTCCTACTGTTCTTCCCATTATTTTCTCCTCGCCAAAAGTAAAAATGCAGCAGCTCCTCCTATTAATAACATTGGAGTAGGAATAGACATACTTGCCATAACAGGCTGAGGTGCTTCAACGTTAAAAGTTTTATCACCTTCAGGTGTTACAGCATTTAATCCAATTTGTCTATTTAATTCAGCTAATCTCAAAGCTTCTTGCTGCTCTGCTGCTACGGCAGCCATCCTTGCAGTATATTCTGCAAACTCTAACTCTCTTTGCTCAGCTTCTTCCTGTATCATTCTAAGTCTTTCTCTTTCCTGTGCTTCTTCTACAAGTCTTATTGTTTCTAGTGCTGCATTGGTTTCTTGCAGTCTAATTGCTTCTTCTCTTTCTGTTGCAAGTGTAATAAATTGTAATCTAAATTCTTCTCTCTTATTTTCTCGTATATCTTCTAATTTACTTTTAATAACTTCCATTTCTTCAAGAACAGGATAATGAGAGTTACAAACTTGTGAGTTTCCCTTATTAGCTTGTAAACACTGTTGATAACTCTGATAGCTCCTAAAATAGCCGATTCCACAAGTTCGAGGATTACCTCCACATTTTGCAATACCCTGCCATCTTCTCTGTAATTCACCTAAGTTATCTTTTAAATCAATTTCCTGCTTAGTGGTTTCATAAAGATGTTCTCTCACTGCCTTGTCAGCAGCCCTTGCAGCTTCTTCTTCTATACTTTTTTTTACACTTGCCTGTCTCCTAGTCTCATCTTCAAATTTTAAACGTAGTAATGTCTGTCTTGCTAATTCTGCATCCATTGCAGTAGTCTGTGTCTCTACAAATGACATGCTATACTATCCCCTTACTAGAATATAAAAAAAAAGAAGTTTGAATCATTAAGCAATCGAAACTGCTACATAGAAAGTGATAGAGTCGACTGGAGTAGTGTTAACAACTGTTGTTATAGTGAACATTCGCATGATACTACCTCCCTCAAATCCGATAGGAGCTGGAGCAAATCTGGGTCTTGTATTTGAAGTTACGAGCATTGCTGCTAAACTAGGAGTTGTACCCATACTTCTGCCTCTGTTCTTGTCAAAGTTTACCATTGGCTGTGTAACACCATATCCTGCTGTTGCAAGTACATAACAATCTGTAAGTACCCATGCTTCTGTGAGTGGTACTTGTAATTCTGTCACTCCTGAAACTGTTGGGTCTGTCTTGATAGTTACTGTATCTATTGTTCCAACTGCTGCTAATGCTGCAGGAGCTGAAGTACATTCAAGTGTTAAACCTGTTCCTGCTACCATTCTATTCCACCTCTAATTGTTCGAGAAGGTGCTTTTGGTCTATTCCAAACTGAAGTCCATAGTATGTTTGTCATTACCACGTCACGCCTCCTGCTACTTGATTCTTTTTTGGAGCTTCCGACTCTAGCTCAGGTCTTTCTTTTCTTTGCTGTCTTGTTTGGAGCAAAGAGCTACCGATTAATCCTGAGATTGCCTCTGATATTCCTGCTATCATAAGACCGTCACCGATATCACCAGTAATGCCTGTACCACCCAGAAACTTCTTCATTACTACTCCACCAATAATTGCAGGGATTCCTGCAAAAATATTAATTTGTGGGATAGCACTTGTCAAAGCTCCTGAGACTGTTCCTGCTAAAGCTGCACCAATAGACATTTGTAGAGTAGATTTATCTACTACTCCCAAAAGCTTTTGTTCAAACTTAGCATCTGCTATAGTTGGAGTCTCCGTCTGTATTGCTTCTACGACTTTGGTTTCTAATTCACTGTAGTTCATTACAAAGACACCTTAACATCTACGTCTTCGTCTTCGTTTCCTACGAGCTTCGAAATCAATGTCTGAAAGTTCTTGTGAGAACATTTCATTATCGAGTAATTCCATTGTTTTTGCTTAGAGATACTAGAATATGTATATTATGTACTTAAAATTCAGCCACTTTATGCTTAAATCCATCTTTGGCATTGTACGCTACAACTTTATTCCTAGTAGGAAGTCCAATTAGCAGCCATTCTTTATTTAGTGTTTTTGTAGTCTCTATATCTTTGTCACTGGGATAATCAATGTCTCCATGAGGATGAGTATGAAAAGTATAATCACTAAATTTACTCATTGTTGCAGGATGAATAACTTCACACTGTATTGCTCCATGCACATCATTTGCAAGCTCAGGATGCTCTTTCATGCACTTTGCAGTCATGTCCATTAATTGTTTAAACATTGGTTTTTGTTTCTTAAACTTTTTAATGCTCTGTCTTTTCTGCCACATCACAGGAGAGACATGAGGAAATTCTAAACTCATTTTAAACTAACAACTCCACTAGAGTCCAACGTAAATAAAATCATCCCATCATCATCCTCATCAATCCCTGCTTCAGTAGCAAATTCATTCAAATTTTGAATATAAAAATATTCTTTTTTCACATATCCTCTATTGAGTATTGTTGCATCTCCAATAGAAGTCCTTCTTACTTCATATTTCTCCTCAAGCTCATCAGCTTTCTTTCTAACTACATCATCCTGCTTAAAATAACACTTCATTCTTTCTTCTTATCCTCATGTGCTTTTTCAAACTGCTCTCCATACTTTTTCAGAGGATTCATAAACGCATCATTAGTTTTTGTCATGCTCTCAATAATTTCAGGATTTTCTTTAAACATCTGCTTAAACATAAAAGTCGTCATTGCCTGTTGCTGATAATCACTTCTTGCAATGTCTGAAAGAAATTTCCTCATCATTGCTTCCTGCATCATACCACCAAACTGCCCTCCCTGACTCCTACCAATTCCTAACTGCTGAATCAATGGTGCAATAAGTGCAAGCTTATCAAGAGCTCCTCCCCCTGCACCTGTTGGTGCAGCTCCTCCGAGTGCTGCTGCTACATCTAAAGGAGGAGCAGCCTCTGAAGTCTGGGAATCGTGAGCAGAATTGCCATTGAGTAACTGCTCCCTCACATCTTTTATCTCTGTAGTAATTATAGTTTTTATCTCATCAAACTTTCCATCCACTGCCTTTTGCAAGTCAGGCTTTAATGCACCTACAACTTCAGTGATAACTGTACTTTTTATTTTATCAACGAGTGCTTTTACATCAACTTCTTCTTTAACTTCTACTTCAGCAGTATGGTCAGGCTGTTCTTTAACTTCTACTTTTTTAATTTTCTTTTTCATATGTCATTCACTCTTTTTATATTTCTCTTATCATATTATATAATACAATTAATCTGCCATAAGAAACTTCAACAGGCTGTTGTTCTTTTAGACCACTATGTAATTCTGGGTCATGTCTTTTAATTATTTGATGAAGATATGTCATAGCTTTTTGTTTTTTACCTTCATAGTATTTTCTTTCTGCCTTTGTCTCTGAAAATTTTATACATTCCATTATATGTCATTCACCTTTTTTATAATTTCTCTTAATTCCCTTTTCCAATGATTTAAGTCAACATTAGTAACAACATCTGAAAAACCCATATCTTCTTCTAAAGCTTGTATTGCACGAAGAGCTTTTTGTTTTTTACCTTCATAGAATTTTCTTTCTGCCTTTGTCTCTGAAAAATTTATACATTCCATTTTAATTACCACATTCAGAGTAACAAATCGCTAACGCTTGTTTATCAATCTCTTTACCATGTTCACGTTTAGTATCTATACAATCTTTAACACATGGACTTTTCACTTGTGACATTAACTCTCCCTTACCTTCCTCAATGACAATAGTCTTTAACCCTCCTATTATTCTATCAAGCTTTGCCTCATCAATCTTACTTATCCATGCCCTTCCTGCATTAGTGTACATATTGTAACGCAATAATTCTAATTTAGTTAATAATTTATCAGAATTCCATGTCTCAATAAGATTTTTTGTTGCATCTTCAGGAGGGAAATCTTTGTTAAGACACAAACTTACATCAGGATGTCTCCCTGAAAATCCATACTGAACAATAACTGCTATTTGATTAGCAATATACAAAGATTGAAAAAAATAAGACAATGATGTTCTAAGATATTCCAGTTTATCCCCTGCATAATCTTTTTCTATTGTATGATAATCCTCATCAGTAAATCCGATATAGTTAGTGTATTGGTGTCCTGAATATTCTAATGTATAAATCCCTTTTAACATTGACCACATTTCATTTGAAGTATAACCTACTACACTCATTGTTTTTGTTTCTCCTGCAATTTCTTACTTAACATAAATCCCTTCATAAAGCTCTGTTTCTTTGTATCGTCTTTCATATTATGGATTCCACATTTGTCATCATCACAAGAGTCAAAGTGTTCTATAAATTCCTCAGCAGCCTGTTTTTCTGTAAGACTCCGAGTATTTTCTTTTTTATTTACTATACCTCTCTTTTGGTCTAAGTCTCTTACTTCTTCTAAAACCATATCAAGCTTTTTGCTCAAGTCTCCCTGAACATTCTCTATTTCCTTAACCCTAGTCTCCTCAGCCATGTACCTACAACTCTTACAACGTATTTAAAAATATCTTGCAGCATCCTCAAACTCCTTATTTTCTAATTTTGACAAGTCCATCTCACTTAGCTTATTCCCCTCATCTAGCAGCTCCTTTAACTGCTTTTTCTCAAAGTATGGTTTTAATGTTAAATAAATCATATTCATATCTCCTCTAAGCTCCTTCTCACTCACCATACGAATAGCCTTAATCATATATGGTTTACCTATCCTATCCCAGAAATAAATTGCCATGCTGTATTTTAATTTCTTCTTAATTATTCCATCAATCACTTTCAGGATTTTAAATGTTAAAAGATGGACATCACTCAATATTATCCACCCTGCCTTTTAATTTCCCATTAAAACATTTCATACAAATCCACTTTCCTGTGAGTACGCTTTGTAACGCTTTGTCACCCTGTGCGATTCTCTCATCACATACTCTGCAAGTGAAGGGTTTAGAAACTGACATACTTCCTCCCATGAAATCTGTCTCCAACATCTAGGACAGGTCTGAAAGAGC